>Ga0207706_10002114_pt1 | contig 19441 bp, 23 predicted proteins | sample KBSC53metaG_FD_184318 | JGI IMG/M metagenome (GOLD analysis project Ga0207706, IMG submission 184318) | Corn rhizosphere microbial communities from Kellogg Biological Station, Michigan, USA - KBS C5-3 metaG (SPAdes) (version 2) | ecosystem: Host-associated > Plants > Roots > Rhizosphere > Soil ... | reverse complement strand
GGCGGCTTCGATGAAGGCCCGGCTCGCGGTCACACCCGAGACGATGCGGTGAATCGGGCCGCGCCCCTCGACCTGCAAACCGTTCGGCCCATAATCCCGAAAGCGCTCCACGGCCAGCAGGTCGCTCAGATAAGCATCGAGTTCGGTGCGCGAAACGGGCATGGCTTGCAGGGCGTCGGTGGACAAGAATGCGTAGAACCTGGCTGATTTTCTCCCAAGCAGTCACTGTCGCCGTGGCGGTGCTGTTCGTCATCTCCACGCTCAAGCCCGAATGGCTGCAGCGGGCCTCGAGCAGCCGGATGCTGCCCGAGGTGGTGTCCCTGCGCAGCACGGCTAGCGCGCCGACGACCGTCGCCCCCAGCGGCTACAGCGCCGCAGCGCGCCGCGCGTCGCCGGCGGTGGTCTCCATCGCGGCGAGCAAGGCACCTGCGCGCAAGCCGCATGGCGACGACCCATGGTTCCGCTTCTTCTTCGGCGACCGGCTCAAGCAGGAGCAGCAGGCACCGCAGGTCGGCCTGGGCTCGGGCGTGATCGTCTCGGCCGAGGGCTACCTGCTGACGAACAACCATGTCGTCGAAGGCGCCTCCGACATCGAGGTGCAGCTGGCCGATGGCCGGCAGGCCGCCGCCAAGCTGGTCGGCACCGACCCCGAGACCGACATCGCGCTGCTGAAGATCAACCTCGACAAGCTCCCCGCGATCGCGCTGGCCGACGTGCAGCAGCTGCAGGTCGGCGACGTGGTGCTGGCAATCGGGAACCCGTTCAACGTCGGGCAGACGGTGACCTCGGGGATCGTCAGCGCGCTGGGCCGCAACCAGCTCGGCATCAACACCTTCGAGAACTTCATCCAGACCGACGCGGCCATCAACCCCGGCAATTCCGGCGGCGCACTGGTCGACGTGAGCGGCAACCTCGTCGGCATCAACACTGCGATCTATTCGCGCACCGGCGGCAGCCTGGGCATCGGCTTCGCGATCCCCGCCGACCTGGCGCGGCAGGTGATGGACGGCCTGATCCGCGAAGGCCGCGTCACGCGCGGCTGGATCGGCGTGGAGCCGCGCGACCTGACGCCGGAATTCGTCGAGAACTTCCACCTGCCGATCAAGCAGGGCGTGCTGATCACCGGCGTGCTGCAGGACGGCCCCGCGAGCCGCGCGGGCATGCGGCCCGGCGACGTGGTCGTGAAGATCGGCGACAAGCCCGTGCTCAACACCTACCAGTTGCTCAACGCGGTGGCGGCGCTCAAGCCCAAGAGCGAGACCCTGGTGGCGGTGCAGCGCGGCGACAAGCCGCTGGAGCTGAAGGTCAAGGTCGCGCAGCGGCCGCCGGCACCGCAGCGCAGGGAGCCGGCGGAAGAATAAGGCCTCAGCCGCCGTCGGCGGCCTTGGCTTCTTCGTCCTCGGGGGCCCGGGTGTGCTTGATGAAGAGCTGGGCGGCCCAGATGCCGAGCTCGTACAGCAGGCCCATCGGCACCAGCAGCGCGAGCATCGACACCGGATCCGGCGGCGTCACGATACCGGCCACCGCCGCCGCCACGACCCAGTAATAGCGGCGGAAGCTGCGCAGCTGCTCGATCGTCACCACGCCGAGCCGGCCGAGGATGATCACCGCGATCGGCACCTCGAAGGCGACGCCGAAGGCGATGAACATCGTGATCACGAAGTCCAGGTAGGCCTCGATGTCGGGGCTGACGGTCACCGATGTCGGCGCCATCTTCTGCACCGCCGGAAAGGCCTGGCCGAACACGAAGAAATAGCAGAATGCGACGCCGAGGTAGAACAGCAGCGTGCTGGTCACCACCAGCGGCAGCACCAGGCGCTTCTCGTGCTTGTACAAGCCGGGCGCGACGAAGGCCCACACCTGGTACAGCACCCAGGGCAGCGAGATGCCCAGCGCCATCATCACGGTGACCTTGATCGGGATCAGGAAGGGCGACACCACGCCCACCGCGATCATCCTCGAGCCCTGTGGCAGCGATTCGATCAGCGGTTTGGCCAGCAGGTCGTAGAGCTTCGAGGGGCCCGGCCAGGCCAGCAGCACGAGGAACACGGCACCCACGCCATACAGCGACCACAGCAGGCGGTCGCGCAGCTCGATCAGGTGGGAGACGAAGGGCTGCTCGGTACCGTCCAGTTCGTCCTTGGCTTGGGAATCTGCACTCACGTCAGCTCATCATCCCCGCTGCGGGGGCCGAAAACGCGCGACGCGCGCGGCGCCGGATTGGGTGTGGCTGCGCAGGCCGTGGCGCTGCTTGTACCACTGGGGAATCGCGGCGCGCTTCAGGCGCCACTTCTTGCGCGGAGGCTTGTAGGCCGGCGGCAGCGGCACGTACGGCGTGCTCGCCTCGTCGGTGTTCCAGCCGGTCTCGATGCCGGCGGTCACCTGCCCGATCTCGTTCGAGACCGTCTGGTTGACGTTGCGCGCCGCGTCCTCGAACTGGTCCTTCATCTTCTTCAGCTCTTCGAGCTCGATGGACCGGTTGACCTCGGCCTTCACGTCGGCCACGTAGCGCTGTGCCCGGCCCACCATCGTGCCGACCATGCGCGCGACGCGCGGCAGCCGCTCGGGGCCGATCACGATCAGCGCGATGCCGCCCACGATCAGCAGTTTGGAAACACCTATGTCGAACATCGACGCTCAGGCAGCAGGCGGCCGGGAGGGATCAGTGCTTGGTCTTGGCTTCGACGTCGACCGTGTTCGGGTCGACGCGCTTCTCGGCGGTGACCTGCTGGGCCGGCGGCACGGGTTCGGCAGGCTTGTCGGCTTCGCCGTGCTTCATGCCGTCCTTGAAGCCCTTGACGGCGGAGCCGAGGTCGGAGCCGATGTTCTTCAGCTTCTTGGTGCCGAAGATGAGGACGATGATGACCAGGAAGATGATGAGGTGAGTGGTCGAGATACCCATGGCGGGTCTCCTTTACGGCGGCGGGAAGCACCGTCCGCCGGAGGATCCGGCGGTGCGATACCTTGATTTGATTTTAGTCCGGGGGATTTCAAGCCTTGGACGAACCCGGTGGCCAACCCAAAACGTGCAGATGCAAGTGAAATACTTCCTGCCCGCCGTCGCGGCCGGTGTTGATGCCCACCTTGAAACCGGAACCGAGGCCTTGTTCGCGCGCGAGTTTGGGCGCCAACGCCAGCAGCCGGCCGAGCAACGCCTCGTCTTCCGGCCTCGCCTCCAGCAGCGACGCGATGTGCCGCTTCGGAATGATCAGGAAGTGCACCGGCGCATGCGGCCGGATGTCGTGGAAGGCCAGCGCGTCGTCGTCTTCGTAGAGCTTGTTGGACGGGATCTGGCCGGCGGCGATCTTGCAGAAGATGCAATCGGCGTGGTCGGGAGAAGCGCTCATGCTCAGGTCACCATCGATCGGTTGTCGTTGAGGTTCATCCAGCCCCGCACCACGCGGTAGAGGAACCAGATCGAGATCACGCCCCAGGCGATCCAGCCCGGCAGGATGAACAGGAACCACAGCGGGATCGTCACCACGTACAAGCCGCCGGCCCACAGCACCGAGCGGATGCGCCAGCGGAAATGCGACTCCTGCCAGCTGCCTGCGGCGTCGTCCTTCTTGACCAGGTCGATCACGAAGGCGACCAGTAACAGTGCGATGCTGGCCTGCACCCCCGGCAGCACGGCGCAGACGGCCACGATGGTGTGCAGCAGGTAGCTGATGTGCCCTACCGTCTTCAGCGAGCGGCTGCGCTCGTCGAGATCGATCACTTCGCTCATGACTCTTTCGCCTCCCGTTCGGCAGCCTTGCGCAGCGCAAACTCCTCAAGGCCGGACAAGCCCTCGCGCCGCTCCAACTCGGCCAGCACCTCGGCCGGTCCGAGGCCGAACTGCGCCAGCGCGATCATGGAATGGAACCACAGGTCGGCCACCTCGTAGACGATCTTCTTCGCATCGCCGTCCTTGGCGGCCATCACCGTCTCGGTGGCCTCTTCGCCGACCTTCTTCAGGATGGCGTCGGTGCCCTTGTGGAACAGGCGGGCCACGTAGCTGCTGTCGGGATCGGCGCTCTTGCGCGACTCGATCACGGCGGCCAGTCTCGCCAGGGTGTCGTTGCTGGTGGTCATTTGTAGATCGACTCAGGGTCTTTCAGCACGGGTTCGACGCTCTTCCATTCGCCCGCTTCATGACGCTGGAAGAAGCAAGAATGCCGCCCGGTGTGGCAGGCGATGCCGGGCTCGTGCCCGAGCTGCGTGACCTTGAGCAGCACCACGTCGTTGTCGCAATCGAGGCGGATGTCGTGCACCTGCTGGATGTGCCCCGACTCCTCGCCCTTGTGCCACAGCCGCTGGCGCGAGCGGCTCCAGTACACCGCCTGGCCCAGCTCGGCGGTCTTGGCGAGGGCCTCGCGGTTCATCCACGCGAACATCAGCACATCGCCGCTGCCCTGCTCCTGCGCGATCACCGGCACCAGGCCGTCGCGGTCCCATTTCACTGCGTCGAGCCAGTTCATGATTGTTGGAGTGTCGTCATTCGAGGTGCGTGGCGCCAGTGAATCCGCGTTCGGCGGCAAACCATCTCAGGACCGGGATCGTACCGGGCAGCACCGGCTGCACGGTGACAGGCAGGTTGCACCAGGCCATCTGCTGCATTTCGCGCATCTCGAAATCGCCGGTCCAGTCGAAGACCTTGCAGAAATGCAACCGCACCAGTGCGTGCGGGTAGTCGTGCATCTCGACCTCCCACGGCTCGACATGGCCGATCGTGATGCCCAGCTCCTCGTGCAGCTCGCGGCGCAAGGCCTGCTCCACCGATTCGCCCGCCTCCAGCTTGCCACCGGGAAACTCCCAGTAGCCGGCGTACGGTTTGCCCTCGGGGCGCGACGTGAGCAGGAAGCGGCCCTCGCGGCCTTGCGCATCGCGCTCGATCAGCACGCCGACCGCCACGTCGACCGGTTGGCGCTGCGCATCTTTTTCAGACATGGTCCAGCCCCTGCGGCGCATCGCCGCTCGCGGTCGGCGCAATGGCCACGGCGGCAGCTTGCCCTCCGCGGCCGGCGAAATCGCGCGCGAACTGGTAGGCCACGCGGCCCGAGCGCGAGCCACGCTCCAGCGCCCACACCAGCGACTCGCTGCCGGCTGCCCGGATCGCCGATTCGGCGACACCGAAATGCCGCAGCCACTGCCCGACGATCGCCAGGTACTCGGGCTGGCTGAAGGGATAGAAGCTGATCCACAGCCCGAAGCGCTCGGACAGCGAGATCTTCTCCTCGATCACCTCGCCGGGGTGCACCTCGCCATCCTCGGTGTGGGTGTACGAGAGGTTCTCCTTCATGTACTCGGGCAGCAGGTGGCGGCGGTTGCTGGTCGCGTAGATCAGCACGTTGTCGCTGGCCTGCGCCACCGAGCCGTCGAGGATGGATTTCAGCGCCTTGTAGCCCGGCTCACCCTCGTCGAAGCTGAGGTCGTCGCAGAAGACGATGAAGCGCTCCGGCCGCTCGGCCACGAGGTCGACGATGTCGGGCAGGTCGACCATGTCGGCCTTGTCGACCTCGATCAGCCGCAGCCCCTGGGGCGCGAGTTCGTTCAGGCAGGCCTTGATCAGCGAGCTCTTGCCGGTGCCGCGCGCGCCAGTGAGCAGCACGTTGTTGGCGCTGCGGCGCTGCACGAACTGCTCGGTGTTGCGCAACAGCCGCTCCTTCTGCGCGTCGACCTCCTTCAGGTCGGCCAGGCGGATCGTGGCGACATGCTTCACCGGCTCCACGCATCCCGAACCGCCGCGCTTGCGATAGCGAAAGGCGATCGACGCCGACCAGTCGGGGGTTGACGGTGGATGCGGCAACAAGGACTCCAGCCGCGCCACCAGGGCTTCGGCACGGCCGAGCAGGGATTCGAGGGAGGAAGACATCGGCCGGCAGTGTAGCCAAGGGGATGCTGGTCAGCCTTTGTTCAGCCCAGTGCGTGCACCCGGTCGTCGGCGACCACGAACAGCCGGTCGCCCGCCTCGGGCCGTGCGGCGTGCATCCCGGTGAACGCGCCGAAGGCCGGCAGGATGCCCACCTCGCGACCCAGCCAGAAGCACGGCAGCCGGGCATGGTCGAGGCCGCGGCCGATGCTGACGCACGGATGCCAGTGGCCGGCCAGCGTGTATGCACCGGTCACCGGCTTCGGGTGGTGGCACAGCGCCAACCCGCCGACGCGCAGCGGCTCGTCGACGACCTCGAAACCCAGCGCTTCGGGCGGGTCGCCGGCGCGGTCGTCGTGGTTGCCCCGCACCAGTGTCAGCCGCAGCTCGGCATGCCGCATGCGCCAGCGGTGCAGCGCCGCCAGCGTCGCCGGGGCGTGCGCATGCGGCGAGTGGAGGAAATCCCCGAGAAAGACCACGTGCTCCGCATGATGGGCATCGACCACGCCCGACAACCGCTGAAGCGTCTCGGTCGTCGTCCCCTGCGGCACCGGCACCCCGAGACGGCGAAAACTCACGGCCTTGCCGATGTGGACGTCGGCCACCAGCAGCAGGCGGCGCTGCGGCAGCAAGGCCGCGTGCTGCGGCAACAGGATGATCGGCTCGCCACCGACTTCAACGGCGATCATCGGGGACGGCTCCGAACAGGGCTTCAGGCGGTCAGCAGTTGCAGCGCCGCATCCAGGTGCTCGGTCGGGCCGCGCTTGAAGCCCGAGCGGGCATAGCGCTGCAGGCGGCCGACCGCGAAAGCGGTCAGCACCGAGGCCCGGGCACCGGCATCGACTGTCGGGGTGGCGGACCCGGCCGCCTCGGCGTGCAGACGCAGGCTCTGGCGCAGCGCCGACTCGATGCGGTCGAAGAACTGGTTCATGCGCACCAGCAATCGCTCGTGCTCGAACACCAGCGCGTCGCCGACCATCACGCGGGTCATGCCGGGATTCTTTTCGCCGAACTGCAGCAGTACCGTGACGATCTTGCGCGCCTGCACGGTGCCGCTGGTCTCGCGGTCGGTGATCTGGTTGATCAACGTGAACAGGCTGGATTCGACGAACTCGATCAGCCCCTCGAACATCTGGGCCTTGCTGGCGAAATGCCGGTACAGCGCCGCCTCGGATACTTGCAGCCGGGCGGCGAGTGCGGCCGTCGTGATGCGCTCGGCGCCGGGCTGCTCCAGCATCGAGGCCAGTGTTTCCAGTATCTGCACCCGCCGCTCGCCCGGCTTGGGCCGCTTGCGCGGCACGGCGCCGGCCGCCTCGCCCGACTCCGGAGCCGGGAGGGTCTGGTCCAGGCCCGGGGCTGGGCCTTCGGTGGGTGGCAGGTCGGGCATCACCGCAGGCGTTTGTGCAAATGTTGTAGCGAGGGGATTCTGGCACACACGTAGGCAGGCCTGCGGTGCAGGTAAACACCAACTTCCGAGCCTTTTTGCGTGTGTTTGAGCCAGCGCTGCATCCACACCGTGCGCAGGCCCAGCGCCCGCGCCGACTTCTGGTTTTCCAGCGCGTCTTCCACCAGCACGCACTGGCTGGGCGGGGTCCGCAGGCGGGCGAGCAGGTGGCGGAACATCCGGGCATCGGGCTTCGGCCGCCAGTGGCCGAACATGCGCATCTGCTCGATCGCGATCACACCATCGAACAGATGCGCCACGCCCAGCGTCCGCAGCACCCGCTCGGTGTACTCGCGCGGCGCGTTGGTCAGCACGTATTTGCGCCCCGGCAGGCGTCGGATGGCCGCGAAATCGTGCGGATGGCCATGCACCTGCGCTTCCAGACCGGGCAGCCGATGCGTCTGCTCGAGGAAATGCGGCCCGCGCACGCCGTGGTGGCGCAACAGGCCGATCAGCGTCGCGCCGTAGCGCTGCCAGTAGTGGCGGCGCAGGCGGTCGGCCTCCTCGCGGCTCAGCGCCAGCTCCCGCTCGATGTACTCGGTCATCGAGCGGTCGATCATGCGGAAGGCCGCATGGGAGGCGTTGTGCAGCGTGTTGTCGAGGTCGAAGAGCCAGACGCGCGGGGTCACTGCGGCATCAATGCGACCGGATCATCGTGCCGTAGGCCTGGTCGCTCAGCACCTCGAGCAGCATCGCGTGCGGCACCCGGCCGTCGATGATGTGCACCGCGTTGACGCCGCTCTTGGCCGCGTCCAGCGCCGAGGCGATCTTGGGCAGCATGCCCCCGGAGATGGTGCCGTCGGCGAACAGCTCGTCGATCTCGCGCGCCGACAGGTCCGTGAGCAGCTTGCCGGCCTTGTCCAGCACGCCCGGCGTGTTGGTCAGCAGCAGCAGCTTTTCGGCCTTGAGCACCTCGGCCAGCTTGCCAGCCACGAGGTCGGCATTGATGTTGTAGCTCTCGTTGTCCTCGCCGAAGCCGATCGGGCTGATCACCGGGATGAATTGGTCGTCCTGCAGGGCCTTGACGACGCTCGGGTCGATGGACGCGATCTCGCCGACCTGGCCGACGTCGTGCGTCTTCGTGGGGTCGTCCTTGTCGACCATCTTCAGCTTGCGGGCACGGATCAGGCCGCCGTCGCGCCCGGTCAGACCCACGGCCTTGCCACCGGCGTGGTTGATCAAGCCGACAATGTCCTGCTGCACCTCACCGCCGAGCACCCACTCGACGACTTCCATCGTCTCCTCGTCGGTGACGCGCATGCCCTGGATGAAGGTGCCCTTCTTGCCGATCTTGGCCAGCGCCTCGTCGATCTGCGGGCCGCCGCCGTGCACCACCACCGGGTTCATGCCCACCAGCTTCAGCAGCACCACGTCCTCGGCGAAATCCTGCTGCAGCGCGGGGTCGGTCATCGCGTTGCCGCCGTATTTGATGACCAGCGTCTTGCCATGGAAGCGGCGGATGTAGGGCAGCGCCTGCGCCAGGATTTCCGCCTTTTCGCGGGGCGTGATGTGATCGAGGGTGTGGTCCGGAGCAGGCTGGTTGGTCATGGTCGCGCGGAGGTGAAGCGGAAACTGCGGCCCATTGTAGGTAACGGCCGCCGCGGCCTCTTGAAATCCGGCAGGCGCTCGCCATGGTGTGAAATAGGCGGCACGGGCGTTGTCCTCAATCGCCGCCACTGGAGCGTTGAAGCACCATGAAGATCCGAATCCGCACCCTCCTCCCGTTGCTGGCCCTGGCCATCGGCGCCAGTGCCTTCGCCCAGGGCCCATCCACCGAGGGCGAGGTGCGCAAGATCGATGCCGCCCAGAAGAAGATCACGCTGAAGCACGGCGAGATCAAGAACCTCGACATGCCGCCGATGACGATGGCCTTCCGCGTCAAGGACCCAAGCGTGCTGAACCAGCTGGTGGTCGGCGACCATGTGCGGTTCACCGTCGAAAAGGTCGACGGCACCTACACGGTCACCCAGATTCAGAAGGCCGACTGACGCTTCGTCAGAAGTGGATGCCGCGCATCATCTGCTGAAGCGCGATCGCCTCGGGTGACAGCGTCGGCTTGCCGCCCTTGTCGCCCTTGGCGGCATCGCTGTCGGGGAACATCCGGAAGCTGGTGTTCATCATGATCTGCGCCACGCGCGGCAACAGCGCGTGCAGCACCTGCCCGGTGATGCCCAGGCGGGTGGCGATGCGCACCGGCTTGAACACGCAGGCCTGCGCGATCATGTCGGCCGCCTCCTCGGGGCTCAACGTCGGCACGTTCTGGTAGATCTTGGTCGGCGCGATCATCGGCGTGCGCACCAGCGGCATGTTGATGGTGGTGAACGTGATGCCCTGGTCGGCGAATTCGCTCGACGCGCAGCGCGTCCATGCATCCAGCGCGGCCTTGCTCGCCACATAGGCCGAGAAGCGCGGCGCGTTGGTCAGCACGCCGATCGAGCTGATGTTGACCACGTGGCCCTTGCGCTTGGCCACCATGCCCGGCAGCAGGCCCATCGTCACGCGCAGGCAACCGAAGTAGTTCAGCTGCATCGTCCGCTCGAAGTCATGGAAGCGGTCGTAGCTCGACTCGATCGCGCGCCGGATCGAACGGCCGGCGTTGTTGATCAGGAAGTCGACCCCGCCGTAGGTGTCGTGGAGCCACTTGACCAACTCGGCGCAGCTCTCCTCGTTGGCGATGTCGGCCGAGTAGGTGACGACCTGCGCCTCCTTGCCGGCATGGGCGAGGATCTCCTTGCGAGCCTCGGCCAGCTTGGACTCGTCGCGCGCGCAGATGATCGTGATCGCGCCGGCCTCGGCGAACTTCATCGCCGCCGCCAGGCCGATGCCGGAGGAGCCGCCCGTCACCAGCACCACCTTGCCGCCGACCGCCCCCTTCAGCGAGCGGTCGATGTGCAGGTCGGGGTCGAGATGGCGCTCCCAGTAGTCCCACAGGCGCCAGGCGTAGTCCTTCAGGTTGGGACATTCGATGCCGGTGCCCTTGAGCATCGCCTGCGCCTCGCGGCTGTCGAAGCGCGTGGGGTAGTTGACGAAGCTGAGGATGTCCTCGGGCAGGCCGAGGTCCTTCATGATCGCGTTGCGCACGCGGCGCACCGGCGCCAGCGCCATCATGCCCTTCTTGACGCTGCGCGGAATGAAGCCGAACAGCGCCGCGTTGATGAAGAGGTTCATCTTCGGCGCATGGGCGGCCTTCGAGAAGATGTCGAGCACGTCGCCGACGCGGTAGCCCACCGGATCGACCAGGTGGAAGCAGCGCTTGTTCAGGTCGGCCTTGGCATGGCTGATCGCATCGAGTGCCGCCACGACGTAGTCGACCGGCACGATGTTGACACGCCCCCCCTCGAGGCCTACCGATGGCATCCACGGCGGCAGGATCTGCCGCATGCGCCGGATCAGCTTGAAGAAGTAGTAGGGGCCGTCGATCTTGTCCATCTCGCCGGTCTGCGAATCGCCCACCACCATCGCAGGGCGGAACACCGTCCACGGCACCTTGCATTCCTTGCGGACGATCTTCTCGCTCTCGTGCTTGGTGGCGAAGTACGGATGGTCCAGCCCCTCGGCCTCGTCGAACATGTCTTCGCGGAACACGCCTTCGTACAGGCCGGCCGCGGCGATCGACGACACATGGTGGAAGTGCCCGGCCTCGATGGCCTTCGCGAACTCCACCGCATTGCGCGTGCCCTCGATGTTGACGCGCACCTGAGATTCCTCGTCGGCACCCAGGTCGTACACCGCGGCGAGGTGATAAACCATGTCGATGCCGCCCTTCAGGCGCTTGAGATCCTCGGCCGACACACCGAGCTTCTTGCTGGTGAGGTCGCCATAGACCGGCACCGCCCTGCCCTTGGCCGCACTCCAGTAGTCAAGCAGCTCGGGCACCTTGCCCTCGCTCTCGGGCCGCAGCAGGAAGTACACCGTGGCGCCGCGCCGCGCGAGCAAAGCCTTGACGAGCCGTTTGCCGATGAAACCGGTGGCGCCTGTCACGAAGTACTGCATGCGTAGATCCTCCTGCCGCAGAATGGGATATTGAACGAGGCGCCTATTCTGACGATTGCGCGCGTGCCGACCGCTGCGCGCTAACCCCAAGGCAAGGGGGTCGTGGCGTACGTCACCATAGAGCCCGCACACTAGACAATTAGGCTGTGCCCTCCAAGGGCGCTACCTATAGTTCGATCATGCGGCGTGCAGGACGCGGCGCTGCGCCAACCCGTTGATGACAAGAGAGGAATCTCATCATGGTCAAGAAGCTCCAGAAGATGGCGGAAAAGAAGACCGCGTCGGCCGCTGGCCTGCTCGACAGCCAGATCGCCCAAACCGTGAAGGATTCGGCCCAGCAGATCTGGCTCGCCGGCCTCGGCGCCTTTGCCAAGGCCCAGGAAGAAGGCGGCAAAGTCTTCGAGGCCCTCGTGAAGGAAGGCGTGAGCCTGCAGCGCAAGACGCAGGCCGTGGCCGAGGAGCGCATCGGCGACGTCACGGGCAAGATGAGCACGCTGGCCGAAGGCGTCTCAGCCAAGGCCGGCCAGGGCTGGGACAAGCTCGAATCGATCTTCGAAGACCGCGTGTCGAAGGCACTGAACCGCCTGGGCGTGCCGTCGAGCAAGGACGTCGACGCGCTGGTGCAGCGCATCGACGAGCTGAGCGCCCAAGTGGCCAAGCTGTCGAAGGCACCGCGCAGCGCCCCCGCCAAGACGGCCAAGCCCGCTGCCAAGGCCAACGGCGTGGCCAAGCCGGCCGGCAAGCGCGCCGCCGCCCGCAAGTCGGCGGCAGCCTGAGCTGACACCACACGGCGCCCCTGAAGGCGCCTGCCACGAGAGGCGCCTTCAGGGGCGCCTCTTGTCTTTTGTGGCACCGCCCCACCCCTCCCCATGGCCTCGACCTCCTCCCGCCCCATCCGCCGCTCCCGTTCACGCATCGGCCTCGCACTGGCCGGGGGCGGGCCGCTGGGCGCCATCTACGAAATCGGCGCGCTGTGCGCGCTCGACGAAGCGCTGGAAGGGCTGGATTTCTCCGATCTCGATTGCTATGTCGGCGTGTCCGCGGGTGGCTTCATCGCCGCCGGCCTGGCCAACGGCATGCGTCCACGCGAGCTGTGCGCCTCGTTCATCGAGAACGACGGCAACGAGGCCGATGTGTTCCGCCCTTCGCTGATGCTGCGCCCGGCGTGGGACGAATTCGGGCGACGCATCGCTGCGCTTCCCGGGCTCACGGCACAGGCGGCGCTGCGCTACGCGTTCAAGCGCCGCTCGCTGCTCAGCGCCTTCGAGCGCCTCGGGCGGGCGCTGCCCACCGGCCTGCTCACCAATGCGCCTCTGGAGGCGCAGTTGCGGCGCGTGTTCTCGGCGGCAGGCCGTACCAACGACTTCCGGGCGCTGAAGCGCAAGCTGGTGCTGGTGGCCACCGATCTCGACAGCGGCGAGGCCGCGCCCTTCGGCCAGCCGGGCTGGGACGACGTGCCGATCTCCCGCGCGGCGCAGGCCAGCGCCGCGCTGCCGGGGCTGTTTCCGCCGGTGCGCATCGGCGAGCACTTCTATGTCGACGGTGCGCTGAAGAAGACGCTGCACGCCCGCGTGCTGCTCGACGAGGGCATGGACCTGGTGCTGTGCCTAAACCCGCTGGTGCCGTTCAACGCGAAGCAGTCACGCGAGCACCGCGTGCTCACCGGCGGCCAGGAGCGCATCCCGCGCCTGGTGGAAGGCGGGCTGCCGGTGGTGCTGTCGCAGACCTTCCGGTCGCTGATCCATTCGCGGCTGGAGCTGGGGATGAACGGCTACGACCGCAGCCATCCGCATGTGGACATCGTGCTGTTCGAGCCCGACCAGCGCGACCCGGAGATGTTTCTTGCCAACACCTTCAGCATCTCGCAGCGGCGCAGGCTTGCCGAGCATGCCTACCAGCGCACGCGCGAGATGCTGCGCTCGCGGCGCACCGTGCTGCGCCGGCAATTGGGCCGCCACGGCGTGACGCTGAACGACGCCGTGCTCGACGATCCCGAGCGCCGGCTGGTCAGCAAGCGCCGCCCGCCGCGGCTGCGCATCGCCCGAGCAGTCAAGCGGCTGGAAGAAGTGCTGAACGACCTGGAGCAGGCGCTCCCCGGGATTGCGACCCGGCCCCGTCAGCCGAGGTAGCGGCTCTCGAGGTGCGCCTTGAAGTGCGCGGGATTGAGCGGCTCGCCGCTCGCGCGCCGCGCGAGTTCGTCGGTGGTCCAGCGGCTGCCCTGCAGCCAGATGTTGTCGCGCAACCAATCGAACACCGGCGCGAGATCGCCCTGGCGGATGCGCGCATCGAGATCGGGGGTACCGCGGCGCAGCGTCGCGAACCATTGCGCGGCATACATGGCGCCCAGCGTGTAGCAGGGGAAGTAGCCGAATAGCGCCTCGGGCCAGTGAACATCCTGCATGCAGCCGTTGCGGTAGTCGCCTCGGGTGTCGACGTCGAGCAGCGCCAGCATCTTCTCGTCCCACAGCGCCGGGATGTCCTCGGCTTCGATGTCGCCTTCGATCAGCGCACGCTCCATCTCGAAGCGCAGGATCACATGGGCCGGGTAGGTCACCTCGTCGGCATCGACGCGGATGAAGCCGGGCTCCACGCGCGTCAGCAGGCGATGCAGGTTGTCGGCTTCGAATGCCGGCTGCGCTCCGAAGTGCTTGCGCAGCAGCGGCGCCACCAGCTCGACGAAGCCGCGGCTGCGCGCCAGCTGCATCTCGAAGCTCAGGCTCTGGCTTTCGTGGATGGCCATCGAGCGAGCCTGTGCCACCGGTTGCCCCAGCAACTCGCGCGGCAGGTTCTGCTCGTAGCGGGCGTGGCCGGTTTCGTGGATCGTGCCCATCAGGCTCTGCACGAAATCGTCTTCGCCGTAGCGCGTGGTCAGGCGGACGTCTTCCGGCACGCCGCCTGAGAAGGGGTGTGCGCTTTCGTCCAGGCGGCCGGCATCGAAATCGAAGCGCAGCAGGGCCATCAGTTCCAGGCTCAACGCGCGCTGAGCCACCTTGGGAAACGGCCCCTGCGCCTCGACCACGCGCTCGCGCGACTGGCGCTCGGTCACACGGGTGATCAGGCCCGGCAGCCACTGCTTGATGTCGCCGAACACGCGCTCGACCGTCTCGCTGGTCATGCCGGGCTCGTAGCGGTCCATCAGCGCGTCGTAGGGGCGCAGGCCGCTCTGGGCGGCGAGCAGCGCGGCCTCTTCTCGCGCGATGCGCAGCACCGGGCGGAAGTTCTCCAGGAAGCCATGCCAGTCGTTGGCGGGCCGCTGTGAGCGCCACGCATGCTCGCAGCGCGAGGTGGCCAGCGTCTTGGCCTGCACCAGCGCCTCCGGCAAGGCGTTGTCGCGCTGCCACTCGCGCTTCATCTCGCGCAGGTTCGCACGCTGGGCGTCGTCGAGCGGCTCCTGCTCGGCGCGCTCGAACTGCTGCGGCAGCTGGGGGTCGGTACGCATGCGGTGCATCAGCGCGGCGATCTCCGCCAGCGCTGCGGCCCGCGCATCCTGCCCCTTGGAAGGCATGTTGCAGGCCTGGTCCCACCAGGCCATGGCTTGCAGGTGGCCGAAATGGTGCAGGCGGGTGTTGAGCGCGAAGAGCGCGTCGTAGGTGGGATGGGGGTTGCTCATCGGTACATCCTTGAGCGCACCGCTTCGTGGGCAGCGCGCGGGTTGAAGGCCCATTGTGCGGCTGCATGCCGCGTGCCGAGCCCCGAGAGTTACCCCGATTCCCCCTAGATCCGCAGCCGCGGTGGGCTTGCCCGGCAGCGGCTCAATGCACCGACGAACGGAACGCGCGCACCGCGCTTTCGCCGAACGAGGCGCCGAAGCGCTTGACCAGCCGCTCGGCGACGTTCTCCTTCGGGGTGTAGTCGACCACGTCCTCGGCCTTGATCACCTCGCGGGCGACGTAATCGAGGTTGCCGAACTGGTCGGCCAGCCCCAGGCGCACGGCTTCCTCGCCGTTCCAGAACAGGCCCGAGAAGGTCTCCGGCGTTTCCTTCAGCCGCTTACCGCGGCCTTCCTTGACGACCTTGATGAACTGCTGGTGGATCTGGTCGATCATCGCCTGCGCATAGGCATGGTGCTTCGGGTTCTCGGGCGAGAACGGATCGAGCATCGCCTTGTTCTCGCCGGCGGTGATCAGCCGGCGCTCCACGCCGAACTTCTCCATCGTGCCGGTGAAACCGAAGCCGTCCATCAGCACGCCGATCGAGCCGACGATCGAGGCCTTGTCGACGTAGATCTCGTCGGCAGCCGCGGCGATGTAATAGGCGCCCGAGGCGCACATCTCTTCCACCACCACGTACACCTTCTTGTGGTGCAGCGCCTTCAGGCGGCGGATCTCGTCGTTGATGATGCCGGCCTGCACGGGGCTGCCGCCCGGTGAGTTCATGCGCAGCACGATCGCGCGCGCGCTGCTGTCCTCGAAGGCGCTCTTCAGGCCCGAGACGATGGTTTCGGCGCTGGCCTCGGTGTCGGCCGCGATCTCGCCGCGCACCTCGATCAGCGCGGTGTGCGGGCCGGTCGGTGCGGGCGCGTGGAAATGCTGGGCGAGCATCGCCCAGGCCAGCGCCATCAGGAAGCCCAGCCACAGCAGCCGGATCGTGATGCGCCAGCGGCGCTCGCTGCGACGCTCACGCAGCATCTCGCGCGCAAGCTGCTCGAACACCGGTTCGTAGCGGTCGATGGCGGAGCCGACCGGGGCGGCGGCTGTGGGGGCAGGTGCGGGTGCGGGTGCGGGTGCGGAAGCAGCCTGAGGCGGCATGCCGGGCGCCTCGCCCGGCGGAAGGTCGTCGTGGGTGTTCATCGGGGGCTTTCGGAAGGCGGTGCGGCAGCATCGGAGCGCACCGGCTGGATGTCGCGGGAAGGATACCAATACACCTGGCCGTCGCGCTCCTCCACGCGCAGCGCGGTGAGGCGGCCGCGCCCGCAGGGGCCGCCGACGCAGCGGCCGTCTGACGGCTCATACGTGGCGCCGTGGATCGAGCAGATAATCCAGCGCTTGTCGCCGTCGAGAAACTCGCCGGGCTGCCAGTCGAGCTCGGTCGGCACGTGGACGCAGCGGTTCAGGTACGCCACCACACGGCCGCCGAAGCGCAGCGCGAAGGCACGGGCCGGTCGGCCGTATTCGAGCACGTCGAACACGCATGCCCGGCCGGCCTCGGCCAACTCAGCGCCGGCGCACAGCCACTGCGCGGAAAGCTCAGGCATGGCGCATCAACCAATCGTGCAGATCACGCACCGCGTGGGCCACGTGCAGCGGCGCGAACGCCTCGAAGGCCACCGGCTCATGCGCGCCGTAGCTCACCGCGACACTCGGCACGCCGGCGTTCACCGCCAGCTGCAGGTCGTGCGTGGTGTCGCCGATCATCAGCGTGCGCTCCGGTTCGGTGCCGAACTCGCGCATCAGCTCGAGCAGCATCGTCGGATCGGGTTTGGAGGCGGTTTCGTCGGCCGTGCGGGTGCCGTCGAACAGGCCGTGCAGTTGCACGGTCGACAAGGCCTCGTCGAGCCCACGCCGGCTCTTGCCGGTCGCCACGGCCAGCCAGTGGTGGCGCTGCTTCAGCGCCTGCAGCATGGCCAGCGCACCCTCGAACAGCACCAGTTCGTGCTGGCTGGCGAAATAGTGATGCCGGTAGCGATCGCCGAGTTCCGGGTAGCGCTCCGCCGCCAGGCCGGGCACGGCGTACTGCAGCGCGTCCTGGAGCCCGAGGCCGATCACGAAGGAAGCCCGTTCGTCGCTGGGCACGGGCGCGCCGATATCGCGGCAGGCGGCCTGGATGCTGCGCACGATCAGCGCGGTGGAATCGCACAACGTGCCGTCCCAATCGAACACGATCAGGTCGAAGCGGCTCGGGCGGTTGTTCATAGATGTTCCAGCAGTGTGCTGCAGTCGGGCGGGAGCGGTGCGTCGAGCTCGATGCGCTCCCCGCTGGCAGGGTGATCGAAGGCCAGCCGCCGCGCATGCAGGAACATGCGATCAAATTTGATGCCTGGCACCGCATCGCCGCGCGCCAGCGACTTGTTCAATGCGAAGTCCCCGTATTTCTCGTCGCCGGCGATCGGATGGCCCTCGTGCGCCAGATGCACGCGGATCTGGTGCGTGCGCCCGGTCTTGATGGTGACGTCGAGCAACGTGAAATTCGCGAAGCGCCGCAGCACCTTGACCAGCGTGATCGACCGTTTTCCTTCTTCGGCCGCCGCCGACACGGCACGGACCCGCCGCTCGCCTTCGCCGGTGAGGAACTTGTGCAGCGGGACATCGATGACCTTCTTGTTCTCCGGCCAATCGCCGATCACCAGCGCCGCGTAGGTCTTGCCGGTCTCCCGGCTGCGGAACTGATCCTGCAGCGCCGTGAGCGCGCTGCGCTTCTTGGCGATCAGCAGCAGGCCGGAGGTTTCCTTGTCGAGCCGGTGCACCAACTCCAGGAACTTCGCCTGCGGCCGGGCCTGGCGCAGCTGCTCGATCACGCCGAAGCTGACGCCGCTGCCGCCATGCACCGCCACGCCGGCCGGCTTGTCGACGCAGATCAGGTGATCGTCTTCGAACAGCAGCGGGAACTCGCGCGCCGGTGCGGCCGGCTTGTCGCTGCGGTCGGCCACGCGCACCGGCGGCACCCGCACTTCGTCGCCAGCAGCGAGCCGCGTGTCGGCGCTGGCCCGGCCCTTGTTGACGCGCACCTCGCCGGAGCGGATCACGCGATAGACCAGCGTCTTCGGAACGCCCTTGAGCAGGCGGATCAGGAAGTTGTCCAGCCGCTGGCCCTCGCCGGCCTCATCCACCGTGACCAGGCGAACCTGCGGTAATGGACCGGAAAGGGGGTTGACTTTCTCGTTACCAGCCGAAGCTTTCGCCCCTATAATCCGCCGGACCACGTTCTCGTTGTAAGTGCTTGATTTTTCAGAGTTTACCCGGGCACTTGCAACACGGCGTGGAGCCTCGCGAAAGCAAGGCATCGAAGGTGATGCAACACCCGCAGCCCTCGGCGGGCCTTCAGTCCCCAAGCGACTGGGCGGACGAGACGGTGCAGGTGGAAGAGACCACGAAAGAACCCACCCTGTGACAACAGGGCCAGAACAAGGTTGACCGACCGTAGACCGAAGGCTCTTACAGCTCGATCTGCGGTTTGCAAGTGCCCCGCGACCCGCCAATGGCGTTCTCCCTTCCCTCCCCCCTGTGTGCGCTGCAGCCCCGGCCCGTTGCCGGCGAGGCTGCTGGTCGCGCACGCGTCACGCTGCGCGATCCGCGGCGCCGGGGACGGACCGGACCACGCCCAGGCGCAGCCGCATCGGCACACGCGCCAACGCTGCTCCCGTGATCGTTCATCGATCCACCGCAGTCCAGGGCGATTCCTTCCACGGTTCCTTCGCGTTTCTCGTGCATCGGTGAGTCGCCCCTCGGGTATCCGGCGGGTGATGTGATCGTGCGCCGCCGCCCAGAGCGGACGGTGTGAGGAGTGCAGATGAAACGCATGCTGATCAACGCGACGCAGCAGGAAGAGCGTCGCCTGGCCATCGTCGATGGACAGAAACTGCTCGACTTCGAGACCGAGATCGAAGGCCGGGAACAGCGCAAGGGCAATATCTACAAGGCGGTGGTCACCCGCGTCGAGCCGTCGCTCGAGGCCTGCTTCGTCGACTACGGCGAAGACCGCCACGGCTTCCTGCCGTTCAAGGAGATCTCGCGCAGCTACTTCAAGGAAGGCGCCGACGTGCGCTCCGCGAAGATCAGCGACGTCATCAAGGAAGGCCAGGAACTGCTGGTCCAGGTGGAAAAGGAAGAACGCGGGAACAAGGGCGCGGCCCTGACGACCTTCGTCTCGCTGGCCGGCCGCTACCTGGTGCTGATGCCCAACAACCCGCGCGGCGGCGGCGTGTCGCGCCGTATCGAGGGTGAGGACCGCGAGGAGCTGAAGGAAGCCCTCGACCAGCTCGACTACCCCAAGGGCATGAGCCTGATCGCCCGCACCGCTGGCATCGGCCGCTCGGTGGCCGAGCTGCAGTGGGACCTCAACTACATGCTCAAGCTCTGGACGGCGATCGACGACGCCTCGCAGGGCAAGGGCGCCTACCTGATCTACCAGGAGTCGTCGCTCGTGATCCGCGCGATCCGCGACTACTTCACCGCCGACATCGGCGAGATCCTGATCGACACCGACGACATCTACGA
>Ga0207706_10002112_pt1 | contig 19449 bp, 17 predicted proteins | sample KBSC53metaG_FD_184318 | JGI IMG/M metagenome (GOLD analysis project Ga0207706, IMG submission 184318) | Corn rhizosphere microbial communities from Kellogg Biological Station, Michigan, USA - KBS C5-3 metaG (SPAdes) (version 2) | ecosystem: Host-associated > Plants > Roots > Rhizosphere > Soil ... | reverse complement strand
GCGCGACCAGGGCGGGCTCTACTGGACCGACGATCGCATCACCGGCGGCGCCGACCCAATCGAGCTCGGCTCCAACAACAGCGGCCGCGGAGTCGGCGGGAGCACGGTTCACTACACGATGATCGCGCTGCGCTGGCGGCCCGAATGGTTCAAGGCCAAGTCGAGGCTAGGCTACGGCCGCGACTGGCCGATCTCCTTCGACGAGCTCGAGCCTTATTACGAGCAGGCCGAAGAGGCGCTGAAGATCTCGGGACCGATCGACTACCCGTGGAGCCGTCGCCGCAAGCGCTACCCCTACCGAGCCCATCCGGTGAATGCCGCCGGGCTGGTGCTCGCGCGCGGATGCGAGGCGATCGGCGTCAAATGGTCGCCGCTGCCGCTAGCGACGCTCTCGGCGCCGCGCGGGATGGCCCACCCGTGCGTCTATCGCGGCTTCTGCGCCTACGGCTGCTCGACCAACGCCAAGCAGAGCGTGCTGGTAACCTTCATCCCGCGGGCCCTGAAGGCCGGCGCGGAAGTGCGCGACCTGGCGATGGTCGGGCGGATCGAGATGGGGAAGGACGGCAAGGCGACCGGCCTCACCTATCATCGCGGCGGCCAGTGGCGGCACCAGAAGGCGAAGCATGTCGTCGTCGCCGGCTATGCGATCGAAACTCCACGACTCCTGCTCAACTCGAAGTGCAGCCAGTTTCCGCAAGGGCTCGCCAACGAGAACGGGCTCGTCGGCACGCATTTGATGATCCACTCCGGCCCCGGTGTGTGGGGCATGATGGACGAGGAGGTGCGCTGCTACAAAGCGCCGCCGTGCATGGCTGTCACCGAGCATTGGAATTACGACGACAGCGGCAAGGATTTCCACGGCGGCTATGCCTTCATGAGCCAGGGGCCGCTGCCGGTCGGCTGGGCCCAGGCGCAGGCGATCAACCGCGGCATGTGGGGCATGACGCTGCGGCAGGAGATGACCCGCTACAACCATATCGCGGGCCTGAGGATCGTCGGTGAGACCGAGCCGCAGCGGCACAACCGGGTCGAGGTCGCCGATGAGAAGGACCAGTATGGTCTTCCAATCCCGCGGGTGACGTTCAGCTATTCGGAAAACGACCGGAAGCTGATGGAGCATAGCAAGGGCTCGATGCGCGCGGTGCTCGAAGGCGCGGGCGCGAAGGAGCTGTGGGTGGACGACGACACGTCGCACCTGATGGGCGGATGCCGCATGGGCGACGATCCGGAGGACAGCGTCGTGAACCGCGACGGGCGCAGCTGGTCGATCCCCAATTTGTGGGTCTGCGACGGCTCGCTCTTCCCGACCAGCGGGGGGGTCAATCCCTCGCTGACCATCCAGGCGCTCGCGCTGCGCATCGGCGACCGGATCAAGGCCATGGCCGCGAAAGGCGAGCTGTGAGGAAGCCGCCCGACAGCATTGCCAGCATCGCCGACCTCCGCAGGCGCGCGCACGCCCGCGTCCCCAAACCCTTCATGGACTATATGGAGGCGGGCTCCTTCTCGCAGATCACGTTGCGCGAGAACCGCCGCGACCTCGATGCCATGCGCTTCCGCGAACGCGTGATGTTCGACGTCTCGAACCGCAAGCTCGAAACCACGATGCTCGGCGAGAAGGTCAGCATGCCGGTGGCGATCGCACCGACGGGCATGTGCGGCGCGATCTGGTCGAATGGCGAAATCCTGAGCTGCCGAGCGGCGCACGATTTCGGCGTTCCTTTCTCGCTCTCGACCAACGCCTTGCTCTCGATCGAGGACGTTCGAAGCTCGGTCGAGCGGCCCTTCTGGTTCCAGCTCTATCTCGAGAAGGACCGCGGCTTCTCGAAGGAGCTGATCGAGCGCGCGAAAGCCGCCGGCTGCCCGGCGCTGATCCTGACCATGGACCTGCACGTCGAGGGCACCCGCTACGTCGATGCGCACAACGGGCTCGGAATGCCGCCGAGGCTCACCCCCGCGAACATCTGGAGCATCGTCAGCCACCCGAGCTGGGCCTTCGCGATGCTCCATTCGAAGCGGTGGAGCTTCGGTAATTATGCCGACAAGGTGAAGAGCGGGAACGTCAAGGAAATGGCGGAGCTGGTGAGGAGCCAGCTCGACAGCTCGTTCGACGTCAAGACGCTCGAATGGGTCCGCTCGCTGTGGCCGGGCAAGCTGATCGTCAAAGGCATCCTCGATGTCGAGGATGCGAAGATGGCGATCGGCGCGGGCGCGGACGCGATCCTGGTGTCGAACCACGGCGGGCGTCAGCTCGACAGCGCGCCTTCGACCGCGTCCGTTCTGACCGGCATCGTCGATGCGGTCGGCGACAGATGCGAAGTTTATGTCGACAGCGGGGTGCGCTCGGGGCTCGACGTGCTGAAGTTCCTCGGCCTCGGAGCCCGCGCCTGCTTCGTCGGCCGCGCCTATCTCTACGGGCTAGGCGCCTACGGTCAGCCGGGCGTCACCAAGGCGCTCGAAATCCTGAAGGACGAGCTCAGCATCGCGATGGCGCTGACCGGAGTCACCGACGTCGAGAAGGTGCCGCGCGACATCATCCTTCGCGGCCCTCCTGATCCCACCGTCCCGGCTGAAGCGACCAGCGGGGGACCGTTCCGCGACGTGCGCGTTTACGAAGACAGTTAGGAGTGAAGACATGGCGATGACTGGCGGCGACATTCTCGTCGAAACCCTGATCGACTGGGGCGTGGACACGATCTTCGGGATCCCGGGGGACGGGATCAACGGCGTGTTCGAGGCGCTTCGCGAGCGGCAGGACAAGGTCCGTTTCATCCAGGTCCGGCACGAGGAAGCGGCGGCATTTGCGGCCTGCGCCTACGCGAAGTTCACCGGCCGACTCGGCGTCTGCCTCGCGACCTCGGGACCGGGCGGCATTCACCTTCTCAACGGCATTTATGACGCCAAGCTCGACAACCAGCCGGTGCTTGCGATCACCGGAGCCCAGCATCACGACCTGATCGAGACATACACGCAGCAGGACGTTGCGCTCGACAAATTGTTCATGGACGCGACCGCTTACTCGGTTCGAGTCATGGGACCGGCGCATGTCGAGGCCGTGGTCGAGCAGGCGTGCCGCACCGCCCTCGCCTATCGCCAGCCGACGCATGTCATGATCCCCGTCGACTTCCAGTCGCAGCCGGTGAAGGACAGGTCGGAGCGCAATGTCGCGCATCACGTGTCGAACATCATGGCGCGCGGCGGCCAGCTGCCCGATCCCGAGATGCTGCAGCGCGCGGCGGACATCCTCAACCAGGCGGAAAAGCCGTTCATCCTGGCCGGACGCGGCTCGATCGGAGCGCGCGACGAGCTGATTGCGCTCGCCGAGCGGCTCCAGGCCCCGATTGGCAAGCCGCTGCTCGGCAAGGAAGCCGTGCCCGACGAAAGCCCCTACACGACCGGCGGCGTTGGCATGCTCGGCACCAGGCCGTCGCAGGAGGCGATGGAAAGCTGCGACACGTTGGTGATCGTCGGGTCGAGCTTTCCCTACATCGAATATTACCCGAAGCCGGGGAAGGCGAAGGCGGTGCAGATCGAGCTCGATCCCAAGCGCGTCGGGCTTCGCTACCCGGTCGACGTCGGCCTGGTCGGGGACAGCAAGACCGTCCTTACCGAGCTTCTGCCGCTGCTCAAGAAGAACGACAGCGGCAAATTCCTGGATGCCGCGCAAAAGAGCATGCGCGACTGGCGCGAGCTGATGAACGAGCGCGGCACCCGCGATACGAAGCCGATGAAACCGCAGGTCGTCACCCACGAGCTCAATAAATTGCTCGACGACGATGCCATCGTCATCACCGACAGCGGAACAATCACCGCGATGACCGCCCGGCACGTCGACATGCGCGGCGACATGCAGTTTAGCTGCTCCGGGACGCTCGCAAGCATGGCGTGCGGCCTGCCCTATGCGATCGGCGCCGCGACCGCCTTCCCGGATCGCCAGGTGGTCGCGGTGATCGGCGACGGCTCGGCGGCGATGCTGATGGGCGATTTCGTGACGCTCAGGAAATACAATCTGAACGCCAAGATCATCGTCATCAAGAACAACGCGCTCGGCCAGATCAAATGGGAGCAGATGGTGTTCCTCGGAAACCCCGAATATGGCTGCGAGCTGGAGCCGATCGACTTCGTCAAGGTTGCCGAAGGCTGCGGCATCGGCGCCGTCAGCATCGACGACCCGGCCCGCTGCGGCGAGCAACTTCGCGAGGCGCTCGCGAGCCCCGGACCTTGCCTGATCGAAGCGGTGGTCGACCCCTATGAGCCTCCACTCCCGCCGAAGATCGAGGCGAAGCAGGCGCTGCACATGGCCGAAGCGCTCGCCAAGGGTACGCCGCATGCGATGAAGACGGCGCTGACGCTGGCTTCCGACACGGTCCGCGAGCTGGTGTGATGCCCGGCGCCGCCGCGGCGCTGGAATCCGACTTAAGGCGCGCTCTTGGCGGGGGCGTCGACTTCGGCGCGCAGGCCAAGGCGCTCTATGCGACCGATGCGTCCAACTACCGCCAGGTGCCGATCGGTCTGGTCTATCCGCGCAGCCGTGACGAGGTGGTTGAGGCGGTACGGATCGCTCGAGAGCATGATGCGCCGATCGTCGCTCGCGGCGGCGGGACCAGCCTCGCCGGCCAGGGCTGCAACGCCGCGCTCTGCATCGATTTTTCGCGCTATCTCGACCGCGTCCTCGAGATCGATGCGGAAAACCGGCTCGCGCGGGTCGAGCCCGGCTGCATCCTCGACAAATTGCGCGATGCCGCCGCGCCGCACGGGCTGACCTTCGGCCCCGATCCCGCAACGCACGATCACAACACGCTGGGTGGCATGATCGGGAACGACAGCTGCGGTGTCCATTCGGTCAAGTGGGGGCGCACCGCCGACAACGTCGAACGGCTGACGGCGATGACCTATGACGGGCTGCAGCTGGAGCTTGGCCCGACCCCGCGAATTCCCGACGAGATCGGCCGCCGCGGCGACATCTACCGCGCACTCGTCGAACTGCGCGACCGCTATGCAAGGCTGATCGAGGAGCGCTTCCCGAAGATCCCGCGGCTGGTCTCGGGGTTCGAGGGGCTTGCCGCCCTGCTTCCCGGCCGCGACTTCAATGTCGCCCGCGCGGTGACCGGCACCGAAGGCACTTGCGTGATCGTGCTCGAGGCGCAGGTGAAGCTCGTGCCGCGCCCGAAGTGCAAGGCGATTGCATTGCTCTCGTTCGACGATGTTTATGCCGCGGCCGACACAGTGCCGGCGCTGCTCGAAGCGAGACCCGACGCGATCGAGGGCTTCGACGGCAAGTTGTACGACGCGGTGCGCGAGACGGGCGCGGGCCATGGCGGACTTAAGGCATTCCCCGAAGGCCGTGGCTTCCTGATCGTCGAAGCAGGCGGCGAGAGCCGCGTCGAAGCCGAAGCGAAGGTTCGGCGCATCGTCGAGGCTGCCGACACGGGTGCCCGCACGCGGATCGTCTCCGATCCGCACGAGCAGCAGCGCATCTGGGAAGCGCGCGAGGCTTCGCTCGGGGCGACTGCGTTCGTGCGCGGCCAACCGGAGCATTGGCCCGGCTGGGAGGATAGCGCGGTTCCACCGGACAGGCTCGGCGCCTATTTGCGCGACCTCGAAAGGCTGTTCGCGGAGCACGGCTATGCCGCCGCGCTCTACGGCCATTTCGGCGACGGCGTGACGCACTGCCGGATCAACTTCGACTTCCATTCCGAACCCGGCCTCGAAAGCTACCGGCGCTTCATGCGCGAAGCGGCGCAGCTGGTGCACGGCTACGGCGGCTCGCTCTCGGGCGAGCACGGCGACGGACAGGCGCGCGCCGAGCTTCTGCGGATCATGTACGGCGACGAGCTCGTCCAGGCTTTCCGCGAGTTCAAGGCGATCTGGGACCCGAGGAACCGCTTGAATCCCGGGAAGGCGATCGAGCCCTTTCCGATCGATTCCCACCTGCGGCTCGGGCCGGCTTACGAGCCGAAGCGGCTAGAAACTTGGTTCAAGTTTCCGAACGACCACGGCTCGTTCGCGCATGCGACCACCCGCTGCGTCGGGGTCGGCAAGTGCCGGCGGCGGCAGGTCGACGACGAGGTGATGTGCCCGTCCTACCTCGTTACCGGCGAGGAGAAGCATTGCACACGCGGCCGTGCGCACCTGCTGCATGAGATGACCCGCGGCGAGGTGATCGAGGATGGCTGGGACAGCGCGGCCGTCGAAGATGCGCTTTCGCTCTGCCTCGCCTGCAAGGGCTGCAAGGCGGATTGCCCGGTCGGGGTGGACGTCGCGACCTGGAAGGCAGAGTTCCGGGCACATCATTACGCGCGCCGGCTGCGCCCGAGGTCCGCTTATGCGATGGGGCTGATCGACCGTTGGGCGCGCTTCGCCTCGGCCGCGCCTTCCATCGCCAATACGCTTGCAAGGACTCCGCTCGCCAAATGGGCGGCGGGAATCCACCGCGAGGCGCGCCTTCCGAAATTCTGCTCGCAGACCTTTCGGGACTGGTTTCGGGATCGGCCCGGCACGATGGGCGGAGAGCGCGTACTCCTCTGGCCCGACACGTTCAACGACCATTTCCGGCCGGAGACCTTGATCGCCGCGACCCAGCTGCTCGAGCGCGCGGGATTCGAGGCCGCAATCCCGCGCGAGCCGCTGTGCTGCGGGCGTCCGCTCTACGACTGGGGGTTTCTCGGCAAGGCGAAGCAACGGCTCGAGCGCATCTTCGAATCCCTGCGCGAGGACATCGCATCAGGAACGCCGATCATCGTGCTCGAACCGGCGTGCGCGTCGGTGTTCAGGGACGAGATGCTCAACCTCTTCCCCGGCCGCTCGGAGGCACGGCGGCTCTCCGGGCAGGTGCACTACGTTGCGGACTTCATCGCCGGCCGGATCGAGCATTTCCCCAATTTCCTGAAGGGCGGCGCGGCATTGGTCCAGCCGCACTGCCACCATCATTCGGTGATCGGCTTCGACAAGGAGCAGGCGCTGCTCGAGCAACTCGGGATCGACGTGGAGAGGCCGCCGCAGGGCTGCTGCGGAATGGCGGGAGCGTTCGGCATGGCGACGGAAACGTTCGAAGTTGGCCGGGCAATCGGCGAGCGCGTGTTGCTCCCGCGCGTTCGCGAGATTGAACCGCAAACGGTCATTGTCGCCGACGGCTTCAGCTGCCGCGAGCAAATCGGGATGCACAGCGGCCGCAAGACGCTGCACATCATCGAGCTGCTGCGCGAGCGGATGCAGTGAAATCGCCCTTGACGAGGAGTAAGAAATGCAACGGGGCGCAGCCCCGCGAGGTTGTGACGCGAAAGAACCGAATGCGGCGGAGGCGCGGATGAACGATTGTCCGGAAAGCGATGCACCGCCCCCCGGCGAAGCGGCCTCCCGATACGAACCGCTCGACGTTCCTCCCCTGCTGCCTTTCTGGCTGGCGTGCCTGCTTGCGGCGTTCGTTGGCGGGGTGCTGCTGACGATCGAGATCGCCTTTCCGCTTGCGACCCATCAGCAATATCGCGGGCCGCTGAAGCCGCTTCCGCCTGCCCCCCGGCTCGAGACAGCGCCGGTCGCCGGGCTGCAGCGTTACGAAGCCGCCAAGCGCCGCGAGCTCGGAGCGAGCGACGAGGCGATGCGCGAGACTGCGAAGCAAGGCTGGGGCCCGCCGAAGTGAGGTTCCGACTACTTCTCCTCGCGCTCATCCTAACGGCGGCGCCGGCCGATGCGGCAGTCGATCCGGCTACGTTCAAGGACCTCGCGTTCCGGCAGCATCCCGGCGCGCAGCTGCCGAGTGATGCGACGCTCGTCGATGCTTCCGGGCAGCCGGTGAAGCTCGGCAGCGCGCTTGCCGGACGCCCGTCCATTTTCATCCTCGAATATTTGCGCTGCAACAATCTTTGTGGTCTGGTGCTGCGCGGCGCGGTGCAGTCGATCGCGGAATCAGGCTTGCGGCCCGGGCGCGATGTCGATCTGATCGCGCTCAGCATCGATCCGCGCGAGACGTCGCGCGACGCCGCCGCGGCGCAGGCGATGTATGCGGCCCGGTTCAGCGATCCCGCGCCGGGCGGCGTGCGCTTCTTCACCGCCCCTCCGAAGGAAGTGCGGCAGATCGCGTCCGCGGTCGGTTTCCCCTATCGCTACGACAAGCCAAGCGACCAGTTCGCGCATCCCGCGGGGTTCGTCGTGACGACGCCGGAGGGCCGGATCTCGCGCTATGTGCTCGGTGTCAGCCCTGATCCAGGGACGCTGAGGCAGGCGGTGACCGAGGCTGCGCTCGAAAAGGTCGAGCCGCCGGCGCACCCCCTGCTGTGCCTCTGCTTCGGTTACGATCCCGACGAGGGCTCGGTCGCGGCCCTGACGCTCACGCTCGTGCGCTGGACGTCGGTCGCGCTCGTCCTCGCCTGCGCCGCTCTCATCTTCTTCCTCTCCCGCCGGCGCAGGCCCGCCTAGTGCCCGGCCTTCCGTTCTGGCCGCCGACGGCGAGCGGCTATGCGAGCCAGATCAATGTCCTGTTCGGCGCGCTCCTGATCGTCGGCGCGCTGACGGCCGGTCTCGTCTTCTTCCTGATGCTCTTCTTCGCCAACAAGTATCGGCACGGGAGCAATGCCGACCGCAGCGGCACGACGAAGAAGACCTGGCGGTTCGAGGTTTCATGGACCGCCGCGACGCTGCTGATCTTCGTCGGGCTGGCGGTCTGGGGGGCGGATATCTACCTGCACCTCTACAACCCGCCGGCCAACGCGGTGCAGATTTTCGTCGTCGGCAAGCAGTGGATGTGGAAGGCCCAGCATCCCGGCGGGCAGCGCGAGATCAATGCGCTGCACGTGCCGGTCGGACAGCCCATCCGGCTAGTGCTCGCGTCGCAGGACGTGATCCACAGCTTCTTCATACCTGCGCTCCGGATCAAGCAGGACGTGGTGCCCGGCCGCTACGAGACGATGTGGTTCCGGGCCGACAAGGTCGGGCGCTATCATTTGTTCTGCGCCGAATATTGCGGGACGGACCACGCGCACATGGGCGGCTGGATCACGGTCATGGAGCCGCGCGATTTCGGCCGCTGGCTGCAGGCGCAGGGCGGGCAGGAGACGCTCGCGGCGCAAGGCAAGGACCTGTTCCGCCGCTACGGCTGCAGCGGGTGCCACGAGGCCGGCGGGACGGTCCGCGCGCCGCGGCTCGAGGGCGTGTTCGGAAGCCCGGTGCCGCTGTCGGACGGAAGCGTGGTGATCGCCGACGAGCGCTACGTGCGGGATTCGATCCTCGATCCGAAAGCGCAGGTGGCGGCGGGCTATGCGCCGGTGATGCCGACTTTCGCGGGCCAGATCGGCGAGGACGATCTCGCCAAGCTCGTCGCCTATGTGGAATCGATCGGACCGGAGCAGGCTCGCCGATGAACGCGCCGCACCAGCCGAGCTATCTGAGCGCGACGGTGGGCATCCGCTCGTGGCTTCTGACCACCGATCACAAGCGCATCGCCTTGCTCTATTTCGCGGGGATCACCTTCTTCTTTTTCATCGGCGGGATTGCCGCGACTTTGATCCGGCTCGAGCTGATCACGCCCGGGCCGACGCTCGGAAGCCCCGATTTCTACAACCGGCTGTTCACCATGCACGGGATCATCATGGTGTGGTTCTTTCTCATCCCGTCGATCCCAACGACGATGGGGAATTTCATCCTGCCGATGATGATCGGCGCGCGCGACCTCGCCTTCCCGCGGCTCAACCTCGCCAGCTGGTACCTCTACATGGCGGGCGGGCTGATCACGCTAGCCGCGCTGGTCCTCGGCGGGCTCGACACCGGCTGGACCTTTTACGAGCCTTATTCGACCTTCTACGCCACCGGCTATTTGATCCTCGGCGTGTTCGGCATCTTCGTGTCGGGCTTCTCGTCGATCCTGACCGGCCTCAACTTCATCGTCACCGTGCACAAGCTGCGCGCTCCGGGGATGACCTGGTACCGGCTGCCGGTGTTCGTCTGGTCCACCTATGCGACCAGCCTGATCCTGGTGCTCGCGACGCCGGTGCTGGCGATGACCCTGCTGATGCTGCTTGCCGAGCGCGTGCTTCATGTCGGCATCTTCTCGCCTCAGCTCGGCGGCGACCCGATCCTGTTCCAGCACATGTTCTGGTTCTACAGCCACCCGGCGGTCTACATCATGATCCTGCCGTCGATGGGGGTGATCAGCGAGGTCGTGCCCGTCTTCGCGCGCAAACCCCTGTTCGGCTACACGTTCGTGGTCTGGTGCAGCATCGCGATCGCCGCGATCGGTTTCCTCGTCTGGGGGCACCACATGTTCGTTGCCGGCCAGGCGCTCTACGCCAGCCTGGCTTTCTCATTCCTCAGCTACCTCGTAGCCGTCCCCTCCGCGATCAAGGTGTTCAACTGGGTCGCGACCTTGCACGAGGGATGGATCCGGTTCGACGCGCCGATGCTCTATGCCTTCGGGTTCATCGGCCTGTTCACGATCGGCGGTCTGACCGGGCTGTTCCTCGCCGCGCTCGCGGTCGACGTGCACGTGACCGACACCTACTTCGTCGTCGCGCATTTCCATTACATCATGGTTGGCGGAGCGGTGATGGGGTTTTTCGCGGGACTCCACTATTGGTGGCCCAAGATGACCGGGAGGCTCTACCCGGATTACTGGGCTCGGTTTGCCGCGATCCTCGCGTTCTTCGGCTTCAACTTGACCTTCTTCCCGCAGTTCATCCTCGGCTATCTCGGGATGCCGAGACGCTACCAGTCGTACCCGCCCGAGTTCCAGGTGTGGCACGTGCTGTCGTCCGCGGGAGCAAGCATTCTCGCGGCCGGCTACGCGCTTCCGCTCTTCTACTTCGCCTGGTCGATCCTGCGCGGCCCGCGCGCGCCGGCGAACCCGTGGGGCGCGACCGGGCTGGAGTGGTCGACGCGCTCGCCTCCGCCTCCGGAGAATTTCGTGGAGACGCCGACCGTCGTTCGCGCGCCCTACCAATATGTGCAAGGCGAGCCGCGCATGCAGGCCGGCGATGTCTGAGCGCGCAATCGGATTCCAATATGCGACGATCGCGCAGCAGCGCGAAGCGTCGACGCTGGGCATGTGGGCGTTCCTGGCGACCGAGGTCCTGTTCTTCGGAGCGCTGATCGCGGCCTATCTCAACTACCGCATCTGGTTCGGCGAGGAGTTCATCGCCGCAGCGAGCCTGACCAAGGTTGCGCTCGGCACGGCCAACACCGCCGTTCTCCTTACCAGCAGCGCATGCATGGCGATGGCGGTCACGACATTCGACGCGGGATCGAAGCGCGCGCCCATCATGTGGCTCGCCGCGACCGCGGCGCTCGGGCTGCTGTTCGTAGCGATCAAGGCGACCGAATGGTGGCTCGAATATCAGGAGCAGCTCGTCCCCGCGCTCAACTTCGACCTGGCGAGGCACGGCGGAGTCGCCGAGATCTTCTTCATCTTCTATTTCTGCGCGACCGGCCTCCACGCGCTGCACCTTCTCATCGGCATCGGTATCGTGACGTGGCTTGCGGTGGGGATCGGCCGGGGGCGGATCGAGCCGGCGGGATCGACGACGCGCCTGGTCGGCCTCTACTGGCACTTCGTGGACATCGTCTGGATCTTCCTTTTTCCGCTCATCTATCTCGCGGGGAGGACGACGTGAGCGCCGCGACCATCTGGCGCTGCTGGGCGGCGCTGATGCTGCTGCTGGCAGCGACGACGGCGAGCGCATTCGTCCCGCTCGGGTCGTTCAACATCGTCGTTTCGCTCGCAATCGCCATCATCAAGGCGCTGATCGTCCTGCTCGTCTTCATGGAGCTGCGCGCGAGCAAAGGCCTGGTCCGCGCATTCGCGGCGGCCGGCTTCTTCTGGCTGCTGATCATGATCGTTTTGACCGGGGCCGATTACTGGCATCGCACCGACGCGCGCGCGCCGATCGACCGCTTCGAATCCTAGTTGCGCGTCTTCTGGCGCTGCTCGCGGATCGGGGCCTTCTTCGCAGCCGCGGCATCGGGGCCCACGGCTGCCCGCTTCGAGGCCGTCTCCAGGCTCTCGTGCAGCGGCCGGTGGACGAAAGGCACGAGGATTCCGGTCCCTACGCCCCAGACGATCAGCGACATAGCGACTCCGACCGCGGCGCCTCCCGCGGGAGCCCGCCCGCCGCTCAGCAGCGGCAGCACCAGCACAGCGCCCGCGGCCCACAGCCCGAAGCCGAAGCTCATCCCGAACAGCCAGCCGCCCCTCACCGCATTGGCGGCGCGGCCGAAGAAGCGCGCATAAGCGGCGCCGGCGATCGCCATCGCCGCGCAGCCGGCGGCGAGCGTCAGGCCCGGCGACATGCCGAGGATGTCGGCTTCGACCTTTAGCGATCCGAACAGGACGAGCACGCCAATCGCCGGGATCGTCGCGAGGATTCCCGAGATCGCTCCCGAAAGCAGTGGCCGTTGGCTGGGTCCCGGATCGTAACCGTGCGCCGCGACGAACCCGTGAATCATCGCAGAATCTCCTTCAGCGCCTTGCACTCCCTGTAATCGGGCTGGCCGGCGTAGAGATCGATCAGATGCTTGTAGGCGAGGCCGACGATCCGCGGCTCGCGGTTGAGATCGAACAGGCCCACCGGATAGACGAGGCCGACCGGCTCGCTCATCGCAATGCTCCAGTCGATCTGGTCGGTCAGGCTGTACCAGGTGAAGCCGACCAGCGGCACGCCCGCTTTGGCGAGAAGCTGGACGTTGTGCCACTGCCGCCACAGCCAGCGGGGCGCTCCATCGGCATCCATCTTGTTGGTCTCGGTGTGCATCATCGGGCGGCGGTAGCGCTGCCAATATTGGTCGGCGATCACGTACCAGCCGAACAGCTCACCGAGCGCCTGCGCATTGCCTTCGCGGTCGATCAGCCGCTCGTTCCATTCGTAATAATCGACGCCGAGGATCGATCGACGAGGAACCTCGCGCGCGCCCAACCGGGCGATGTCGTCCTTCGCGATGCCCTGCGCGCAAAGCAGGTCGTGCATGCGCTTTCCGAGCGGGTGCGCGAAGATCAGGTCGAGCGGGAGGAAGCGGCGCTCGTTGGCCGCATCGGCGATCGCCTTGATCTCGGGGTCGGGGCAGCAGGGCTGGTAGAATTCGCTGCTCTCGCTGTTGACGAAGATCGCGTCCGGCCGGCGCTTCAGGATCGCGTCGCTCATCCGGATGCTCGCATCGGCGAGGTTCCAGGCGGCGCGCGCATAGGCGCCTTCATCGTGCAGCTGCTCGTTCCACAAGCCGTCGAGCGCGCTCATCCGCGCGCAGACGTACATCTCGTTCACCGGCGTGTAGAAGCGCACCCAGCCGAACCGCTCGGCGAAGGCGCCGGCATATTCCTCGAGCGCGCGGCCGATGTCCGGATTCTGGAAATTGCCAAGCCATGACGGCAGTCCGAAGTGGCAGAGGTCGACGATCGGCTCGGGGCCGAGCTCGCGAAGCGCCTCCATCTGCGGGTCGATATAGCTCCAGTCGTAGCGGCCCGGCCCGTCGAAGATGAGGTGCAGTGGCGGACCGTAGCGAATGTGCGTGATCCCAATCTCGCGCGCGAGCTCGAAATCCTCCTGCCACAGCTCGTAATGGCGCGTGGATTCCATCTCGTCGCGGCGCCAGCGGCCCTGGTCGACGGTCGGATAGCTGCACTCGATGCCCGTCGCGAACATGAAGCCGGCGCCGGTTTCCCTGCGGTGGGCACCCTGGCTGCGCACGCGATGCCATACCGGCGGCGAAGGCTTGCGGTCGGCCGCGTAGCCGACGGGCCGCCGGTAGATCGCGCCGATGGTCAGCCCGAAAAGGGCATGGCTGACGATCAGGCTTCCGACGGCCGTGGGACTGAGCGGAGCGAAGAAGCCGTGCAGGCTCAGAGTGATGGTGTGCGCATGCGAGCGCATCAGTGCGAGCTCCGGATAGACGACGAAGATCGCGAGGGTTGCGGGAAGCAGCGCGAAGACCAGCCCTTGAACGGCGGGGCGAAGATGGAACCGGCCCCAGAAGAAGAAGGCGTAGAAGACCGCCCAGGCCACGCCGATGCCAAGATGCGCGAACACCGCCGCGGCATCCGCGAGGACCGACAGGCGGTTGAAATCGACCGAGCTCAGCTCGGTGATGAGGTCGACCGTCGCAAGGCCGGCGCGGCGCGTTGCGACGGAGAAGATCTCCATTGCCGCAGCGCCGCAGAGCCCGGCGAGGACCGCCTTCTTGAGGGCGACGACGCGGATCATGTGCGTTTAGACGGCAGGCGGGCCCAACCGGTTCAATCGAGCCTTCGGTCAGCGGCACCGTTGCTGCGGACCGGGGTGCGACGGGGGCTGGAGGGTATCGATTCCTGGTTACGGTCATTTCCGCTCGGCCCGCCGGCGCTTCCCGCTTCCATGCCGCCTTCGACCCCGCCTGCGAGCTCGAGCTCGTGCACCTCGCTTTCGCTGAGGTTCTTGCGCCGCGCTTCCTCGGCTGGATCGCCGGCACTTTGCCGTCGCTTGTCGTCCATGGCTGTCTTCCGTCCTTCTTCGCAAAAGAACGAGCAGTCCCGTGCGCCGTTCCGGCGCCGCGGCTTAGTGCCGCCTGCGCTGCGGTGCCGGCGACGGCGGAAGATCCGCGTTGCGGATGCAGTCGTTGAAGCCCACCCAGTCGATCCGCGACGAGCTGCGCCGCGCGTTCCTGTTGCACTGGTGGATCTTCCACAGCGGTGGATGCTTCGCGGCGATGAACCGGTGCGCGGATTGCATCGCTTTCAGGTGCCGCTTCTGGCAGGCCTGCTGCCATTGGCAATTGATCCCGATGTTGAGCGTGACGGGATCGTAGAGCGGCGCTGTGGCGCGCGCTTCGGGTGCCGCTGCCAAAAGCGCCAGCGCGGCGACTGCGGACCTTGCCCCCATGACGTCAAAAAATCTGGCACCGCCGCGTCGAAAGAACAAGCCTGCGGATCATGAAAAGCGCGAAAATCCAATCTGATACACTTGCGACAGGCTATCTGTCCTATCGACGAACCGGGCGCGTCCTCGGTTGAGCCGTGCACCGAGTGGAAGGTTGCTCGGGCACATTCCGATCCCAGGAACGACACGAAAGAAAAGCGGCGGCCCCTCAAAGGAGCCGCCGCTCTCCCGCCGCAACCCGAACCTTTAGTTCAGGTTGTTCGAAACGTTATTGAAGGTCGTGTTGAGCTTGTTGCCGATGCCCTGCATTGCGCCGATCGCCGCAACGGCAATCAGCGCGGCGATGAGGCCATACTCGATAGCCGTCGCGCCCTCGATATTCTTCAGAAGCTTCAGAAATTTCGCCATTTCAGGTCTCCCACTCCGTTCGCGCAAAACGCGCACAGGTTCCGCACCCGCGCCATTCAAGCGAGTCTCGGCCGCTGTTAATTTCTGCTTAAGTGGTTGAGAAATGCTTAAATTTCCGAGGATCTAGAATGAACTCTCGCTAACCATCACCGGTCAAAGATTTCATGAAGCCGCTCGGCGATCCTGCGCAACGGCCTGGTGGAGTTGCTCCAATCCGGCGGGAGCGGGCTCTTGAGGCGCTGTTCGCGCTTGCGGGCGTAGCGCTCCGGAATCGGCACGCCCGGCGTATGATCGACCGCGAGCGCAGAGATCATGAAGCTTCGCCAGATCTTCGCGGGCACGGTGCCGCCCGTGACCTTTCCCAGCGACTTGTCGTCGTCGCGCCCCACCCACACGCCGACCACGAGATCGCCCGCGAAGCCGACGAAGACGGCATCGCGGTTGTCCTGCGTCGTGCCGGTCTTCCCGAAGGTCGGGATCGCGAGCGCGGCGCGCTTGCCCGTGCCCTCGTTGGCCGCCGCGTAGAGCAGGTCGAGCATCGGGGCGCGGTCGCGGCGCGGGTCTAGCGCCCCGTCGCGGTGGAAGATCGCGGCCAGTCCCTCCGGCGCGGACGCATCGGGAAGGCCTCGCGCCACGACCGGATAGCGGCCGCCGAGCACCGCGGCATAGGCCGAGGTCAGCTCGAGCAGGCTGACGCCGGCCGTCCCGAGCGCAAGGCTCGGCCGGTCGGGCAGCGGCGTGGTGATTCCGAGATCGCGCGCGGCGCGCATCACGTTCGCCCGGCCAACCTCCTGCGCAAGGCGCACGGTCGCGGCGTTGCTCGAGCGGGCGAAGGCTTCGCGAAGCGTGATCTTGCCGCGATACACTCCGTCGCTGTTGCTCGGGGTCCATCCGTCGATCGTGACCGGCTTGTCCTCGACGATGCTGTCGGGCGTCCACCCGGACCGGAAGGCGGCGAGATAGACGAACAGCTTGAACGCGGAGCCCGGCTGGCGGCGCGCCTGCGTGACCCGGTTGAATGGCGACTTCGCATAATTGGTGCCGCCCATCATCGCGACCACGCGCCCGTCGGGGCGCATTGCGACAAGCGCAGCCTGCGCTCCGGGAGGCGCATGGGCGACGGCCCGCTGGGCAATCCGCTGCAGGGTCCAGTCGAGCGTCGTGTCGACCTTCAGCTCGCCGAAATCGGGGTCCTGCGCCTGCTGCGCATAGGGCGTGACCCAGTCCGCGAAATAGGAGCCGGTCGGGACGCTGGAGCTGCGCGAGACCGGACGCGCCGGCCGCGCCGAATCCGCGCGCGAGCGGCTGATCGCGCCGGTGTCGGCCATCGCCTTGAGGACAAGCTCGCCGCGCTTGCGCGCACCCGCGAGATTGTGCGTCGGAGCGAGCCGCGAGGGCGCCTGCACCATTCCCGCCAGCATCGCCGACTGCGCGAGGCTGAGGTCCTCGGGATCGCGGTTGAAATAATGGTGGGAGGCGGCGCGCAGCCCGTAGACTCCGTCGCCGAAATAGACGCTCGACAGATAGCGCGAGAGGATCTCCTGCTTGGTCAGCCAGGCTTCGAGCCAGAAGGCGATGATCACCTCCTGCGCCTTGCGCTTGATGGTCCGGTCGCCCGAGAGGAAGTTGGTCTTGGCGAGCTGCTGGGTAATGGTGCTTCCGCCCTGCCGCATGCCCCCGCCGCGAAGGTCCGCGACCAGGGCACGGCCGATGCCTCGCGGGTCGATCCCCCAGTGCCGATAGAAACGCCGGTCTTCGATGGCGACGAAAGCCGCGGGCGTGACCTTGTTGAGCTTGGTCACGTCGACCGGGGCTTCCTTGATCGCGCCATGACGCGCGATCGGATGGCCGTCGTCGGAAAGTATCAGCAGCGCCGGGTCGTCAAGCGGCTCCAGCGCGCGCGACAACGGCGCCGTGACGACCAACCAGACCAGCGTGGCGAGGATCAGGGCGGAGATGGTGTAGAGGTAGATCGGCCAGCGGCGACGTTTGCGCCGCTGCGGAACGGGCCATTCCGGAGTGAGCGTGACCGGGTCCGGCAGCGGATCGGGAGCGAACGGATCGGGCAATTCCTCGACCGGCATTCCGCCGCGGCTCCAGATCCCGTCCCTGTCGACCACCCTCGTCTTTCCCAACTGCTTTACTTAAGTAATACAGCAGAAGCGATATAGCCAGACCCTTGCTGAATGGCCGCTTGCGGGTAAACCGCACCGATGCGTCGCCTGATCGCATCGCTAATAGTCGCTGCGCTCGCATTGGCTCCGGCCGCCTGCCGAAAGCAGCCCGAAGGATCGCTGAAGGTGCTCGTGATCGGCGACGCGCCGGCGGTTCGCGACCCGGCGGAGGGGCCGCTGTCGCTGCCGGACCAGGTGCTGCTCGCCAATGTCGCGCAGGGGCTCGTCCGCTTCGATGCATCCGGCAACATCGTCAGCGGCCTCGCGGAGCGGTGGACCGTCACCGACGACGGGCTCAGCTACATCTTCCGGCTTGCCGCAGCCCAGTGGCCCGACGGCCGCAAGATTTCGGCGAAGGACGTGGCGCGGCTGCTCAAGCGCGAGCTCGCCAGCCGAAGCAGGAACAGCCTCAAGGACCAGTTCGGTGCGGTAAAGGATGTGGTCGCGATGACCGACCGGGTGATCGAGATCGACCTGATCGCGCCGCGTACCGACCTGCTCTCATTGCTCGCCCAGCCCCAGATGGCGATTCTCCGCAACGGCCAGGGGACGGGCCCCTTGACCCCCTCCCCCGCCGGCAACGGCAGGATCAAGCTAACGCGCGCGATCGTCTCGCCCGACGAGGAAACCAGCCGCGAGGAGCTTCTCCTCGGCGGCGCTGAGAGTGGTGCCGCGGTACAGGCCTTCGCGGCGGGCGATGTCGACCTGGTCCTTGGCGGGACCTTCGCCGATTTGCCGCCGGCGCAACGCGCCAAGCTTCCGCGCGGCAGCCTCCACTTCGATCCGGCGTCAGGGCTGTTCGGGCTCGTCCCGGCGGCATCGGGCGGACCGCTCGACAAGCCCGAAGTCCGCCAGCTTCTGAGCCAGGCGATCGACCGCGAAGCGCTCGTGGCCGCTCTTGCCGTGCCCGGCCTCGCTCCGCGCGCGACGTTGCTGGAGCCTGGCATCGACGGCCTTCCGCCGCCGGCGGTGCCGACATGGTTCGCGACGCCTTACGCCGATCGCATCGCCGGATTGCAGGCCCAGGCCCGCCGCCTCTTTCCCAAGGACCCCAGGCCCACGATTCGTGTGGCGCTTCCGCAGGGTGCGGGGGCCGACCTCCTGTTCCAGGTCCTGCAGCGTGATTGGGGCTGGCTCGGCTTCACCGTCGAGCGGGAGCAGGAAGCAGGCGCCGCCGACTTCGCGCTGGTCGATGAAGTCGCGCCCTCAACTTCCCCGTCGTGGTTCGTGCGCCGGTTCCGCTGCGAGCGCGTTCCGGTTTGCGACCCGAACGCCGACGCGCTGATGGACGGCGCGCGCCTTTCGCCGGTGCCGGCCCAACGCTACGCTCTGCTCGGACAGGCGGCGGCGCTGATCGACAGCGGCACGTTGTTCCTGCCGATTGCGGCCCCGGTGCGCTGGTCGCTCGTCTCGGAGCGCATCCAGGGCTTTGCCGGGAACCGTTACGCCCGCCACACGCTCACTGACCTGGAGGCCAAGCCCGGCGGCGGAGACTGAGGAATGCGGATCGACCAAAGGCTGCCTTTCCCGACCGTCGGCACCGACCCGCAATCCGTCCGACAACGGGTCGAAGCGATGGAGAAGCTGCTCGAGAGGCTGTTCGTGATCCCGGGGACGAAGCGCACGGTCGGCCTCGACGTGATCCTCGACGTCGTACCGGTCGTCGGCGACGTCGCGGCGGCGGCGCTCGGGGCCTATATCATCTGGGAAGCCAAGAACCTCGGCATGTCGAAGGCCCAGATGGCCAGAATGGGCGGAAACGTCGGGATCGACTGGCTTCTCGGCCTCATCCCGGTGATCGGAATCATTCCCGACTTCTTCTTCCGCTCGAACACGCGCAACCTGCGGATCATCAAGCGCCACCTCGACAAGCATCACCCCGGCACGCTCACGATCGACGCGGAAGCGCGACCCGCCGAATAGCTAGCGGGATCGCGCTGCGGCGGCCGAAGCGGTGGCGACGTAGGGGACCGGGCGTCCATCGACATTGCCCGCCGGCGAGTAGCGGCAGACGAGGAAGTCGTTGCGGGCGTTGGACG
>Ga0207706_10002109_pt1 | contig 19460 bp, 14 predicted proteins | sample KBSC53metaG_FD_184318 | JGI IMG/M metagenome (GOLD analysis project Ga0207706, IMG submission 184318) | Corn rhizosphere microbial communities from Kellogg Biological Station, Michigan, USA - KBS C5-3 metaG (SPAdes) (version 2) | ecosystem: Host-associated > Plants > Roots > Rhizosphere > Soil ... | reverse complement strand
GGGTGGGAGGTGAGATCAAGCGGTGTACCGGCAAGTGGGCAACAGTCGTTTGCACAGGTCAGCGACCACCAACGCCCGTGGCCGACATACAACACATGGATCAGTTCCTGCCCAACGAGTCGATCCATGAGTTGGGTCAATAGCCGGTTCGTGGGCAAAGAGGCCGCACTATAGGCGACAAGCGCCAGTGCCTCCGCCCTCTCCCGATTGGCCAAGGCTTCGATGAATTCGGCCAGCCCATCGGCGTCCGCGTCCGGGGAGAGATCCAACCGGCCAGCGAGGATGACTCGACCCGATCGAACGAACACCGCCACCAGGGATTCTTCGGGATGAAATCCGATGAGGTAGGGAATGAGTGCCAGCAGGTCGTCTGGCCGACGGACCTTGAGCCGAGTCGGCGTCTCCAGTAAGCCGTGGTGCCCGCCCTGTGGCGGTTTCCGGTCTAGTGGTTTCCTGCGTTTCGGCTTCCTGCGTGCCGGCTTACTGTGCGCCGATTTCCGTGAGGATGACATATAGGAAGGTTGTGGACGCGAGCCCAAAACGTGCGGCCTGCTGCGGATCTGTGGACAACGAGCTCAGCACCGAGAAGAGCCTGTGGACAACGTGCAGCGAGAAGGCGAGATGCCAGGGGTCGGCAGGGAGCGAATCCTGCGCTACCGTGGTCGAAATGGACGAGCCCAGCGGTTCAGAAAGCACCGGCATGGGACCGACGCCCAGCGGGCCGTCCTTCGTCCCCTGGGCGCCAGCCCCAGGTGAGGCGCCGCCTACGAGGCCCTACCCGACACCGTTACGGGCTCCCGGACTTGGCTCGCGGCGGCCCTCGCGTCTCCCGACTCTCATCACCGCCGCCGTGATCTTCGTTGTCGTGGCCGTCGTTGCCGTAGCCAGCTACGTCGCTCACTTCGCAGACACCCACGTCAGCGCCCCCATCGTCAGCAAGCAACCTCTACCCCAGGTCAGCGCTCAGGGAGACCGGATCGAGTTCACTACCACCGATGGAAGTGGTCAGCTGATCTTGCTCAGGCACTCGTGGGTCAGCTACGGGCAGGCGCCCCCAACCTCCGGCAGTTATCTGCGGGTCGAGGTTGAGCTGATCTGCGTCAGCGGCTCGATCGACTACGACCCGTACAACTTCCAAGTGTTCGACCAGACCGGCCGGCTGTTCGAGACGGCGATCGAAGGCGCCGGCTACTCCATGCTGCCAAGCGGCACGCTGCACCCCGGAGACCACGTACGCGGCACGATTGCCTTTGATATGCCGCGCAGCGAGGCAACGCTGCTGATGAGCGACAGCTCCAACCAGACGGTCACGGCACTCAAGGTCCCTGACTAACCCCTCTCGCGTGCCAGCCTCCGCCAATAGGCTCAGCGCATGGCTGAGCTGGAGGAACGGCGCTTCAGAGGTTGGGACGTTCTCCGGCTCTCCACTGAGGCGCTCACCGCCGAGATCATCCCCGGTCTGGGTGGCACGATCACGTCCCTGACGCGCCGGGCTGACGCTGCCGAGGTGCTCTGGTCGACTCCCTGGGGGCTGCGGCACCGTGGGGCGCACTCGGTGCCGGGCACGTCCCAAGCCCAGATGATCGACAGCCTCGCCGGTGGCTGGCAGACGCTGTTCCCCAATGGCGGTGACTCGATCTCGCTACACGGCGTGGAGTGGGGCTATGACGGGGAGGCTCGGCTCACCTGGCTGGATTGGGAGTTCACCGGGTCATCTGTCCGGATGGCCGGCCGCCTGGTCCGCGCGCCATTCGAGATCACCAAGATCATTTCGATGCGGGACAGCGAGATCACGATCGGTGAGACGGTGCGCAATGCGGGCCGGGAGCGGATCGAAACCATGTGGGGCAGCCAGCTGATGCTCGGGGGCGCATTGCTCGGTCCGGAAACCGTCGTCGACGCCGCCGCTGCTGTGGTACGCCCCGACCCTGACATCAGCCCAGGTGCGAACTACGACGACCTGATGCCGTGGCCACGATCACACGGCCCCGAGGCCATGATCAACTTGCGGCTGCTGCCAGGTCCCGAGGCCGAAGAAACCAGACTCGCTTACCTCAGCGATTTCTCTCAGCCCTTGATTGCAGTCAGCCGACCATCGCGTCGACTAGCGATCGACGTCGAATGGGACGCGGGTGTCTTTCCCTACGTCTGGTATGCACTGGAAGCTGGTCGGCGCGACGGCTTTCCGTGGTACGGGGCCGGATACTTTCTGAGCCTGACGCCGTGCACCAGCTGGCCGGCCCATGGTGTTCACGAGGCACGGCGGGTGTCCAGCAGTACGGTCTTGATCGATCCCAGCGAGGTGCTGACGAGCTACGTGACGCTCCGCGTACAGCCACTCAGCTAATTGGCGATATCTCAGCGATGTTGCTTGCGGATCACCAGTTTCAGCCCGGACCAGATGTTGTCGATCGCGCAGACCTTGACATCCACCAGTGGGCTAGTGGGCAGCACGATCTCCCGGATGACATCTTCGGTCATGTCGGTCTCGATCTTGCTCGCGCGCTTGGGCCAGGCCACCCAGATCATGCCGTTGGGCGCAATCGCGGAGGTCAGGGACGGAATGCGGGAGGCGAGGTCGACTTGGCGGGTGACGAAGATCAGCACCAGATCGCGATGGCCGCCCAATCGCCGAGTGATCGTCACCCCGTCAGGCAGCTCCCCGAGAATGGCATCCAGGTCGGGTGGCGCATTCAGCGCCGCCATCGACATGCGAGGTTTGATGCCCAGCTTCTGGGGCAATGGTGTGCCCGAATAACCGACCGTCATTTGCCGGCCTCCCTCTGGGTTGCAGCCATGCGCCCTTGTCGGCACCGTAGGTAAACCTAGGTTGCTGGCGGTCTGCATAGGCAGCAACCCATGCAGACCGTCAGAAACCCATGTGAACGTAGGTTGCGACGGAACTGCATGAGAGGGTGCGCCCGGATGCGGAATTGAGAGTGTGCGCCCGGAACGGAGGCTCCAGGCACAGCCAAGCGCTGGCAGATCACTTGGGCGTCGTGCTTGACTCGGCAACATGCAAGAGCTGGAGACAACGCACGGCGGCGAGCCGCATTCAGGAGGTCTGGCGAACCGGCTCAACTGGCTGCGCGCTGGTGTGCTGGGCGCCAACGACGGCATCATTTCTGTTGCGGCAATTGCGGTTGGGGTGGCAGGAGCGACTCCGCAGCTCGGGCCGATCCTGACCGCCTCTGTTGCTGGCCTCGTTGGTGGCGCGATCTCCATGGCCCTTGGGGAGTACGTGTCGGTGAGCAGCCAGCGCGACAGCGAGCGGGCATTGATAGCCAAGGAGAAGGATGAGCTGGCAACGATGCCAGTCCAAGAGCTGGCCGAGCTCACCCAGTTGTATCAGGACAAGGGGTTGAGTCCGCAGACCGCACGTCAGGTAGCTGAGGAGCTGACGGCCAAGGACGCTTTAGCGGCGCACCTGGAAGTGGAGCTCAACATTGATCAAGATGACATCGTCAGTCCGTGGCGGGCGGCGTACACCTCAGCGGTGTCCTTCCTCATCGGAGGCCTGCTGCCCGTGTTAGCCATGATCATCTTTCCGGCCTCGATGCGAATCTCTGCCACCTTTGTCGCAGTTCTTATCGCTCTGGCGATCACCGGCGCGGCCGGCGGGTACCTCGGCGGCAGCCCCTTGCTTCGGCCGACTGTTCGGGTGCTGGTCGGCGGCGCGCTCGCGCTCGGGGCAACCTTCCTCATTGGGCGTCTTCTTGGCACCACGATCCTGGCCTGAAGCTGCTGTGCCGAGCATCCGAAGTCGCTTGCACGGCACTAGGCGACAGCCATCAACCATCCGACGCGCGCGGCGTACGCCCGGGCCCGGTCCAGCCAGAGTTCCAGTTCTTCCTCAGCCTCTTGCCCGGTCCGTTCCTGCGGTGACTCCGCGACCCAGATAGCGGTGGCGAGCGCTCGTACGGCCTGAATTGCCGGATACAGCCGACCTGGTCCGCCGGCTCGCCGGTATCCCAAGATCAGGTAGTCCACCAGCGGCTGCGCGACTGCATGCCATCGAGGGGATAGCCAGGTGATCGTGTCAACGGCGGAGGCCAGGTCCCAAGCCGGATCGCCCAGGCCACCGCTCTCCAGATCCAAGAAGCTGACCCGCAAGGCAGGCTGTTCCTCGACCATGACGGTGCTGGCACTCAGATTGCCGTGGATCCAATGCTGCTCGGTCCAGCGCTGATCAACTTCTATTGCCGCGGCACGGAGGTCGGGGGAGGACTCGTAAGCCTCCAGGACTGCCGCGTACCCCGACCCCCCTGCTGCGTCCCTCATCGAGGGTATTAAGCGCCGCGGGCTCAACACTCGCGGTCGCGGAGCGAGCGATGCGGGCAAGCGGCGGGTCGATATTGTGTGCAACGTCGCGATTGCCGCACCCCATGCCTGGCAGATCTGGGCAAGTTCGGCAAGGGTGCCGCGCTGCTGAGCAAGATCAGCAGCACCGAATTGGCCTGCCTGGGCCACGATCTCGGAAGGTGTAAACATCGCAATCGTCCAAAGCTCGTCATGCTTGGCGAGAAACCGTCAAGCTACTTACGAATACTGAGGACCCACCGCCTTCGGTGATACAGCTGGTAGCGGCTCCTCCACAGTGAATTCGAGACAGACTGGGGCCATGGTTTGGCGAGTTCGCCGGACGTGGCGAGTTCCTCGTAAGGTTGCGGGGACGCCCCACGCCAGGCGAATCCAAGGTGGTGATCAGGATCGGTTCGACAAGAGGATGACCCACCTGGTCGCACATCCATTCTGTGAGACTCCTCATTTGGGCCAGCCAGGCACGCTGGATGCGCGGGAATGGTCGCCCGGCTAGCAACCTGGTTAGTGACAGGAGAAGGTGAACAATGGTCGAACGCCCGGTCGAACGCTCAGTGCCAGGCCCCGGCTGGGCCTTGCTGATCATGCTGCTGCTTCTCGCAGGAATGTGGGTGCTGGAGTTCTTTGATCAGCTGAGCGGCAATGAGCTGGACCAGCTGGGCATTCACGCTCAGGAAATCGATGGGGTGCCTGAGATCTTCACTGCACCGTTCTTGCACGCGGGCTGGGATCATTTGATCAGCAACTCGCTTCCCTTCCTGGTGCTGGGATTCCTTGTGTTGCTGAGTGGGCTGGCCAGGTGGCTCGTCTCGTCATTGATCATCATCGTGGCCTCGGGACTGACGGCCTGGTCCCTGACGCCGCCGCACACGATCATTCTGGGTGCGAGCGGTCTGATCTTTGGCTGGCTGACCTACTTGCTGGCTCGCGGCATTTGGTCCCGCCGTCCAGCGCAGGTTGTGCTAGCCATACTGGTGCTGCTGTTCTACGGCGGGTTGATCTGGGGCGTTTTTCCCAGCAGTGCAGGAATCAGCTGGCAAGCACACCTCGGCGGTGCAGTTGGCGGTGTACTTGCGGCCTGGTTGCTTCACCGGCGGGCGGCCCGTCGCCAGCTGGTGACCTCAGGGTCGGTACGTCGCTACTGAGCGAGTCTCTCGCTATTGAGATTTCGAAACTCTGCAACGGTCGGAAATTCGACCTTGCCACTGCGGTTTCGAGGCCTAGAACCCAGCATTGGTCGGAAATTTGAGCTACAGACGTGACCAGAGAGCCGACGGCTCAATGCAGCAGTCGGTAGAACCGCCAGAAGCCGAAGTCCTCGATGGGCAAGACCTCGACCGAGCTGAAACCGGCGCGCTCGGCGTAATCGGTGAGGATCGGCTTGCGCATCACCGTTCCGGTGCCCTCCGAAGGCGTCGACGACAGGCCGTCGGGAAGGCAGATCAGCGTGCTGTAGCCGTACATCGCCTGCTCAACCGGATCACCGGGCGCAGTGAAATCATCGGCAACGGCCTCGTCCATGATCACGAACAGACCATCGGCCCGGACGGCCTGATGGATCGCTGCCAGTACGTCGACAGGGCGCGGCATGTCGTGGACGCACTCGAACGCGAATGCAGCATCGAACGGCCCGAACTCGCTCAGCGACTGGCCCCGCGCGACGCGAAAGGTGGCGCGATCAGCTACCCCGGCGGCTTCGGTGTTGGCATTCGCCGCCCGAATCGAGGGCGCGTCGACATCGACACCGACGACGGTCGCCGAAGGGTAGGCGCGTGCCAGCGCGATAGTCGACCAGCCCGCACCACAACCGATGTCGGCAATCCGCGCGCCAGCCCTCTCGAGGACGGCCTGAACCTCCGGCACCGAGGCGAGAGCTGGTGCCAACGCAGACTCGAACCACGGCCGGTTGAGAGCGGCTTGGGAGTCGCGGGCATTGTCGCCAAGTTCGGCCCAGCTCACTCCCCCGCCGTTGCGGTATGCCTCCAACAATTTGTCCAGTTTTGCGCCGGCTGCAGCCATCATCTGCGGCAGGGCACCCAGATAATTCAGGCTGTGGCGATCGGTCAGCACTTCCGCTGCGCCAGCTGGCAGGGCATAGCGTCTCTGTAGCCGATTACCGGCACCGTCATCGACGACCGTGAGATTGCCAAAGACCGCCTGAAGCTCCAGCCACTCAACGGCGTAGCGTGCGTTCGTTCCGGTTCGCTCCGCGAGCTCGGCCGGAGTCGCCGGAGCTTGTGCAAGTGCGTCAAGCCAACCGAGACGCTCGCCGAGGTAGAGGTTGAAGGTCTCCATCGTGCCGAGCGTGGCCGCGAAGACCTTGTCGGCGAACTCCTGAGCTGTCGGCGGCGTGTTCGCCATTACGATTCCTCCTGCTAGATGACTACGCAGCTGATCGTTCCGGAAGGACTGCCCGTGCCCAACCCGATCAATGTTGCGGTCCTCGGATTTTGGCATGTGCACGCGGCTGAGTACGCAGCACGGGCTCAGCAGCATCCAGACACCGCGCTTGTCGCGGCTTGGGACGACGATGCCGCCCGAGGACAAGCGGGCGCCGACGCGGTTGGGGCGAGCTTCGTTGCGGAACTCGACGACCTGCTCGCCCGCGACGACATCGATGCGGTCACCGTAACGACAGCGACTACCGCGCACCACCCGCTGATGCTCCGCGCCGCTCGGGCTGGAAAGCACATCTTCACTGAGAAGCTGCTCGCTCCGACGGTCGACGAAGCCGAGGAAATCATTGCCGCTGCCGACCAGGCCGGAATCGCATTGGTGGTGTCCTTGCCGCGGCTGTATCACGGCTACACCCGGGCGATTGCCGATCAGCTTGGCGAGGAACGGCTCGGCAATCTGACCTACAGCCGGATTCGGCTGTCTCACGACGGCGCGATCGCCGGATGGCTGCCGGACCGTTTCTATGACCCGCAGGCTGCCGTCGGCGGCGCGCTCAGTGATCTCGGCTGCCATCCCGTCTACCTGACGCAGCTATTCCTGGGTGCCCTTCCGGCTACCGTGAGTGCTGCGTACGCCTCGTTCACCCGACGCCAGGTCGAAGACCAGGCCGTTGTGACGCTCGGATACCCGGATGGGGCGATCGGGGTCGTGGAAACCGGCTTCCTGAGCAGCGACCCGTTCAGCATTGAGATCCACGGCACCAGCGCGAGCATCGCGTACGAGAGTACGGATCGCCAATTTCGGATGCGTAATTCCGGATCGGATAGCTGGGAGGCACTTCCGGTGCCTGCTGACGGGGAAGACGCTTTCGGCCGGTGGGTGACCCATATCCGCGACCGCACCCGAGCCGATGACAATCTGACCCGTGCAGTCGAGCTCACCCGCCTCGTAGCGGCCGCGAACAGCGCAGCAGCTAGCGGCGCGACGGTGCCTTACCCGGGCAGTCCAGCGTGAACCCGATCAAGGTTGGTGTGATCGGCGGCGGCGGCATTGTGGATGCGCATATCCGCGGCTACCGGGCATACGCCGATGCCATCAGGGTGGTCGCCGTCGCCGATGTGGTGACCGAGACGGGTCAGCGCCGGGCGGCCGAGCTCAATGCCGTCGCGTATACCGATTTTCGGCAGATGATCTCCGAGGCAGACCTCGACGCCGTCGATATCTGCTTGCCGCACCACCTCCATGCCGGCGCAATCGTCGCTGCGGCTGAGGCGGGCAAACACATTCTCTGCGAGAAGCCGCTCTGCCTGACGGTGCAGCAGGCCGAACTGGTGCAACGGGCGGTCAGTGCGGCTGGTGTGACGTTGATGTGCGCTCACAACCAGCTCTATTTGCCGGCGGTGGCCAAGGCCAAGCAGCTGCTGGGGCAGGGCGTACTCGGTGAGGTCTACGAGGTTCGCACTGTTGACAGCTTCTACAACGATTTCGACCCGCAGAACATGGGCTGGCGCGCGACGGCCGCGACCAGTGGTGGCGGAGAGCTGATGGACACCGGCTACCACCCGACCTACCTGATGCTTCACTTCGCAGGAGGTTCACCAACCGAGGCCACCGCGTTGTTGTCACGGCACCGGTTGCGCTTCATGGAAGGCGAGGACTCGGCGCAGGTGTTGGTGCGCTTCGACAACGGTGTCGTTGGCCAGCTGGTGACGAGCTGGGCGTACGACCCGCCGCCGAGCACCGAGCGGTTCTCCATTGTCGGAGAGCGCGGTTCAATGCACAGCGATGGAGGATCGCTGACGCTGACGCTGCGTGGATCGGGCAGCGAAACGTTCGCCTTCGACCCTGTGGACACCTATGCGGTGGAAATTGGCCGGTTTGCTGATTGTCTGCACACGGGCACCCGCCCGTTGCATACCGAGAAGGAGGGAATCGACGTGCTGTGCCTGATCTTGGCCGCGTACGAGGGGGCGCGCACGCGGACCATCGCGCGGGTCTCTCGGGTGTCTGACACGTCGGCTGGCTAGGCCACGGCAACGAGCCGATCTGCTGCCGGTACCGATTCGCCGAGACTCTTTGCGACCGCCCCACGGAGAATTTCGGCCGCGTCCTGCTCGGCCGCCTGGCTGGTCCAGCTGACGTACCCGTCCGGACGTATCAGGACGGCACCCGTACCGGCAAGCCCATAGCGCTGGAGGAGTTCTCCAGTCGGATCGGATATCTCGGTACCGACGGCCAACACCTGGAGTGGCGGCCCAGGGGGAAGCATCGTTGCCCCGGCTCGCCAGGCCCCACCGGCTGCGCCGATCATGAGCGTCAGGTGACCGTCGAACAGATCGATCGTCGACAGGCGTCTGCCTTCTCTGTCTACCCAGGCATGGGGTGCCCGAGCGCCCGGTCGCACCCGCTGGCCGATCTTGTCGAGCGAGAGCTCACCAGTTTGTCCATCGGCAATGACCGGTGAGTCATAAGTGACGCCGAAATCTGCTACCAGCGATGACTCCGCAGAGCCGCCGATCCTGCTCTCCATGGATCTCGACGCATTGCGCCGGCCAACTGGGCCACGCTCGCCTTGATAGCTGTCCAGCAGCGTCTCGTCAGCCCAGCCCCGGGACACCCAGGCAAGCTTCCACCCGAGGTTGTGACCGTCGGCGATGCCGGTATTCATTCCTGTCGCACCCCGCGGTGTCGTACCGTGCGCCGCATCACCGACCAAGAAGGCCCTGCCGTACTGGTAGCGAGTAGCCACCGCCGCCGAGAAGTCCCAACGGAAGGTGGCCTGAATCTTCATGATGAGGTCGGGCGCGCCGGCTGCCGTCCGGATGCGCTCAGCAAGGCGCTCCGAGGTCCACCGGGCCGCCGCCTCCGGCACACCAGATTCCAATTCCATGTCGTAGACCCACCGGCCGGTGCCGGTCGGCACGAACACGCCTTCGACCGTCGGTTTAATCACCGCGTGCAGAACGCAGAGTCGATGATTTACCAACGGCGCGAGATCTGCCTCGAACAGGGCGGCGAGGTGGACACCCTCCATACCAAGCGGCGCCAGCTCAATACCAAGCTGATCTCGAACCAGACTGCGCCGACCATCGGCTCCCACGATGTACCGGGCGCGCACCTGATAGCGGTCTCGGGTGTCGGGGCTGCGTAGCTCCGCTCGAACCAGCTCGTCGTCCATGCTGAACGACAACAGCTCGGTGCCGAACCTCGACTCGCCCCCAACATCATGGAAGTGATCAAGCAGGATGGGCTCCAGATAGTCCTGGGGCGCGGTCACTAGGTCTGTAGGGCTAACGGTGCGGCTCAAACCGAGGGGCGGCACGCCCAACGAGACCTCCTGAGCCGGCTGGGTCAGCGTTTCCGATACCGACATCGTGGTTGGCAACGCCATGTCTCCGCTCCGGACCTGATCTTCCAGGCCCCAGCTGCGCATGATCTCCATCGTGCGGCCTCGGATTCCGGTGGCCTTCGGGAAGATCGAGACCCCAGAGTGCCGCTCGACTAGCAGCACATGCGCCCCACAGCGCGCCGCCGCGATAGCGGTGGCGAGGCCGGAAGGTCCGGCTCCGATCACCAGCACGTCGTACGGGGTGTCCAGCTGACTCATGGCCATGGCTCCTTCACCGAGGTAGCAGATGACCTTCAGTTTTGGTGCTGGCCGCCGCGCACGGATCCGTGCTTATTACGGAGTTAGCCGGTCGAGGTAACCACGGAGCTCCTGCCGGCTTCGGCATCCGGTGCGGGCCAGCAAGCTGGACACATGGGTCTCGACGGTCCTGGGTGAAAGATAGAGCCGCCGGGCAATGTCGCCATTCGACAAGCCGCCGGCAATAAGACGCAAAACGTCCATCTCGCGACTCGTGACGCCCAGGCCACGGAGCGCCGACGGGACATCGGAGTCACCGCGTCCCCGTCTCGTGGGTGCCCCGGCTTGCCGCAACAAATCCCGACAGATCCGAGCCTGCGCGTCGTCATGGTTGCGCTCGTGAGCGACGAGGTCGATTCTGAGTTGACTCAACGGGTCGCCCCAGCCATCGCGGAGCGCGCACTCACAGGTGAATAGCCTCAGCAGTCGATGCCAGTACGGCACGGGCGACAGGTAATGCTCCCCTTCAGCGAATGCCTCCTCCGCTCGATCACGGTGTCCTTGGCGGCCTTCGGCGACGGCATCGGCATACTGCAGTGCTCCCTTGTTCGCCCGACGCAGGCCCGCCGGCAATTGTCGCAGAGCTGTCCGGGCTTCGGCATCGTTCTCGCCGACAATGGTGCGGACCAGTACCCAGAGCCCGAACTGGTGCAGCGGAGCAGCCGCAGCGTGGCCCATCAAAGCCTCGGCGAATCGGTCCAGCAACAGCAACGCTCCCGGCAGATCGTGGCTCAGCAGCCGCGGCAGAGCCCGGACTGCCCAGATCTGGGCGAAAGTATCCGGGGGCAATCCCCCGTAAGCCTCGACCGCGGCCAGCTTGGCCGTCATCTGCCGTTCACGACCGGGCACTGCGTTGCTCTGTGCCAGTAGCAGATCGCCGAGTCCGAGTAGATATGGCGAGTGGAGGACTGCTCCAAGATCGAGCACTCGCTGTGCCGGCTCTTCCAGGCCATGAGTGCCGTTCGTCACGTATGCCTGCTCGCCGAGGATGACCTCAGCGCCACTGGCTTGCAGGAGTAAGCCACCGTCCAGCGCCAGGTCCCGCGCGCTGATCAGCTTCGCTGAGAACTCCTGCTCCAGCGCCTCAGCCGTGCCAAGCCCAAGTTCGGCCTCCACCCGCCACGGCCGGAGGCCGAACTCCGCGGCGACCCGACCGGCCCGGCGGAAAGCAGCCGAGGCGGCAGCAGGATCGCTGAGCCGAGCCAGCCGTCCGACAATGCACAGCGCCTCACACAACACTTCGGGATGCTGGTCGACCTCGGACCGCTCGACTGCACGGTTCGCGTGTTCGACGGCGACGTCGATCCGTCCGGCTCCGTGAGCAGCCTCAGCGAGCAGCACGGAGGATCGCGCGTCGTCCGGCCGGCCGGCCTGGCCGACATACTCTTCGGTCTCTTTCCAGCGCCTGGCGATGATTGCTGCCCGGGCAAGCCGCAGGCACAGCTCCGCGTGATCATCGCCGGTCGAGACATCCAATGCCGTAGCTCCGACCTCGAGCGCCCGGTTGGCATCGCCGATCAGCGTGTAGAGGCGTACGCGTTCCATCGCCACCTGGACTGGCAGAGCAGCTTCCTCGGCCAACTGGTCCAGGCGCTGTTCGGCGCTGCGTATCGCCCCTTTCGTCATGTCGCCTCCGGCCTGGCGAAGCCGGATCTCCGCCGCTGCCCCGCGGTCGCCGACAGCCGCCAAGAGGTCCGCTGCAGCCGACTCATCGTCCTCTCCGCCGCGGACCAGCAATGCCCGAGCCGCGCGTACGGCGAGAGCCGACCGCTCCGGAGGCAGCAGTGCGGCCGCCACCGCTTCTCGGGTGAGCGCGTGCCGCCAGCGCAGCCGGTTTTCTTCGGCGACGAGCAGATGAGCCTCCGCCGCGGCGCGAGCAGCAGACCAGACCGATTGCTCGTCAAGATCAGTAGCGGCGGCAGCGAGTGACCAGTCCGGCTCCCCATCGATCAGCGCCAGCGCACTCAACACTCGACGCTGCTCATCGGTCAGCAGGCCAAGCCGCGCATGGACGAGCTCGGCAAACGACTCTGGGACGGTAGCCGTCGTGCTCTGAGACGAATCTGATGTGCCGCTCAAAAGCTCCTCGATCACGAGCGGAACGCCCTCAGCCCGAGCAATCACCAACTGACGCTGGGCTTCGGTCAGATCAGGACGCGACTGCTCGACCATGACCGTGGCGTCCGCATAACTGATCTGGCCCAAACGGACATGGATCGCACCCGGTACCCGAGCCAATTCTCGAGCCACCCATGAACCAGGCGAGTCGTCGCGTACGGTCGCGGCGACGATGATGGGCGAGGTGCTGAGGGCGGCACCGAGGGAATCGAGCATGGCCACCGTGTCCGGATCGGCCCAATGCAGATCTTCCAGCAACAAGAGCGTTCCTGATCCGCCGACTGATCGCAGGAGCCGCAACACACCCTCACCCAGCACGACGGTCGGATCGATGGTGGAAGCGATTGGTTCCTCGGCGACGATGCCTGGCAGGACGCGACCGAGGGCCGCGCGGAACGGACGCAGTGCAGGAGCATCCAGCAGCGCACGGTCCCGCACCGCCTCCATCAGCGCCTGGGCAACTGGGCGTAGCGATCCGCCGCTGTCTATGGCGCGGCCCATCAGTACGACGAACCCGCGACGGCGGGCCTCTGCAGCCCATTCGGTGACAAGGCGTGTCTTACCGATCCCCGCCTCACCGGTCAGGACCGCAAGTCCCCCGGCCCCAGCCTCGGCGCGATCCAACATGTCGACCAGTAGCGCGAGCTCCTGCTCCCGGCCAACCATCCTCACGGGTGGAGTGTCCCAAACCAATACCGGTCTCGACACAGCAGGCGGCGCGCTGCCGCGCTTGGCTCTTCACGGATTCTCAGCTCTGCGAGGCCGTTCAACGAGATTGCCTGGAAAACACTCGTGCCTCCCACCAGAGGCGAGAGGCACGAGCACATTCCCCGAGCGTGAGCGGCCGTGGGCCCAACAGTGAGTGCTCAACTCGCTGACTGCGAAGCGCGTTTTGCGCGCCTCACCGGCAACATGAAGACCACTCACCCGACCACACCCCGACGTTCCCTCCCCCAAGAGGAACGTTCAAGATGAACGCTGTCGAAGGGCGATGCCCGTCATTTGTTGGCTAACCAACTCCTGACACAGCAAGAAATTAGCGAAAGAGACCAAATCGTGTCGACCCCCATACGCCGGTTTGTCACCTTCTGGACATGTCAAAAAGTGGACATTGGGCGGATGTGTGAGTAGTCGATGCAAGACCCCGAGTAACTTCGCACTGCATAGCGCGCATAACGCTACAGCACATTGCTAGCTACCGAGCAGCCCGCGGATTTCCTCCGCGGTCAGTGCTCCCCCAGCCAGTGCTTCGCCGCCGACGACCGCAGAGAAGAGCTCCTCTTTCTGAGCTTTCAGGTCCATCACCTTCTGTTCGATGGTGTCCTTGGCCACCAGCCGGTAGACCATCACGGTCTTGGTTTGACCGATCCGATGCGTACGATCCACCGCCTGGGCCTCGATAGCCGGGTTCCACCACGGATCGAGTACGAAGCAGTAGTCGGCCTCTGCGAGGTTGAGCCCGAAACCGCCCGCCTTCAGGCTGATGAGGAAGACCGACGCGGTCTTGTCCCGAAACCGCTGGATCACCCGTTCGCGATTCCTGGTACGCCCGTCCAGGTACGCGTAGGGGATCTCTGCCTCGGCCAGGCGAGTCCGGATTCTGCTCAGGAACGTCGTGAACTGACTGAACACCAACGCTTGGTGGCCTTCGCCGACGAGCTCGCCGAGATCCTCGAGCAGGACATCGGTCTTGGCCGCGGGTACCGTGCCCTGGGTCTCGTCGACCAAGGCCGCGTCGAGACTCAGTCTGCGCAAGAGGGTGAGCGAGCGGAGCACCGTAAATCGGTTGCGATCGAGATCCTCGATAAGCCCCAGGACTTTCTGGCGCTCTCGCTGCAGATGCGTTTGGTAGATCCGACGATGCTTCGGGTGGAGCTCGACCTCGACAATTTGTTCCTGCTTGGGCGGCAGCTCCGTTGCGACGCTTTCTTTGGTACGCCGCAGCATCAGAGGACGGATGCGCCGACGCAGCTGGCGCAGCCGAATCGCATCCTTGCTGCGCTCGATGGGTCGGCGGTAATACTCCGAGAACCGGTCCGGATCAGGAAAAAGCCCGGGCGCTGCGATCGAAAGCAATGCCCAGAGATCCATCAGGCTGTTTTCCAGCGGGGTTCCGGTGATCGCCAGTTTGAACGGCGCCGCCAGGCGGCGGGCGCACTGGTAGGTCTTGGCGCGATGGTTCTTGACGAACTGGGCCTCGTCGAGAATGACTCCGGACCATTCCAGCCCAGCGAGCTTTTCGTTGTCGATCCGGAGCAGGGCGTAGGAGGTGACCACCACGTCGGCCCCGGCCAGTGCCGGACCTGACGAGGCACCCCGCTTCGACTCAGATTCGGTCAGGCAGACGACGCGGAGATCCGGTGCGAACTTGGCTGCTTCGTTGGACCAGTTCGACACCACGCTGGTCGGCGCGATGACCAGAAACGGGGGCTGCTCGGGACAGACCAAGCGGGCCCGGCAGATCAGCGCCAGCGCTTGGAGCGTCTTGCCCAGACCCATGTCGTCCGCCAAGATGCCGCCCAGGTGATGAGTCCACAGGAACCACAGCCAGCGGTATCCCTCGAGCTGGTAGGGCCGGAGCGTGGCGCGCAACGTCTCCGGAACATCGACGTCCTCGATCGTGGAGACATCGGTGAGTCCGCGGACGGTCTGCTCCCAGCGAGCCGACTGATCAATGGCGACGCCGAGATTGGTCAGGTCCTCCCACAAGCTGGCCTGGAATCGGTTGATGCTCAGCTCGGGTCGATGATGATCATGCAGCGCCTTGGACTCTTCGATCAGCTCCCGCAACTGGACGAAATCTGGTCGGTCCAAGGAGAAGTAGACTCCGGTTTCCAAGATCAGGAAATCTTGCCCATCGGTCAGCGCGACGAACAGATCCTCGAAGGGGATCACCTCGCCATCGATCGATACCTTGACGCGGAGGTCGAACCAGTCAGCGGAGTTCGGACGCTCAACAGCAGCCACTTCGACGCTGGGCGAAGACGTGGTTTTGCGGTACTCGCGCACCTCGCCGTCCAGGATGATGCGCACCCCTTCACGTTCCAGCTGCGGCAGGATCTGCTCAACGAATGTGAGGGCAGCGAGGCCGTCCAGCAACACGTGAGGGGCCGGCCGCGGCGGCCGCTCCTTGCCCGAGCTGGCGAGCTGCGGGATCTCGCCGTACGGCAACGGCAGCGCCACCAGCTTGCGCTGCTCCTCCCCTAGGTCACGGATGCTCTGCCGCTCCGGGGGATCGTCGATCCCATACGTTTCTCTGCCGCCGATGCGGTCGTAATGCACTGTCCAATCCAGGCGTACCCGGTGCTCGGGACGGAAGTGCACCGCAAGGCCCAAGATCGGCTCGACGTAGTCGGGCAGTCGCACCGATCGATCGGCAGAGGTGATGTTGATCTTCTGGCGCAAACGTGGCACGAAGTCGGTCAAGAACCGCGCCTCATCCTCGGCCGGAATCAGCAGCGAGTGAGGATCGACAATAAATTGCCGCAACTCCCGGCTGAGCAGTTCATCCAGTCGTGCGACGACAAGGTCCTGAACACCGGCAACCTCCTCACCAACGTGAAAGATGCCGTGGGCCGGCTCGCCAAGCACGCCGAGCGATGAGAGTTCCAGCTCGCGATCATCGAGCAGCACCCGCGCACCGACCAAGAGCCCGACGCTGGGATTGCGCTGAGCATCGAGCACGACCGACGCTCGGTGTTCGGTCCGGATGGGCCCGAGCAGCGGCTTCACCGCAAGGATTGTCAGCCCGGTAGTGGCAGCCTGGTCGAGCAATCCCCAAAAAGCACTGCTGACCGTGCCAAGCGAAAGCCAGGCGGTGCGCGGCAGGGCATAACGTGCGCTCGCGCCGGCTGCCGCGCGAAACTGCAGCAGCAGCTCCCGCTGCTCTGGAACATAGGAGCGTGCAACGAAATCAAGATCGTCCCAGGAGATCCCCGAGCGCACCCAGGAGCCGCTGCGGTTCCGCCGGGCAGGGCGGATCCGCAGGTCCTGACGTCCGACGTAGCCCCGGAATGCAGGAATGCGCTCCACACTGAACTCCAGCGCCAGCGGAGCCACATCGGCGACAGGCACAGTCGGCTCGGCCGCCAGCAGCTTGTCGAGAATCCGCTCCCACTCGGGTCGTTCCACAGCTGTGCCAGCAACGAGATGGCGCGCGACGATGAGGACGGCGGCAGCATGCTTGCAGTCCAACGCGACCGGGCAGGTGCACTGGCTGCGATAGACGCTGACCGCGCCAGAACGGGAGCTGGCCAAGATCACGGTGACGGCGTAATCGTCCCTGACTGTCCCCCGAACCCGGCCCTTGATCGTGAGAGTGTCAGTGTCGACATCGACGTCGTAGACGTGGCCTAACTTGACGTATTGCATCGCTCTGGCGAACGCTTCGTGGCCCACCATCTGGATGATCGCCTCATGACTGAGAAGCGAATTCCACGACGCAGCAACCACGCCTTGCACCTTAGTCGCCGGTACTCACAGTGTTTGATTGCTTCACTCGCTGCGCTCGCTCCGCGCGGATCGCGCTTGGAACCCGGCTACTTCGTCGTCACTCGCAGACGATAAAGCGTGTCTGCTCACTCCTCACCAACCTCTCAACGAGGTCGCGTACGACCCCGCACATCGGGTATTGGAAGTGTGCGACAGGATGTCGACGACGCCATTTCAGGCGACGAGTTTCCGAGGCCCATAGCGGGCAAACAACGAAGTGGGGGAGGATCGATGAGCGAGTCAACGCAGGGTCCCGATGAGGGTGGCGCCGGCCTCGAGGGGCCAGCTGACGGTGGTGCAGATGGGATCCCAGGTGTTCAGGATGGAGGCGCTGACGGAACTGCCGACGTAGGAGGCCTCGGTGTAAGCGGCGACGGTGGCGCTGACGGAGGAGCAGATGGCGGCGCTGACGGCGGAGCAGAGGGTCCAGCAGACGGCGGCGCCGAGGGCACCGCGGGCATCCGAGACGGTGGAGCAGATGGTGGAGCCGAGGGTCCGGCTGACGGTGGAGCCGCCGGGGTCGAGGGTATGCGCGACGGCGGGGCCGACGGTGGCGCAGATGGCGGGGCCGACGGTGGCGCAGATGGCGGGGCCGACGGTGGCGCAGATGGCGGGGCCGATGGAGGCGCAGATGGCGGGGCCGATGGAGGCGCGGACGGCGGGGCCGATGGAGGCGCGGACGGCGGAGCAGATGGCGGCGCCGCTCGCTGAGGACACGGTTCTCGCCACACTCATTGCAGTCGGTCGCGATCGATTTGCTGATCAGTACTGGGGACAGCAACCGCTGCTGTCCCCAGCTGCCGATCTTCCCGGCGGGTTCGGGGCATTGCTCAGTGCGGACGCGATCGACGAACTGGTATCCCAGCGAGGTTTGAGAACCCCATTCCTCCGCGTTGCCAAGAACGGCGCGACTCTTCCCGACAAGGCCTTTACGGCCCAGGGCGGCGTCGGCGCAGGCATCACCGATCAAGTCAGCGACGACAGGCTTGTCCAGCTCTTTGCAGACGGCTCAACGCTGGTACTGCAGGCATTGCATCGCGTGTGGCGGCCGATCCTCGAATTCTGTCAGCGGCTAGCGGCCGAGCTCGGCCATCCGGTGCAGGCCAACGCGTACGTCACGCCTCCGCAAAACCAAGGCTTCAGTGCCCATTACGACGTGCACGATGTCTTCGTACTGCAGATCGAAGGAGAGAAGCAGTGGCGGATTCATCCCCCCGTCTTGGAATCGCCACTACGTGATCAACCCTGGAACGACCGGAAGTCCTCAGTCGAGAGGCAGGCCCAGGAACCTCCAGTGCTCGAAGCCGTCCTCAGTCCGGGCGACTGCCTGTATCTGCCCCGCGGATATCTCCACGCGGCGACGGCTCTTGGCGGTGTCAGCACCCACCTCACACTGGGGATTCACGTGTGGACCCGCTTCGCGCTCGCGGAGCGTGTCATGAGCCAGGTCATGCGAATCCTCGGGGGGAATCCGGCCATCCGCGCGTCGCTGCCGTTGGGAACCGACGTCGCCGATGCCACCGCCATGCGTCCCGACATCGCATTGATCACTGCGGCGCTGCTGGACGCCATCGAGCATTCAGATCTTGATCAGCTGTCCGACGCGATGCTGCAGGATGCCCGTCGCAATCAGCGCGCGGCGCCAGTAGGTCCGCTCCGGCAGCTGCGCGATGCCGAGGCCATCACCGACGACTCCGCGATCGCGCTCAGGCGTCACGTTGCCGCCTCCATTGATCACACTCGGTCGGGCTTGGTGGTACGCAGTCGCGCCGGCGACCTTACCGTCAGCGAGGCCGATGTGGCACCGCTCAAGACGCTGCTGAGCACTGGCACCGCGACCGCTGGTGATCTTGGTCTTGACCTGACGCGGCGCCTGCTGCTCGCCGGCCTGGTCACCTTGGAGTGAGTCCGTCAGATTCGCCATTCCGCTGCGCGGACGCTGCACGAGTGCGTGCGGACCCGATGGCAGGAACGGCTCCGCCAACGCGCCGCTGGCTCCTCCTCGAGCATCCCGGTCCCTGGCGAATCGATGCCATAGCCGGTGCTGGAATAGCCCCTGAGATACTTTCGATCTTGCTCGCAAGGGCTGGCGCTGACACCCGTGTCTTACTGGTGCGCCGCCCTGGCCGCATCGATCGGGGCGCACCTCGCAGCTGGATACTCGCTGGCCTGGATATCGACACGATCACTGGTCCGTGGCGACATGACAACGACTTGCTGGACGCCGCTGCCGCACTCGTCGGCGACTCGGTTGGCGCGGCACGATCCCAGCCGGTCGTACTCGTCTGCACACACGGCGTACACGACGTATGCTGCGCGCTCCGTGGGCGTCCGGTCGCCGCTGCTCTGGGGTCACGATGGCCCGATCTGGTCTGGGAATGCAGCCACATCGGCGGCGATCGGTTCGCGTCGAATGTCGTGCTGCTGCCCGACGGTTTCTACTACGGCAACCTGGATCCCGCGAGCGCGCTTGCTACTGTCGAGGCGC
>Ga0207706_10002108_pt1 | contig 19463 bp, 18 predicted proteins | sample KBSC53metaG_FD_184318 | JGI IMG/M metagenome (GOLD analysis project Ga0207706, IMG submission 184318) | Corn rhizosphere microbial communities from Kellogg Biological Station, Michigan, USA - KBS C5-3 metaG (SPAdes) (version 2) | ecosystem: Host-associated > Plants > Roots > Rhizosphere > Soil ... | reverse complement strand
CCGATGGCGGAGTGGTTACGCAGAGGACTGCAAATCCTTGCACGCCGGTTCGATTCCGGCTCGGGCCTCCATCCTGTTTCATGAGTTATGGCAATTACTTAGCTGCCCACAAAAGAGGCGCAGTTCCGCGGAATTCCGAAGGTTTCGGTGAAATTCATGCGTCTCTGAGAGACGGATGAAAGCAACATTCCGGGGCCAAATGACCCAGAGTCTCTGTGGCCGAAAGTGCAGCAACGGATTCGTTTCTACTGGTGGCCGACAGCCGGTCGATTGGCTGCAATCTACCCGTATCAGACGCAGGATCGCGATGATATCCCGCAGAAGGTCTGGAGAACTCACTCTTCGGCCAGCGGCGAACCAGCTCGCAATCCCGTAAGAATAATGTCGGCAAGCGCCTGAAAATCGGTCGTTCACGGCGCCAGATCCGCTGCCTTACGTTCACACGTCGGCTTCATGGAGGACGCTATGACCGCACTGGCCGCTCACCGTGATCCTGGTCTGCATCGATCGATTCGGCATTGTCAGCCGATCGCACCGGAGTCGATTGGGCGCCGCGCCGAAGTATCGGCAGCGCGGCGTCATAGGTCTTCGACAATCAGCCGCGTGCCGCAGCCAGCCCCAGTCTGGCGAGTTCAGGGAACACTTCTGCGCGTTTCCTGGCCTGGGCGTTGGCCGCGGTGCCGCGGATGACGCGGCCCATGATGCCGTGGAAGATCGCGGCCAGGCGGAAAAAGTTGAAAGCCACGTAGTACTGATAGCCCGGCATGCTCTCTCGCCCGGTGCGGCGGCAGTAGGCTGCGACGTAATCCGCTTCGTCGGGGATGCCGAGCGCGGCAATGTCGGCGCCGGCAAGGCCCGCCACGATATGCGGCGGCATGTGGTACATCATCGCGTGATAGGCAAAGTCCGCGCCGGGATGCCCCAGCGTGGAAAGCTCCCAATCCAGCACTGCGAGGATTCGCGGCTCGGTGGGATGGAAGATCATGTTGTCGATGCGAAAATCGCCGTGGATGACGCTGGAGGCGCCATCGTCCTCGGGCATGTTCGCCTCGAGCCAGGCGATCACTGCGTCCATGTTGGCATCGCGGCCCGCCGTCTCATCCTCGCGGTACTGCTTAGACCAGCGGCCGACCTGACGGGCGAAGTAGTTGCCGGGCTTGCCATAGTCACCCAGCCCGATCGTCTCGGGATGGTAGGAATGAAGCTGCGCGATCGCGGCGTTCATCGCATCGTAGATCGCCGCGCGCTCTTCGTTGGACACGCCCGGCACGGTCGCATCCCAGAAGATGCGGCCCTCCACCATTTCCATCACGTAGAACCACGTGCCGATCACGGTTTCGTCGGTGCACAGGCCATAGACCCGCGCCACCGGGAAACCCTGGGCATGAAGCGCGCTCAACACCTTGGCCTCGCGTTCCACCGCATGGGCGCCCTTGAGAATCTGGCCGGGCGGCTTGCGGCGCAGCACGTAGCTGCACGACGGCGTTACCAGCTTGTAGGTCGGGTTTGACTGCCCGCCCTTGAACTGCTGGACCCTCAGCGGACCTTCGTAACCCTCCACATGGGCCGCAAGCCAACCTTCGAGAGCGGCTTCGTCAAATGCGTAGCCTTCTCGAACCGCGCTTGTCCCCGTGTTGGCCTCGGCAATTTCGCTCATGCCGGCGGCGCTTCCTTCCCGGCGGCTTCCTGCGCCTGCTTCCATTCTCGCTTGATCTTCTTGGCCAGGCTCCACTTGTGGACCTCGGTCGGGCCGTCATAGATGCGGAAGGCACGAACCTCGCGGAAGACCTGCTCGACGATGGTGCGGTCGGTCACGCCGGTGCCGCCCATCACCTGGACGCAGTTATCGGCAACGGTCATCATCGCCTCGCTAACCGAGATCTTGGCCATCGAGCTTTCGACCGTGCCGAGCGAGCCGCTATCGAGCACCGAGGCGCACCAGTCGATCATCAGTTCGCTCTGCTGGATCAGGATCTTGTTCTGCGCCAGCATGAAGCCCACGCCCTCGTGGTCGATAAGCGTCTTGCCAAAAGCCTGGCGGCGGCAGGTATAGTCCGTCGCGATCTCATGCGCGCGGATGCAGGCGCCCAGCCAGCGCATGCAGTGCGACAGACGCGCGGGCGACAGGCGGATCTGGGCATATTTGAAGCCCTCGCCCGGTGCGCCGAGCATCTGGTCGGCGGGGATGCGCATGTCCTTGATCGTGAGCGTGGCGTGACCGCCCGGCATCGAACTGTCTATGGTGTTGGGTATCTCGTCGATCACGATTGCCGGATCGGGTAGGTCGACGAGGAACATGCAGGCGCCGCCCCTGGTGTCCTCTTCGGCGCTTGCGGCCATGACAATGCCGACCTTGGCGCCCTTGGCCCCGGTGATGAAGGTCTTGCGGCCATTGACCACCCAGTGGTTGCCGTCCTTGCGGCAGGTGGTCTTCATCATCGACGGGTCCGAACCTGCCCCGCCCCATTCGGCCGGCTCGGTCATGAAGAAGGCCGAACGCGCGCTGCCATCGACAAGCTGGTTGAGGAACCGTGCCTTGAGTTCGGGCGAGCCGACGCGGCCGATCAGGTACATGTTGCCCTCATCCGGCGCGAACGTGTTGCAGGCCAGCGGACCGAGCGGGGAGAGCCCCGACTTGATCAGCACATAGGCTGTTTCGCGCTGCGTGAGGTGCGAGCCATCGCCGCGAATGTGCGGCGTCAGCACACCGGCGGCGCGCGCCTTTTCGCGCAGGGCCATGACCAGCTCGTCGGTCGGCGCACCGTGGTGATCGCGGCGCGGGTCCTTCTCGTAAGGCACCACGACCTCGCGCACGAAGGCTTCGACCTTCGCGCCCATGTTGCGGGCATAGCCGGAAATCGCGGCGGGGCTGGTTTGCAGAACGGTCATCACTGAAGCACTCGCACAGGATCAGTGCCGTCCCAGTCCCGGGCGACATTCTTCATCATCTGGAACAGGCTCTCGGTCCCGGTCATGGGCTGGAGATACTCGATCACATGGCCCGGTCCCTGGCCGGGATCGACATAGATCACCTCGCCATCGTCACCCACCTTGCCCTCGACGATCACTTCGGCGCCTGCCTCGGCACAGGCCTTGCGGGCGGCCTTGATGTCGTCGACGAAGACGCAGATGTGGTGCAGCCGGTCGCGCACCGCGTATTCGCCGTGGTAGAGCGAAGGCTCGGTGCTGCCGGTCTTGATCAGCTCGATCTGGATGTCGCCCCAATAGCCGATGGCCATCGAGAAAATCGCATCGGTGGGCGCGCCCTTGTACTTCATCTCGCCGAGCTTGACGTCGTTGAGCACGAAGAACGGGCCCACACCGACCGTTTCGATCCAGTAGGTCATCGCCGCATCGAAGTCGGTCGGGAAGTAGGCAAGCTGGATGACAGGACCAAGCGCCTTGAGCGGTCCGGGTGCGGCCTTAGTCATGCGAATAGTCCCTCCGGGTTTTCGATCAGGCCCTTGAGCGTCCGCAGGAACTGCGCGCCGGCAGCCCCGTCGATAGCGCGATGGTCGACCGAGAGCGTGAACGAGATGCGTGTCTCGAACGTAATGTCGCCATTGGCAGTCTCGACCGGCTGGCGTTGCGCGCTGCCAACGGCGAGGATCGCCCCCTGCGGCGGATTGATGATGGCATCGAAGTTCTCGATGCCGAACATGCCGAGGTTGGAGACCGAGAACGTGCCGCCCTCCATGTCCTCCATGGAGAGGCCCTTGCCCTGCGCCTTGTCAATCAGGCGGCGAGTCTCGGCCGCGAGTTGATCGATGCGCATCAGGTTGGCCTGACGCACGACCGGGGTGACGAGGCCCTTGGGGCTGGCAACCGCAATCGACACGTCTGCGTGCGGGAAGCGGTGAATCTCCTGCCCGTGCACCTGCACGTTGACATCCGGATGCCGGACCAGCGCCATGGCCGAAGCCTTGACGATCCAGTCGTTCACCGAAGCCTTGCAGCCGAGCACGAGGTTCGCGGTCTTGCGCATGTCCAGCATGGCATCGGCGCTGGCCGACATACGCAGGTAGAAATGCGGAAGCTCCAGCTTGGCGGCGGTAAGGCGCTGGGCCACGATCTTGCGGATGCGATCGAACGGCACCACTTCGGGCCGGTTCTCACCGGGTACGAAATCGAGCGCACTCACGCTGCTCACCGGGGCCCTGAGCGTCAACGCTAGGACGTCTGCCTTCGATATACGGCCGCGGGCACCGGTACCGGTGAGCCCGGCCAACGAAATCCCGTTCAGGGCAGCTATGCGGCGAGCGAGCGGCGAGGCGAAGATTTTGAGATCGTCCTCTTGCACGGTGACCGTGCCCTTCAGCGCGGGCGATGCTGCGCCGCGCAGGGCCTTGACCACGTCCTGATAGGTAATCCGCCCGCCCCGTCCCGATCCCTCGATGCCCGAGATATCGACGCCTTCCTCTTCGGCGAGGCGCAGCGCCTCGGGACTGATCGGGCGGTTGGTCTCGATCTTGACGCGGGGTTTTTCCGCGACCGGCGCGGCAGCGGCGGCAGCCGGTGCGGGCTCCGCCTTGGCTTTCGATGTCCCTTGGGCAAGGCCGCCCTCGGCGGGCTGGAAGCCGGCGACGAAGGCCTCGATGTCGGCATCGGAATTGCTGCCGTCATCGAACACCGCCAGCAGCGCGCCGACGGGTTCGGCATCGCTGCCGCTGCCGACGATGATCTTGCGCACGGTAGCGTCGTATTCGGCATCGACCTCGTTGGTGATCTTGGCAGTCTCGATCAGGCACAGCGTCTGGCCGCGCTTGAAGGAATCCCCTTCCCTGACCATCCATTCGGCGATCGTGCCCTCGGTCATCTCGATGCCCCATTTCGGCATCGTGAAGGCGCGGATGCGGCTCATGTCTGGCCCCTCCTCAACGGTATTCGAGTGTCTTGCGAACCGCAGCGGCCACTTTGACCGGACTCGGCAGGTATGCGCCTTCAAGCTCGCGCGCGAAAGGCACCGGCGTGTGCGGCGGCGTGACCATCTCGATCGGCGCCTTGAGGCTGGCGAAAGCCTTGTTGGCGACGAGTGCGGAAATGTCGGTCGCCAGCGAGCAGCGCGGCGGCGCCTCGTCGACAATCACAAGACGGCCAGTCACTTCGACGGAGTCGAGAATTGCTTCCTCGTCCAGTGGAGAGGTCGTGCGCAAATCGATCACGTCGCAGCCGATTCCGCTCTGCGCCAGATCGTCCGCAGCGGTTTCGGCATACCCGACCATCATGCCCGAAGCGACAATGGTCACGTCCTCGCCGGCCCGCGCGAGGCGCGCATGACCAAAGGGGATGCAGAAGTCGGGATCATCTGGCACGTCCCCGCTCATCGCGTAGAGGAACTTGTGTTCCAGGAAGACCACCGGATCATCGTCGCGGATGGCCTGGCGCAGCAGACCGCAAGCATCGGCGGGGGTCGCCGGCATGGCCACCTTGATGCCCGGCATGTTGGTGACGAACTGGCTGATCATCTGGCTGTGCTGCGCGGCCGCGTTGTAGCCGGCGCCGCAAGGCATCCGGATCACCGCCGGGCAGATCGACTTGCCCCCGAACATATAGCGGAACTTCGCGATCTGGTTCCACAGCTGGTCCATGCAAACACCGATGAAGTCAGCGAACATGATCTCGGCCACCGGACGCTTGCCGGCGAGCGCCAGCCCGCCCGCCGCGCCCATGATGGCGCTTTCCGAGATCGGGGTATCGATCACGCGATCTGGCCCGAACGCATCGTAGAGGCCGGTCGAGGTCGACCAGATGCCGCCGATGGCTTCGGGGCCGCCCGCAGTGCCCATACCGCCCACAACGTCCTCGCCAAGCACGACGACGCGTTCATCACGCTGCATTTCCTGGAATATCGTATTGCGGATAGCGTCACGGTACATCAATTTTGCCATGTCTTCGCCCCCGCCGCTCAATAGCTGATGTAGACGTTGTCGAGGACGTTCTCGGGCCGAGGGCGCGGCGCCGCGCGCGATGCCGTCACGGCATCCTCGATGGCCTGGAGGACGTCAGCGTCGATCTTGTCGAGGTCGGCATCATCGAGCAGCGCGGCGCCGGTGACACTGGCACGGAAAATTTTGGTGCAATCCCGCTCGGCGCGCAGCCGGTCCAGTTCGCCCTCACCGCGATAGCGCTGCGGATCACCCTCGAAGTGGCCGAAGAAGCGCTCGGTATCGAACTCGACTGCCGCCGGACCGTTGCCGGGCACGCGCACATAGTCGAGCACTTCGCGCATGCAGTCATAGACCGAGAAGAAATCCACGCCGTTCGCACGCCACACTTTCATGCCGAACGCTTCGGCGCGGCTGGCGATGTCGTTGACCGTGCCTACCGCGTAATCGACGCCGGTGTGCTCGGAATAATGGTTGTTCTCGAACACGAAGATGCATGGGGCCTTGGTCACGACGGCAAGGTTCATCGCCTCGAACGTGGTGCCCTGATTGCAAGCACCGTCGCCCGAAAAGGCGATCGCGATGGCCAGTTTGCCGTCCTCGTCGGGGCCGTCGATCTTGTTCGATAGCGCGGCGCCCACCGCAATCGGCGCGCCCGCTCCGACAATGCCGTTGGCGCCCAGCATGCCCTTGTCAACATCGGCGATATGCATGGAACCGGCCTTGCCGTTGCACAGGCCGTCCTGGCTGCCCCAGATTTCCTTCATCATCCCGTTCACGTCGCAGCCCTTGGCCAGACAGTGGCCGTGGCCGCGGTGGGTGGAAACGATCTTGTCGCGTTCCGTCAGATGCTCGCAGACGCCGACGGCAACGGCTTCCTGGCCGCAGTAGAGGTGCGTGAAGCCCGCGATCTCGCCGGTCTGGATCTCCTCGTGGAGACGTTCCTCGAATTCGCGAATCAGCTTCATCTGCCGATAGGCGCGGGTCAACGCCTCGCGGTTAAGCTGCATGGGAGCATCCTCTCTTGGTTCAGTTTTGCTAGGGTATGCGGCAACATGGGTCAGAGGCCCAACACCGATTTGGCGATGATCGTACTCTGCACTTCATTGGTGCCGCCGAAGATCGTCCACGCACGGCTGTTGAGATAGCGCGCTGCAGCAACTTGTGCGGCCTTGGAATGGACTGGCTCCGGAGCGCCGTTGCCATAAAATGGACGGGTCGTGTCGAGCTGCAGCCCGGCCAGCCCGAACAGATCCACGGCCAGCAGATCAATCTCCTGCCGCAAGTTGGATGCGAGTAGTTTGGTCAGCGAAGTCTGCGGGCCGGGTTTTGAACCCTTCGCGATCTCGGAAACGATCTTCAGCTCGATCATGTCCAGCGCATTGACCCCGAGCCGCGCCTTGGCGACGCGGCGGCACCAGTCGGTCTGATCGGACAGCTTGCCGCCCTTGCCGTCGCTCTCGTGCTGTGCGGCGGCCTCGATCTGGTCGAGATCGTAGCAGAGCTTGGGCGCGTGGCAGGAACCGCCGCGCTCGTTCTCCAGCAGGAACTTGGCGATGGTCCACCCTTGGCCTTCCTCGCCCACGAGGTTTTCGGCGGGGACAACCACGTCCTGAAGGAAGACCTGATTGACTTCATGATCGCCCGCATTGGTCAGAATCGGACGTACCGAAACGCCGGGCGTATCGAGGTCGATCAGCAGGAAAGAAATGCCCGCCTGCTTCTTCACCTCGGCGTTAGTCCGCGCCAGAGTGAACATGCGGTTCGCGTGGTGGGCATGGGTGGTCCAGATCTTGGAGCCGTTGACAACGTATGTGTCGCCATCCCGCACGGCGCAGGTCCTGAGGCTGGCGAGGTCGGACCCTGCACCCGGTTCCGAGAAGCCCTGACACCAGTAGTCCTCGCCCGAGAGGATGCGCGGCAGGTACGTTGCTTTCTGCTCATCCGTGCCGAAGGTCCACAGCACTGGCGCCAGCAACTTGAGGCCCAGTACGGTGAGGTTCGGCGCACCGGCAGCGGCGCATTCCTTTTCGAACAGATAGCGCTGCAGCGGCGTCCAGCCGGTGCCGCCATGCTCGGCGGGCCACTGATAGCCCAGCCATCCTTTCGCGTGCAGTACCGCGTTCCAGGCCTGTCCGATCTCCGGCTCGACGAAGACCGAGGGCGTGGCCGCAGCACCCTCCTTCACTTCCTGCGGCAGATGATCGCGTAGAAAGGCACGTACCTCCTCACGGAAGGCGGCATCTTCGGGTGAAAGCTCGATATCCATCTTCTTAGCGTTCCAGAATGGTCACCGCCGAGACGCCCGGAGCGCCGTAGACGTGGCTGTAAGCCGTCTTCGGGTTGCCCGGGACTTGACGGTCGCCACCATCGCCGCGCAGTTGCACGGCGTTTTCATAGACTTGGCGCAGGCCCGACGCGCCGATCGGTTCGCCACAGGCCAGACATCCCCCGTCGGTATTGACTGGAAGCGCACCATCGATTTCGGTGCGTCCTTCCGCCAGCCACTGCTCCTGATCGCCGTTCGCGCAGAAGCCGTTCTCGGCCATGTGCATGATCTCGGCGCCCGCCTCGGTGTCCTGAAGCTGGGCGACGGCGATGTCCCCTGGCCCGATTCCGGCAAGGCGAAAGGCATCGGCCGAGGCGATCTGCGAAGCGGTGGGGCGTGGACCACTATCGTCCTCCACCACATCCACCGAAGGGGCGAAGACTTCGAAGCTGTGCGGCGGGCGGGTGCGCATTGTCGCTGCCTTGAGGCGGATCAGCGGCTTGCCCAGTTCGCGCGCCTTCTTCTCGCTGGCGAGGATCAGCGCGACGCCGCCCTCGCCCGGAGAGCAGAACATGTATTTGGAATAAGGATCACTGATCATTGGCGCCTCAAGGATTTCCTCGATCGACACCGGCTGGCGGCGCCAGGCGTGCGGCGCCCGGCTGCCGTTGCGGAATGCCTTCTCCGCAACCCTGCCCAGCGTCTCGCGCGAGATCCCGAACAAGTGCATATAGCGCATGATCTTCGCCGCGAAGAACTGCGTGGTGACCATCTGGCCTACCTCTCCGTACCAGTCGGGCAGGTTATATTCGCTCGGCAGCGCATTGAATGCACCCCGCGGATGCTTGTCGAAGCCGACCGCCAGGCCAATGTCGAATTCGCCCGACTTGATCGCCATCTGCGCGCTGAACAACGCAGAGCCGCCCGCCGCGCAACCGTTGCGCACGTTGATGAACTGAACCCCGGTCAGGCCGAGCCGGTCGATCATGGTATCGGGATTGCCCGCCGCATCGGAACTGCCGTAAGCGAACTGGACCTGCGGCCAGCCGATCCCGGCATCGGCCAGTGCCTGGCGAACCGCGATCACGCCCTGCTCCACGCCCGACATGCCGTCGGTGCGCCCGAAGGGATGGATCCCGATACCGACAATGCAGACATCGCTCATGCTGTGTCCCCCGCTGGCGCGTAGGCCGGAATGACAGCGCTGTCGGCAGCACCGGGATCGAGTGGAACCGGCTTGAAGCGAACCGGCATGCCGATCCTCACGTCTTCCAACGCGACATCGACAAGGCGGGCTTCCACGATCACCTGCCCCGGCAGCTCGACATAGGCGACGACCCAAGGGGCAAAGGCTTCCGGCCCGGCATAGGGCGGTGTCTTGGGGCGAAACCGCTGGACAGTATAGGACCACAGCGTTCCGTCGCTCGACAGCAGCACGGCTTCATAATCGGCGCTGTCCGGGCAGGGAAAAACGATACGCCCGGTCGCCCGGTCACGGCCGCCGATCAGCCGGGGCGGCGTCTCGTCGGTAAAAAGGCCGTCAGCAATGGCGTGCATCTCGCTCCCAATCCCGTTCCGGTTTTCGAATCCGGCAATGAAACCTGTTTAGGCCCTGAGGCCGCCGCTTTTTGACTCATCAAAACGCTAGGGTGTTCCTTCGACCAGGTCGTGCAAGGCATGTCTCGGGAGAACACAATGTCTGATGCCTGGGACTACATCATCGTCGGCGCCGGATCGGCCGGTTGCGTCATGGCCGAACGGCTCAGCGCGGACGGACGATCGCGCGTGCTGGTGCTCGAAGCCGGCGGCAAAAACGACGGCTTCTGGGTCACACTGCCGAAGGGCGTCGCCAAGCTGGTGAAGAAGCCGGAGCACATGTGGACCTATCCCGTCGCCCAGCCGCGCGAGGAAGGCGCGGAAAGCAGCGGCGAAGTCTGGATACGCGGCAAAGGCCTGGGCGGCTCGTCCGCGATCAACGGCATGATCTGGAGTCGCGGCGAACCTGCGGACTACGATGCCTGGGAACGCGACGCGGGCGCCACCGGCTGGAACGGGGCGAGCATGACCGACGCCTTCCTTGAACTGGAAGACCATGCCGCCGGTCCCGGGCCGATGCGCGGCAGCGGCGGTCTCGTCCATGTCGATCCGGCCTGCTTCACCTATCCCCTGGCAGAAAGCATGATCGAATCGGGCGAAGCCCTCGGCATGAGGCGCGTGGATGATCTGAACGGCACGGCCGGTGCGCGCGTGGGACTCTACAGCCACAACATCCGCGGCGGGAAGCGCGAGTCCTCCGCCCGAACTTATCTCGCGCGGGCGCGCAAGCGGCCGAACGTGAAGGTCATGACCGGGGTCATGGCCGAAAGGATCGTGTTCGACGGAACGACAGCCGTGGGTATCGACACGCTGATCGGCGGACGACCGCGTCGTTTCGACTGCGCGGGCGAAATCATAGTTTCCGCTGGCTCCATGGAGAGCCCGCTGCTGCTACAGCGTTCAGGCATCGGCGACGGTGATCGCCTGCAGGCTGCGGGCATCACACCACTCGTCCATTCACCCGATGTCGGCGAGCGGATGATCGAGCACCTGTCGCTGTCGCTTCCCTATCGCCTCAAACGTGGACGCGGAACGAACAGGAGCTTCTTCGGCATCGGTGCGGCGCTCGCCATGCTGCGCTACCTTGTCCGTCATGACGGCATCATGGCCACCGGCCCATTCGAAGTCGGCGCCTTCTGCAACGTCGCGCATCCGGATGGACGCACCGACGCGCAGCTCTACCTTGGCGGCTACACCTTCAAGGTCGGCGACGACAATGATCCGGTCCCGCTCGACAAGATCGACCCCAAACCCGGCGTGACCATCTACGGCCAGCTCCTGCGGCTCACCAGCGAAAGCGCGGTGCGGGCCAGCGGACCTTCGGGCAGCGACCTGCCTGATATCCAGCACAACTTCCTGTCGACCGACCACGACTGCCGCTCCGCCGTGGCACTGGTGCGCAAGATGCGCGCGTTCATGGCCGCCCCGCCGCTCGGCCAGATGGTCGGCGCCGAACTGGTGCCGGGCGCGCAGATCGAAAGCGATGAGGACATACTTGGCATGTTCCGCCGCCTCTCAAGCTGCGGCCTGCATGCGATCCGCTCCTGCCGCATGGGCCGTGATGACAAGGCCGTAGTCGATCCCCACCTGCGGGTGAATGGTGTAACGGGGGTCCGTGTTGCGGACTGTTCGGTCATTCCGGGTCACGTCACCGGCAACACCAACGCCCCCGCCATGGCCGTGGGATTGCGAGGCGCGGCAATGGTGCTGGAAGATCGGGGCTAGGTGCCCCGCCTCCATCCGCCTCACTTGTTCAGTGAAATATACCCGAGTTGCGACGCCTTGAAGACCGTTTGGCTGCGATTGACCGCATTCAGCTTGGTCGCCGCATTGTGGATGTGAAAGCGCACCGTCGCGCGGCTGCGCGACATGATCATGCTGATTTCCAGATCGGTCTTGCCGATGGCGGCCCAGCGCAGGCACTCCACCTCGCGCTTGGACAGGCGCGATGCGGGCGGCAGCGCCTGAACCGATCCCATGACCTGAACATACGTCGCAATGAATGTACGGGAATAGAGGCCGAAGGCGTCGGACAGACGGTCGAAGTCCTCGGCCAGGTCGGTCTTGTTCTTGTCGAGCGGGTTGAAGCTGACCGCGCCGATCTGACCGAACGGTAGATGAACGGGCACCACGATCGCCGCGCGGGTCATCGCCCGCTGCTCGAAATTGGTGATGTCGATCGACTCGAGATAGGCATTGGGCTCGCGCGTGCGGAAGCCTTCCGCATTGGCCCAGAACGGCTGACCTTCGAAGCGGCACGCCGTCGTCAGCGGGGAATCGAGTGCGATGCGCGAATTGCGCCACCACACGCCCTCGCCGTCACCCCAGCCAAAAACCTCGGTCGCTAGGATATTCCCCTCGGCATCGACCGGAGTGCGCTTGTCGGCAATATCATGGGCCGGAGCGGCACGCATGCCATATTCCATTGCAATCCGGTGCAACGCCTGGGCAGCAACCTTGGTGCCGTCGGGTGATGCGACCCGAACGGCATCTATGTTCTCTTGTGACAACAATTGCATGGATTTCTCTCCCCCTCCCCCTTAGCCTGCCCCGGCATCCGGTACAATCGGAGGATTGGCTGAATTCCGCGAATATCGCCTAGCCTTTTGCGCAGCGGAGGAACGCGCAACGGGGTGATAAAGGCGTCAGACAGACGGGAGTGGATTGTGAACTTCGACCTCAACGAAGATGAAGCGATGCTCAAGGCTCTGACCGAGCGCTTCGTCACCGATCAATACGACCATGACAGCCGACGCTCGTTTCTTGGCGAACGCAACGGTTATTCTGGCGCCAACTGGCAACTTCTGGGCGAACTCGGCCTGATTGCCGCACCCTTCCCCGAGGAATGCGGTGGGCTGGGTCTGGATGCAACGGGCATTGCCACGGTGTTCGAAGCGCTGGGTCGCGGCCTGGTGGTGGAACCGCTGGCGGAATCCGTGGTGCTCGCCGGGCGGCTGTTTGCGATCAACGCTCCCGCAACGCTGCGCGGCGAATGGATTGAATCCCTGCTGACCGGCGAGAAGCGCCTGGCGCTGGCGCACGCCGAACCGGGAGCGCGCCACGGCCTGCCGTGGGTATGGACCTCCGCGCAGGCCCGAGGCGACGCTTTCGTGCTCTCCGGAACCAAGCCCTACTGCATCGCCGGCGGCGGTGCCGACGGGTTCATCGTTTCGGCCCGATCCTCCGGCACCCACGGAGACTGGGACGGCGTCTCGCTGTTCCTCGTACCCGCTGATGCGGACGGCCTCTCCGCGCGCTCATGGCACCTTGCCGATGGCAGCGTGGCAACCTCACTCACCCTGGACAATGTGTTCGTGCCTGCCGCAAATAAGCTCGATGGCGGACTCGAAGCCATCGCCGACGCTGATGTCCTTGCCGCGCTGGCACGCAGCGCCGAAGCACTCGGCATCATGGAGCGGCTGTTCGCCGACACGCTGGACTACTTGCGCACCCGCGATCAGTTCGGGGCGGCATTGGGTTCGTTTCAGGCCATTCAGCATCGAATGGTCGCGCAGTATACCTCGATCGAACAGAGCCGCGCCCTGCTCAATCTGGCACTCGTCAGTTGGGCCTCGGACGAATTTGAAAAGGCCGTTTGCGGAGCCCGAGCCTATATCTCTGAGGTCTCGCTGACGCTAGGGCACGAGATGATCCAGTTTCACGGCGGTATGGGTGTGACCGATGAACTTGCCGTCGGCGGCGGCCACAAGCGCCTACTGGTGCTTTCGCGCTGGCCAGAAGGCCCGCAGGCCGCGCTCGACCGCTACGCTGGCCTGCTCAACTAGAGTCTCCCAACCCCGCAAAAAGGGAAAACAGAAAAGTTCAGGCCTGCTCGCGCGCTTTGATCCACGCGATGCCCCGGCGCAGCAGGTCATAGAACACCGGCAGGTCCCAGGCGCAGCGGTCGATGGTCGGCCACCAGTCCAGCATCGGCTGCAGGTCGTAATGACCTCGGCAGTGCCCCAGCGTGTTGTAAAGCACCGCGCCCTTGCCATGGCGCTTGATGTACATGACCGGGTGCGTGCCCGGAGCATCGGCCGCCTCGACAAAGCCGGTGCCCTCCTCGGTGCATTCCGTCTCCAGCAGCACATGAAGCTCGCCGTGACGCTCCATGTGATATTGCTCGTCGGTCGTCTCGAACGGTTCGATTCCGCGCGTCAGTTCGTGGTTCGGATCGGCGACCGTTACCGTATAGGCCGCGATGGGCGGGTGCGAGAGGAACTGCGTGCCGAGCAGGTCCATCATCAGCGGCGCCCATCGCGGCGCATCCCAGAGACCGGCGTTGGGGCCGTCAGCCAGCATGCGCAGCACCGAATTGGTGCCGTGCAATGCATACCAGCGTCCGCCGACGGCCAGCCAGTCGCGCAGGAGCTCCTGCGCCGCCAGCGAGGGCGTGACGTCGCAGGTATAGGTGACCAGAATGTCCGCCTCGTGGATGGCATCGAGCGTTTCGTAATTCTCGAAGACGCGGGTGCGCACACTCTTGTCCTCGGCTAGCAGTTTGAGCAGTTCCAGCCGCGCGAAGTCCATGTCATGCCACACGCCGCCGCAGATCAGCACGCAGTCGATGCGCGGCGGATGTGCTTCTTCGGGATTGGGGCCAATCGCCTCAGGCATCCTGCTTCCAGCCGTCCGTCTCACCGTTGATATACTTCATCATGGTATCCTGGAACTGGCGGATGCGAATTTCCTGATAATTGCCGAGGTTCACTTTCCCGGTCTTCGAGGCATGGAGGCCGTCCTGCACATAAGGCAGGTTGTCCATGTCCTGCTCGAACACATCGGCAAGAATGCCCAGTTCAGGCGCTTGGGTCCACTTCTGGTCCAACGGGATGAACTTGAGCGGCGCGCCGTGCGGCATCGGCTGCCCCTTGGGAATACGCGCGAGGACGCGCACTTCCATCACGCAGGTGTCCGGCGTCTTACCGGGGCGCCAGTTGTAGACGATATTCGGCATGTACCCACCCCAGGGCGCAAAATTCGGGAAGACGTTATAAACCAGCGCATCGAGCAGTTCGGCATCGGTCGCCTGTTCGTGGTCATAGCCGGTGCTCTCGGTATAGGCCTTGCGCATAGCCGCGCCCAGCGCCGCGCGCGCGGTGACGCCTTCGGGCACCTTGATCGCCATCGGGTTGTCCGAAGCTTCATAGTTGTCCGCGGAACGCCCATTGTACTTGATGAATTCATCTACGATCCACTGCTCGCCCTGCCCTTCTTTGATATGAGGGCTCATCACGCCGAAGGGTACAAGATTGACGTTCACGTTGTCGCCCCATGTCCAGTAGGCGGCATTGGAATCGCCGGTGAAGGGCAATAGCTGCGGGTGCGTGACGATGGTGTGCCAGGCCTCCATGAAGGCCTCCATCACGACCTTCCAGTTGGCCGGAACTTCCTTGGCCACGCGCATTACTGTCGCACATTCCTCATGCCGCCAGCGCTTGAAGTGATCGGGTAGCGGAGCGAGGAACTGTTCGAGGCTCGGCCCGCCCTTTTCCTCGCGGATGAAGACATAGCCGGCCCAGCGGCCGACTTCGGCTTCGGGCAGATCGAGGTTCTGCTCCATCAGGTGCGGGAAATCCCACTGGCACGGCATCGAATTGAAGCTGGCATCCTTGTTCCAGGCAAAGCCATGGAACGGGCAGACGAACTTGTCGGCATGGCCGTCGTCCGTGCGTAGCTTGCGGCCACGGTGGAGGCAGACATTGTGGAAGGCGCGGATCGAACCGTCATCCTGCCGACTGACAAGATACGATCTGCCCGCATTCTCGTAGACCACGTAGTCGCCGGCTTCGGGCAGGTCTTCCTCTCGGGCGGCGAACTGCCACACATAGGGCCACATGCGCTCACGCTCGAGTCGAGCGAATTCCTCGCTGGTGTAGCGTTCAGCCGGGATCGGGGCCGACCCGCGATAGGTGTAGCTCTCGTCGGTCAGGATTGCGGGCGGCGTGCGCGAATCCTGCTTCATCAGTTCCGCCCAACTGATGCCTTCGCTGCGGTCTTCACCGAGTTTCGGCGCGATTTCGGGGTCCCGGTCGGCCATGGCGCTGCATTCTCCAAGAATGGAATTTCCCTGTTTGGGTCATATCTGAACCTAGACAAGCGCCAAGTCACCTTGCTGAAATCATAGGTTGCCGCGCCGCGTGGATGGGCCATGAAGGCGACTAATAGGCAAATGGGAGATCGCCGTGAGCGGACGGCTTGAAGGCAAGGTGGCGCTCGTCACCGGAGGGACCTCTGGAATCGGTGCCGGGACCGTGGCGCGCCTGAGCGCGGAAGGGGCCAAGGCCATCTTCACCGGCTCGAACGAAGCAGCGGCCGAGAAGGTCTGCGCTGCAAGCGGAGCCGAATTCGTCAGGCACGACGTCACCGATGCGGCGGCTTGGGACGGGCTCATGGCGCACATCCTCGAAAAGTACGGCCGTCTCGACATCGCTTTCGCCAACGCGGGCACGGAAAGCGGCGATGGGTCCATCGAGGATATCACCATCGACGGCTGGAACAACGTCATGGGCGTGAACCTTACCGGGGCCATGCTCACCGTGCAGCATGCCATGCGCGCAATGGCGAAAAACACGGACGGGCCGGTTGGCTCGATCATTGTAAATTCCTCGATGAACGCGCACCGGGCTATGGGCAACTTCGTGGCCTATTCGGTCTCCAAGTCAGCATTGATCGCTCTGGTCAAATCGGCGGCCGTTCACGCCGGCAACCAGAAATACAAGATCCGCGTCAACGCGGTGCTGCCCGGGGTTGTCGAGACCGCGATGATCGTGAACCTGATCGACAAGTCGCCGGACCCCGCTGCCACGCGCGCCGCCTATGAAGGCCTTTCACCGATGGGCCGTATGGCCGCCGTCGATGAAGTCGCCGGCATGGTCGCGTGGCTGGCATCCAACGAAGCGAAATTCTGCTCTGGCAGCGAGTTCACCATGGACGGCGCCACCACCGCCGGCATGAACGGAGTTTAAGGCAATGGAAGACTTCGGCTCCCAACGCCTCAAGGGGCGCGTTGCCCTCGTCACCGGCGGCCTGCGCGGCATCGGACTGGCCTGCGTCGAACGCTTCCTTGCCGAAGGCGCGGAAGTGGTCCTGACCGACCTCGACGCGCCCGACCGCGACCTTGCCTCCAGCACGATGGCCCGCCTCGGCCAAGCCGCCAGCTTCGTGCGCGCCAATGTCACCAGCGAAGACGACTGGGCCGCGGTGCTCAAAGCTGTCGAGGATCGACACGGCAAGCTCCACATCCTCGTCAACAATGCCGGCGTCGACCTGACCGGCCCTGTCGCCAAGACCTCGATGGAGGGCTGGCGCCGGATCATGAGCGTCAACATCGACGGCGTGTTCCTTGGTGTGCGCACGTTCGTGCCGCTGATGGAAAAGAGCGGCGCGGACGTGAAAGGCGGTTCCTCGATCATCAACGTCAGCTCGATCATGGGCCTTGTCGGCATGAGCGAGGTTTCCGGCTACAACGCCAGCAAGGGCGCGGTGCGCCTGTTCACCAAGTCGATCGCGCTGGAATTCGCCGAAAAGAAGATACCGATCCGCGCGAACTCGCTGCATCCCGGCTTCGTCGTCACCCCGCTGCTCAAGGAAGGCTTCCAGCGCTGGGTCGACAGCGGCGTTGCCGAAAAAACGCAGGATTTGGTCGATATGGTTGCCGGTAAGACCCCCATGGGCCGCCTTGCCGATCCGTCCGAACTGGCCAGCGCCGTATTCTTTCTGGCCAGTGCCGACAGCTCCTACATGACCGGCGCGGAGCTGGTTATCGATGGAGGCTGGACCGCACAGTAGCTGCCCGGCTCGGGGGGCTTCGACAAGCTCAGCTTGACCGGGGTCAAACGGAATCACCCTCAATCCCGCTCAGGCTGAACTTGTCGAAGCCCCATGCGGCATAAGCAAACACGGGAGAGTACAGAACAATGACCATAGCCCTTCCCGGCGTCGTCGCCGTCGTTACCGGAGCCGCGGGCGGCATCGGCCAGGAAATCGTCAAGGCCATGAAGGCTGCCGGTGCAACCGTGATCGCCACTGACCTGAAGGACAGTGCCGAAATCGAAGGTGCCGACCATTACCTGAAGCACGACGTCACCAGCGAGGCCGACTGGCGCGCGGTGGAAGCGCTTGTACGCGAGAAATATGGCCGCCTCGATGCGCTGGTGAACAACGCCGGCTTCTCAATCGTCACGAAGTTCGAGGACACGCCGCTTTCGGAATTCCACAGGGTCAACGCGATCAATGTCGATTCGGCGATCATCGGCTCGCAGATCATGCTGGGCCTGCTCAAGGAAGGCGGCAAGGCGCGCAGGACCGGCGCCTCCATCATCAACTTCTCGAGCGTGGGCGGTATCAACGGAGCCGCGTTCAACGCGGCCTACTGCGTGAGCAAGGCGGCCATCAGCATGCTGTCCAAGTGCCTCGGCGCCGAGTTCGCCGCACTCGGATACAACATCCGGGTCAATTCGGTGCACCCGGGCGGGATCGAGACGCCGATGCTGCGTTCGATCATGCAGCGCTACGTCGATCTGGGCGCATCGCCTTCGATCGACGCTTCGCTTCAGGCGATGAACGCCACGCACCCGATCGGCCGCCTCGGCCAACCGGAAGAAATGGCCGGCGGCGTGGTCTTCCTCGCCAGCGCAGCCTCCAGCTTCATGACCTGCGACGAACTCGTGATGGATGGGGGGTTCACCACGGTCTGATCCAGCAAGCGCCCTCTTCCACCGCCCTTCCTATCCACAGGAGCATTCATGTCCCGTTTCACCGACAGGGTCGTCATCATCACCGGCGCGGCTTCCGGGCTGGGCCTTGCCACGGCCGAACGGCTTGCTGACGAAAGTGCCAGCCTCGTCCTCGTTGACAGGGACGAAGGCGCGCTCCACGCGCTGACAGACGGTCTTGCGGGCAAGGTTCCGCTCCTCGCCGTCAGGGCCGATGTGGCGAGCCTTGCGGATGTAAAAGCCTACGTGAAAGCCGCCGTCGATCGCTTCGGGCGTATCGACGGCTTCTTCAACAACGCCGGCATTGAGGGGAAGCAGAACCTTACCGAGAATTTCGGCGAGGAAGAATTCCATCGCGTCGTCTCGATCAACCTTGACGGCGTGTTCTTCGGCCTGGCCGAAGTGCTCAAGGTCATGCGCCAGCAGGGCAGCGGTGCCATCGTCAATACCGCGTCGGTGGGCGGCATCCGGGGCATCGGCAACCAGTCCGGTTATGCCGCCAGCAAGCACGGCGTCGTCGGCCTGACCCGCAACAGCGCCGTCGAATACGGCCAGTACGGCATCCAGATCAACGCCATCGCCCCCGGCGCGATCATGACCGCCATGGTCGAGGGATCGCTGCGCCAGATCGGCGGCGACAACTGGGAGGAAGTCGGCCGGGAGTTCGTCTCAGTCAACCCGATGCAGCGCTTCGGCCGGCCCGAGGAAGTCGCCGCGCTCGTCTCTTTCCTGCTGTCCGGCGAAGCGCAGTTCGTCAACGGCGCTGTCATCACCATCGATGGCGGACAGTCCTACAAGTACTGAACCGGAAGCGAGTTTCGCCCTGGCCACGGTCATGCCGGAAAATCCTCTTGCATAACCAAATGGCGTTGTAGGCCCGTCGTCGGGAAACCGATCCCGGCCATGGCTTCAGGCTTCGCCGGCGTGCCCCTTGACGTAGTCATTGAGCAGTTCGTGGAAGCGCTGGATGCGCTTTTCCTGTCCTGACAGGATGCA
>Ga0207706_10002107_pt1 | contig 19464 bp, 19 predicted proteins | sample KBSC53metaG_FD_184318 | JGI IMG/M metagenome (GOLD analysis project Ga0207706, IMG submission 184318) | Corn rhizosphere microbial communities from Kellogg Biological Station, Michigan, USA - KBS C5-3 metaG (SPAdes) (version 2) | ecosystem: Host-associated > Plants > Roots > Rhizosphere > Soil ... | reverse complement strand
CGGCCGCTGCAAAAATACCCAAGGATTGCCGCGCGAGAGCAGCATGGCCCGGCGCAAATACTCTTCCATCAATGGACCGAGGATGAAGGCCAGCAGCATCGGCGCGGCCTCACAGCCGAGCTTTGAAAATACATATCCGAGCACGCCAAAGAGACCCATCAGATAAATATCGAACTGCGCGTTTTTAAGGCTGAACACTCCGATAGCGCAGAAAACCAAGATCCCCGGGAACAAATAGTGATACGGGATCATAATCATTCGTACCCAGAGACCGATCAAGGGCAAATTGAGAATGATCAGCATAAGGTTGCCGATCCACATCGACACCACGATGCCCCAGAACAAAGCCGGCTGCTCGGAAATAACGGAGGGTCCCGGCTGAATTCCATGAATAATCATCGCACCGACCATAAGCGCACTCACCGGATTGGAAGGAATACCCAACGTCAGCATCGGGATGAATGAGGTCTGTGCGCCGGCGTTGTTTGCCGATTCGGGAGCGGCAACTCCTTCGATCGCGCCCTTGCCAAATTGAGAGCCGTTTCTGGAGACCTTCTTTTCGATCGAATAGGCTGCAAATGACCCGAGAATGGAGCCACTGCCGGGCAATATACCCAGAACTGAACCGATCGCGGTGCCCCGCAAAATGGACGGCGTCATACGCCGCCAGTCTTCTTTCGTCGGCCAGAGATTGGCGACTTTCGATACAAGGACTGAGCGTTCCTCCTCGTTCTCTAGGTTACGAATGATCTCTCCTAAACCAAACATTCCCATCGCCACCGTCACGAAACCGATCCCATCGGCGAGCTCGAACATGCCAAAGGTATAACGTTGCGTCCCGGACGTGACGTCGGTCCCAATCAGCCCGAGCAGAAGCCCAAGCACCACCATTCCGATCGCGTGTATGAGGGAGCCTTGCGCCAGCACAATCGACGCCGCCAAGCCCATCACCATAAGCGAAAAATATTCCGCCGGCCCGAAGTTGAGCGCCATATTCGCCATGGGCGGCCCAAACGCGGCAATCAATAACGTCGCCACAGTCCCCGCAAAAAAGGACCCTATCGCCGATGCCGCCAGGGCCGCACCAGCGCGGCCCTGGCGGGCCATTTGATAGCCGTCCAATGTCGTGACCACCGACGCCGCTTCCCCTGGAAGATTCACTAAAATCGATGTCGTCGATCCGCCATATTGAGAGCCGTAGTAGATCCCGGCGAGCATGATCAGAGCGGAGACTGGCGGCAAAACAAACGTGACCGGCAACAACATCGCGATGGTCGCCGTCGGACCGAGGCCCGGCAGAACGCCGATGGCCGTGCCCAGAAAAACGCCCACGAAGCAGTAGAATAGATTGGCGAGACTTGCCGAAGTCTGGAGTCCAAGCCACAGGTGACTTATTAAATCCATCCGGAACTCTCCCTTTTTAGCCACCCAACCAAGGGCCGACCACCGGAAGCGGAATTCCTAAACCTTTGAGGAACACGAGCACGCAAAAACCAGTGAGCCCAAGGGCCATGACAATTGTCGGTCCCCAGCGGAACTTCGCGCTTGCATACGCACTGATCATGACCAGGACGGGTAACGCGAACGCAACTCCGAGTCCGCGTACCAAAAACCCGAACAAAAAAACCGATCCAGTGACAAGCATAAATCCCTGTATGGCAAACCGACCGATGGGAGCGCCAGTGACCATGAACGAACGGATTAGTGAGATCGTGCCGATCGCGAGGAGCAAACCGCCTAGGACTGTGGGAAAAAAAGCGGGCCCCATTCGAAACGCTGTGCCCATAGGATAATCTCGCCCCACAAGCATCGCTGTAGAACCGAACAAAACATAAATTAGACCCGCCCAAAAGTCTCTTGCACTTCGAATCTTCATTGATCCCGCTGCCTTCAGGTAATTGCGCCTTGTACAACAACTCCCCGGAAAAAAAAAGGCCGGCATTTCAGCCGGCCTCTGGAGATTCAAACCGATGAACGAATTCCTCTCTCGTCAATCGGCGTAAACCCCCGCCTTTTTGATGATCGGTGTCCATTTGTCAATTTCTGCTTTGAGATGCTTTTGCAATACCTGCGGCGTCGCGCGGTCCAAACTTACTGGCTCCGTTCCCAACTCGCCGAATCGCTGTTTCACATTAGTGTCCTTGAGCGCGTCTTGAAGCGCGTTGGTCAATTTATCGATCACCGCTTTGGGCGTATTCTTGGGCGCGTAGAGCGCATGCCATACCGTCACTTCAAACCCCTTTAAACCCGCTTCGTCCAGCGTCGGCACATTGGGAAGGGATGCAATCCGCTTCAGGGTTGTTACACCGTAAACTCTTATTTTGCCGGCTTTGATCTGGCTCGTCGTGTTGGTGGTCTGATCGCACATCAAATCGACTTGACCGCCTAGCAGGTCGTTCATCGCCGGAGCCGTTCCATTGTATGGTACGGTGGTGAGATCGGTTTGAATCGCTGACATGAAGAGCATGCCGCAAAGGTGCGATGCCGCCCCTAGACCCGCGTTCGCTAAGTTGACCTTGTCCTTATTCACTTTCACATAGGAGATAAGTTCCTTCAGATCTTTAGCGGGAAAATCCTTCTTAGCCACCATTGTCATGGGGACTTCGTTGATTAAGCCGATAGGCTCGAAATCTGCGATTGGATCGAATGGCAACTTACGATAGAGCGCGGGCGCAGTCGACTGCCCGACGTGATGAAGAAATAGTGTATATCCATCGGCGGGGGCTTTGGCGACGCGATTTGCTCCAATGGTGCCACCGGCACCACCAACATTTTCTACAATCACCTGTTGTTTAAGCGTCTTACTCATGGGCGCGGCAGTAAGACGCGCAACGGTATCGGTCGGCCCGCCGGCCGCAAAAGGCACTACTATCGTTATCACTTTGCTGGGGTAATTCTGCGCATACAAAGACCCCACGCTTATCAGGAGAAACGCCGTAACCACTGCTATCGGTTTTACTGGCATATTAGGCCTCCGAATGGCACTGGCGCCAATCAACGGTAAACCGACTCATTCTTCCTAGACACCGTCCGTTTGTAGCCGAGCAATGAAAATGCCAGTTTGAAAACCTAGCTTTTTCGCATCGTGTGGAACTGAGTGTTTCGCAGAACCGCTAAAGGCAACCGCTGGCTCTCGCAAACATGAAAATGCCGTCTTGGGAGAATACGGAACCAAAGTTTCTTCATTGGACTGCACCCTACAATTTGGCCACATAGAGGCTCCTATGATCCAGCAAATGGCTCGGAAAGCATTCCATCCTGGCAGTCTTGACCGAACGCTGGGGAGACCTACTGAGCCCGGTCCGTCATGCCCCTGAGAATCCGTGAATTCTTTCTGACAATCGATGACACAGCGTGCTGCGAAGCCCTTCTCGGTCCGCGGCATGCCTTCTGCTTTTCTGCCCGGAGACAGAGCACAATCGAGAAAATTAACGACTAAGGCTCAGGAGAAACAAGACAGTATGCTGTTCGAATATCTCACTCGTCTAACAAAAGAGAAGGAAGGAGAAACAGAAATGAAATCGACCGAATCAGATCTGGAGAAGCCGAGCTACTGGCAATTGGTTTTCTTACAAAGCAAGGTAAACGGTGCCGCTTATTCTGGCGAGGAACTTCCTGGGCGTAATTGGGATTGGCCCAAAGATACTTATCTGCAACGCCGTCTGAGCACGTATAAGTTTTACACCCATCGGAACACTCTAAACTGAATTAGTGCGCCGCTTCCCGCGCTGCCTCCTTCAGCACAGCTCCCACGGGATAGCGGCTGCCACTGACCCCCGTCACGTTCAGTGGCAAGAGGCCAGACTCCCAAGAGTCTGGCCTCTCTTTATGGTGGGAGTCAGTGCACATCAGCTAAGTAACCGTCGCATCAGATTCGCTAACTCACTGTCTTACCAGCGAAGTGCATTAAGACCGATCGCTTCTCGATCGAATTTTAATCCGCCGGAGAAAATTTCGGCGCGACTTTGCACGGCACAAACGAAATTGATAACAACTGGGCCAATATGAAATTTCATCAAATCATCGTCGCCGTTGTCGTGTTGCTTTGTTTGATATTGCCGGCACAAGCCCAGGAAAAAGTCATTGTCGGCCACTCGGCCCGTGCGGCTTTGTCCATCGGTCCCCTGTTGTACGGCATCGAACGCGGCTTCTATCGCGATGAAGGAATCGATCTCTTATACATCTCCATTCGCGCCGATTTGGGCATCAAGGCTTTGCTCTCCGGTGATATTGATTACAGCTACAGCACGGGTACGATCATCCGCGGCGCAATTATTGGCGTGCCGGTGCGGAATCTATCCTTCGACTTCTCGCGCGTGCTGCACGCATTGATGTCCCGACCGGAAATTCCCAATGCGGCTGCGCTGAAGGGGAAAAAAGTCGGCGTAAGCTCATTCGGCGCAACCGGCGATCTTGCGGCGCGGGTGGGATTGCGCTCTCTCGGGCTCGATCCAGAAAAAGACGTGACAATTATTACCTTGGGCACCGACACTCTGCGTCATGCTGCGCTGCTCGCAGGCACGGTGCAAGCGACGCACATGCCCGTGCCACTGAACATTCAGCTCAAGAAAGAAGGCTATCACGAGCTCGTTTATGCCGGCAAAATTCTTCAGCGCCCGCTCACCGGTCTGGCAACCAGCGTTGAGAAAATACAGAAGAATCCCGGTCAAGTGCAGCGCATGGTGCGCGCCTTCTTGCGGGCCACGCGAGCTTTGAAAACTGAGCGCGCCGCTTTTATTGACTTCGCGCAAAAGAAATACGGTTATTCGAAAGACGTCATGGAAGAAGCGTACAAGTATCTGATTGAGGCTCTTTCCCAAGATGGCTTCGTTGATGATGCCGCGCTCCAGGCAGCGATTAACGAGGCAAAAATTCTCGCTAAGATCACTAAGCCGATCAGCCAATCGGATGTTGTCGACTACAGTTTTCTGCGGGCGGCGATAAGAAAATAAACTTACTTGCGAATCAGCCCTCTGTAGGGACCAGCCGCGTACATTAATTGTCCACCAACAATCGTCAAGATGGATTCGAGTGCGGGAATTTGATCCTCCGCAATCGTCAGATAATCGCCGCTCAACACGGCCAAATCGGCAAGCTTACCAACTTCGATGGAGCCTTTGCGTCCTTCCTCGAAGGTGAACCAAGCGTTGCCGATGGTGTGCGCGCGCAGCGCCTCCGAACGCGTGAGGTTCGCCGGTGCCGCGCGCAAAGGCGAGCCGGCCACCGTCTTACCGGTAATGAGCCACCAGAGCGACAGCATCGGCGAGAATTGGCTGGTTTGAAAAGCACTCGTGCCAGCGCCCAGCGGAATACCCGAGTCTACAATCGTCCGCAACGGCGGCGCACGCCGCGCTTTGTCCAGGCCCCACTGCTCGGCGTAACGCTCACCGGCTAGAACCAAACCATCGTCCACAATAATTCCACCTGCCATTTTTTTGATTCTCGCAAGAGCCTTCGGCGTCGCCGTTTCCACGCCCGTGAAACCGATCCGGCGCTGCGCCAACGGCGTCGATGCGTTCATCTGCTCCAGAACATCGAGCCAACGATCCGCCGCTTGATCGCCGCTGACGTTTACCTGAAAGTGGTATTTCGATTCTAGAACAAAGCTCGCCGTTTTCCGGAAGCTCTCTTCGCGTTCCGGTGTGATTGGAGAAGCATCCGATGAAGCCGGCCTGTCATAGCCGTCAGAGGGAGAAAGCCCCGATCCCGCGAAACCGGCAAACCGAAAGCTGTCGTTTTGCATGAGACCCTTTATTTCATCCACAGCGTTCCTAAAATAATCCATATCAACCGAACCAGGGACCAGGTAAAAGTTTATTCGCAGCGGCAACTCGCCAGTGCGCGCCATGTCACTCAGCAATCTGCGATGTGCAAAGCTCACCTCGGACGTCTGGAAATCGCTGATCGACGTAACTCCCAAGCGACTTAATTCATAAAAACAATTTCTTAAGCTCTGGCGCATTTGATCGAGAGAGAGCCGGGGAATTTCATCGTAGACGTGCTTCCAGGCCGGCACTCCCTGGAGCCATCCGGTCAGCTCTCCGGTTTTTGGATTGCGTTCAAATTTTCCGCCCGGCGGATCCGCAGTCGCGGACTGGATGCCGGCTGCGCGGAGCGCAGCGCTGTTGAGCAGCGCCCCTTCACGCAAATACTGAACATACACCGGATGATCGGGCGCCACCTGATCGAGCTCGGCGCGCGACGGAAAACGTCGCTCGGCAAATTGCGTCGGCGCCCAACCCCCGGCGACAACGATCCAATTGCCTGCTGGCTTGGCCTTGGTCGCCGCCGCCACTTGCTTCATCGCCTCGGCAAGGGAATGCGCGCGCTCCCAATGTATTTCCGCGTCCCAGCTCAGGCCTGCCAGCGTCGCATAAATATGTCCATCGATGAGTCCGGGAATTACCGTTCGGCCGGCAAGCTCAATGACGCGCGTTTGCCGGCCAATCAGTGGCCGCATTTCCCGATCGGTGCCCACCGCAATGAAGTGCCGGTCGCGGATCGCTACGGCCTCGCGAATGGAAAAATCACCATCCACTGTGATTATTTTACCGCCACGCAGCACTAGCTCTGCCGGAGCTTTCACCGCGAGCGAGCGGGCAAAGTCCACTTCGGCGCCACTTCCGCACGCGATCACGGCAAGCAAACAGAAAATTATGCCGATGTGTTTGCAGAAGTTTTTCACGAGCATTTCCGAGGCTCAGCAAATTTTACCCGGCCGCTTTTGCTCCGAGCACAGAATGTCTGCTTCCGCGCCGGTTTCGCCTGCAGTTGCGTTGAGCCAAGCGTTGAAGCTATATCTTTAAAACCGAATCGCAGCACGTCTCGAGACTGAGGTAACGATGAAGCCCGTTCAACTTTTTTGCTGGCATTTTATGGCCTATCCATATCTCGCCAAAGACTTCGACGAGAAAGAATCCAGCGGGTGGGTAACCGTGCCCAACCGCTTGTGGGACGATAACAAATCCCGCGGACTTTACCAGGAGTATATTGATCAGCTCGTCTATGCCGATCAGCTTGGTTTTGACGGGATGGTCTTGAACGAGCACCATCAGAATATATACGGCTTGATGCCTTCGCCGAACCTTATTGCCGCCGCCCTGACACAGAAAACCTCCCACGGTAAAATCGTCATCCTCGGAAATCTCCTGCCGCTGCATCTGAATCCCATGCGTGTTGCGGAGGAGTACGCGATGCTCGATCAAATGAGCAACGGCAGGCTGATCGCCGGCTTTGCGCCCGGCGGCGGACCGGAGACTTTCAATTATGACGTACCGTCAGCGAATACCCGTGAGAAGTTTTGGGAAGCCGCGGACTTGATCGTACGGTCGTGGACCGAAGACGGGCCGTTTGCGCACGAAGGCCGATATTTTCCATTGCGTTACGTGAATCTGTGGCCCAAGCCATTGCAAAAGCCATTTCCGCCGGTCTGGATTCCCGGATCCCGCAGCCCTTCGACTATGACCGAAGTGGCGAAACGTGGTTATTGTTATTTTCTTTCCTCACGCAGCCACGGCGGCGAAACCCATCGGGCGCAACAGGAATTCGCGGCGGTCTTGGAAAAACACGGCGATAAGTATCAGCCGTTTCGCTTCGGCATTTTGATGTCGACCTATGTCGCCGAGACCGACCGGCAAGCGCGCGAAGAGTGTGAAGAAGGAGTTTGGTATTTCCTAAAAAACTGCTTGAAGGGCCACCTCCGCCGCGAGGGACGTCAACTCACTTACGGCCCCGGAGTGCCATACATTCCTGCCGCCGCCTGGCGGGAATATCTGAAGGGCTATACACCCGGACGAAAACTCTTGGGCGATGTCGAAAACTGGGACGAGCTCGAAGCCTCTCAATCCATCATGGTTGGCAGCCCCGAAACCGTTACTCGCCGTATTCAAAATTTGATCGAAAAAGCGAAAGTGGGCAACCTGTTGATTCAGTTCCAACTCGGCAATATGCCCGATCACCTCGCCCGTAAGAGCATGAAACTTTTTTCCGAACAAGTCGCGCCGGCGCTGCGTCACGCTTCATTGAAACAATTCAGCGAAGAGTATGCCGACCTCAAAGTCGAGCCGGTCGCGGCGGAGGGAGTGCATGAGTCGCGCGGTCATTGATGTTTGTGGTCGTCAAGTTGATCTCCTCGAAAGTGGTGAGGGTGCCCCGCTGCTTTATCTGCATGGCTTTGCCGATGTGCATTCGGTAAAAGAAATTTGGTTGCCATTTCATGAAAAACTTGCGCAGCGCGCGCGGTTCATCGCTCCCGCGCACCCTGGCTGCGCATGCACCGACGAGAACAAAGATATAGATACGATTGAGGACGTGGTCTTTCACTATTTGGAAGTCCTCGATGCCCTCAAGCTAACAACCTTTGATCTGATCGGAACGTGCGTCGGCGGCTGGATCGCCGCGGAGCTCGCCGTCCGTCATCCAGAAAAAATTCGCAAGCTTATGTTGATCGGCGCTGCAGGACTTTTCGTTCCAGGCGCTCTGATCGGCGACGTGTTCATGATGGCTCAGCCGGAGTTCGGCTCCAGCTATGCCTCGTTGCGCGAGATGTTATTTTCGCGAGCCGACGACGCCAACGCGTTGGAAATGTTTCCCGACGGCAAAGGTGAATTGGAAGACGAAGTGCGGCGCTATCAGATGCTACGATTGAGCTCGCGCATCGGCTTCAAACCGCCTTATTTTTATAATTACGCGCTGCGCAATCGTCTGCATCGTATCGCATCTCCAACACAAATTATCTGGGGAGAAAACGACAAATTCGTGCCGCGCTCCCACGCTGAGACATATGCAGCGCTAATCCCGAATGCGCAAATGAAGATCGTCCCCGGCGCCGGCCACAGCGTTCATGTGGAAAAACCCGCAGAGACGACGAAATTAATATTGGAGTTCCTCAATGATTGAACCGTGAATGTGATTGTATGCGAGCGTCGCCTATTTGAACTCCGCCTTTTTATGCAGATACAACTTGCGCATCGCTGGGCGATACTTGTCCATCATCGCGCGGTTGAGGTCAACGCGTCCGAAGGCAGCAGCTTAATAGTGGTATAGGTCGATGCCTTCACGGACGACAACCATGGAACGACCATCGGGAAGAATAAATTGCGACTCGACTGGCTCGAGCATATCCGTCAAAGCAAAAATGATTGGCCCTGACCATCCCTTGTGAATATCGGTAAGCCGAAGTCCAGCTCTAAATTCGTCGGCAATTTTCTTGGCGACCGCGCCTCGACCGGTAAAGAGCTCCAATTCGATCCCGTAACGCTTCTCAAAACGATCCTTTAAGCTCTTCCTCAACTCAGCGCCAGCCGGTATCGAAACAACGACTTTGCCCTCCTTCTTGGCGGCGGCAACGATTTGTTGCCACTGCGTGGTCTGCGTTTCGCCGACGGAAGCAAAGGCCAGCATCAAAACCATGCTGGCAATGATTCGCAGACAAACGAAATATTTTTGCTGTTCAGACAATAACATGCTCCTTCGAGGACCATCCAAAAAAAATTCGGCAAAATGCGTTGGAAAACGATTTGGAACCTAGTGAGTTTTGCAGAAGAGTTGCAAGCTATTCCGCTTTACAACCCGCGCAGACACTGCATCAGTGGCAGCGCTCTTGCACGCTCATGAATTTAAACGGCTTGCGATACACGTTTAGAGATTGGAGAGAAGTTAATGATCTTTTCGACAGAAATTCGCGGTACCCGCTGGTTCAGGAACGCTTTGCCATCGGAAGGTAATCGCGTACTTGCGGCCCGAGATAAACTTGTTTCGGACGCGCCAGTTTCTGATCGGCATCCGTCAACATCTCTTCCCACTGAGCGATCCATCCCGACGTCCGTGGAATCGCAAACAGCACCGGGAACATGTCCATCGGAAGCCCCATCGATTGGTAAATCAATCCTGAATAGAAGTCCACGTTGGGATAAAGCTTGCGCTTGATGAAGTAGTCGTCTGAAAGCGCGATCCGTTCAAGCTCGAGAGCGATGTCCAGCAAAGGATTGCGCCCCCTAACTTCGAAGACTTGGTCGGCGACCTCTTTGATGATCTTGGCGCGCGGATCGTAATTTTTATACACTCGGTGGCCAAAGCCCATCAATCTGCCCTCGCCGCCCTTTACCTTCTTTATAAACTCGGGCACATGATCTTTTGAGCCGATTTCCATCAGCATTCGGAGCACCGCTTCGTTTGCACCACCGTGCAACGGTCCGTACAGAGCGGCAGCCGCAGCTGCGACCGCCGAATAGGGATCGACCTGCGAACTGCCGACACCGCGCATCGCATTGGTGCTGCAATTTTGCTCGTGATCCGCATGCAGAATGAACAGCACATCGAGCGCGCGCTCGAGCACCGGATTCGGCTTGTATTTGAGCTCCGTCATCTTAAACATCATGTTCAAAAAATTGCCGGTGTAGCTCAAATCGTTATCCGGGTAAGAATACGGCAGCCCGAGACTATGGCGATAGGCGAATGCGGCCAGGGTCGGCATTTTGCTGATCAGACGGTAAGTTTGATCTTGCCGCGATTTGATGTTGAAGATTTTTTTCGCCTCGGGATAAAAAGTCGAAAGCGCCCCCACCGTGCTGATCAGCACGCCCATGGGATGGGCCTCATGATGAAAACTATCGATGACTTTCTTTATGTTCTCATGAATAATGGAATGATACGTAATATTGTGGGTCCAGTCTTGGAGCTGTGATGAGGTCGGCAGTTCGCCGTGAAGGATTAAATACGCGGTTTCTAAATACGAGCTTTTTTCGGCCAGTTGCTCGATGGGATAACCGCGGTAACGTAAGATCCCTCTGTCGCCATCAATATAGGTGATTTTGCTCTGGCATGACGCCGTGTTCATGAACCCCGGATCATAAATGACAATGCCATCGTCCTCAGTGACTCTGATTTGAAAAAGGTCGGTCGCTTTCACCGCGCCATTTTTAATCGGAACTTCGTACTGCTTCCCGGTCCGGTTATCAATAATCGTCAAAGTCTCTGAAGCCATCGCGCCTACCTTTCAATTTCCTTTTAGACTATCCCTATGCGCCGGTCAACCACGCGTCAGACGGCTGGCTCTTCCGATCTGCACGCAATTTTCCATTGGTGATTTTGCTTTTCAAAGCCGACCATCATGGCTGGAAGAAACTCAACCACATCGCGTTCCGGATCGCCGCTTGTCAGCAACGCCGCGAGCCGATTGAGATGGGGTAAGTGACCCACCAGTGCAACGGGATGATCCATCAGGTCAAGCTCGGCTTTCACTATCGCCGGATCATCTTCGGGTAAGAGGCCAGCATGCAAATGCAAGCCGAGCGGCGGCGCTAAAACCTCGGCGAGGATCTGCGCGGTCTCGAAGGCTCGTAGAATTCCTGAATGATAGATCGCCGAGATTTGAAAGTTGCGACGGAGCGCCCAGTGCGCCGTCCGGTGAACGTTTTGTCGTCCGTTCACCGAGAGCGGGCGTTTAGGATTATCCACTTCAGCGACAGCATCGCCATGCCGAACCAGAAATGCGTGCACGATCAGGCTTACCTTGGTGAAGTTTAGATAAGAGATCCAGCTGACGCCAATACGGCGCTCCAATAAATCGGCGCCCTGTTCGCTCGTCGCAGTTGAAAAAGATCGTTGTTCGTATAGTATGCCGCTCAACAATTTGCAATCTTCTCTCCCATCCGGTTCGTCCGCTGTGATCGAGTTTCGCAAAGTGAATAAATGGTTCGGCTCGCTTCACGTCCTCAAGGACATCGACCTCTCGGTTGAAGCGAGCAAGGTCTTTGTCGTTTGTGGTCCGAGCGGCAGCGGTAAAAGTACTCTGATTCGTTGCATCAATCGACTGGAAACCTTTCAATCCGGTTCTCTTACTGTTGATGGGCTGTCTTTAGCGGATGCACAATTCGACCCGGTACGATTGCGCGCCAATGTCGGCATGGTGTTCCAGTCTTTCAATTTGTATCCGCACATGACCGTGCTTCGTAATATCACCCTGGCGCCGATCAAAGTGAAAGGCCTTGCGCAAGCCGAAGCCAAGAAAATTGCCATAGATCTTTTGGAGCGAGTCGGCATACCCGATAAAGCGGATGCCTTTCCGGCGCACCTTTCCGGGGGACAGCAGCAGCGCGTGGCGATCGCGCGAGCGCTAGCGATGCAGCCGAAAATTATGCTGTTCGACGAGCCGACCTCGGCACTGGACCCTGAGATGATCAACGAAGTTCTCGAAGTGATGACCGGGCTCGCCCGGGATGGCATGACGATGATGGTCGTCACCCACGAGATGGGTTTTGCACGGCGTGTCGCGCACCGAATCGTATTTATGGATCAGGGACGCATCGTTGAAACCGGTGAGCCCGCGAGTTTCTTCGCCGCGCCTCAATCGGCGCGCGCTCAACAGTTCCTAAGCAAGATTCTTTCTCACTAGGAGTTCACTATGATACGCGCTCGATGCTTCAGCGTTTGGGTCATTTCGATTTTACTTGCATCTGTTGGCTCTACTAGCGCTCAACCGACTCTGGAGAAAATTGATAAGAGCGGCGTTCTTATCATCGGCACCCGGACGGGATCACCGCCGTTCGCCTATGTCAATAAAAACAATGAATGGGTCGGCTTTTCGATCGAGCTTGTGGAAAAGGCCGTCGTTCCCGCGCTTGCCAAGAAGCTCAACAAGCAAATCAGGCTTGAAAAAAAAGAATCGGCGCCGCAGACCCGGATTCCGCTGCTCACCTCGAACGCGGTGGATCTCATCGCCGAAACCATGACGGATACGCAGTCCCGGCGTGATCAAGTCGATTTTAGCTTGACGTTCTTTGTCACGGGGGCTCAATTTCTCGTGAAGAGAGGCACGCCGATCAAAAACATCCAGAGCGTCGCGGGCAAACGAATCGCCGCTCAACAAGGATCCACCAACGCGAAGATTATTCGCGAGCGGGTTCCCACAGCGAAGTTGCTCGAATTTCCCGATCAACCGGCCGCATTTCAAGCCTTGGCGCAGGGACAGGTGCAAGCGTACACCAACGACGGAGTTCAGCTCGCCGGCTTGCGGGCAAAAGCACCGCGACCCGATGAATGGAGTGTGGTGGGTGAATTCTTTTCTTACGAGCCCTACGGCATGGCCCTGCGGAAAAACGACTCCGATTTTCGTCAAGTGGTGAACGTCGGCTTGATGGACGCGGTCTCCTCCGGTCTCTACTTTCAGTTGTACGACAAATGGTTCGGCGTCAAAGGCGAAGTGCCCTATCCGCTCTCCGCTGAAACGAAGCGTTTCTTGGAGATGCAAGTCGTGCCCAAATAAGCTCAGGCATGAGACCGATTTTCACAATCCGTTTTTCGCTTTTGTTTTCGCCTCGTTTCTCGTGCGTCTTTTAAAATGACCTATCGGTTCACTTGGAACATTCTATGGAGCGGTCAAACCGCAGGCTGGTTGCTCCAGGGTGTCATAACCACCCTGGAGATTTCTGCAATTGCCTGGCTGCTTGCGCTCGCGCTTGGTTTACTCTCGGGCGCTCTACGCACCGCGCCGGCTTTGCCTCTACGGTGGATCGGCGCCGCCTACGTTGAATTTTTCCGCAACGTCCCTCTGCTGGTCTGGATGTTCTTCTGGTATTTCGCGGTTCCGCCTTTGTTGCCGCAAGTGTTGCAGGATTGGCTGCTCGAGCACGGCGCTGAGTTTTGGGCGGGAGTGGTAGCGCTCGGCGTATATCACGGCGCGCGCTTTTCTGAGGTGATCCGTTCCGGGATCCAGGCAATACCAAAGACCCAATTTGAAGCGGCGCTATCGACTGGGCTTACGATGGTACAGACTTACCGATTGATCATTATTCCCGTTGCCCTGCGTTTGATCGTGCCCCCTGCGACAAACGAGACGCTCAACCTGCTGAAAAATTCATCTGTGGCATTGACCATTGGCGTAGCCGAGTTGACGTTTCAAACCCGCCAGATCGAAACCTATACAGCCAAGGCATTCGAAGCGCTGGCGGCGGGAACGATGATCTATCTCGTCCTCTGCCTGACCATTGCTTTATTGATGTCACAGATCGAACGACGCACGGCCATTCCTGGTATGATCGCGCGTGGCACAGGAGAATCTTAAACGACATGGATCTCCGCGTGATTGGCGACAATTTCGGCTTTCTGATCGTTCAAGGCTTTATTGGCGTAGGCGCGTTCGCCGGCGGGACGCTGCGCCTTGCGATTCCAGCGATTGTTTTAGGATTTATACTCGGAACGCTGATTGGCCTCGCACGTTTGGCCCGTTCGCGTTGGATCCATGTACCGGCGGCAGTCTATGTTGAGTTCTTTCGCGGTGTGCCACTCGTCATGGTGATTTTTTGGTTTTGGTTCATGATTCCCACAATCGTCGGCAAATCGCTGCCGGAGTATAGCGTCGCGCTGACCGCCTTTGTGGTATTCGAAGCGGCTTACTTGGCGGAAATCGTTCGCTCCGGGATACAATCGGTGGCGCGCGGTCAAGGCGAGGCCGCGATCGCGACTGGTCTGACGCGCAATCAGACGATGCGCCTTGTGATCTTGCCGCAAGCCCTGCGCAATATGATTCCGGCACTGGTCACCCAGTTTATCGTGCTGCTCAAAGATACCTCCTTGGCGTCAATTATCGGTTACGTCGATCTCACCAAGGCAGCGCAAATCGTCAACAACCGCGAAATTCGCCCGTTCGAGCTCTATCTATTTATCGCGGCCGTCTACTGGATCTCCAGTTACGGCATGTCTCAGTTAGCTCGCCATTGTGAACGCCGGATGAATCCGAGTATTGCCTAACAATCCTATCGGATCAGCGATGAAAGAGAACGCCGGTCGGCACCGCAGCGATTTTCAAGGTTGCCGAGGTAAGCGCGCATTGCTACGATCGTAGACGACTGCCGGTTTTCATTGCTAACCAATGCTGTTTTTGAAAGATACGCCGATCCATCAAATTCTCTCGATGAACGAGATGATTGGCGCGATCGAAGAAACTCTTAAAGAAGTCGCTCTCGGCCGCGGTCATGAGCTGCCACGGCGGCGTATTCATCACCCCAATCGGATGATTTTCGGACTCTTGCCGGGTTCGGTGCACGGCGTGATGGGCGCTTATTTACAAACCGATCTCGACCGCCGGATTCATCACGAAACTGTCATTTTGTACAGCGTCGAGACCGGTGCGCCGCTTATTTTCTTTCAAGATTGTGCGATCAATGAAAATCGCACCGCCGCAGCAGGGGCAGTCGGTGCCAAATGGTTGGCACGGAAAAATGCCAGCCGCGTGGCCGTTTTCGGTAGCCAGGTTCATGCCGAAACGCAGCTCAAGGCGCTTGCGGCGGTTAGAAAATTGACAAGCGCGCGGGTTTTCAGTCCGAACGCCGCACGCCGAGCCGCCTTTGCGGAAAAACTCGGCCGCGAGCTTGAACTCGCGGTCCTACCGGCTTCGAGCGCTGAGGAAGCTTTGGGAACGGCCGATATCGTGATTACGGCAACCAATTCCACCACGCCGGTATTTGATGGAAGATTACTTCAGGAGGGTACGCACGTGACATCGATTGCGAACGGCGACAAGACCCGAATTCGTCAGGAGATTGACGAAGTCACGCTGCGCCGCGCCGCGCCTGTTTTTATTACGTCGAAGACGACGGTATGCGCCAATGAGAGCGACATTTTTCGTGCTGTCAAAGATGGAGTGATCTCCTGGGAACAGGTGCACGAAATCTCGCATGTGCTTCTCGGAAAGGTTTCGGGGCGCACGGATGAACGGCAGATTACGCTTTTCAAGCTCCAAGGGACGGGCATCATGGATGTTGCCGTCGGCCTTTGCGCCTACGAAAAAATTAAGAACGGCAATCTCGCCCAACGGCTTTAGCAGCAGAGATTCAGGACGCAAACGATGGCTCATTACGACATGTTGGTGATTGGCTCCGGGCCGGCCGGACAAAAGGCGGCAATCCAAGCCGCCAAAATCGGCAAAAAGGTCGCCGTCATCGAACGCAAGAAAGTCGCTGGCGGAATCTGCATCAACACTGGAACGATTCCGAGCAAATCGCTGCGCGAGGCCGTCTTGTTTTTATCGGGGTTTCGCCAGCGCAACCTTTACGGCGCCAGCTACCGCGTCAAGAAAGACATTACCTTCGAGGATCTCGCTCAACGATGCGATCACGTGATCAAAGCCGAACAGGAAGTGATTCAAAACCAGTTGATGCGGAATTCTGTCGATTTCATCATTGGCACGGCGTCATTTCTCGATCCACATCGGCTTTCGATCAAGCAGGAATCAGAGACCAACGAGCACACCGCCGAATATATCGTCATTGCCGTCGGCAGCGAGCCGGCTCGCCCGGCTGAAATTCCGTTCGACGACGAGTCGATCATCGACAGTGATGGATTGCTTTCCCTCAAGCAGTTGCCCAAATCCTTGACCATCGTCGGCGGCGGGGTGATCGGTTGCGAGTACGCTTCGATCCTCGCAACCTTGGGAATCCCAGTAGTGCTGGTCGAACGACGGCCGCGCCTGCTCGAATTTGTCGATAGCGAGCTGATCGAAGCTCTGCAATATCAGATGCGCAATGTCGGCGTCACTTTTCGCTTTAACGAGGAGGTGGTCGGCATTCAAAAATCCGCCGATCATTCGGTCTCGATCCAGCTGAAGAGCGGCAAAAAAATCAGCGCGCCGCTCTTGATGTACTCGGTCGGCAGAGTCGGCGCAACGAAAGGTCTCAATCTAAACAACATCGGTATCACGCCCGATGAGCGCGGACGCCTCAAAGTAAATGAGAACTATCAGACCACGCTCGATCATGTGTACGCTGTAGGTGACGTGATCGGCTTCCCTGCGCTGGCTTCGACTTCTATGCAGCAGGGACGTCACGCTGCATGCCACGCGTTCGGCCTGAGTTGTGATCTCTCCACGCACCTGCTGCCCTATGGCATCTTTACCATTCCGGAGATTTCGATGGTCGGACGAAACGAGGATGAATTGACCCGCGATGGTGTGCCGTACGAAGTGGGTGTGGCCCGCTATCGTGAGATCGCGCGCGGGCAGCTGATCGGCGACACCGTCGGGATGCTGAAGCTATTATTTCACAGCGAAACCCGCGCGCTCCTCGGCGTCCATGTCATCGGCGAGGGTGCCACGGAGCTTGTACATATCGGGCAGGCGGTGATCGCCCATGGCGGCAAGCTGGACTACTTCATCGATACCGTCTTCAACTACCCAACGCTTGCCGAGTGCTATAAGGTGGCTGCCCTGGCTGCGCTTAACAAATTCCCCACCAGCAATGCCGTTTGTGCTGTTGAATGACTGCTGGCGCGCGAATCCGAGGGTTCGTGCGCCTTGCTCGCCGATCACTCAGAGTTCGACCACGCTCAGCCAGATGTCGAAACCTTGTCAGGACGGATTTTGTAGATCACTCGCACCTCTTCGGGGCTGCGAAACGGATAGCGATCCTTGCCGAGATACTTTTTGGCCAGCGCATCGATGTGCGCATCGGCACCCTGTTCGGTGATCTCAACGACTTGTCCTCTTACGGCAATATAGCGATAGGCGTTTTCTGGATCCTCGATCGAAAGCGCAACCCGCTTGTCGCGGCGCATGTTCTTGTCCTTCACGCGCCCCTTCGCGGAATTCACCCGAACATGAGTGCCATCATAGTCGACCCAAACCGGCGTTACCTGCGGACTGCCATCCGGCATCAGCGTCGCTAGGTGTGCAAACGCTACTTTGACAAAAAGATCTCTGTAGGCTTCGAGAATCGTCGCAGCCATAATTCACCTCCTGTGATTTCGGGTTTAAAGGAAATAATCAGCCAACTCGATCGGCTGGTTGATGATCACATCGGGGTGTGCGGCAATTAAGTCGTTCTTATCGCCGAGCCCGTAGGTCACACCGCAGGTCATAACGCCGGCGCGTTTTCCGGCTTCAATGTCAATGTCACCATCGCCCACCATCAGCGCGCCCGTGGCGGGCAAGCCAAACTTTGTTAATGCTGCATTCAACAGCGCTGGATGTGGTTTCTTGTCGGCTGCGCTATCGCCGCCGAAGACGGCGTCAAAACAATTTTCTACGCCTAAGCCTTGTAAAAGCTTGAGAGCGAGCCGATAGATTTTGTTGCTCACCACGGCACGCCGTTTGCCGCTGAAATCATCGAGCAGTTTACGAATCCCCGGATAGAGCGTCGTTTGGTCGAGCAAGTGTTCTTCGTAATGTCCGAGAAAGATATGTCGAATCTTTTCGAAATGATCTTGTCCCAGTTCCGGTATGGCGTGCTTGAGCAAGTGATCGACTCCGCGGCCAATATGGCGATAAACAGAATACGGCGCCAATGAGGCAAGCTCGAATTGTCCGCGGGTATAATTTACCGAATTGGCGAGGTCTCGTCCCGTATCGGCTAATGTTCCGTCCAGGTCAAACATCACCAAATCGACTGATCTCTTCACCGCGTTCGATTCAAGTTGAAAACAGTCTCGAAGTCAACGCGCTCCCGAGAGCTCTTTGCTCTCCCGCCATTCCATGGTGTAATTTGGCTCTAAGCTTAGGACGCGTCTGGAGGAAACCATGACAGTCAAATCGGCGGTTTTCGCTTTTATGCTCTGGGCGGCGAGCGTCTGCGCAGACTCGACCTGGGCCGCGGACAAACTCAACACGGCTTATATCTCCACCACACCAGGTTCTTCATCGGTGCTCTGGGTCGCGAAGGACGCGAAAATTTTTGACAAGTACGGCATTGACGCGACGATTATCTTTATTTCCGGCAGCATCCGCGGCATTCAATCGATCCTTGCTGGCGAGATACCCATCGGGGAAGGCGGCGGCCCCGGACTGGCCAGCGCACGACTTGCCGGCGGTGACGTGGTCGCGATCGCCGGAAACGTCAACGTTCTGCCCTACTACTTGGTCGCGCAGCCCAATATCAAAAAGCCCGAGGATCTGCGCGGAAAAATTGGCGGCAACCACATCGCCGGCACCACCGCCGAATTTGCGCTCAAAGTGGGGCTTAAGAAGATCGGCATCGATCCTTCCAAAGACGTCAATCTGCGCGTGATCGGTGGTTCCATTGAACGTATGGTGGCGCTGCAGAAGCGGATTGTCGATTTCACTGTCGTTACCGAAGCCGGCAAAGCCATGGCCGAAAAGCTCGGCTATCCGACCGTCGTCGACATGGTGGCGCTCAAGATCCCGTTTCCCCAGAATGGTATTTTTACTTCAACCAAACTGATCCGTGACAATCCGGATTTCGTTCGTCGCTACATGCGCGCCTACGTCGAGGCGATCCACTTTTACAAAACCCACAAAGAAGACACCATCAAAAGTATGCGCAAGTATTCACGTCTTGACGACCGAAAGTTTCTCGATGAGGCGTGGGACTGGCACGTAAAGTTTATGCCGGATGCGCCTTATCCCCCGCCCGACGGCTACCAGCTTGTCCTGCAGGATATGGCGGAAAAAAATCCGAAAGCGGCCCAGGCCGATATCAAGGACTACATCGATGCGCGGTTTGTTAAGGAACTGGA
>Ga0207706_10002105_pt1 | contig 19489 bp, 14 predicted proteins | sample KBSC53metaG_FD_184318 | JGI IMG/M metagenome (GOLD analysis project Ga0207706, IMG submission 184318) | Corn rhizosphere microbial communities from Kellogg Biological Station, Michigan, USA - KBS C5-3 metaG (SPAdes) (version 2) | ecosystem: Host-associated > Plants > Roots > Rhizosphere > Soil ... | reverse complement strand
AATCGGACGTTGACGCGCAGTCACCTAAAGCGCGCTCTCGAAGACTCGCGCGAGTTGCTCGGCGTCAATGGGCCGCGGCGACAGCTTCGTCAATCGCTCCTGCGCAAGCGTGCCTTTCACCAACGCGGGAATATCGGAGGATGAGTAGCCGACGGCACGTAGTCCGTTCGGGACGTTCAGCCGCTGCATGAACCAGATGACGCGATCGGCCAGGACGCGACCCGCATCTTCGTCGCGACACCGTGACACGTCGGCGCCGAGCGCCGACGCCGCCTCGAGATGGCGCTGGGGGCTGCCCTGACCCGTGAACGCAAACACGGCTGGCGCGTTGAGAATCACGGAGAAGCCATGCGGCACGAGCGCGTGGTCGCTTGGATAACCCGGCGCACGATAGTCCCTGACACCGCCCGCCACCGGGTATGCCATCGCGTGCGGAAGATGTACGCCCGCGTTCCCGAAGCCGATGCCTGCGAAGGATGCCGCAAGCACCATGCTCGCTCTCGCCTCGTCGTCGTCAGGATCCTTCACGGCGCGGACCAGATGAGTCGCTACCATCCGCATCGCTTGCAGCGACCAGACATCGCTGATCGGATTCGCACCCTGATACGGAGGCCTCACTGACGGGCGCTCAGGCCGCGGCCGGTCAGTGAACGCAATCGCCGTGTAGGACTCCACCGCATGGCACAGGATGTCGAGACCAGCCGAGGCAGCCACCGCCGCCGGCGCCGTGCGGGTGTGGTCGGGATCGAGAAGGCCGAGCGTCGGCTTCAACAACCGGCTCGAGATTCCGGTCTTCACGTGCAACCGTGTGAGGTCGAAAATGGCTACGCCCGTGGTCTCGCTGCCGGTGCCCGCGGTCGTCGGAATGGCAAAGAGCGGTTTGAGCGGACCCGGCACCGGAAGTCCCTGACCGATCGGCTTGTTTACGTAATCGAGGAAGTCGGTCGGTGGATGCGTCGTATAGAGATTGACCGCCTTGGCCGTGTCGATCGACGAGCCGCCGCCGACACCCACGATCGCATCAAACGTGTGCCCACGCGCGAAATCGATCGCATCAAGCCATGACTGCTCGGTCGGCTCGACGCGGACCCTGTCGTACAGGACCCACTTGACGCTGTTCGCTTCGAGAGAATCAACGACTGCCTTGAGGGGCGGCAGCGTGGCCACGACGGGATCGGTGACAATCAGCACACGCTGCACGCCGCGATCGACGAGATCCATTCCGACCTCTCGGGTCACGCCAGCGCCGTAGCGCACCGCTGCAACGGCCATCTCGAACGCTGTGTCCCGATCGATTCTGGACATGTCGCGACTGTAGCGCGCACGGCCGCTCGTCGCAAGACACCCAGCTGCCAGGAGTTGACTTGCCCGACGACGGCTCGTCATCATGCAGCACATGACGGCTGCTGAAGTTCGTGACCTGTTCGCCTACAACGAATGGGCGAACGCGCGTGTGCTGAGCGCCGCGGAGAAGCTGCCGGCCGAAGAACTTCTGCGCGACGTGCAGATCAGTCACAAATCGATTCTGGGCACGCTGTTGCACGTGGCTGGCGCCGATTGGATCTGGCTCGAACGTTGGCTCGGCAACTCTCCCGTCGGTCAGAACGTCTGGGAGGGATGGAAACCGGATGATGCGCGAAGCCTGGAGCAGGTACGCGAGAAGTGGCTGCCAGTCATTCGCAAGCGCAACGCGTATCTGGAAAATATTTCGGATGCGGATGTATCCGGCGAACTGACCTATAGACGATTCACCGGCGAGGCGTATTCATTGCCCCTCGTGCAGCAGATGCAGCATGTCGTCAATCACGCGACGCTGCATCGCGGCCAGGTCGTCGGCATGATTCGGCAACTCGGCGTCGCGCCCCCGCCAACCGACCTGCTGTTCTACGTCATGGAGCCCCGCCAGCCCACGAGCTAGCGTGTTCCACGTGATTGAGCGACTTGCGGAGGAGTTGCGGCGCGCGCGCCGCGTGACGGTACTGACCGGTGCCGGCGTGTCGGCGGCGAGCGGCGTGCCCACATTTCGCGGCGCCGGCGGCCTCTGGGGTTCTTTCCGCGCCGAAGATCTGGCGACGCCCGAGGCCTTCGCGCGTGATCCTCGGCTCGTCTGGGAATGGTACGAGTGGCGCCGGGCAAAAATCGCCTCGTGCGAGCCCAACGCCGCGCATGAGGTCCTGGCACGTTGGACGATCGAATCGCCTCATCACACCGTCATCACGCAAAACGTGGACGACCTGCACGTACGTGCGGGAACACAGCGGCTGGTACGACTGCACGGTTCGATCTGGGAGCTCACCTGCTGGAATGACTGCGGCGCGCCTCGATGGCGCGATGAGCGCGTGCCATTGCCGGCACAACCGGCGACCTGCACATCCTGCGGCGGCCTGGCGCGGCCCGCGGTCGTGTGGTTTGGTGAGTCATTGTCGTCCGACGATGTGAATGCCGCCCTGGCGGCTTGCTCGTGCGATGTGTTCATGACAATCGGCACATCGGCTCTCGTCTATCCGGCTGCTGGACTTGTCCAGCACGCAACAGCAAAGGGCGCGTTCACCGCGGAAATCAATCTCGAAGTCACTCCGGCATCTTCGGCGGTCGATCTCGCCATTCAAGGCAATGCCGAATTGATCCTCCCCGAAATCGCCGCACACCTACTCAAACGGGTCTAGCCCGTCAACGACTCGCGCCTGCCATCACCGAGCTGCGCGGAGTCGCAGACACGCAGTTCTCCCGATTCATGGCGATCGTGAACATCATCCAATTCGACACGATGAGCCGTGTCCTCGGATGGCAATCACGCTATCGGTGGATTCTGAGGCCTGGAAATGACCTCTATGTGGTCTACACCCACAACTGGGTCGAGGGCCCACTCGTGGACCGATTCGCCACTCTAGACCGCAGAGCCGCCTCTAAAGTGTTGTATACACACAGGTTTTAGGCACATCTTGCGGGGGCCGACTGGGATATGCTGAATGTCGGGTTGGGCGGGCGCAGTCGCCTTCTCCTGGGCGGCACCCTCATACCTTCCCTCGACCGGCTCGGACATTCTGAGCCTGTCGAGGGGCAGCGTCCGACCGATTCCGACGCGGACTCAGCCGGCGGCTTCGCCCCGCTGGCTGAGCCACCGCGCTATCCCAGTGGCCCCATCTCAATGAACCGTCGATCCTGGGTTGGGCATTGCCGCACGCTCCGCGGCAATCACCCGTTCGATCATCACCGTCAGATCACGTTCTGCGATGTCGAACGGTCCGGCGATGACGGCACCCAGTGTCAACTCGAGCGCGATGACGACTCCACCTCCCTCGAAGGGGTTCACGATCCAACTGAAGCCCCGCATCGCCACGCGTCGATTCTCATCGGCCTCCGGGTTCTTCGCCTGCTCTAGCGCTCGAAGCATGCCCACGAGCACCGCGGTCACGTCGTCATCAGTCCATCGTCGCGGTTCACGACGCACCGGACTGATGACATGACTCGTCGCGTGATTATCACCACGAAGCCAGATGTCTAACGGGATCTCCATTCAAGGCGATTGTGCCTTTTGCGCTACGTCCTGTCTAGTAGTCTGGCGAGTTCGCCGGCCTCGGTGGTCGGCGACTCGCACGTGAAGTCGCGACACAGATACGCCGTCGCTCGGCCATCGACCATCTTCATACCCGCGATCCACGGTAGCAGCGCCGCAGTCTTGTCCAGGCTCTGAGGCACGACCGGTACGACGATGGTCGTCGGACGGTAGCGGTGCCGGACCACCTCGTAAAGCGAATTCGTGTCCTGTGCCGCGGGATCGCCGACGATGACAAGCTGTGGCGTGCCGGCGTGGTAGGCGGAGAGCGCGGCGAGCAACATCGGCACGACCCTACCCGACTGGGACACACGGGAGGAAAATATCCCGAGGGTCGGCTCGATCTTCTCGGAGAAACTCTCGACGAGATGTGACAGCGTGAGCAGGTTCATGACGCTCACAGAGCTGGCCGCAGGCTCTGCGCCGTCGTAGTCCTCCTTGAGACGCAGCAGCACTGATTCGTCTTTGCCGGTCGTGCTGAACCAGCCGCCGTCGTTAGCATCCCAGAACAGCTCGTCCTGGCGCGTTTGCAGCGTCATGGCCCATTCCAGCCACGTCGGATCACCATCGGCCTGGAACAACTCGAGCAGGCCGAACACCAGGTAGGCATAATCCTCGGCATAAGCGTCCACGCCCGCGGATCCGTCGCGATAACGCCGCAGAAGCGTTCCCGTCGATGGTTGCCACAACCGATCATGAACGAATCGCGCCGCGCGCTGCGCGTCCTGCAGGTAACCCGCCGCCCCAACGAGAGTGCGGGCCGCTCGAGCAAAGGCGGCGATCATCAGCCCATTCCACGCCGTCAGCACCTTGTCGTCGAGATGCGGCCGGGGACGCGCCGCACGTCGCGTCATCAGCAGCCCCCGGGCCGTCTGAAGAGCGTCGGTCACTCCGTCAAGCGAGCGGCCGGTTATAGACGCCACATCCTCGATCGACCGGGCTGTGTAGAGCAGGTTCTTATGCGTGAATTCGCCCTGGGGATCGGCCGGCGCGTTGCCGTTGGGAAGGATCCCGTAACGGGCCCGGAAGACGGCGGCGTTGTCGCCGAGGATCTGCTCAATCTCATCATCGCGCCAGATGTAGAAGGATCCTTCCGTCTTGTGAGGATGTTTCTCGTGGGCGTGCTCCGGGGGAACGCTGTCGGCGTCCTCAGCCGAGAAGAACCCGCCACCCGGTGCCGTCAGGTCGCGGCGGACGTAGTCGAGCGTATCGATCGCGACCTCGGCGTAGAAGCGATCGCCGGTGACCTGCGCGGCCTCCGCATAGGCGAGAACCAGCTGGGCCTGGTCGTAGAGCATCTTCTCGAAATGCGGGACTCGCCAGTCGGCGTCGACCGAATATCGATGGAACCCACCGCCAAGATGATCTCGCATTCCGCCGAGCGCCATGGCCCGCAGTGTGACCAGTACCATATCGCGAGGAGCCGTCGCTCTTGTACGGGCGTGCTCGCGAAGCAGGAACAACAATTCACTCGGCCTGGGAAACTTCGGTGCCCCGCCAAATCCGCCGCGTCGTGAATCGAACGAGGATGCGAACTCCCCCACGGTGCGATCGAGCACGCTGATGTCTGGAACCGTGCCGGCCCCGTTTGACCGCATGCTCTGAAGACGCCCGATGATCGCGGAGGCCGACTGCTCGACTTTCCCCTGCTCCTCCCGCCAGACGCGGGCAATCTCCTCCAGAATCTCGACGAAGCCAGGTCTTCCCCATCGCGCTTCGGGTGGAAAGTAGGTGCCGCCATAAAAGGGTTCGAGGCGGGGCGTCAGCCAGACACTCATCGGCCATCCGCCTGACCCGGTAGTGGCCTGGACGAATGTCATGTAAACACGGTCGACGTCTGGACGCTCTTCCCTGTCGACCTTGATCGACACGAAGTGGCGCGACAGCACGTCGGCAATCGCAGGGTTCTCGAAGCTTTCATGCTCCATCACATGACACCAGTGGCATGTCGAGTAACCGATCGACAGAAAGATCGGTTTGTTCTCCCGTCGCGCGCGTTCGAAGGCATCCTGACCCCAGGGATACCAATCGACCGGGTTGTCCTTGTGTTGGAGGAGATAGGGACTTTGCTCAGAGGCGAGTCGATTCGGCACTCTAGCGATTATGACCCGGACGCGAGGCGGGCAATCGGCCGATGCGGGCTTTCATCGATCGAAACCGCGCGCTGTCGTGTCTCCCGCCGAGTCGTCGCGACACCTGGGATAGATTCTCAATACGGTCCTGCGGTGAAGGATGACTGGAGAGGAAGTCGCTCACACTCGCGCGATCTCGACCGGCTTCACGTCCAAGCATCTCGAACAACTCGACCATGCCTTGTCCGGCCCATCCTGAGCCAGTGAGAATGGTCATACCGACCCGATCGGCCTCGCGCTCCTCGTTGCGGTTGAACTTCAGGAAGACTCCACCTGTCAACAGACCAGCGGCCGCCTGCGCGGTTCCCGCTCCGCCCGTGTTTCCAAGCATGGCACCAAGCAGACCAAGCCCCCACTGCGCGACCATCCCCTGGGTAAGCCTCTCTGCCCCATGTCGCTGGGCGATGTGGGCAATCTCATGGGCGAGGACGGCGGCCATCTGTGATTCATTGCCCGCTTTGCTCAATACGCCGCGATTGACCCAGACGGGGCCACCCGGCAGCGAAAACGCGTTGATCTCGGGCAGGTCGGCCACTGCGAAACTGTAGGGATACTTCGCTCCCGGCGCTTTGCTGACCAACCGCTTGCCGACGTCGCGCACGTAGCTCGCGACGGTCGCATCGTGAAGTTCAGGCACCCGCGCACGCACTTGCTCGTTCGCCGCGCGCCCGATCTCGATTTCCTCCTGCACCGAGACGAGCGTCACGGCCATGAGGCTCATGGCCATGAGGCTCACCGCCATGAGGCTCACCGCCAGGACTCTCATTCCCTGGGCGTCGCAGCTGCCGGCATCTGTTCGGTTCGATGTCTTCGCAATCGCGCATACGCGGCCGTGAACTCGACCCCGTACATGAGAATGACGGACGAAATGTAGATCCAGAGCAGGAAGACCACGACTGTCGTAATGGAACCGTGAATCAACATCATGCGTTCGTTCTGACGCACATACCAGGAGAACCCTGATAAGGCCACGCGCCAGAGGAACCCGGTCAGGATCGCGCCGACCCAGACATCGCGAAAGCGCGTCCGCGCGTTCGGCACGAAGTAAAACACGAGAGCTGTACCGATCATCAGGAACACAAGCGCCGAATACCTGAATAGAAAAGTTTGCAGTCCGATGAACCACTGAGCACCGGCCAGTGCCTGCCCGATACGGGACGCCTCCGCAACTTGCAGGAAGCTCACAAACAGCAGTGCCACAGCCATCGCCGTCGTGGCCGCGACCAGCAGGAGGAACGATGCGAGCCGATGCTTCCAGAAGCTGCGCTGCTTTTCGACACCCCAGGCCTCATTGACAGCGCTCGTAACGGCGCCAAAGAAACCGAGAGAGGCCCAGACGAGCCCGATGCCTCCCGCCACGCCAATACGCACGCGGTCTGCACGGAAGGCGTCGAGCTGATCCGTCATGAAGTCGATGCGTGTCGGGAAGTAACGAAATACGAATCCCAGGACTTTGGCACGGTCGGCCTCGTCCGCCGTGACGGCGCCCAGGATCGAAATAATGAGGAGAAGAAACGGAAACAGCGATAACAGCGAGTAGTATGCGATCGACGCAGCGTGCGTGAGGTCGTTCCGGCTTACCAGCCCGATGAGCGCTCGCCAGGCTGCTTGTCCCCACAGCCGTAACTCGCGGCGGACCGGTCGCCACACGCGAGTCCACTCTGGAGTCAGCGTTGTGCGGCCGCCCGCCGCGAGCTCCGGTTGTCCCGGATCTCGTGCTTCTTCATCTTGCTGTAGAGGGTGGGCCGGTAAAGACCGAGAATCTGCGCGGCCTCCTGTTTGTTCCAATTCGTGCGTTGGAGCGTCTGCAGGATCGCCATGCGCTCGATCTCGGCCAGCGTGCGATGCGGAGGGATGGTGAATTCACGCGCGCTCGCCGCACTGTCGCGTACCGAATCAGGCAGATCGGCTGGCGTGATCTCCCCCGTCTTGCACACCAGCACCGCCCGTTCGATGGCGTTCTCCAGTTCTCGAACGTTTCCCGCCCAACGGTTCCGAATGAGCAGGTGATACACGGAGGGGGCGAACGAGCGAATCGACTTCTGATAGCGCTGGTTGAACTTCGAGAGGAAGTGATCGCACAAGAGCGGGATATCCTCGGTTCGCTCTCGAAGCGGTGGCACACGAACGGTGATGGTGTTGATGCGGAAGTACAGGTCTTCCCGGAGGCGTCCGTCGCGAAGCGCGACTTCGAGATCCACGTTGGTCGCGCAGATCAACCTGAAGTCGACCGTGACCAGGCGATCGCTGCCAATCGGCCGATACTCGCGCTCCTGCAGCACGCGAAGCAGCTTCGTCTGCAGGTATGCCGGCATCTCACCAATCTCATCCAGCAGAAGCGATCCCCCCTCTGCCATCTCGACCAGACCAATCTTGTCTGCGGCCGCGCCGGTAAACGCGCCCTTCTTGTAGCCGAAGAGCTCGCTTTCGATCAGGTCCCTGGGAATCGAGGCGCAGTTGATCTTGATGAACGGACCGCTCCCGCGATGGGAGTTGTAGTGAATGGCGTTGGCGATCAGTTCCTTGCCGGTGCCGTTTTCGCCCTGAATCAGGATATTGGCATCACTCGCGGCAACGCTCTCGACCAACTCGAAAAGATGCGTCATTGCCGCGCTCTGACCGACAACGCTCGCGAAGCTGTACTGACCGCGCAGCTTATCCTTCAGCTGCTGGTGCTCGACGCGCTCGTCGATACGGCTAACGGCTTTTCCCAGCAGGTCGATGAGCCCGTCTTCCGAGACTGGCCGCTCGAGGAAGAAAAAGGCGCCAGCTCGTCCGGCTTCGACAGCTCGAGTAATTGTCCCTGGGCTACCGACGACGATGACCTCTGGTTCGGGGTCCAATTGCTTCAGGCGTCGCAGCAGTTCGATCCCGTCCACGTCCGGGAGGGAGAGATCCGTAAGCACGACGTCAGGACGCCACTGCTTGAAGACCTCCGTCCCATCGAAACCACTTCGCGCTCCACGTACGTCGTAACCTTCTGGTTCGACGACCGTTTGGAGCATTCCTGTCATTGCGCACTGTTCGTCGATAGCGAGCACTCTGCGGCGGCGGCGACTCGAAAAGGGATGAGCAGAACCGAACAAAATACCTCCGGGCGGTAGACTAGCACATGCCGTCTTTATTCAATACACAAGTGGGCAAAGCTGAGTCAAATCAGACAGGTTGCAAAATTTACACTCAGAAAATTGGCTCGTGAGAACCCTCCTATAATCGCCTGCATTCTATGGATCTGTTATCGACTCAGATCAAACTTGATAACGATGAGTTTCGCGGCAATGCGACTCGAATGGCGGGCCTCGTTGCCGTACTGCGTAACGAAATCGCAAAAGCGAGCGCCGGTGGCGGAGAGCGCTACCTGCAGCGACATCGAGAACAGGGGAAGCTGCCGGCCCGCGAACGCATTCAACGTTTGCTCGATCCGGGCTCTCCGTTCCTCGAACTCTCACCGCTCGCGGCGTGCGGGATGTACGAGAACGAGGCACCGGGCGCGGGACTGATTACGGGTATCGGACGCGTGTCAGGCCGCGAAGTCCTCATCGTCGCCAACGACGCCACGGTGAAAGGCGGGACCTACTACCCGATCACAGTCAAGAAGCATGTAAGAGCGCAGCAGGTGGCGCTCGAGAATCGTCTCCCCTGTGTGTACCTTGTCGACTCCGGCGGAGCCTTCCTTCCGTTGCAGGCGGAGGTCTTTCCCGACCGCGATCATTTCGGGCGCATCTTCTACAACCAGGCACGCATGTCCGCGCTCGGCATCCCTCAGATCGCCGTCGTCATGGGCTCTTGCACGGCGGGTGGTGCTTACGTCCCCGCGATGTCGGACGAAACCATCATCGTGAAGGGAACAGGCACGATCTTCCTCGGCGGTCCGCCGCTCGTCAAAGCGGCGACGGGCGAGGATGTCACCGCCGAGGAGCTCGGAGGCGCCGATGTCCACACGCGACTGTCGGGAGTCGCCGACTACCTCGCCGAAGACGACGACCATGCGTTGAGGCAGACGCGCACCATCATCGGCACACTCCATACGCATAAGGTCCTCCCCGCGGACATGACGACGCCGGAAGAACCTGCCTACGATCCTCGGGAAATTTACGGAGTCGTCAACGCCGATGTGCGTAAGCCATACGACGTCCGTGAGGTCATCGCACGCATCGTCGACGGTTCGAGATTCGACGAGTTCAAACAGCGGTATGCGACGACGCTCGTGACCGGCTTCGCGCGACTGCATGGCTTTCTCGTAGGCATCGTGGCCAACAACGGAGTGCTCTTCTCCGAGTCGGCGCTCAAGGCGACGCATTTCATCGAGCTGTGCAATTACCGCGGCGTGCCAATCGTGTTCCTCCAGAACATCACCGGCTTCATCGTCGGACGCCAATACGAACGAGGCGGCATCGCGAAGGACGGGGCCAAGATGGTGCATGCCGTGGCGAACTCGGTCGTGCCCAAGTTCACGGTAGTCATAGGCGGATCGTTCGGCGCTGGAAACTACGGGATGTGCGGGCGTGCCTACGACCCCAGAATGCTTTGGATGTGGCCGAATGCGCGCATCTCAGTGATGGGTGGCGAGCAGGCCGCGGGCGTGTTGGCGACGGTGAAGCGCGATCAGCTCGCGCGCGAGGGACAGACGCTCAGCGCCGAAGAGGAGCAGGCGATCCGGGGCCCGATCGTCGATAAGTACGAACGTGAAGGGTCGCCGTACTACTCGACTGCGCGCCTGTGGGACGATGGGATCCTGGATCCTGTCGATACGCGCTCGGCGCTGGCACTCGGAATCTCGGCGGCTTACAACGCACCGATACCGGACGCGAAGTTTGGCGTCTTCAGAATGTAGTCGTGAGCAGTACGCCGCCGTTCGACCGCATCTTGATCGCCAATCGCGGCGAAATCGCCGTGCGGGTGATTCGCGCCTGTCGCGAGATGGGCATCGAGTCGGTTGCCGTGTATTCGGACGCCGACGAGCGGGCGCTGCACACTACCCTGGCAGATCGTGCCGTCCGCATCGGACCTCCCCCGGCCGCTGAGAGCTACCTGTCGATCGACGCGATTGTCTCCGCGGCGCGCCAGACGGGCGCGACGGCAGTTCACCCCGGATATGGATTCCTTTCGGAGAACGCGGACTTCGCGGCGGCGTGCGAGAAGGCGGGACTGACGTTCATTGGTCCGCCCGTCGCCGCCATCGAAGGGATGGGATCGAAAATCGCCGCACGGCAAACGGCCGTCAAGGCAGGCGTGCCAGTCGTTCCGGGAGCAACGCCCGCGGATCAATCAGATCAGGCCGTTGCCGCGGCTGCGAGTCGAGTCGGCTTTCCGGTACTGCTCAAGCCGTCGGAAGGGGGCGGCGGCATCGGGATGAAGACTGTCCATGACGCCGCCGTCCTGGAAGCGGCGATTGCGCAGGCGAGACGCGAGGCGATGGCAGCATTCGGCGACGGTACGTTGTATGTCGAGCGGCTGATTGAACGGCCGCGCCACGTCGAGTTTCAGGTTCTCGCCGATCATCACGGGCAGGTCGTCCATCTGTTCGAACGCGAGTGTTCCATCCAGCGGCGGCACCAGAAGGTGATTGAAGAAAGTCCGTCGATGGCCGTGAGCCCCAAGCTACGGCAGCGCATGGGCCAGGCCGCGATCGCCGTTGCTCGAGCGGCCCGGTATCGAAACGCAGGGACGGTTGAATTTCTCCTGGAAGGCTCGGGCGACTCGGCACGTTTCTACTTCCTGGAAATGAACACTCGACTCCAGGTCGAGCATCCGGTCACCGAGCAAGTCACTGGCGTCGATCTCGTTCGCGCGCAGATCGTCGTCGCCGCGGGACAGCCGTTGCCGTGGAGGCAGGAGGATCTCGAACAGCGAGGCCACGCGATCGAAGTGCGCGTCTACGCCGAGGACCCTGCCCGGCAGGATCTGCCGCAGGCTGGCACGCTCTTGCTGTATCGCGAGCCCTCGATGCCCGGTATCCGAATCGACACCGGGATTACAGAAGGCGCTGAGGTCGCTGTCCATTACGATCCGATGCTCGCCAAGCTGATTGCGACTGGCGAAACACGTGATGCCGCGCGGCAGCGGGCGCTCGCCGCTCTGCATCAGTACCCCATCCTCGGCATCCGGACCAACATCCCGCTGCTGATTCAGCTGCTCGAACACCCGCGCTTCGTCGCAGGCGATGTCGACACCGGCTTTCTTGATGCCGAAGGCGACATCATTCGATCTGGCTTGCCGTCGACGCCGCCGGCCGAGGCGCTGGCCATCGCCGCTGTCGCGCGAGCGGAGGGTCCCGCGCTGGCTGGGATTCGTAGCACTGGCGCTGGCGCGAGCGGTACCGATCCCTGGTCCTCTCTCAGGGGTGCGCGTGTCTAACCCCTCGGACCATCGCGTCGACGTGGTCTCGCTCGGCAACGGACGTTACCAGGTGACCCAGGGAGCGACGCGACGGATCGCGTTCGCTGTCGGCGGTCGAGAGACGTGGGTCTTCCTCGACGGGCGCACGTACCTCGTCAGCGACGCCGCCGAGGGCTCGAAGCGACGTTCCCGCGTGGACGAGGAGGCTGCCCTCGTGGCGCCGATGCCGGCGACCGTGCTGGCGATTCATGCGGCGCAGGGTCAACGGGTCGAACAGAATGAAGTCGTGATGGTGCTCGAGGCGATGAAGATGGAGCTGCCGATCCGCGCACCCCGCGATGGCGTCGTCAAGAGTGTCAGCTGCCAGGTCGGCGACCTCGTTCAACCGGGCGCCACGTTGCTCGAACTCGAGGACGCCGACGCCGCGACTGGCTCAGAGTCCCCCGGTTGATTCGATGAGAAGATTGATACGTGAGCGAGAGAATCCCCGCTGAAATTGCTTCGGTCCTCACCGAGTTCGTCGAGAAGGTGGGCTTGCTGCGACGAGATATGCAGCAGAAAAAAGAGCTCGAGAACTACGAAGCCCGGATGCAGCGCATCGAGCAGAAGCTCTCCGCGCTGGCCGAGCGGATTTCATTGGAGGATCCAGAACTCGCCAAGGCACTGCGGACGGCGTGGCAGCTGCCGGCCCGCAGCCTTGCATTTCGCAACGCCGCCCATCAGAAAGACACGCCTTAGCAGACCCGTAGCGGCGGGTCTTCAGACCCGCCGTATCAATCTTTCGAACCTGCGGTCTGATTGGAGAGATACCGCTCGTACCCCATTTCCTTGATCTGATGGAGCTGGGCCTCGAGCCAATCGACGTGCTCTTCCTCGTCCTTCAGCAGCTTCGAAAACAACTCGCGTGACTGATCGTCGCCGGCCTCCCGCGAAATCTGGATGGCCTTGTTGTACATGGCCACGGCGTTGATCTCGAGCTGCAGGTCGGCCTCGAGCTGGTTCTTCACGTTCGTCCCGACGTTGAGATCCATGTACTCCATCGTCGGCGTCGCATCGAGGAACAGGATGCGTTCGATCAGTTCTTCGGCGTGCTTCATTTCATCAATCGACTGCTTCCTGATGTAGTCACCCAGGCCGTGGTAACCCCAGTTGTGGCACATCTCCGCGTGCAGGAAGTACTGATTGATGGCCGTCAGTTCTTCCTTGAGTGCCTGATTGAGCTGAGCGATGACCTGAGCGTTGCCGCGCATTAAAGCCGCCTCCTTTGCGCGTGTACCGATCACACGGCGCAGCGACATCGTACGCGAACAATCCTCATCACTCAAGGGTCGAGCTTGGAGACCGCGAGGCGAGGCACGTTCCGTGGCGTACAATCGAGGTTGCGAGCCTCCTCTAGAGGTGAACGATGACACGAGCACTTATGACAGCGCTGGCGATACTGCTTCCCGCACTGGCCATGGCGCAGGACCCCGGGGAGATTCAACGCCTGTTCGAGGCGGGGCGATTCCAGCAGGTTGTCGCCGCAAGCAACCCGGCTTCACCGCCGGATGTCCTGTACTTCGCGGCGCAAAGTCAGCAGAAGCTCGGCGCCATGGATCAGGCAGCACAAGCATTCAACCAACTTGCAGCGCGGCCCGAAGCCGACCCCTGGCACTTCATCGGGCTCTCGGGTCGCCAGCTCGTCGAAGGTAACGCTGACGCCTCTGTCGCCTCAGCGCGCCAGGCCGCGGCCATGGCCCCGGATCTGCCGGCCGGGCATTTTCAGCTGGGCCTCGCGCTCGCACGCCAGCAACAGTGGCCTGAGGCAGCCGCCGAGTTTGAAGCGGCCAGCGACCGGCAACCCACGAATGCTTACGCACATTACTACGCCGGCATGATGCACTATCGCGCCAATCGCATCGATCGTATGGCCGTGCACTTCGAGCAGTTCCTCAAGCTCGCGCCCGAGGCGCCGGAGCGTCCAGAGGTGCTCTCGATCATGAGGACGCTTAAACGGTAGGAAATATTTCAACTCCCAACTTCCAATTCCCAACTTCCAATTTCCGAATCGCAGGGGGCGGGTCTGAGGCCCCTCTTCTGCGTGACAGCGATCGACGTTGGGAGTTGGAGTTTTGGGAGTTGGGAGTTCGTTTAGAACGTCTGTCCAATTCCAAACACCCACTGCCCTGAATCGGGAGCCGGGCGATTCCAGATCGTTCTGCCGTAGTCGACTCTGAACAGCGCGAAGGGGGTCACCAGACGCAGGCCTACTCCCGTCGATCCCACAAGCTCCGAGAGACGAACACCGGATGCTTCGGGAAAGACGTTACCCGTATCGACGAACACCACTCCCCGCAGCCATCTGTACATCGGGAACCGCATCTCCTGGTTCAATGTGAGCAGGCCGCGGCCGCCAATGGGATCGCCCAGGAAATCGAGTCCTCCAAGGCTGTCTTCCGGGACACCTCGCACTGTCCTTGCCCCTCCGGCAAAGAAACGTAACGACGAAATCAGCGTTTGACCAGCCAGCGGCTTGACAGCGCCGTATCTGGCAGCCGACGCAAACACGAGGTTCTTCCACGGCCTGAAGTAGTACGCCTGTGTCAGCGATCTGATGAACAGCAGGTCCGACCCGAGACGTGAGCTGCCGTGCTCGAGGCTCGTGGAGACAAATGTCCCGCGTGTGGTGTCTGACGCATCATTGCGCGTATCCCACGTCACGGCCGACGTCAGACGCCCGATGTGGACGGTGAGATCCGTTGGGCCAAGGATGGGATCGGGGGGGCCGGTATCGAACGTCCGGTTACGTTCAAAACGAAGGCCATACGAGACATTCAGCTTGCGTCGCCAGCGGAACCGCTGCTCCCACGCCGCGGTCGTGCGATCGGTGACCAGCGTGTCGGTCTGAAACTCTTCCCGCCCGCGTTCGAGCGTGAGCGACGTCTGAAGCGGTAACCCGACGATGCTCGGCGTATTCATGAAGATTCGACCAACTCGCTCGCGGTTCTGGTACTGCCCGGCCCCACCGACGGTGATCGCACGTCCGAATAAAGTCCGGCGCGTCAGGTCAGCCGAAATGCCGGGAACGAGGTCTCGCCCCTTGGGGTTCTCCTCCGGTCGCTCTTCAGCGACCTGCAACCCATAGCGCAGTCGCAGTGCCGGCCACTCCTCCACCACCACACGCACACGCACCGGGGCGGACGCGGCCGCACCTTCCAGCTGCTCTATGTCGATATCCACTCGTCTGAAGAGACCGCTTTCGAAGAGTCGGCGCCGGGCTTCCAGCCAGTCGGCCGTGCCAAGGTTGTCGCCGATCTTCAAGCGCAGCGTGCGCTTGACGACATCCTCGTTGACCGATCGCACGCCGGAGATGGTGATGTCGCTGATGACCTGCCGGGGACCCTCGCGAACCACGAACACGACATCGGCCTTGCCCTCAGCTTCGCGAACGTCTTCGCGCGCATCGAATGACGCCGCATTGAATCCTTCTCGCCGATATCGCGCCTCCAGCCGCATTCGCGCGGTCGCTACTTCGTCGGCGCGATAAGGCGCCCCATCCTCGAGGCCCGCTTCGGCCCGCAGCTGATCGAGGGGAATGCTGTTGGCTCCCTCGAAACTCACGACACCGAACCGTAATTGCGGCCCGGGGTTCACGATCACCGGAACTGTGGCCATCGTTTCTTCAAAGATGGGATTGCCGACGCTGACCGATGCCCGCGCGTAGCCTCGCGCCCGTAGCGCGGCAAGGAGGGCTCGCTCGTACTCCTGAGGGTTCGTCAATGCCTGCGCTGCGTGTTCGCGATTGCCGACTTCTTTCAGCAGATCGGACCGCAATCGATCGTCTACACCGTCCAGGCGTACATTTATCCGTTCCGCGCGGGGACCTGGCGTGACGTCGACAACCAGCGTACGAACCGATGCGTCCCCCTCGACTCTGACTTCGACCTTCGGTTGATACGTCGCCTGACGGGCGAGCTCCCCCCGAACGATGCTCTCGGCCTCTTCGACAAGAAACCCTTCGAACACCGATTGCGTCCACGCAGTTTCGATCTCTTCCAGCGCCTTGCGAGAAAGGGTTACGCCGCTCGCCTGCACGCGTGTCTCGGGTCCGGCCTCGACGGTGTAGGTCAGCTCGACGCCGCCGGATGCCTCTTCCCGGCGGGTCGTGATGCGCACCGCCCAGTACTGCCGCTCGTGATAGAAACGCTCGAGCCGATCGCGATCTTCCTGCCATTCGATGAAGTCGAACCGATCCCCTTCCTTCATCTTGAGGCGATCGGCTAGCTGCGACTCGGTGAATGGGAGGCCTCCCTCCATGCGGATCGCCGACACACGAGGCTGCTTCACTTCCCGTGAAACATTCCCCGAGCGTATTGCGCTCGGCGTGTACCCAAACGTCACGTCATGACGGAACGCGTACGACCGAAGCTCCTCATCGTCCTGAACGAAGCGCAGCGCGATTCGGCGAACCGGAAGGTAATCGAGAATCCAGGTCTGGGCGTTGCTCTCGACGAGGCTCTGGGACAGGGTCACGTCGACTTTCGACCCAAAGCTCTTGCCGAAGGTCACCCGCGATGTCGGATCCGTCTCTGATGCGAGATCGGCTGGATCGCGTGGATTCGTTTCGGCGCCGACGCGAAGCGTGTCGAGGCCGACGGCGCGGCCAGCGAATCCGAGCACGTCGCCGCTGAGATTGCCCAATACCTGGGCGCCGATTTGAGTGGCCTGCTGTTCGCCGAGTTGGTCCATCTTTCGACCGGTCAGCAGCAACGCCGTCAAATCCGTCTGCCCCAGCTCCGGATCGGAGGGCGACGTGAGCTCGGTCATCATCATGGCCGGCGTGCCCGTGATCGCAACGTCGATCTCCACGCCTGACACTCGTGTGCCGGCTGCGATGTTCAGAGTCGGCTCGATCATCGATGGGTTCACGAAATCGATCACGCCGCTCTTGACGATGTAGGTGTTACGTCCGAGAAAGAGCTGACCACCCTCCCTCAATTCCGCCCGCCCGGACAGCGCGGGCGCGGAGGCGACGTTGATCACGCGAAGGTCGGCGCCGAGCTGAGCCTTCGCGACGTTGTTGTCGATCACCAGGTCCTCGTCACTCATCACGCGAACATCGAGCGTCAGCGACTGAAGAAATGGCGATGGCGGAGTGCCGGTCGTCGTCCCGGAGCGCTGAAGGTTGTTGAGCACACCAGTCATGAGCGCGAGCGGCTCTCGATACGCGCCTCGTCTTATGGTCACCAGACCACTGAGACGATTTGCCGGCTCGCCGTCCTTGACGGCCGTGGTCAACTCGAGCGAACTGTCGATTTCAGTCCTCAGCCCCTCGGGAAAGTTCATCGCCATCCCGGTCACGTTGGACATGAACTGGCCTCTGAGCTCCGGCGTGTATTGAAGTTGGCCCGAGCCGCTCAACTTTCCCCCGTTGACGCTCCCGTCGAGCGACGTGACGAACACGTTGCCCCGGGCCAGCACGGCGGTTCCATTCAGCTCGCTGGCAACCATCCGCGGCTGACGAAGACGAAGCTCGCCGTTGGCCAATCGCACATCCCCATTGATCGTCGGCTCGGTCAGTGGACCGCTGATGGAGAGATGCGTCGTGACCTGGCCGGCGGTATTGACACCACCACTCGCGCCGAGAAACGGCGTCAGCAATCGAGCATCGAGTTTGCCGTTGGCTTGAATTGATGTCTGCCGATCGCTGAGATGAACCTGGCCGGTGACGTCGATCGACGTCCCCTCGCTCTCCCAGGCCCAGCTCTGAATTCGGGCGATGCCGTCGCGCGCAACGACTCTCGTCGGCATCCGTTGGGTGACTGGCAATTCAGCCAATGTCAGGTTCAGTCGATCCAGCACGACATCGCCTTCGAGATCCTCGAGATTCAAGGAGGAGCTAGACAGGGTGAGCTTCGCATCGAGCGAGCCTCCCACCTGGCTGATTGTCGATGCGTCGACAAAAGGCGCGAGTACGGCTGACGTCACGCCCACGGCCGTCGCGGTGAGGGTTGCGGTGTCATCGCTTGTCGCGCTTCCGCCGGTCAGCAACGCGAGCGGAGCGTTTCCGTTCGCCGTCACGGCAGCGCCGTGATATCTCCCCGTGAAATCACGCAGTTCGATCCGTCCATTTTCGACATGAGCTCGCACTTGCAGGTTTTCGACGGGGGCGAGATCGGATCGAGCCTGGACCATGCCGGGGCCAATCTCGATGTCGGCGGCATAGGTGGGCGACTCGAGTGTGCCCGAAATTCGAGCGAGCAGGACAAGAGGACCCTTTCCAGCAGCGATTGGAGCCTCGGTTGTGCTGGAGTTCGGATTCGCAGCGACTGCAGCGGCAACGGCAACGTCGTAGAGATCGCCGGTAAGAGTCGCGAGCAGGGCATCGGTCGTCGTTGCCGGCGGCTGAATCGACAGCGGAAGGGCGCCTGCCGCAGACAACGTCGTTCGACCGACGGATCCTTCGAGGCGTTCGACCACGACTTTGCCGTCGTCGTAGCGCACGCGCGCCGGTTCTCGAAGCGAGACCGGCAGTGTCTGCACGTGCCCATCCAACGTCGCCACGTCGAGAGACGCGCGCCCGTCACGCCACTGCTCGACAGTCCCTTCTGCCTCGAGCCGAACGTTGGCGGTTCCGTCCAGCATCACGGGCAACTCGATGCCGGCGACAGCCCGGGCGAGGTTGAGCCCCTCGGCGTTGACTCGAAGTGTCGTGGCATATGGCGCGTCGAGCCCCACGCGCGCGTCGGCCATTGCGTTGAACTCCGCAGCTCGCGCGGCAATGTTGGCGTAGTCACCCTGCAGGTCGACGTCGGCCACGACTTCTCCAAGCGCGATGTTCTCCGAGACCGTGAGATTAGAAGCGATGTGCCCCTTCCCGAACAGCATCCGCCCCCGTCCTTCGCCCGAGTAGTCGAGATCGATGAGACCTGAAAGAGGAAGTTCAGGAGTCGATGAGAGACGCCAGGATGTGGCACTGACGGCGCCGCTATAGGCCTGATCATTCAAATCGAACTTGCCGCTGGCTTTCAGTTGCCCTGTCGCGTCTCCGCTCGAGGGCATCGCTTGCGCCGCGGTCAACTCATCGAGCTGAAAGGTCGAGCCGTCGAGGCTCCCACGTGCCTCGACGTTGACGAGCTGTTGCCCTCCGGCAGCGATGCGGCCGCTTTCGACAGAGAGCTGCAGGACTGGCCGCGCAACGGTCCCCGTGACGTCAGCGTTCGCCCGAATCGCTCCCGAGACGAGGTCTTGTTGACCGGTGACGAGACCGGTCTCTGAGAGCATCTGAAAGATCGCTTGAAGATCGCTTTCGGATACCTGCAGTGTTCCAGCCATCGCCGAGTTCTTCACGTCACTGCCGCGCAGCCGGCCCGTCAGCGAGACTGTGACGGGGGCCACGTCTCCGACGACGTGACTCGCCTCGAGTCCCCAGGTTCCGTCGGCAAGGCGGAATCGCGCCTCCCCTGGGGCCGGAACGCGCCGA
>Ga0207706_10002103_pt1 | contig 19496 bp, 17 predicted proteins | sample KBSC53metaG_FD_184318 | JGI IMG/M metagenome (GOLD analysis project Ga0207706, IMG submission 184318) | Corn rhizosphere microbial communities from Kellogg Biological Station, Michigan, USA - KBS C5-3 metaG (SPAdes) (version 2) | ecosystem: Host-associated > Plants > Roots > Rhizosphere > Soil ... | reverse complement strand
CTCTGAGAGAAATTCGTAAAGAAATCTTCCTTTGTTCTCAAATGAATATCAGTCCACAGACCCCATTTGTCACTGAATCTTGTTTGATTAAAATACGCCAGCCATACCTGGTTGTAGTGCTCCGTGTGTTTCTCCTGCGCCCGTGCTGAAACCATTGATATGAACATCATCATACAAATCAAAATTGATCTGAGGAATTTATTTTCTTTTCTCATAATTTTTTTGACGCCGCGGCCATATTCGAACTTACGTAAAAGAGTGTTGCCAAACTTTTACCCATCCCCGGTCAAACGGCTTTAGAAGGCATCCTGAAGTCCCGATAGACATCGGGACGGGAAGATGCCATTTTCAACGATTGCTTGCTTGCCATATGAAAAAAACGGAAGTTCTATTTATTCAGAAGCCCCTCAACAGTTATAGCTGCGTAATACAATGCACCTATAGTAGGCCCGCCGGCATATTGCAGATACCGGTGATTGAGAATATCTGTACCTCCTAATTTTAAATATGATTTTAGCTTCGGAAAGTGGAAACTAACCTGCGCATCAATAGTATTAAAAGCAGAAATACCACCGGTTACAAGAGGACTTTCCCAAAGAAAACCATCCTGCCATCTCCACACAACATTGAAGCCGACATTTTTTACTATTTCACGATTGCCAAAAGAAAGATTTGTCGACCATTCCGGCGTATTGAAACCTGTGACAAAGATGTCATTTGAACTATTTGATTTCATTTTATTGAAACTTACATTCCCCGCGACAGTATATTTTTTGTAGAAATTATAAGTAATGCCCAAAGCAGAACCAAAATTGTGATACGTGTTTTTTGCATTTGTGTAAACACGATAACGATCCTGTCCCTGGCTCGGCGCCGTGGTGGCCGTACCAGCATTCGGATCACGGTTCCTGTCGAGCATAGCCAGTACAGCCGCATCACTCCCTATTGTTTCTCCATGCGGTACAAACACCTGTACCTGCCCGAGAAAACCATCATACTGGTTGCTGTAAGCATCGAAATCGATAACCAGCTTATTATTCAGCAACACACTTCTGTATCCCACTTCAAATGAATTTATCTTTTCAGGACGGGCATTTGGCAGATTGGCCCATTGCAATAAATTCCTGTTGGCCAGTGCAGCCGAATCAGAATTGCCCGCAGCACTTACTACCGAATTGAAATTAACGACCGAAGTCTGTGTGTAACTATTGTCAAGATAACCCAGGCCCTCATTGATGTACGGCAGACTACCCACACGTTTTACTCTTCCGTTATTAACGTATGATAATGCTTCAAACAAGGCCGGGAAACGATAACCCTGCTGGTAGGTGAACCTGAAATTATGTTTGTCCTTTAATGTATAAACTGCTGCGAGACGTGGAGTGAATTTTGGATCAAATTCAGGATTGTAATCAAATCGAATGGAACCAAACAATTTTAATTTTTCATCGAAAAAAGTTTTTGTGACCTGTGTAAAAGCTCCAAACTTTTTATAATAGACATTATCGCCAAAGCTTCCATCTTTTTCCGGTTTGTTGCGTTCATCAACTGGTCTTGAAAAATCAACAAAATTATTCCCATCAGGAATGATCTCATAAATGCGTGCATCACCGCCGATCAGCAGGTCAAATATTTTTACTTTACTTGAAAGATCCCATTGTGCTTCGGTATGGTACAAACGGCTTTTCTGGATCAACGCGGCACCGCCTGTTTCCGGTGCGTCTGGTATCGAGCTTGATTTAATGTCCCAATTATTGAGGTGGCGAATTACGTTTACTAATGAATCAAAGTAAGGAGTGCCCGGCACTGCACGACTGGCGTCGGCCTGTTGACGGGCATACTGGGTTGCAGCAGCTAGATTATCGGAAGTTAATCCACCATTTGCTGTACCGTAAGCATTCAAGGCATTTTTGAATTTTGTTCCCCAGCTGGTGGGTGTTTTTGTATCGGTCGCTCCCCCGGAGTAAAGATCAAGATTATCAGCCAATGGTTTTACATTGTAAGAGTTACCTGTGTTCTCGAGAGAAACATAACCAAGGATCGTAAAGTTTTTTCCTTTTAACTGCAAAGAATGATTTTGCACCTGCACTCCATCCAGTTTAATTTTATTCCCACGTTGAAATACTCCATCCATTGTTCCTATTCTGTAAGCATACGACAATTCTGTTTTTTCCTTGATGCGATAATGTAAAGCAGCGTCGAATTTTATGTTCTTTACACTTGGATCAACCAGTTCATTCTCCCAATAACCCGTTCTTGCAACGCGCAAAGTCTTATTGGTTTGTCCATCAACGGTAAGCCCGCCAATCGACACAACATTGCTTCCTGCCAATGCATCATCTCCATATTTATTCCATCCATCAAATGCAACATTATTTTCACCATTTAACGAAGGGTATGCAGGGTTGGCACTTTTTAAATTATTTGTGTTCTGATCGCGTCTTGTGTTTGAGATCCAGTCGGTGCCATGTAAATAATCAAAATTTACTTTGAAAGCGAACTTATTATTGAATGCTTTTGCATAACGAATAGCAGTCTCAGTCAAAATAGAAGGATCATGGTCAACTCCGTCTACATGATTAATCCCAACTTTTTGATAAACGCTTAACCCCTGGGATGTAAATGGGTTTTTCGTAATAAGATTTGCCATCCCATTTATGGCATTCATACCATATAAAGCTGAAGCAGCTCCCGGAGTGATCTCTACACTTTGAATATCCAGTTCAGTCGGCCCAATGGCATTTCCCAAAGGAACACCCAAAGTAGCCGCCTGCATATCTACCCCGTCCACCAGTTGCATAAATCGAAAATTATTTGGAATATTAAAGCCTCTCGTGTTCGGAACTTTAAACGTGAGGCTCGACGTGGTCATTTGAACGCCTTTCACATTTTCCAACGCATCATAAAAACTTGGTGCAGGAGTCTCTTTAATTGTCCTGACATCTAATTTTTCAATAGCTACGGGCGATTTTAAAATGCTCTCAGCGACGCGTGATGCCGTAACTACTACTTCATTTCCCAAAACTGTCTGGGTAGAAAGAGCGACCTGGAAATTGGAACCGAGCGTTTTCACTTCCAATTCCTGTGGTTTAAAGCCTATGGAAGAAAAAACAAGAGTGAAAGGAAGTTGTGTTTTTGTTCTTAATACAAAACCACCAGCTGAATTTGTAACAGTTCCTGTCACCGTTCCTTTGATCTGAACGCTCACATCAGGCAATGGAAGATTTTTTTCCTGGTCAGTTACCTTCCCCGAAATTTCAATCAAGGTTCCCGTTTGGGAATATGCAAGATTGAATACCGACAATAACAACAGGGCTAAAAAAAGTCGTTTTTTGCTTTCTTCTTTCCGATCCTGAGACCTTTCGTTAAGTAAAATTCTCATAACTATTGATTTTTCGTTTAGTATAGTCTATAAATTTTGTAGACTAATATGTTCTAAAAAAATCCCAGGTTAACACCGGAGATCATGTCTATGATTTTATCTCAGCAATTGCGAGATAGAATTCCAAAATGTATTACAACTGGTTAAAATGATCAACGTCCCTACTGCGATAAACATCGTTTTTATCGGTACTTTACCGACTAGCCTGGCTGCAATAGGTGCAGCAATTAGTCCGCCCACAATCAATCCTGCCACATCCAAAATTGGTATACTTTTTAAAAGAATAAAAAATGTAATGGAACTGACAAATACAACAAAAAATTCAGCGAGACATACTGAGCCAATCACATAACGTGGACTCCTTCTTTTTGACATCAATGTACTTGTCACTAAGGTGCCCCATCCGCCACCGGCAAAAGAATCCATAAAACCACCTGCTGAAGCAAGCCAACCCACCCGTTTTACTTTAGAATGATACTTTGCTTTTGCAAATGCTTTTCTTAAAATAAAATAACCCAGGTAAAGAGTGTATATAGAAAGAGGCAGACGTACCCACGATGAATACTTCTGGGCAAAAAAAGCAAGGGATGCGCCAACGATAGCACCAATGATCCCAGGTATCACTAATGCCCTGAACAATTTTTTATTAATATTTCCAAAACGATGATGACTATATCCCGAAACACCACTGGAAAAAACTCTTGCTGAGTGCACACGGCTACTCACGATGGCCGGGTTGACGCCAATGGCCAAAAGAAATGTTGTAGATATGGTACCATATCCCATTCCCAATGAACCATCAACCATTTGGGCAATAAAACCCGTGAGCAACATCATCAGGAATGTTTTGGTTTCTGTTGATTCGGAAGCAGATTGTATGCTTGTCATTATTTTTCCAAGGGGAACATAAGAAAGAATGGTATGGCCAATGATCATAAAGCAAAAAGCGAACAGGCACCATTTCACGATCTTTTGCCATCTCTTTTGTTCGGGCTTATTTATATCTGCAAGAGAGATCTGCTTTGATACAAGCATTTTCGTGAGTTCATTTAACCGTTTTACTTTTTCTTCAAAATCTCCGTTCATCCTTTGGCGAATACTACTTAGATCCTGCAAAACATTTTCCATTTCATAAGGGATCATATCGCTGATCACTTCTTTCATACGCTTTGCAATGGTTGGGGAAAGTCCATTGGTGGAAATGGCTATTTTCAAACTTCCCTTTTGCACAATACTTCCTAAATAAAAATCACAGAGATCAGGCGTGTCAGCCACATTGACGATAATGCCTTTTTGTCTTGCCAGGTCTTTAATGTTTTCATGTAGCCCGCGGTTCTTGGTGGCGAGAATAATAAGATCTTTATTATCCAGATCATACTCCCTGAATGGGCCCTGGATGATCCGGCATGAAGGATGTTCGGATATTAAACGTTTTACTTCCTCTTTTATCTCTGGGGCGACTACCGTAATTTTTGCTTCCGGGGAATTTGAAAGGAGTGACTGCAACTTTTCCAGGCCCACATTGCCGGCACCAACAAGAAGTGTTTCCAGCTGATCCAACTTTAAAAAAATGGGATACAATCTATTCTTGTGCTCTTGAACTAAGCCAGGCAACTCTTGTATGTCATTTGTCTTTTCCTTCATTCAATTTACCGATACTATGTTAAGAGGTGTAAAAATAAGTATTCTCTACTAATTTAGTAGACTAGTCAAAAAAAAATCTTTTAATCTAAACTTACTCACATTCGTTATTCAAATTTATTTGAATAATACCCATTTCATGCTTACTTTTATAGTCCACTAAAGAAGTAGGGTAATGCCCGCTTGATTCTTCATTCTAAATATAGATCATGCAGAGTTTTCGTACTGAATTAGAAAACCCAATAGTCGAAAGAGATATTCTGGAACTGGAGCGGAAGATCCATGAATTCCGGGATGGAAAAATTCCTGAGGAAAAATTTCGCAGCCTCCGCCTGGCCCGTGGTGTATATGGCCAACGCCAGCCGGGAGTTCAAATGGTTCGCATCAAATTGCCCTACGGTAAAATGACCCTTGCTCAATGGAAACGCATTGCTGATGTGTCTGATGAATTTGCAACCGGTAATCTTCACCTTACCACGAGGCAGGATGTACAAATACATTTTGTGAGCCTGGATCGTACACCTGAATTATGGAATTTGCTTGAGCAAGACAGCATCACTATCCGTGAAGCCTGTGGTAATACGGTAAGAAATGTGACGGCTTCTGACCAGGCAGGGATCGATCCCGATGAACCGTTTGATGTAACACCATATGCACATGGCGTGTTTGAATTTTTCTTAAGAAAACCTGTTTGCCAGGACATGGGCCGGAAATTCAAGATCGCTTTTTCAAGCAGCGAAAAAGATACTGCTCTTACATTTATGCATGATCTTGGCGCCATTCCACGGATCCGTGAGATCAACGGAGAATTGAAAAGGGGATTTAAAGTGATGGTGGGCGGTGGATTGGGAGCGCAACCTTTTCTTGCAATCACTACTCATGAATTTCTTGAAGAAGAGTTGCTGGCACCCTATATCGAAAGTGTTCTCCGTGTTTTTGACCGTTACGGTGAACGTGCGAGCCGTCATAAGGCCCGTATAAAATTCCTGATACAAAAAATTGGTATTGATGCTTTCAATGAATTAGTAAAGGAAGAGCAAAAAGCCCTGACCTATCAACGATATAAAATCGATACAAACCAATTTCAAAGTTTTTCATTGCCCTCTTACAGACTGCCTGTTGAAAAAATTGAAATTAAAAACCCTCTGAATTTTGAGATTTGGAAGAAGACAAATGTGTATGAACAAAAACAGGACGGCAATTTTGCCGTGTATGTAAGAATATTAAATGGTAATATCAGTTCTGTGAGCAGCCGGACGTTGATCGAAAAATTGAGACCAGTAATTGCAGATGATGTAAGAGTAACGATCAACCAGGGTCTACAATTTCGTTTTGTAAAAGCTGAGCATCTTGAATATATCTATAGTGCCCTGGAAAAAGAAGGGCTCGCTGCTGCAGGTTTTGGGAGTGTGGCCGATGTTACGTCCTGCCCGGGAACTGACACTTGCAATCTTGGTATATCAAACAGCACAGGCATTGCCCAAATATTATCGGAAGTAATAGACGAAGAATATCCGGAACTTTTATACAACAAGGATATTGCTATCAAGATCAGCGGCTGCATGAATTCCTGCGGCCAGCACGGAATGGCTTCCATCGGTTTTCATGGAAGTTCATTAAAATCAAAAGGACAAGTATTGCCGGCATTACAAGTATTGGTAGGAGGAGGCGTAATGGGACATGGAGATGGAAGTATTGCCGATAAAGTGATCAAGGTTCCCAGTAAAAGGGGGCCTGACGTTTTGCGTTCTTTATTGAATGATTACAAAGCCAACCGGCAAAATGATGAAACACATCTTCAATATACAAAACGAGTTGGCGAAAAATATTTTTATGACCTGCTGAAACCGCTGGCCAGCTTAGAAACCCTGCAGGCTGAAGATTATATTGATTGGGGACAGGAAGAAAAATATTCTACTGCGATCGGCGTGGGTGAATGTGCCGGTGTAATGATCGACCTGATTGCAACTCTTATTCTCGAGGCAGAAGAAAAATTGGAATGGAGCCAGGAAAATATTGACAGGAAGGCTTATACTGATGGCATCTATAATGCCTACTCAGCATTTGTAAATGCAGCCAAAGGCTTGCTGCTTCAACAAGGTGTACAGTGCAATACACAAGCCGGCATTCTGAAAGATTTTGATACTCATTTTACCCAAAATGGATTATATACCGAATCAAATAGCTTTAGGGAAACAGTCTTGCAGATGAATGACTCGGAACCATCTGAAGAATTTGCTCACAGCTATTTGCATCAGGCAAAGAATTTTGTAGCCTTTGCGAAGAACTTCCGGGAGCAACTTATATTGACCGAAAAAGCAGTGGTATAATTCGGGTAAATGGGGGGTTATTTATTTGCCAGGATCAGCTCATTAAATAAGCTTCCCTCTTTTCCAGCTTTAAACCAGTTGAATTGCTGATAAAGATTCACGACTTTGCCGATAATAACCAGTGAAGGAGAACTAAAGTCTTTACCACTAATATCTTTTTTACAATTTTTAAGAGTAGTAACGTGTACCCGCTGATAAATGGTAGTGGCCTGCTCAATAACCGCAAGAGGGGTATTTGGTTTGCGAGTATATCTCAGCAGTATTTCAACAAGATCGTCAAGATGTTTGGAGGTCATGTAAAAAACCAGGGTCTCTGTTGAATTAGCAAGCTGTTTCCATGTTTCCGAAGAATAATGTTTACACTGTGTAAGAGTAAGAATTTTTACTTCTCTTGAAAACCCCCGCGCCGTTAAGGGTATGCCAGCATACGCTGAAGCGCCCGATGCCGCCGTAATTCCCGGAATGATCTCGAATTCAATTTCATTTACAGTTAAACACCTTAATTCGTCAAGTACATTACTGAAGAAAGCGACATCACCACCTTTCAACCGCAAAACTTTTTTCCCCGCCAGCGCATGTCTCACAATTAACTCATTAATTTCTTCCTGGGAAACAGAGCCGTCATGATAACCTTGTTTACCGGTAAGAATTACCTCCACACTTTTTGATGCATGTTCCTTAATGATCGCTGGATTTACTAAACGATCAGTAATAATTACATCAGCTTCAATTAAACGCTTTTGCAGTTTTAAAGTAATGAGCTCTGCATCACCTGGACCTGCACCGGCAATGACCACTTTGTTCTTTTTCCAGACCTCCTCCTCTTTCCCTCTCCGACCGCGTGTCGCCATAGCTTTAGCGGTGGCACCAGGAAGAGGGAGGTTATGCTTTGAATCTTTATTTAACTCTTGTTGTGACATATCATCAATGAAATATTGAGTCAACTTTTAAAACCCCCTTTAGGGGATGAGTCGTTCTATTGTATCATGCATGCACCCACCGTTACATTACTTGTCTCATCGATCAAAATAGCACCACCGTTCGATTGTAGTTTTTTGTATGGATCGAATGCCACTTCAGAAGCAGTTTTGATCGTTACTTTCACAATATCATTCAATCCAACAGAAGTTGGATCATATTCTTTCTCCAGGGTATTTACATTCAATTTGTATTCGACTTCACGCACAATACTTCTTACCAGGCGGCTGTTCAATTGCAAATAATATTTATTGCCAGCGACAAGCGGTTTATTGTCCATCCAGCATAGCAACGCACCAAATTCATTATTTATTTCAGGAAGATCATTTTCTTTCACGATCATATCACCCCGGCCAATATCAATATCGTCTTCTAACTGTATTACGACGCTCTGCGGAGCAAATGCTTCGTTTACTTCTTCTCCTCCGACTTCAACTGATTTAATTGTACTTGATACCCTCGAAGGGAGAATGACGACCCTATCGTGTTTTTTATAAACGCCGCTAATGATCTTTCCGGCATAACCGCGATAGTCATGCAACTCTTCTGTTTGCGGACGAATAACATATTGTACGGAGAACCTTGCGTCCGTAAGATTTATGTCCTGTTGTATCTCTACGTTTTCAAGGAAGTGAAGAAGTGATTCACCTTCATACCAATTCATTTTCTCTGATTTGTCCACGATATTATCGCCCTGCAATGCACTGACAGGAATATAACGGACATCCTGCAAACCAAGCGACTTTACTACTTCGGCATAATCGATAACAATATTGTTGAACACATCGCGTGAATAATTTACAAGATCCATTTTGTTGATGGCTACAACGACATGTGGAATATTCAGCAACGAAGCAATGATAGAATGCCGACGGGTTTGCTCTACCACTCCCTGCCTGGCATCTATCAAAATAATGATCAGGTTTGCGTTAGATGCGCCCGTTATCATGTTTCTCGTGTATTGTACATGACCAGGTGCATCAGCGATAATGAATTTCCGCTTTGGCGTAGAAAAATACCGGTACGCGACGTCGATCGTAATACCCTGTTCTCTTTCTGCCCGTAGTCCGTCAGTCAGGTAGGCCAGGTCAATTTCACCGGCTTCCTTATTCTTACTTTGTTTTTCAAGCTGCTCCAGTTGATCGATCAAAATATTTTTACTGTCGTATAACAAACGTCCGATCAAAGTACTTTTTCCGTCGTCTACACTTCCGGCAGTTATAAATCTTAAAATATCCATTATGTTATTTTGAAATTTTGAAATTGAGAATTTTGAAATTGCATTGAAAAATTCCCCAATTTCCCAATTGAACTTTCCGATATCAGAAATATCCACCCTTCTTTCTGTCTTCCATAGCTGCCTCGGTTACCTTATCATCGATCCTGGTTTCTCCTCTCTCACTGATCCTGGTTAGAATAATTTCATTCACTACTTCATCAAGCGTTATTGCGTTTGATTCAACAGCCGCTGTACATGTCATATCACCTACTGTTCTGTAACGAACCTTCTTTTTTAAGATCACATCTGTGTCGTCAATACGAATGAATGGAGATACGGCCACCAATTGACCTTCGTGCTCGATCACTTCACGCTCATGGGAAAAATATATCGATGGTAAGGCTATCTTTTCTTTGCGGATATAATTCCAGACATCTAATTCTGTCCAGTTGCTGATAGGGAATGCACGAACATTCTCACCCTTGTGAATTCGTCCGTTGTAAATACTCCAAATCTCTGGTCGTTGAAGTTTTGGGTTCCATTGTCCAAATTCATCGCGCACTGAAAAAATTCGCTCCTTAGCCCTTGCCTTTTCTTCGTCTCTTCTTCCACCACCAATGCATGCATCACACTTCAGTTCTTCGATCACATCAAGCAATGTATAAGTCTGCAACCAGTTCCGGCTTGCAAACTTTCCTTTCGGCTCGGTAAGATTTTTTTGTTTGATAGTATCTTCTACTTTGCGAACTATCAATGTCGCACCTACCTGTTCCACCAGCAGATCCCTGAACTCAAGAGCTTCAGGAAAATTGTGCCCGGTATCAATGTGCATAAGCGGAAAGGGGATCTTTCCGGGAGCAAATGCTTTTTTGGCAAGATGAACCAGGGTAATAGAATCTTTACCGCCACTGAATAATAAAACCGGCCGCTCAAACTGGCCGGCTATTTCACGAAAGATGTGTATACTTTCAGTTTCGAGTTGTTCAAGATAATCCAGTCTGTACTCACTCATAATTATTAGTTCACGGGGTTAGCGTTGAAATCATTTGGTTGTGTTACTTCCTGCATATGCAGGCCGCACTCCTTTTGTGATGTCTCCCACCACCATCTTCCGGCTCTCGGATCTTCGCCTGGCTCAACAGCCCTTGTGCAAGGCGCACAACCAATGCTGATAAATCCTTTATCGTGCAATGGATTGTATGGAACATAAAATTCTTTCAGGTAATCTACCACCTCAGCATATGTCCAATGCAGCAAAGGATTGAATTTATAAAGTTGTTTGTCTTCCAGCCATTCGATCATCGGCATTTCTTTCCTTGAATCGGATTGCTCAGCACGAACTCCTGTTATCCATACGTCGGCTCCGTGTAAAGCCCTGTTGAGCGGCTTCACTTTGCGAATGTTACAGCACTCCTTCCTATTTTCAACAGACTCATAAAAAGCGTTTACCCCTTTGGTTGTAACAAATTCTTCTACATCACTGGCCTCGGGGAAATATACCCTGATAGGCTTTTTATACCTGGCAGTAGTCCTTTCCAGGAGTTCATATGATTCGCTGAACAACCTGCCCGTATCAAGCGTGAATATTTTTATAGGCAGATCATTTTTAAAAATAGCGTCTGTTATCACCTGGTCTTCCTGTCCCAATGACGAGGAAAAAACAACCTTACCAGGAAATAATTCACTGATCATCTCCAGCCCTTCGACAAGGGAAGAAGCTGTTTCGAGTCTTTCTATTTGATCGTTACTTAGTCGCACGTTATAAGTTTGGTTGAGGAGTATAGCGCAGGTAAGGTTTTACCACTTTCACTCCCTTTGGAAATTTCTGGATGGCATCTTCTGTAGAAACAGCCGGAACTACGATCACATCTTCACCATGATTCCAATCTGCCGGTGTTGCTACGCTGTAGTTAGCAGTGAGCTGTAATGATTCGACGACTCTCAATACTTCATTAAAATTTCTTCCCGTAGATGCCGGGTACGTAATAATAAGTTTCACGAGTTTATCCGGACCAATTACAAACAGTGAACGCACTGTAGCCGTCGCGGATGCATTTGGGTGGATCATGTCATAAAGAGTAGCAACGTTTCTATCGCTATCGGCAATGAGAGGAAAATCGATCTGTACATTTTGTGTTTCATTAATGTCATTTACCCAGCCGACATGACGTTCGAGAGGATCCACACTTACTGCCAGCACTTTTACATTGCGTTTTGCAAATTCATCCTTTAACAAAGCCGTTTTACCAAGTTCGGTTGTACAAACTGGCGTATAGTCCGCCGGGTGAGAAAATAAAATTCCCCAACTATTGCCGAGATATTCATAAAAATCAATTTCACCTGTCGTGGTCTGTGCTTTAAAGTTGGGTGCCACATCCCCGAGACGCAAAGCCATATTTCTTCTTTTTTTAGTTATTAAATGAAATTCGAAATTAAGCTAAAAACAATACCCTACCAAACCAGTGGACTTCATTATGATTTCTTTTGAAAACAGTCGTTAGTTAATGAACAGGGGCAGAAGTAAGATCCTGCAAAGTTCTATGTTCCAGTATGTTCAATGTGGCATCCCGTACCAATATCATTGTATCGTGCAAGGCACAATACTGTTCGTTACAATTTTTACATCGTTCATAAAAATACAGGCTTACACAAGGAAGCATAGCAATAGGTCCATCAACTATACGGATAATATTTGCCATATGAGTTTTGGATGGATGATTTTTCAAATAATAGCCGCCCCCCTTCCCTTTTTTACTTTCCAGAACGCCCGCCTTTTTTAGCTCCAGAAGAATATTTTCCAAAAATTTAAGAGGAACTTTTTTCTTCCTTGATATTTCAGAAATAAGCACCGGCCCATGGTCGTATTTCTCAACAAGATGGGTCAGGGCCCTGAAAGCATATTGTGCTTTTTTTGACAGCATGGGTATTTATAATATCTGCAATTTATAATGAATCGGAGAATTCCTTTTAAGCATAGCAGAAACTCCGCAATACTTATCTAATGATAGGTCGATAGCTTTTTTTACTTTTTCCTCATTCGATTTGTCTGTTCTTAATTTATAAGTAACAAAAATATCTTTAAAGACCCTTGGATGTTCATCAGTTTGGTCAGTTTCCGTTTCAATTTCGAAATCAGAAAACTCAACCCTCATTTTTGAAAGAATGTCAACAATATCGATCCCACTACACGCGGCTATGGCCGATAAAACAAGAGCTTTGGCTCCAAAGCCATCCTCTCTTTTTCCGTCAATCTTTATCTCATTTTTTCCATGATAACTTTTGAACTGCTGATCTTTTTGCCAATATGTGATCGTTTTCGTACTCATAATTCTATTTTATAAATGATGTTTTTTATCGGACAAAATATTTTCCAGCGACCATTCGATCTTTTTTTCAAAAGGGTGATGCCGAACAGGACAATCTGATTTTAAACAGATGGGGCATTGCACATACAAACAACCATCGGAGTGAACAAAAAGTTCGATTGATTCACCGAACTCCTTCTTTATTATTGAACCTAATGCTTCAATTTCTGCATGAGCCTCGTTCACATTTAAATACCATGGTACTGTTAAATGACAATCTACATGTAAAATACTACCGTACTTGATAACCCGCAGGTTGTGAACGTCTACCCAATTCTGCTTTCTGTTAGCATTAAATGCCTTCACCATTTTTTCCAGCAATTCTTCATCTGCCTCGTCCATAATGCCTGCTATCGATCTGCGTACAATCCTGTACCCCGTATAAATAATAATACCTCCAAAAAAAACAGCGATCACACCATCTATCCAAACCAATTTAGTGAATGAGATGAGTAAAAGACCGGCAACAATCCCAAATGTTGAATAAGAATCGGAAATAAGATGGCGCCCGCTTGCTACTAATGCCAGCGATTGATTTCTCTTTCCATATCGAAATCCAAGGAATCCGACGCACAAATTAACGAGGCCCGTAATTCCGACAAGGATCATTCCTTTGTCAATACTATTGATCGGGCCAGGGTAAATAAGGTGTTGAACGGCTTTATAAATGATGATAGCACCTGCGGAAAGGATCAATGTACCTTCCACGGCTGCAGAAAGAAATTCAGCTTTACCATGACCGTAGGGGTGATTAATGTCCCTTGGTTTTGCAGAGATGTATAAACTATACAAACCAATAAAACCTGCTGCCACATTTACAATACTTTCCATGGCATCGGTTAATATAGCGACAGAGTGAGTAAGATAGTAAGCTAAAAATTTTACAGCCAGTAACAGAACCGAGATCGCGGCTATCCATTTTTGAATGTTAAGATTTTGCTGCTGTGTTTTCAATAATGCCAAGTTATTCAAATTTCTTTTGCAGAAAGTTGAACGCGTTTACTGACCCTTTTAAATGTTTTCCTGAGATTGCCCCTTAAACGAAAATAAAATTCCTTATTAAATAACTGCGAATCCCTAAGAGCCTTATAAGTGAGGAAAATTCCAATCGGTACTAAAATAAAGGTCGATAGCCACATTCCTGTAAACGGACTCATGCTTCCCTCTTTTGCAAATTTTTGGCCGGTATTACTTAAAAAATAAAACACCATAAAGAAAACAATGGCGAATATCAACGGAGTTCCCAATCCGCCTTTGCGAATAATAGACCCAAGTGGCGCGCCAATCAGAAATAAGACAAGACAGGCCGCAGACAACGCAATCTTTCTGTGCCATTCTATTTGATGCAGCCGCAACGCCTTTTTCTTCATTTCATAATCAGTTACCAGCACTTCATTTGTTGAATTTGCTGATAGTGCCTGTGCGTGTGCTTTCTCATCAATAAAATTTTTTACTGAATCAGGCAATACGTCATTAAAACTCTTCGCAGGCTTCACTCCGATAGCTATCGGAGTTAGCGTATCTGGTTTTTTCCATCCGCTATCTACATAAGACGCAAATTGAAAAAAGGGAAGGATTTCCTTTTTTGTTCGCAATTTTACCTTCACCACCTCTTTCTTTAAAGAGTCAATGGCCTGGTTCAATTGCTTAATGTTACGCATCTGCTGATTATTCTGGTACATACTGTCAGAGCTCTTTTTAAATTGAAGAGAGCTTAGGTCAAATTGCTTTATATACTCTTTGAATCCAAGCCGTATAAACTCAGAATTTGAATACCTGTCTCCTCTTTCCTGGTATCGCCAGCCATCAGTCAATTTCATTACCAAATAACGGCGATCATTTGTTATGCTCATGACGCCATTTTTTGCAACAATGAAATTATCCTGCAGCATCCCACCCCTCTCATAAACAATGACATCGTGAATAATACTGTCGTGTTCTTTTTTCCCTATTTTAATGGCAAACCCCTCGATCTTATTGTAAAAGACTCCCTCCTTCAACTCAAAGGCAGGCTTCGTAATGTAAATATCCCCGAGCAACGTTTTTGATTTCAAAACCGCCACGGGCATGATATAATTGGCAAATAAAAAAGCAAGAAAACATAAAAAAAGAGAGACAATGAAAAGAGGACGCATGAATCGCAACAAAGAAATACCTGCTGACTTTATAGCGACGAGTTCAAAACTTTCACCAAGATTTCCAAATGTCATTAATGATGAAAGCAAAACAGCTAATGGTAATGCTAACGGGACCAGCGCTGCAGTTTGATACCACGTAAACTCGAGAATGATGCCCGTGCTTAATCCTTTACCTACAAAATCATCGATCCACAACCAGAAGAACTGCATGATCAATACCAAAAGGGTAATAAAGAATGTGGCGACAAATGGTCCGACAAAAGCCTTTATAATTAATATGTCAAGTTTTTTAATCACGAATATTTAAAAAAGTTGTTTGTTATTTTTGATCGATGAATGAACAATCAAAAATACAGCTTTCACCCTTTGAGATGGACCTGCTGAATAACTCTGAATGGATTTTAACAAAGAACCTGATCGTAAAAAAAGCACAACGGTTGCTGGAAAAAGTCCAGGAAAATATTTTGGAACATGTTAAAGGGTCTTCTCTCAGTTTGCCACAGGAGGTGATCATCATTCCGCCAAAAATTTCAAAAGGGGAAAATTATAATGGGCTTCCGTGGTTGATGCTTGATTATCCCCGTTACTTTAAAAAAGAAAAAGTTTTTGCAATTCGTACGATGTTCTGGTGGGGAAACTTCTTCAGCAGCACTCTTCATTTATCAGGTCAATACAAGGAAAGGTACAGTTCTGTTATCATGCAATCATATGAAGCTCTCTGCGAAAATGAGTTTTTCACCTGCATTCATGACGAACAGTGGCATCATCACTTTGAAAAAGAAAATTATTTACCGGTTAAAAAATTTACTGCCAGTGATTTTGCTGATCATATTGATACAAGATCATTCATAAAGCTATCATGCCAGCTTTCTTTTCTTAAATGGAGCGATGCGCCCGATTTGTTATCAGAAAGTTTTATACGAATAACCAACTGGTTTGGTTAATTACTTCCAATACGGTGAAACAGGTCTTTTACCTGGTAGTTCCATAACATGCTTTGGTCCTTCACTTCCTTTTTCTCAGCAAAATCTTTAACAACGAGTATGGTCTGGTTTGTTATTTCGGATTTTTCGATGCTGAATTCAAAATATTCCTCTTTGGGCGCATCCAGCCAATGAAAGCGAATAAATTTTTCTTCCTGGCTTTCCAGTACTTCTGCTCTTTGAGAAGAACCATTCCATGAAAAAAAGAATACATTGTCTCTTTCATCCACTTTGTCAGCGAACCATTCCTGCAATCCTGCAGGGGTGGAAAGAAATTCGAAAAGAATGCTGGGAGAACATCTTACCGGGTACTCTAGCGTATACAATTGTTTACTCATCTTCATCTTTTAAAATCATCAATCAATGCAATTATAAATAATTATTTTAAGCGTCAAAGTTTTTTTCCGTTTATTTTTTCAGCTTTCTCAAACTCATATACTAAAAGTTCATTAAGAGCGTTTTAATCACATCGGAAATAAATTTTGGGACGTATCGCTAATTACCTTAATTTGCCTGACGTTCAATATTTTCGGTGGACGACGGACATTGTGATGGGATTTTTTGGGATAATGATGACCAAACTAACATTATTCTTTAACCCTAAAAATAACCCATTTTTAAAACCAACCTATGAGTATGCGACAATTGAAGATCACGAAGTCGATTACGAATCGTGAATCTCAAAGTCTCGAAAAGTATCTTCAGGAGATCGGCAAGGTCGATCTTATTACTCCCGAAGAAGAAGTAAAATTAGCACGGTTAATTAAACAAGGAGATCAGAAAGCACTTGATCGTTTGACCAAGGCAAATCTTCGGTTTGTTGTTTCTGTAGCGAAACAATATCAAAACCAGGGGTTGTCGTTACCTGATCTGATTAATGAAGGAAACTTGGGACTTATCAAAGCAGCTCAACGTTTTGATGAAACCCGTGGTTTCAAATTCATCTCCTATGCAGTGTGGTGGATCCGTCAAAGCATCTTACAGGCTTTGGCTGAGCAATCACGTATTGTTCGTCTGCCATTGAATAAGGTAGGTCTAACCAATCGTATTCAAAAGGCTTACTCTCAACTGGAGCAGGAATACGAAAGAGAACCATCGGCAGAAGAACTAGCTACCTTGTTGGAAATAGATATCGAAGAAGTCTCAGCTACTCTTGGTATATCTGCCCGGCACGTTAGCGTAGACACTCCACTTTCCGAGGGAGAAGACAATACTCTTCTTGATGTATTGGAAAATCCCAATGCAGTTAAAACAGATAACGAGCTTGACCACACTGAATCTTTGAAAGTAGAAATTGAGAGATCATTGAAGACGCTTACAGAAAGGCAAAAAGAAGTGATCTGTTATTTCTTTGGAATTGGCGTGGATCACCCAATGAGTCTTGAAGACATTGGAGAAAAATTCAGTCTTACCCGTGAAAGGGTCAGGCAGATCAAGGACAAAGCGATTACCAAATTGAGAACCGTAAACCGTTGTAAACTCCTGAGAACTTATCTCGGAGGCTAACCACGGATTTTAGGATTAAAAAACATTGATTTCACAGAATAAAACGTATGCACTGAAATAAATTTTACCTTTCTCTTCTTATTTTTGCAATCTGATTAAAAGTGAACCTACCTGTTCACTTTTTCCTTTATGTCAGTTGCTGATCTAAAATATCATGAAATAACGGGACAGATAATTGGCTGTGCTATGAAAGTACACCGTTATTTTGGCCCCGGCTTTCCTGAAATAATTTATAAAAGAACACTTGTAATTGAATTAGAACAAAACCACCTGGCCCATAGTTCAGAAACAGAGCGCGAAATTTTTTATGAAGATCGATTTATCGGTAAAAGGAGATTAGACCTACTGGTAGAAAATAATATATTGGTCGAATTAAAGGCTGTTGCCGAGATAAACAATGGTTGTTATGCCCAAGTCATAAATTACTTAAGAGTATTTAGCATTGAAGTCGGACTTTTGCTGAATTTTGGATCAGGAAGTTTAGAATTCAAAAGATTTATCAATACGAAACAATCCGTGAAATCCTTTTAAAATCTGTGAAATCCATGATATATGTTTGAATCATTGAGCGATAAACTTGAATCTGCGTTTAAAAGTTTAAAGGGCCAGGGAAGGATCACTGAACTTAATATTGCAGCAACTGTAAAAGAGATCCGCCGCGCATTGGTGGATGCTGATGTGAATTATAAGATCGCCAAAGAATTTACAGACAGAGTTAAAGACAAAGCAGTGGGTGAAAAGGTGATCAATGCTATCAGCCCTGGCCAGTTAATGACAAAAATTGTGAAGGATGAGCTGGCTGAACTGATGGGTGGGCAGGAAAGTACTTTCAATGCAAAAGGAAATCCCGCCGTGATATTGATCGCAGGTTTACAGGGCAGCGGCAAAACAACTTTTAGCGGAAAGCTTGCTAATTATCTTAAGTCAAAAAAAGGTCTTTCTCCCATGCTTGTCGCTGCGGATATTTATCGCCCGGCTGCCATGGAACAATTAAAAGTTTTAGGGGAGCAGATCGGTGTTGATGTTCATATAGAAGAAGAAAACAAAAACGCTGTTTCTATTGTACAGAATGCTATTAAAGAAGCAAAAAGCAAAAATAAAAATGTTGTCATCATTGATACGGCGGGACGTTTGGCAATTGATGAAGCCATGATGACAGAAGTGGCAAATATCAAAAACGCTTCGAACCCTAATGAAATTCTTTTTGTGGTTGATAGCATGACAGGCCAGGATGCGGTAAATACGGCGAAATCCTTTAATGACCGTTTGGATTTTTCCGGTGTCGTATTAACAAAATTAGATGGCGATACAAGAGGCGGAGCTGCACTTTCTATAAAATACACGGTCAATAAACCCATCAAATTTGCGAGCAGCGGTGAAAAGATGGATACGCTGGATGTTTTTTACCCGGAAAGGATGGCGCAGCGCATTTTGGGAATGGGGGATATTACTTCATTGGTTGAAAAAGCGCAGGAACAATTTGATGAAGAGCAGGCAAAAAAATTAGAAAGCAAGATCAGGAAAAACAAATTTGATTTTGCCGATTTCAAACAACAGCTCGAGCAGATCAAAAAAATGGGCAACCTAAAAGACCTGATGGGAATGATACCTGGAGTTGGAAAACAAATCAAGGATATTGATATCAGTGATGATTCATTCAAAGGGATTGAAGCGATGATCAATTCGATGACCCCCGCAGAGAGGACCGATCCCGACCTGATCGACAGCAGCCGGAGAAAAAGAATTGCAAAAGGAAGTGGGAAAGATATCAGTGAAGTCAATGCTTTTATGAAACAGTTTGAGCAAATGCGTGACATGATGAAGAACATGAACAAGATGAATATGTTTGGCAAGATGATGGGAATGAAAAGATAGTTGACAATTTGATAAATGATAGGTGATAAGTAAGATAAAAGTGAACCAGTTAAAAGATAAAAGTTCATTCCCAGGAACT
>Ga0207706_10002101_pt1 | contig 19499 bp, 23 predicted proteins | sample KBSC53metaG_FD_184318 | JGI IMG/M metagenome (GOLD analysis project Ga0207706, IMG submission 184318) | Corn rhizosphere microbial communities from Kellogg Biological Station, Michigan, USA - KBS C5-3 metaG (SPAdes) (version 2) | ecosystem: Host-associated > Plants > Roots > Rhizosphere > Soil ... | reverse complement strand
AAGCCCTTTTCCCAATGAACTTATCACGCCGCCAGTAACGAAAATGTATTTCACGAGAGGATTCTCCCTTTTGCGCGAGCAAGTTTTTGCTCCAGCGCAGTTGCATCTTTCGGCGTGTCTATGCCGGGCGATCCTCTGCCAGTGACGAGCACATGAACCTTTACACCATTTTCCAATGCGCGCAATTGCTCGAGCGATTCCGCGCGTTCCAGCGGCGCGGGTTTCCACTTTACAAATTGAAGTAGCACGTCGCGGCGAAAACCATAGATCCCTTGATGGCGAAAATACTTTGTTCGCGGAAAACTGCGTGGAAATGGGATCGCCGCGCGAGAGAAATAGAGCGCATGGTTTTTACCATCAAACACAACCTTCACTTGATGCGGGGAAGAGGCTTCCGTCACTCGTTCAAAGGGATGCGCCGCGGTAACGATACCGATTGTGCGATCCGAACGCAGCTTTTCGACAAGCTTATCGATTAAACGCGGATCGACTAGCGGCTCATCTCCTTGGATATTGACTATGTGGGCGACGCTTGTTGCCTTTCTCGCGACTTCGGCCACCCGATCGGTTCCGCTGCGGTGTCTCGGCGATGTCAGTGCAACTTCTGCGCCCCACTCAAAAGCCGCCTCAGCAATGCGCATATCGTCGGTAGCAATGATGATGGAATCCAAGTTTCCGGTCCGCATGGACTGCTCCCAAACTCGATACAAAAGCGGTTTACCAGCAATAAGATACAGTGGTTTTCCTGGAAAACGTGTGGAATTCCAACGAGCAGGAATGATCCCAACGGCTTTATTCATTCAGGTGAGCAAGAATGATTTTAGCCGCATCAGCGAAGTTCGATGCAATCCAATCTGCGACGCTACCGGTCATGTCACATTGAAGTCCAGTTTTAACGCGGATTGTGCGAACGCCGGCGTTGCGACCGCATTCGGCGTCAATTTCTTTATCACCTACAAAAAACGAGCGGGAAAGATCGATTCGGTGTTCTCGCGTGGCCTGCAGGATCATACCGGGTGCCGGTTTGCGACAATTGGAACGCTGACCGGGAACGTCAGGGCAAAAATAGCATGCATCTATCAGACCATCGCCCAGTTGGCGCAACACCTCTGCTTCTACCGCGCGATATTGCTCATTTGTAAAAAACCCGCGACCGATACCGCTTTGGTTCGTAATGATAATGAGTTTGAAGCCGTTGGATTTCAAACGCCGCAATGCTTCGGGGACTCCAGGGAAAATTCGTACCTGTTTGGGATCAGAACAGTAATCGACATTCTCCATAATGGTGTCGTCGCGATCGACAAAAACAGCAGGAGATTTAGATATCATGCGGGGGACCGTCAATTAACACTCGGCTTCAGACCCGTCATATCCTGCGATTTCGGCTACGGCCTGTTTCAACAGTTTTCCGTCGCGCCAAAGTAACCGTTGAACCGCTCTGATCACCACGCTGCCGACGGCACCTGGATTGACCGTGCGTTCCAATGAGACAGGACCCTCAGTGTTTTGCATCATCTTTGAAACTAGCAATCAGCTCATCTCGCGTGACCGTCGCTGTCCCAAGTTTGCTGATCACGACGGCGCTTCCGTGGTTGGCGATTTCGGCCGCTTCAATCGGCGTCGCCTCGCAAGCGAGTGCCAAGGTGAAGAGAGCAATAGCGGTGTCGCCGGCGCCCGAGACATCGAAAACCTGGCGTGCCTTGGTTGGGATATAATGCGGCGGTCCCTCTTGCTGAAAGAGCATCATGCCGTGTTCACCGAGCGTGACGAGAACATACTTTGTTTTCCATTTCTTGAGCAACGTTTCGCCGGCGCGCTTCAGCTCAACATCTTCTGCCGGAGCGTCGTCCGGATCACGCCAGGGGATGCCAGCCGCGAGGAACGCTTCAGTGCGGTTCGGCTTTATCACAGTGACACCACGCCAACCGATAGAGTTGCGGGGATTAGGATCAGCCACGATAAGCTTTCCTTTTTCGCGGGCGTCGCGCGCAATTGGAGAAACCAGGTCGGTCGTCAAGAAACCCTTGCCGTAATCTTCGAAGATGATCGCATCGGTCTGCGAGAGATTTTTTCGAACCGCTGCAACGACTTGCTCAATTTGTACCGCCGATAATCCCGTAGATTGCTCGCGATCGACACGCACCACTTGCTGATGGCGCGCGATGATGCGGGTTTTAACGATCGTGCGAAACGTCTCATTCTCAATAGCATCGGAGATGTCGATGTTTTGTTCTGCCAATAATTCACGAAGCTGCCGGCCACTGCGATCTTTGCCGAACAACCCGATTACCGCGATGTGATCCACGAACTCGCGCAGATTGCGCGCGACGTTGGCGGCGCCTCCCGGATAAAACGATTCGCCAGTCACTTCCACAACCGGCACAGGAGCCTCGGGCGAAATGCGGCCGACTTTCCCCCAAACGAATTCGTCCAGCATCAAGTCGCCGATCACGACGATTCGCTTGGAGGAGGCGCGGTCGAGAATCCATCGAAGCCGAGTCAGATTCATAAAAAGTTAAACGGGGATGCCGCTAAGGCGACGAATTGGTTCGATTGAAATGAGTCAAAATGTTTTAGGCGATGATTTGTGTCCAGCGGGGGTTCTGCTTAAGGTTTGCTCCATTAATCCTGAATGCGAACCCAAAATCAACAATCGAAGCTCCCAATGACTCCATTCACCAGATGTTTAAAGGTAAGTGCAATTGCCCTGAGTAGCCTGACGCTGTGCGCCCAAGGCACCCAGGTCCCACAGCACATCGATATTAAGCAACTGTCGAAAACTGTGGAAGACGTGGTCGTACCGTTGCCAAATGAGATTTTCGGCGCATTAAACAAATTAGGCGCGGTCAATTGGAAAGAACACGTTCGCAGCGACAAAGGAACAAATTTTACCGAACGGCCGCGTATCGCTCTCCTGCTTGGAGCCGTAATCGCCGATGGCTTTGTGGCAGTGCAAGCGGAGGATGCACCGGCGGTGAAGGAAATTGGCCAGCGTGTGCTGGCGCTCGCCAAGGGAATTGGCGTGGGCAATTCAATCACGCCACATGCTAAGGCCATCATCGAGGCAGCGGACAAGCGTAATTGGGAAAGTGTGCGGCAGGAGCTTGATCGCACCCAAAACAGCGTGCAACAGGCAATGAACGAAGTGCATGATGAAAAGCTATCACAGCTGGTTAGTTTGGGCGGATGGCTGCGGGGCACGGAAGTGTTGACCTCGGTGGTGACCAAGCATTTTTCCGCTGATGGCGCGGAGCTGCTACATCAACCCGATCTTCTTTCGTACTTTCAAACTCGATTGAAGGGGATGCCGGAGTTTAAGGTTCCAATCATCCGCGAAATCGAAGACGCGCTCGTGCAAGTGAAGCCTCTCATCGATGTGGGCAACGCGCGTATTCCTGCGGAATCAGTAAAGAAAATCAATGAAATCACGACGCGGCTTGGGAACGGTATTGTCACCAAAGATTAGGAATCTTTAATGAATGCGCTTGTGAACGTTTTCTTACGCGGACAGTTCTTGCTGTTGACTTTGATCGCGCTGAAGCCTGCGGTCCTTGCTTCGGTTGACGACGCGCAGTCGTTCGCTCTTCAGGCCGCGGAACCTTATGTGAAGCAGGGCTTTCAAGTGCGTGAGGATTACTGGGGAGGCGATCTCGGGTCGGGGGAGAAAAAAGCTGTGCGGCAGCAATTGTTTAAAGGGAACGAATATTGGTTTTGGCTAGGGACGGAAGTGAATCGGGCCAAGGTTTCCGTCCATATCTATGATTCGGATGGAAAACTGGCGGAAGAAGCGGATGGATGGGAGAAAGGTCATTTTGCCGCTGCGCACATCGTTCCCAAGACTACCGGGAGCTACTTTATCATTGTCAGCGTCGAGCAATCGCCAGAGGAACGCACGCACTGGGCGCTGGTATATGGTTTCCGGTGAAAGTGATTCGATCTTGCGCAACAAGGAAGGCCAGCTTCGAATCCCCGAAAGCTTTCGGGACTGGAAAGCCGCCGTTCCTTAAGCTATGACAGAAACCCGCACCTTGCAGTTTGAAAACCCGCGCGTTCTGCAATCGCTCTACGCCAACGACCTTAAACTTTTGAAAAACCTCGAAGATACGCTTGGCGTTAAGCTGACTACTCGTGAAGGCTGGGTCAGACTGGAAGGAGAACCGGGCGGAATCGACAAAGCGCAGCATGTGTTTGAACAACTTGAGAAGGCGCGGCAAAAAGGCGTGGACATTCAAAAACATGAATTTAATTACGCTTTGAACTCGGTCACCGAAGCGCGCGACGAGAATCTTGGCGACTTGACCGCGACGAAAATCGTGACCTCGCCACGGAAGCCGCCGATCATTGCGCGATCAGCGGGGCAACGCAATTACGTCGAAGCAATCCAGAAGCAAGACATCGTTTTTGGGATCGGCCCGGCCGGCACCGGCAAGACTTATCTTGCGGTTGCGATGGCCGTTGCTGCGCTGAAAAAGGAACAAGTTACGCGGATCATTTTAACCCGGCCGGCCGTGGAAGCGGGCGAGGCGCTCGGCTTTCTGCCGGGTGAGCTGGAGCAAAAAATCATGCCCTATCTGCGGCCGCTTTACGATGCGTTGCGCGACATGCTCGAGCCGGAGGAGATCGAGCGTTTGCTGGCCCGGCAGACCATCGAGATCGCGCCGCTTGCCTATATGCGCGGACGCACGCTGAATCACGCTTTTGTCATTCTCGACGAAGCGCAGAACACGACGACAGAGCAAATGTTCATGCTGTTGACCCGGATCGGTCCGAGTTCCAAATGCGTAATCACGGGCGACGTGACCCAGATCGATTTGCCCGCAAATAAGCGCTCTGGCGTGGTCGAGGCATTGCAGGCCCTGAAGACGATTCCCGGAATCGCGACTGTTTATTTCACCGAGCGCGATGTGGTGCGGCACGAGCTGGTCCGCGCCATTATCAGCGCCTATCAGCAACACCGCTCGCCTGCGCCGGCCTCGCGCAAATAAGGAATTTGATGTTCGATTTTCTTAGACGCGGACGGCTTATCAAACGCGGTCTTGCTTCGCGAAAAACCCGGCGTCGCCGGCCCCGAAGCGAGCTGGCGCGCAATCTGGAATACGCTCCGTATGCCAAGGTCATGATCTTTGCGGCATTCGCGGCCGGCCTCGCTTTTCTCGTCTTCAGCGGCCAGCAACCGGAACCGACCAAGAATTTTGTCATCGCGCTGCTGGTTCTGGGCACTGCCATCACGCAACTCTGGATCAACCAGCCAAAGAGCTTTTCCCAAAGCTCACGGATCCTTCTCATTTTTGGGGTTATCTTTGTTCAACTGGCAGTCACAAAAGGGTTGCTGGTGATTTGCAACAGCGGCGATTACTGGTTTCTAAAGCCGGAAATGGGCGGATTGATCACGCCCTATGCCTTCGCACCGCTCGTGCTCAGCGTTTTGCTGGGTCGCCACCATGGCCTTTACGCCGCATTTTTTGTTAGTCTCTGGAGCAGCGTTTTGTTTGGTCCAATTGACGCCCCGCTCTTAGTGACCAGCCTAATCAGCGGATTCACCGCCGTCTCTCTCACATTGCAGGTGCGACGTCGCAGCAAATTGATCCGGGCAGGCCTCGGAGTAGGTGTAGCCATTTGGTTGTTGTCGCTGACGTTTGGTCTGATTGGGCCAATTACTCTCTTTTCGTCGGTTGCCAACGATTGGGGGATGATTGGATTGCAGAGCGCGCTCGCCATCGGCAATGGAATCCTCACCGCTACCCTGGTGGGCGGCGCGCTCCCGATGCTGGAACAACTGTTTCGAATCACAACCGACATTTCCTGGCTGGAAGCATCCGATCTTAACCATCCGTTGTTGCGCCGGATGACAATCGAGGCGCCGGGCACTTATCATCACAGCTTGGTCGTAGCTAACTTGGCTGAAGCAGCTGCGGAAGCGGTCGACGCAAACGCGACGCTCTGCCGCGTCTGCTCTTATTTTCATGACGTCGGCAAATTGGTGAAGCCGGAATATTTCACCGAAAACATGAGCTTCGAACGCAACCCACACGATGATCTCGCCCCAACGATGAGCGCCTTAATCATCATCGCGCACGTCAAAGAAGGGGTCGATCTCGCTCTGAAGTATAAGCTCAATCAACGCATCATCGATATCATTCAGGAACATCACGGCACCTCGCTTGTCCGCTACTTTTATCAGCGCGCGCTTCAACAGCATGAAGACGCGCGTGCCGGTGGAAAAATCATGAAGCTGCGCGAGGATGATATTCCCGACGTGCGCGAGGAAAGTTTTCGCTACAGCGGACCGAAACCGCAGACGAAGGAAAGCGCGATCGTCAGCCTGGCGGACACCGTCGAGAGCGCCTCGCGCAGTCTAGAGAAACCGACCCCGCAGAAGATCGAATCGCTCGTGAATGAGCTCATTGAAGAGCGCATTACCGATCGGCAATTGGAAGACTGCGATCTGACGCTCGGCGAGCTGAAAGTCATCGCCGAACGGTTCCGGTTCACGCTACAGATGATGTTGCACAGCCGGATCGCCTACCCAAAACAAGCGCCAAAGACAGGCACTCCACGCGAGGAAACGCTTCGCCCGGACGTGATGGCCGCGACTCGACGACCGGCAACCGCTCCGCCTGTCTCAGCCGCGTGAAGGTAGGGCGCGAGCCAATTCCGCTAAAGCGCTGCGAAGGGTAGGGCGTCGACCGTCGGCGGTGGAAATATCTCGCGCGGGAAAGTTCGCGATCGCGAGACGCGCTCGCTCCGGCAGCTGCCGGACGTGACCCGCGTGCGCCGCCCCAAACGAGGCGCCTAGCACGCGACGCTCTACAACTCGGGCGCTCGTGCCCGGGGCTCGCGGTCTTTCGAAGTAGCCGTGCTCGGAACGGTGACGAACGGTCCGCCCTCAAGCGGTGTAATTTTCGTGAAAGCGACATCAGGCATTTCGCTCGGCAGGCCCTGGAGCGGAAAATCTTTCCGGAGCGGAAAGAACGGATAACCATCCCACATCAGGATGCGACGCAGGTTGGGGTGTCCGTTGAACTTAATGCCCATCATGTCGTAAATTTCGCGCTCGTGCCAGTTGGCCGTCGGCCAAATATCGGAAACTGTATCGACCACGCCAACATCCTCTGAGACATGCAGCTTGAAGCGAAGATGGATGGCGTGCGGCATTGAGTACAACGCGTAAACAATCACGAAACGCGGTTCCTCGCCGAAATTGTCGATGCTCGTAATGTCGAGTAAATAATCGAACGCAAGTTCGTCACGGCAGAATGTTGCGATCTCGCGAAGATCATTCGTGGCGATTGTATAAGTCGTCTCGCCCCGAAATTCAGTCTTGCGCTGAATTTTCTCGGCGAAAGATTCCGCCAACGATTTAAACAGCTCCTCGCCAGTCATGCGTCATGCTGTTGTAGGGCAGGCGCTCCGCGGTGCCAAGGTGATGCCGGAGGCAAGCGGAGCGCTTGCCCTACAGTTACAGATTTCAGCGCACATCATCATGTGAGCGCTTCCTCAAGCCGTTCCACTAGTTCCGGCTTCTGCCTCTTTAGCGCACGTTCGCGCGAGATTTTCTCCTGCAATTTCATCAGACCAGCCAGTAGTGCTTCCGGGCGCGGGGGGCAGCCAGAAATGTAAACATCGACCGGCAAAAGTTGATCGATCCCCTGAAGAACCGCGTAAGAGCGATACATGCCGCCGGTCGATGCGCATGCGCCCATCGCGATCACCCACTTTGGCTCCGGCATTTGCTCATAAATTCTTTTCACTGCTAGCGCCATTTTGTAAGTCACGGTGCCGGCAACGATCATCACGTCGCATTGTCGCGGCGAAAAACGCATCACTTCCGCACCAAACCGCGCGATATCGAACCGCGACGCAGCCGTCGCCATCAATTCGATTGCGCAACAGGCGAGACCCATAGGCATCGGCCAAAGCGAATTCTTTCGCACCCAGTTGAGCGCCGCGTCGAAGCGCGTAAAAATGACGTTGCCCTCGACCTTCGAATCATAGGCCGTGGAATGCGTTTCTGGCATCAGCTAACAGTAAGATCACGCTCCGTCCTCGCAAGAGAAAACCAGCCACGGATGAAACACAGATTACGGAAAGAATACACTGAGCTCCCCAAGATGAATCTGTGTTGATCTTTGGCTAATTTCGCAATCGCCTCCGGGAAGAACATGTCATGACCGAATTGAACGGCACGCATCTCGATCAACTTGAGAACCAGAGCAACCATTCTGGGGCAATTATTGCCGCGCTTGAGAGAATACGGAGCGAACGAGTAGCCTGTTCGACCCTGGATGCCGGGACCTGAACGCCAACGTTAGAGTTCGCGCTGCCGAGTTGAGCGATGCGCCTGAGCTTGCCGCGCTCCTGTGCGAGCTCGGCTATAAAACGACAAGCGACGAAATGAGGATACGTTTGAAATCGATTTTTTGCCCGATGCGAGTTACGGCACGTTTGTCGCGAAAATCGGCAAAGAACTTTGCGGAATGATCGGCACGCTGACGCACTTGAGCCACGAACATAATGATGTTTCCGGAAAAATTGTTGCACTCATTGTTTTCGAAGAAACAACGGCGCAGCGGCGTCGGTCACGCTCTCATTGCGGCCGCGGAAAAGGATTTTCGCGCGAAGAAATGTTACGCGAATCACTTTAACGACGCGTTTCGAACGTGGCGAAGCGCATCGATTTTATGAAGCGGTCGGTTATGCCCGAACCGGACTCCGTTTCGCCAAGAACCTCGCGCCTGCGGGGAAGAACGCCCTGCAAAATCGTCAGTAGCGGACGCGGACGAGAAACAGGCCTTCGGCGGGAGCGGCGAGACGCGGCGTGCCCGCATGGGTGGAGGCGAGCCGATCGGTCAAATCTTCGACCCGCAATTTGCCGAGCGCGCATTTGAGTAGCGAACCAACGGTCAACCGAACCATCTTGTAGAGAAAACCGTTGCCGTCCAAATCGAGCGTTACACAAGGTCCGTCGCAGCGCACCCGCACAGCATGGATTGTCCGAATCGTGCTCTGTTCTCGCGTCCCGCGATTAGCAGCGAAGCTCGCGAAATCATGGGTGCCAACGAAGTGTTTTGCCGCTCTTTTCATAACGTCGAGATCGAATGGGGTTGCGACATGCCAGGCGCGGCCATATTCGAATGGCGGCAAGACCGGGCTGGACCAGATTCTGTAACGATAGAGTTTTCCTTTTGCGGACAGGCGGGCGTGAAAATCCCTTGATATATATCGACATCGGAGGACGCGAATGGCCGGCGGCAGCAATGCATTAAGCGCCTCTGTCCAACGCGCGGCTGTAAAATCGCCGTCGGTCACATCGACATGCGCACACTGTGCCAGAGCGTGGACGCCTGCATCCGTTCGTCCGGCCCCATGAACGCGAACAGCTTTGCCGCCGATACGCTCAAACGCGCGTTCGATATGATCCTGAATCGTGTTGCGATGGGATTGGCTTTGCCACCCGGCAAATCCTCTCCCGTCGTAAGCTATGATGAGTTTCAGTCTTCGCTCCATCGCAATTTAATGACGGTGACCAGTGATCGATGAACCGTGATCAGAGGCTACATCGAGCGCTGTAAATTCCGATCACCGATCACTCTTCGGTTTTAGCGCTGAGTTGTTGCGAGTCCAGATAGCTCTGCAAAATCATCTGAGCCGCTACCTGATCGACATAAGCCCGGGTGTCTCGCGTTTTTTTGCCGGCGTCACGTAGTGCCCTGTGCGCCGCAACCGTGGTTAGCCGCTCGTCCCACGTGACAACCCGGCATGAAAGAATCGTTCGCAATTTTTCCACGAACCTGAGGGCTTCAGTTGCGGCGACACCGATCTGACCATTCATCTGCCGTGGGATTCCTACAACGACATGATCGACTTTCCTCTCACGAATTATTTGAGCCAATCGCGGTGTCGCTTGCTCATTTGCTGGGATTGTTTCCAGCGGATGCGCCAATAATTGTAGCTCGTCAGAGATTGCCACTCCGATGCGCGCGCGACCAAAATCGACTGCTAAAATTGGGTTCATTGTTTTGGCAGGGCCGCGACCGCCGGGCACGCCGCGTTCAAAGTTCATTGCAGTTCTAGCGGCAGCTTGCCGATCAAGTTCTTGATCTTTTCCGCTTGATGACGATGACAAATCAAAACTGCATCGCTAGTCCGTACAACTATGAGGTTATGAACTCCAAGCAGGGCGATCGTCGCCCCATCCTCATCGAAAATGATGTTGTTGGTCGAATCGACCGCAGTGACCGCGCAGTTGACGGCGTTGCCCTGTTCATCTTTCTCGAAGTAATTTGCTACTGCTCTCCAGCTTCCGATGTCATCCCAATCGAAGCTGGCTTCCACCACCAGCACTCGGTCCGCTTTCTCCATGATTGCGTAATCGAATGAGATTCGTGGAAGTTTGCTGAAGCGCTCGCGCAACGCCTTCTCAAACTCTCCCTCAGCGCGAAGCTGGGAAATGAAGTCGGCCAGCTCCGGCGCACGTCGGTTAAATTCACTCAGGACTGTAGGCACGGACCAAACGAACATTCCCGCGTTCCATCGAAAATTTCCTTTCCGCAAAAACGATTCAGCCAGATCAGGGTTGGGCTTTTCGCGAAAACGCACGACTCGATGAATCGCATTTTTAACACTGGACTTTCGCAAATGGACCGGCTCGCCATGCTCGATGTAACCGAAACCGGGACAAGCCCATGTTGGTTTGATACCGATGCTTATAAGCTCGCCTGTCTCCTCAGCTGCATCGACGGCCAAGGCCAATGTCTCCTGAAAAGCGGCTCGACTCGCTATGACATGATCAGCAGGAAGCACAATCATCGTAGCTCCGTGATCGCGCGCTGCCACCCAACCCGTCCCTAGAGCGACTGCCGCCGCGGTATCGCGTTTGGTCGGTTCCGCCACAATATTTTCCTTCGGGAAATCGGCCAGCAGGTCACGAACTGCTGCTTCCTGTTCAGTGTTTGTCAGAATTAGAACACGTTCACGCGAAACGAGGCCTTCAAGTCGCGCGACGGTTTCTTCGAGAAGCGTTTTGTCGGAGACAAGACGAAGGAGTTGCTTTGGCCGGGACCGACGACTTAAGGGCCAAAAACGTTCACCACTCCCGCCGGCGAGAATGAGCGCGTAAGTCTGATTGAGCATTGAAGCGAACGCTGACCGAATTTTCCTGGTCGCGACGATTTTCCCGTTTCTTTTTTCGAAACGAGACGTATATGGTAGGCCATGTCTCTCCCGATATCCATTTCAAAAACAGCCGAGCAACTCCCAATTGATCCCTTGCTGGTGGTGACACGTGCTGCCATTGGCCTTGGCTTGGGGATATTAATGGCCGACAAAATCAAACCTTCGATTCGCCAGGTCGCGGCGATTGCGCTGGTCTCAATCGGCGCGCTGGCGGCGGCGCCTTGGCTGGTCAAAATCACGTTGGGACAGATTAATCGGCCGGAATCGGAATGGGGGAGTCGCGCCCGGCTGCGCTCCATTCGAGGAGATGCTGGTTACAGCTCCGATAACGACGTCTATTGAGGTTTTACACCGACGCTCGCTGCGGCGGAGCGCCACGTGATTTTGCCTCGTTCCCGGCCTGTGGGCAGGACAGACTCCGGCACTTCCCTGTCTGAATGTCAGATTGGGTGCATAGCTTTTCCGCCTTTTACGAGGGACGCGACCGACTAAGAATCCATTGCATTCGCCGCGACTCGAACCGACCGCGTCAAGCCGTTGCCGGCGATTTTACCTCGGCGGGGAACCCATTGCAGGCCGGCGCGCCGCGCCGCAAGATCGATAAGCTCTGCTACTCGCGACTTCAACGCACGGGCTCGCGTACCTAGGAAGACCAAAAAGAGCAAATAGGCGCCGGTGGACCAAAGGTCAAGGTGGGAAACGTTGAGCTGGCGATATATCAGCAGACTTAACGCAATAAGATTCAGAATAATTGTGGTCGTAACCAGCCGGTCACGGAGGCGAACGCGGGTCAAGCATTTTCCAGCGCCGTGGTATTCAGTGACGGTTTGTAGCGCGATGCTCCACCAGAAATTTCCGTAAATTTGAATGTCCCATTCATTCCACCCACTATCGGTCGAGTAACGCCAGCCTTCTTCGTCGAGCAACTGGAAGATCGCTCCCAGCAGGTAGTGGCGATCTCTGCCTTCTTCGCTCCAAAAGATCCGCCGGCTGAGACTGCCGGCCATACGTGCCCCATTGGGCAAACGTTCGTGCGCTCGAATCACGCTCCGAGGTGTGCGCTTGAAATGCAGCCAGGTGAAATAGCGCGACCACCCGCGGACGAGCGGCTGGGCGAAAGCGAGCAACATCACAAGCAACCGGGCGTGCACTGTATCAAACTTGGTCTCGATCGGAGCCCGAACCATGTAGGAGAGAGCAACGCACAGAGTGCCGCCGAGCATGAGATAGGGCACGATACGCAGTGCAGGCAAAAAAATCCCGAGACCAAAAAGAAAAATGGTGAGAGCGAACCATTCAATGCTGCTGAGATAAGCAGCGACATCAGACTGCGGCGTGGGATAAATCGATTGAAAAAATCCTTCGCCAAAAATTCCATGATAGATCACTGGCCGGCTCATGAACCCGGTAGAACGGGGCACTCCGTAAATCTGCCCACGCCATTTTGCAGTGCCGGTCGGGCCAAAAAAGATTAAATGTTTGAATCGGAGCAGCGATTCCGCTTCGCCATAGCCATCCTGCTGTTTCAAAAAGGCTCGCAGCGTAAAGCGCCGGTGGTGCCAGACGATCGCGGTTGGACTGAACGCAATCACAAAACCGGCTTGCTGAAGTCGCCAGCAAAAATCGACATCATCCCCCGCTTTATGATACTCCGGATCGAAGCCGCCGATGCTCTCAAACGCCCATCGATGGAACGCCATGTTACAGCCGGGGATGTGTTCGGCGACAGTGTCGGTAAGCAGAACATGGCTGGGACCGCCCGGAGCGGCTGCGACACAGGCCTGAATCCAGTTTTGTGCCGGTGGGGTGACGTTCGGGCCGCCTACTCCCGCATAGTCGCCGCTTACGAGCGTGGCGATTAGATAATAGAGCCAATCGACATCGGCCATGCAGTCGGAATCGGTGTAGGCGAACACTTCGCCCTTGGCTGCCGCCGCGCCGGTATTGCGGGCGTGGCTCAATCCATGATTGCTTTGATGGATGTAGCGCACCCACGGGAACTGCGCCGCGATATAAGCTGTGTCATCGGTCGATCCGTCATCGACCAGGATCACTTCGTATTCGGGATAATTGAGTTTACCCAACGAATCGAGGCAGGCTGCGAGCGTCTGGCCGCCGTTGTACGAACAAACAATTACCGAGACAAACGGCGCGCGCGGCAAGGGGCGAAGGGGAACGGTGGAGTTGTCCGGGCCAAGTTTTTCGCGAAGCGTGTAGAAGGCTTTCTTCGGCTCCCGCGCCCTTGTCACGATCCCAAACGCCCAATCCGTGATTTCCTGGCCCCCCGTGAACCATTCGTCCGTCCAAGTAAAGAAAATCGTTCCGGCAAGACCGCACTTCATCACGCTATCGATATGCCAGCTGACCAATTCGGCCTGTTCCTCCTGCGAATGCCTGATGGTGTCCATGCCGAATTCGCCGAGAATTAGTGGCCGCTCTTCCGCCAGATTTTGCAGCCGCAGCAGGTAACGCTCAAAGTCGCACTGATTGTGCAGATAAACGTTGAAACAGCAAAAATCGACGTTCTGGGGTAAGAGATATTCGGTTGGAGGATAAGTGGCGTAGGAAAAAAGCGCAGTTGGGTCGATCGCCCGTCCGATTCGAACCAATTCCTCGACAAATTCCATGACGCGACGCGCACCGAGCCAGCGCACCATCGTGCTGGGGATTTCGTTTCCGACCAGATAGCCGAAAACCGCGGGGTGACCCGCGTTCGCACTCACCGCGACCCGCACGGCCTCTGCGATCTCAGAGCGCGCTCTTCGCTCCCGCAAAAACTCGACATGCTTTGCCCATGGCAAGGTGACAAGCACACGCATCCCGGCTGCGGCGCAACGATCGAGAAACCATCGCGGCGGAGCATGATAAATCCGCACGACGTTCAAGCCGATCTGGCGCATCAGGGCTAGATCGGCGTCAACCTGTTCCGGTCGTCCGAGATAATTTCCCTCTCCGTCCGGCTTGAACGGTCCGTAAGTAATCCCTTTAAGAAAAAATTTCCGGTCGCCCTCGAAAAAAAATTTCGCGACTGCACGAATCCGCGAGTTGGTGCTCACAGCGGCAGTTTCCTAGTCCATGCAATCGACTCATGCAAGGTGGATTGACCCGTCACGGGCGATGCCAACAAATGCGGCTTTGCCGTATGAAATACGATCGGCAAGGCTCGCTCGATCCGTTAGCTCGCTGTCACAAATCGACAGGCAGAACTCAGCTCAGCAAATGTACGGTTTCGGCCAGCGCCTCTTGCATTGCTACGCCGGTGCGCTCGATATCTTCCTGTGAATGCGCCGTGGAAATGAATCCGGTTTCGAATTGCGACGGCGCGAAATAAACGCCGCGTTTCAGGCAACCATGAAAAAATTTAGCAAACATTTTCAAATCGCTTCGCTGCGCGCTGGCGAGATCGCTAATCGGACCTTTGGCAAAGAACAAACAAAACATTGATCCAATCCGGTGAAATGTGGTGCCGATTTTTGTATACGCGATGGCCTCGCGCGCGAGCCGTTCAAACTTGGCCCCAAGTTCTTCTAGCAGTTTCCATCCATTGATTCGTTCCAGTTCACGCAGTTGCGCAAGACCGGCCGCCATTGCCAGCGGGTTTCCGGAGAGTGTTCCTGCCTGGTACACAGGACCGTCGGGCGAGAGTTGGTCCATAATCTCGGCGCGTCCGCCAAACGCGCCGACCGGCAATCCGCCACCGATCACTTTGCCAAGCGCGGTCAGATCTGGATTAATGCCATAAAGCTCCTGGGCACCGCCGGGCGCTACCCGAAAACCGGTCATTACTTCGTCGAAAATCAAAAGCGCGCCATGGCTTGTACATTCCTCGCGCAAGATCGATAAAAAGTTTTCCTGCGGAAAATAAAGTCCCGCGTTGGCCGGGATCGGCTCGAGAATCACTGCTGCGATCTGATTTCGATTCTCGCGAAAAGCTTTTCGGACAAGATCGACATCGTTGAACGGAAGCGAAATTGTCAGATCGACGAATCCCTGCGGAACTCCAGAGCTGTTGGGCTGGCCATGGGTAAGCGCTCCACTGCCAGATTTCACGAGGAGCGCATCGACATGCCCGTGATAACAGCCGTCGAATTTGATAATTTTATCGCGGCCGGTGAACCCACGTGCGAGTCGAATGCAGGACATGGTTGCTTCTGTTCCGCTGTTCACCATCCGCACTTTTTCGATCGATGGCATCCACTTGCAGATCAATTCCGCCATTTCTACCTCAAGTGGATTTGGTATTCCGAAACTTAAACCGCGTGCCGTGGCTTCGCGCACTGCGTCGACAACGACTTTGGGAGCGTGCCCCAGAATCGCTGGCCCCCAACTGCCAACGTAATCGATGTATTCGTTCCCATCGATGTCCCAAAACTTTGCGTCTTGCGCGCGTTCGACGAAAAACGGTTCAGCACCAACCTGACGAAGTGCACGGACCGGAGAGTTTACGCCGCCGGGAATCCGCTTTTGAGCGGCACAAAACAAGTCTGAGGAACGAGCAATCATGGCCAGGTACAAAGGTTCAACGTTCAAGGCTCAACGTCCAACGCCCAATCTCCATTGATTGACACCGGGACAGCGCGCCCGATAATTTGCGTTCGCTCAAGTGCTCGGCGGGGTAGCCAAGTGGTAAGGTCGCGGTCTGCAAAACCGCTATTCGCGGGTTCGATTCCCGCCCCCGCCTCTTCTCATAGGTAAAATCGCCACAAATGAGGCGGAAAAGTGGCTGAGGTCACAACAAAAGTCACAACAAATTTACCGATTTCAGTGCTGTTCGGCGTTGTCCGTTGAAGTCGCATCCGGCAATGCGAGAATCTGTCGATGCGGTTCAAGCCAGCGGCACTGAGCCTCCTTTTTTGCCGCCGTCCTCCGGCACGGAAGCTGTCTCCCCCCAGTGGTCCACTCTCGTTTGTAAGCGGGGGCCGAAATTTTTCCCGATGAAAAACAAGCAATCCGTGACGATTTCTCAAAAGAGAAATGACCTGCTGCTGCGTGTCGCGTAATTCCTTAATCGCTTTTTCCAGATCGGTCGTGCGACGTTGCAACTCCGCGGTGCACTTATCCACGAGCCGCTCCAATCCACCGCTGTAGACCTGGCACTGGCGAAATGGAGCGCGCCCCGACGCTTGTTAGTCGGTGCGCGAGATTCCTTTACTGGCCAGTAGCACGTAGTCCGGGCTGCCAGTTCACTCCAGCAGCTGGGGCAATTGACCAGGTTCCTGACTGCAGCTCAGAACCATCCGATAGGTAGATGGTCCAGGTATGGTCAAAGCGAATCACGTAGATCGCATTAGCAACGTGATTCTCTGCCAACGTAAGGGCCTCGCCTTGATTGTCCACAACCCCCTTTGTTCCGACCACTGGTCCGCTAATGCAACCTGTTTCCGTACCGAAAACCTGGCCATTGTTCTTTACATGCACCCTGATGCCATCGCAAAAGCCGTCATAAACGATGTCTAAGGCTTGCGCGCTAACGGCAAAGCCCATGACCATTGCAGCCAAAGCAAATGTTGCTTTCCCAAAAGGCGACCGGCTGGTTGATTTTTTTAAGTCTAGAGTTGTTATATTTTTTGTTTTCATTTTTTTGTTGAGGTTGGATTGTTGAACTGCTTTAGCTGGGTATTAAGCCAGCCAATTAGTTAGATTGCAGGGAACAGAATCTTTATGCAGAAAATTTTTGAAATTCGTTGCGGTCGCGCAACTTCATCCGGAGACCCTTCAGAATATCGTGCTTGCGGCGATTGATGGTGGATTGATTGACGCCCATCGTATTGGCCACCTCGATTTCTGTGCGTTCCTTCCAAAACAATTGTTCGATCAGTCGTCGCTGCGCAGCGGGTAAGGCGCTAACAACATCGCGCAAATGGTCATTCGAGGGATGCGCCCCATTTACCTTTTCCGTAGATGAAGCGGTAAAATCGGAATGCTCGAAAGTCGTCGCTTCTTCGCGGGAATCGCTGACCGCAACATGCAGAACATATCTCCATTCCTTGCGATAACGCGCAAGGCAACGCGTCATCATGCGGCAATAAGCAAAACCCGCCAGCGGGACCCCCCGCTCGGGATCGAATTCACAAACAGCCTGCCATGCCGCAGCCATTCCGACCGCCGTTAACTCTTCAAACCAATCGCAGTTCGACCAATTTGGCGGCACGCGCCAGGACCGAATCCGCTTAAACCCGAATTGCACCGCAGTGCCAAGATCTTCGTCCCTCTCCGATAAGATATGTGAAGTAATAATGACCCTTCTTCCTCTTAGGTGTTCTCCGCCCGGGGTGGAACGGATTTGTCTTCACTTCCTTCCAAAAGAAAAAAGGACCTGGAATTGCAAAAAAAGTGCTGAGCAGCGGGGAAGATTGAAGAGAAATCATTAAATTTTGAATGCCTTGCATAGTCACCTATTCAGCCCTCGAGACTCGCGTTCATTGAAATGGTCGTCTTGAGTAATCGGGCGACGGGGCATTTCGTTTTTGCTGATAGCCCGGCATCGATAAAATGATCGTGGCTCGCATTCGGCACCCTATGCGCTTCCCAAAGATTTTGGGAGGCGTATAGCCTTGGCGATCAAATGGCCTTAACTCGGTGCGACGAATGCCATGCGGAGATTAGTTCGCGAGCGAATTATTTGCGATTCCTACGCCGCTGATGGTTAGGGTCTGAGGGATTGAGGAGAATGAATCAAGGGTGATCGTGAACCCGCTTGCGCGGACGTCGAAGACAATGCCGTTGACTTCGATGCTTTCGTAGTATGGGTGTCCCATGGGCTCGCCTCAGTCGTCGGACCCTGGCAGATCTCGACGCCGTTGCCGCCTTTGCCTAATAATGCGGACCTTCTGTTAGTTTGCCCAACACTCACGCCCGGGATTGCGGAGCAGCAACGCCAGGTAATGCAGGCCCCGCGCGGCTTTAAGGAAGGCTAACTGCCCGTGATATCGAATAACCCAATATTCACCTCGTCGCAGGAACAACGGCTGTTCGGGTCTCGAAAGAGTCGAACGAGGCGAGCCGACATCGCAAAAGGTGTTCACATCCTCTTCGAGCAACGGTGAACGAGAAGAGTAAGAGTATGTAACTAAAGTCCCATTAGGAGTCGCACTCATTGTTCGCTGACCTTAGGTGTCGTCCGTCTTCTTGTTGTGAGGGCTTTCATCTCTCTCCAAACATCAGTTCAAATCCCTCCACCATCTTTGTTCCAATCTGCACCGCCAGCACCGCCGCGCCGCCAACCAGGAGCAGGACAGCAACAGCCATGCACAGGCAGGTTTCGTGGATTAGGTAGGGTATTTCCTGGACGAGTAAATGTATTCTGCTCCGAATGGTGCGATTTGGACGGAGATCGTATTCTTTGGTCTTAAACGCGCGGACCGACGCTTCCATTTCGTGCGTCGGGGCGATTAGGTCCTTGAAGCAGTCGTCATTCATGTTGCTCGAAATCGGGTTTTGATTTGCAGGTTTGCCTCTTCCAGAACTGAACAGATTTGTTTTCAACTTCTTCCAAAAGAAAAAAGGACCCGGAATTGCAAAAAAAGTGCGAGAGCTCGAATAAAACTGGGACGAGCTGTGCTTCTGCGCTTTGACGCGGCGCCGAATGGCTGTCAGAAGCGGCCGAAAGCCAAGAGGATCAAGTAAACGAGAATGACGGGTTGGCGATGACTTGCCGGCAGCGCAGCCAAGAGCTCCCCGGGCCGAGGCCGGTCGCCCGCCCGGTTCAACCGCCAGCATTGAGCGAAGCAGGGTGATGACCGGCTCGGGCACATGCGCCAGGACTAGTTGCTCCAGCGGCAGCGGCTCGTCGTGAACTTCTCCCACCGAGCGGGCTCGAAAGGGCGTCCGGCCACAGAGCAAATACCAGAGCGTCGCGCCCAGCGAATAAATGTCCGAGCGCGTATCGAGCGATGGCCGGTCCGCGCGGAGTTGTTCCGGGCTGGCGAAGTCGGGTGTGCCGGAAAATCCAACGCGAGTCTGGTTGTCGTCAGTCAAAGTCATTGCGATAGACTTGGCCAGACCAAAATCGATCACTTTCACAACGAGTGCATCAGGGTCGCTGGAATCGTTACGGACGATCATCAAATTGCTGGGCTTCAGATCCCGATGCACCAATCCATGCGCCTCAGCCGCTATGAGCGCGTGGGCCACCTGGACGGCTACCTCCAAGGCAAGATAAGGCGTAATGAGGCGATCGCGGCGGACATATGCCTCGACGGTTTCGCCTTCAATCAGTTCCATCGCATAGAAACATTGGTCATCCGTTTTACGCATTCCGTAGTAAAAAACTGAAGCCACGTTGGGATGTCGAAGCCGGGCGGCGGCTCGGGCTTCTCTTAAAA
>Ga0207706_10002100_pt1 | contig 19502 bp, 15 predicted proteins | sample KBSC53metaG_FD_184318 | JGI IMG/M metagenome (GOLD analysis project Ga0207706, IMG submission 184318) | Corn rhizosphere microbial communities from Kellogg Biological Station, Michigan, USA - KBS C5-3 metaG (SPAdes) (version 2) | ecosystem: Host-associated > Plants > Roots > Rhizosphere > Soil ... | reverse complement strand
CCACGCTCGCGCTGCCGCTCCGGATCGCGCGAAAGAGATCGGCGTCGGGAACGAGGCAGACGCGCTGGTCCCACGGGTCGTAGCGCGGCGAGAAGTGGATTTGCGCATCGCAGGTCGGGCCGGCGAGCTCGCCCGCCATGTCGACGAGGCGTTGCTTGACCTGCTGGGGCCGCCGGCGCGCCAGCCGGTAGTAGAACGTGCCGATGAGGACGTTCTTCCAGCGCGCGATTGCCGATGCGGTGCGCTCGGGCAGGATCCTGAGCAGCGCCTCGGCGATGCGGTCGCGCGCCGGCCGTGCGACGACGTACGACGGCGAGCGCTGCAGCATCGTGACGTGCGCCGCCGTCGCGGCGAGCGCGGGAACGAGCGTCACCGCGGTCGCGCCGCTGCCGATGACGACGACGCGCTTGCCGCTGACGTCGAGCCCTTCGGGCCAGAACTGCGGGTGGACGAGCGTGCCGCGGAAGTCGGCCTCGCCGGCGAAATCGGGGCGGTGGCCCTCGGCATAGCTGTAGTAGCCGGCGCAGACGTAGAGGAAGCGCGCCCGCCAGACGACTGCCGCGCCGTCGGCGAGGCGCTCGCCGTGCACCGTCCAGGCGGCGTCGGCGGTCGACCAGTCGGCGCGACGGACGGCATGGCCGAACCGGATGCCCGGCACGATCCCTGCCTCTTCGGCGGTGTCGCGGATGTAGCGCAGGATCGAAGCGCCGTCGGCGATCGCCCGCGGTGCGGTCCAGGGCCGCAGGCGATAGCCGAGCGTGAACATGTCGGAGTCGGAACGCACGCCGGGATAGCGAAACAGATCCCAGGTGCCGCCGATCGCGTTGCGCGCCTCCACGATGCACCAGCGCTTGCCGGGACAGCGCTGCTGGAGATGGTGCGCGGCGCCGATTCCCGACAGGCCGGCGCCGACGATCAGGACGTCGAGCAGATCGGCAGCGGCGAGTGGCGAGGTGGCGGTGGAAGCGACGGTCATCGGCAAGGCAGAAATCGAAACAAGCGCCAACTGTATGTGGCGTTTCTCGCGCCGTGGCCGCCTCCTCCCGAACGGTGAAGCGCCGTGCGCACGGTCTCGGGCATGATCATTGCCATGGTGCCGCCCTCCGTCGACCCTTACGCCGCGCGCGGCGCGCCCGCGCACCGACGGCCATGAGCGACGTCTCCGAGGACGCTCGGGCGAACGCGGCACGGCGCTCGCTCGAGCTGCTGACCGCCCAGGCCGACGTCGTCCGCGCCGAGCTCGCGCAGCTGCGCCGCGAGCTGGCGCAGGTGAAGGAGGAGCTGAGCAACCTCAGGACCACGCAGGTGCTCGAGGTCAACGCCGAGCTCGTGCAGGCGGCGGTGCACGCCGACAGCGTGGCGCAGACCGCGGTCAGCAGCCTCGACGAGCTCGCCCGCTCGACGCAGCACGACGAGCTGACCGGAGCGCCGACGCGCGCGCTGCTGCTCGACCGGCTCGAGAACGCGATCGCGATGGCCGGCCGCCGCTCGACCCGGGTCGGCGTGATCTTCGTCGACCTCGACGGCTTCAAGCAGATCAACGACACGCTCGGACACGCCGTCGGCGATCAGGTGCTGCAGCTCGCGACGCGGCGGCTCGAGTCGTCGGTGCGCGAGTCGGACTCGGTCAGCCGCCACGGCGGCGACGAGTTCGTCGTGCTGCTCGCCGAGCTGGCCAAGCCGAGCGACGCCGCCGCGGTCGCGCAGAAGATGATCGAGACGCTGCAGGCGCCGGCGCTGATCGGGCCGCACCGCGTCGCGGTGTCGGCGAGCCTCGGCATCAGCGTCTATCCCGAGGACGGCGACGACCCGATCACGCTGATCGAGTGCGCCGACGCCGCGATGTACCGCGCCAAGCGCGCCGGTCCCGGCGGCTACGCGTTCTGCAGCGACATCGCCGAGGGCACGCACCGCGAAGGGCGCGCGGCCGACGCGTTGCCGCATCGCCGCCCGGAGAGCGCGCTCGCCGAGCACGAGGCGCGCCTGCGCGAGCTGCTCGAGGCCAACAAGCAGCTCGTCAGCGCGGCGCAGACGGCGCAGCGGCTGCAGTCCAACGCCGAGGAAGCACATCACCGCCAGATCAACTTCGTCGCGATGGCCGCGCACGCGCTGCGCAACCCCTTGTCGGCGATGCGCGTCGCCGCGATGACGATGCAGCACCCGCGCGCCGACGACGCGATGCGCGCCGGCCAGCACGAGATCATCCAGCGCCAGAGCGCGCACATGGCGCGCCTGATCGACGACCTGCTCGACGGCTCGCGCGTCGGCGCGCGCGAGTTCCGCCTCAAGTGCAGCCATCTCGAGCTCGCCGGCATCCTGCGGGACGCGATCGCCGCGTGCCGGCACGCGATCGACAAGAAGCAGCAGCGCCTCCTCGTCGAGCTCGACCCGGCGCTCGCCGTCGTCCACGCCGATCCGCAGCGGCTGACGCAGGTCTTCACCAACCTGCTCAACAACGCGTCGCGGCGCTCGCATCCAGGCGGCGACATCCTGCTCGCGACCACGTGCGGCGCGGACCAGGTCATCGTCACCGTCGCCGACCACGGCGTCGGCATCGCTCCCGAGGAGCTGCCGCACATCTTCGACCTGTTCGCGATCGACACCAGCGTTCCGGTCGACGAGTCGGGGCTCGGCATCGGCCTCGCGGTCGTCCACGAGCTCGTCAAGGCGCACGGCGGGACGGTTGCGGCCAGCAGTGCCGGCAAGGACCTCGGCAGCGAGTTCATCGTCCGCCTGCCGCTCGCCGCCGCGGCGACGTAGCGGCCCAGCGCGGCTAACGCAGGATCGCGTCGACCTTGTCGCGCCAGAACGCCGGCGGCGGCGGGTCGCCGAAGCCGGCGCGAGCATTGTCTTCCATGTGCTCGCGCCGCCGCGTTCCCGGAATCGCGCACGTCACCGCGGGCTGCGAGAGGACGAACTTGAGCAGCAGCTGCGCCCAGCTCGCGCAGCCGATCTCGGCGGCCCACGGCGGCAGCGGCTTTGCGAGTAGCCTGCGCAGCAGGCCGCCGCCGCCGAACGGCATGTTGACGATGACCGCGACGCCGCGCTCGGCGGCGAGCGGCAGGACCCGTCGCTCGGCGGCGCGGTCGTCGAGCGCGTAGTCGATCTGCAGGAAGTCGAGTCGCTCCGAGCGCAGCACCGACTCGACCTCGGGATACGCCGACGGCGAGTAGTGGGTGATGCCGAGATAGCGGATCCGGCCCTCTTCCTTCCAGCGCCTGAGCGTGCGCAACTGCGTTTGCCAGTCGACGAGGTTGTGGACCTGCATCAGGTCGATGCGATCGGTCCCCAGCAGCCGCATCGAGTTCTCCATCTGGCGGATGCCCTCGTCGCGGCCGCGCGTCCAGACCTTGGTCGCGACGAACGCCTCGGCGCGGCGGCCGTTCGCGGCGAGCAATGCTCCGGTCGTCTCTTCGGCGCGGCCGTACATCGGCGAGCTGTCGATCACCGTGCCGCCGGCATCGAGCAGCGCGTCGACGACGCCCGGCAGCTCGGCGTACGCGGGCGTTCCGGGCGCCTGGTCGAAGCCGACGTAGGTGCCGCAGCCGATCACCGGCAGCGGCTCGCAGCCGCGGCGCGGCGGGGAAACCGATGGTTGGCCGATTGGAACACTGCCCGGGCGAGGCAGAACGCACGAACAGCACCGCAAATGCCCGCCACGGCTCGGCCTGCGGGAGGCCGGGGTGAGCGCGCGCGACGGCCTGTTCGCTGAAGACGGCGTCGTCCGCTGCGCCTGGTGCCGGCCGAGCGCCGCGTACCGCGACTACCACGACCGCGAATGGGGGCTGCCGGTCGACGATGACCGGCACCTGTTCGAAAAGCTCTGCCTCGAAGGCTTCCAGGCGGGCCTCAGCTGGCAGACGATCCTGCACAAGCGCGACGCGTTCCGGCGCGGCTTCGCCGATTTCGATCCGCACGCGGTCGCTCGCTTCGGCGCCAAAGACGTCGCCCGGCTGCTCGCCGATCCGGGGATCGTCCGCCACCGCGGCAAGATCGAGTCGGCGATCGGCAACGCCAAGCGCGCACTCGCGCTGATCGACGAGTTCGGCTCGCTCGCCGCCTATGTCTGGCAGTTCGAGCCGAAAGCGTCGACGCGGCCGAAGCGCGTCACCGTGGCGCGGTTGCGCGCGCTCGGCGTGCCGGCCGAGGCGGTGGCGCTCTCGAAGGACCTGCGCCGGCGCGGCTGGACCTTCGTCGGGCCGACGACCGTGTACGCGTTCATGCAGGCGATGGGACTCGTCGACGACCACCTCGAAGGCTGCCACGCGCGCCCGCTGGTCGAGGCGGCGCGCGCTGCACGCGGGGGCGGCACGCCGCGTGCAGGAGTCGACTCCCGACGAAGGAGACCGCCATGACGCGCGAGACCGAAGCCGCGGAGGACCCGCGCTCGCAGGATGCAGTCGATGTCTCCGATGCCCAGGCGGTGCGCCGCTGGTGCGAGGCGCTGGGCACGACCGACGAGGCGCTGCTGAAGGCGGTGCAGAAGGTCGGCCCGCGGGTCGACCGCATCAAGTCCTATCTCGGCGCCGGTGGCAACGCTGCCGACCAGGCCGACGGCTGAGCCGCATGCGCGCCGCGGCACGGCGTGCCATCCTTGCCGCTTCGAGCCACTCAGGAGTCGCCATGGATCCGGTCGTTCACTTCGAGATGCCCTACGACGACGCTGCGCGCGTCACCGCCTTCTACCGCTCGGCGTTCGGCTGGAACACCGAGACGCTCGGCGCCGAGATGGGTCACTACGTCCTCGCGACCACGACCGCAACCGGCGCCAAGGGGCCGACGACGCCGGGCGCCATCAACGGCGGGCTCTTCAAGCGCAGCGCCGACATGCCGGCGCAGGTCCCGTCGGTGGTGATCTCGGTCGACGACATCCGCAAGTCGATGGACAAGGTCCGCCAGGCCGGCGGCAATGTCCTTGGCGATCCGATGGACATCCCGGGCGTCGGCAAGTACGTCTCGTTCATGGATCCCGAAGGCAACCGCGTCAGCATGCTGCAGCCGTTGCCGCGCCAGGGCTAGCGCCGCGCGGGCGTTCCGCTTGCTCCGCCCGCGGCATGGCGGCCGCGGGCGACGTTCGGATCGGCATCTCGGGCTGGCGCTACGCGCCGTGGCGCGGCGTCTTCTATCCGCCGGGGCTGCCGCAGCGAAGCGAGCTGGCGTTCGCGTCGCGGATGCTGCCGACGATCGAGATCAACGGCTCGTTCTACTCGCTGCAGCGGCCCGAGTCGTACGCGGCATGGCACGCCGAGACGCCGCCGGGCTTCGTCTTCGCGGTCAAGGGCTCGCGCTACATCACGCACATGCTCAAGCTCCGCGGGGTCGGCGCGGCGCTGGCGAACTTCTTCGCTTCGGGTGTGCTGCGGCTCGGCGACAAGCTCGGCCCGATCCTCTGGCAGTTTCCGCCCCAGTTCGGCTTCGACCGCGAGCGCTTCGCCGCCTTCTTCGCCGCGCTGCCGCGCGACACCGCGGCGGCGCTCGCGCTCGCCGAGCGCCACGACGAACGCCTCGCCGGCCGCGCCTGGCTTTCGATCGACCGCGCCCGGCCGCTGCGCCACGCGGTCGAGATCCGGCACCCGAGCTTCGTCGACCCGGCGTTCGTCGCGCTCCTGCGGCGGCACCGGATCGCGCTCGTCGTCGCCGACACCGCCGGTCGCTGGCCGCTGCTCGAAGACCTCACCGCCGACTTCGTCTACGTCCGCCTGCACGGCGACGAAGAGCTGTACGCCAGCGGCTACGGCGACGTCGCACTCGACCGCTGGGCAGCGCGGATCGCGGCGTGGCGCGCTGGTGGCCAGGTCGCAGACGCGCATCTCGCGTCGCCAAGGTGGGCGCCGCAGCGCGCGCGCCGCGACGTCTACGTCTACTTCGACAACGACGTCAAGGTGCACGCGCCGTACGACGCCGCCCATCTGGCGGCGCGGCTCGGCGTCACCACCGGCCTCGCCGCCGGCAACCGCTTCGTGCCGCCGCCCGGACTCGAGCCGCCCCGGACGCGCTGGCCGGCGTTCAGGCGCGAAGCGGCGCGCGCCCGCTGAGCCTCAGGGCGCGGCGGGCGAGCCGACGTGCGGAAGGGTGTCGGCGAAGTCGAGGTCGTCGACCTCGCGCATCAAGAGCGTTCCGGGAATGCGCTCGGCGTCGGCGAACTTGCGCGCCTCCTCCTCGCTCAGCGCATACATGGTCCGGCACATGCGGCCCGACTTGGGATCGCGGAAGCGCCAGCGCCAGTATTCGACGAGCTTCATGGCCTCGCTCGGTTTCGTCTTGATGGCCTCATCAACGAAAAGGCGCGCGCTGCGTTGACGAAGGACGCCGAAGGGTTTTGCGAACGAACGTAGTCTTTCGTAAAGCCGGCGCGCCGCGCGTCTAAACCGCCCGACTCGGGCTAGCCTTCGACGGTGGACGGCGATCCCGCGTGCTGCACGCGGGAGCGTGGGTTCCCTTGCGCTGCCGTGCAGCAGGCAGCCGTGGAGGCATCGTGTTCTTGCAACGTCTCGTGCTGACGGCCGCGCTCGTCGCGTCGTTGGCGGTCGGGGCTCCCGGCGCGCACGCCGGCGCGTCCGCTGCGGTCGCGATCGACGGCGTCGAGGTCGAGCAGGTCGCCGCGCTCGCCGCCGGTGTTCCGCTTCGCTTCTCGGTCTACGGCACGCCGCACGCGATCGTGTCGCTTCACATCGAAGGCGGCTGGCACGTCCTCGCGCTGCGCGAGAGCGACCCCGGCGTCTACGAAGGGACCTACCTCATCGATCCGCGCGACGCGATCGTCGCCGCGAGCCGCGTCACCGCGACGCTGCAGCACGACGGCCGGCTCGCGACCGCCGCGCTCGACGCGCCGCTGCTGCTCGCGGCGACGCCGCTGCCATGGGCCGACGCGGCACGCGCGCAAACGGAAGTCGTCGCCGCGCGACCGCCGCCCGTGGCCGCGCCGGTGCCCGCTGCCGTCCCGGCGGCGCGTTCGGTCCCCGCCGAGGCGACGGCCCCTCCTCTCAGCGCGCCGCCGCCACCGGCGCGGGCGGTGGCGCCGCCCTCGATCGTCGTCGCGCGTGCGCCGCAGCGCGCATCGTGCGACGACTGCGCGTTCGTGCAGTCGGTGCGGCTCGTCGAGCCGGTGCCGGGCGGTCCGATCGGCGCGGTCGCCGGCGCGATCGCGGGCGCCGTGCTCGGCAAGGAGCTCGGCGAAGCGCACCATCGCCGCATGCTCGCCCTCCTTGGCGCGCTGGGCGGCGCGTTCGCCGGCCACGAGATCGGCAAGCAGGCGACGCAGCAACGGGCCCAGTACGACGTCGTCGTGCGCACCCGTGACGGCCGCGCGCAGACGCTGCGCCTCGACCACCCGCCGTCGTTCTCGCCCGGCGACACGGTGCGCCTCGGCGCGCTGCGCGGCGAAGCGCAGCCGGCCCCGCTCTGACGCCGGGGCGCGGCCGAGCACCGGAAGCCATGTCCGCCAGCGCCGCCGCCCTGCCGTCGCCGGCGCCGTTCCTGGCGCGGCTGGCGCGCCGCGTTCCTGCGCTCGTCGAGCTCGCGCTCGTCGCCGCCGCGATCGCCTGGCTCGTTCCCCTCTTCGCCCGCATCGCACCACTCGACCCCGGGCGCGACCAGCGCTTCCTCGACCGCGGCATCGCCGTCGTCGGCCTGCCCGAGCCGGTGCTGCCGGCGACGTGCGACGCCGTCGCCGCGCTCGCCGCGACCGACGTCGCGGGCGCGCTCTGCGGTGCACGCCGCACTGCCCCGCCGACGCGCAAGCTCGACGCAATGCCGGCGCCGCTCGCGGTCGCGATCGGGCGCGCGACGGAGGCGTTCGCGCGGCCGCTGCGCGCCGCCGACGAGCGCGCGCGCTCGCTCACGGGCGAAGACCGCGACGGCGACGCCGCGGTGCGCGAGCGCGCCGACGCCATCGCGGCGATCGAGGCCGACGTCGCGCCCTTCGTCGAGCGCTTTCAGCTGACGCAAGGCGCGGGCGCCGGGCCGTTGCCGCTGCGCTGCGCCGCGCGCTGGATCGAGTCGTCGTTCGCGGCGCGGCCGGCGCGCGCCGACACACCTGCCGCCGACGGTGACCGCGCACGCGCCAACGCCGTGCTGCTGCTCGCCGCCGCGATCGACGGCCGCGCGGCGACGGCCGCGCTCGCCGCGACCGCCGAGCTGCCGCCGACGCCGCGCGGCGCGCCGTGCGCGAGCGGCGGCGAAGCGCTCGCCGCGACCGCCGCGCTCTTCGCCGACGCCCGCCATTCGCTCGACAACGCGCGCAAGAACGAAGCGATGCGCGCGCTCACCCGCAGTGCCGGAACGCAGTGGGCGGCGGCGATGGCGCTCGGCTTTCTCTTCGTCGTCTGGAGCCGGCACGCGGCGCGGCCGGCGCTCGGCGTCGCCGCGGCGCTCGCGGCGTGGGCGGCGGCGGCGTGGGCGGCGCGCGTGCCGTGGCCGCTCGCGGGCGGCCACGACTTCGTCCTCGCGCGCGACGATGCGTCGTGGCGCACGCCGCCGGCGACGTTCGTGATCGTGCTCGCGGCGATCGCCGTCGTGATCGCGATCGTCGCGCTCGCACGCGGTCCGGCCACGCAGCGCGCCGCGCCGTTGCGTGCGATGAGCTCGCGCGTCGGCTACGCCGGCTTCGTCGTCGCGAGCGGAGTCGGCTGGCTGCTCCTGCTCGACCTCTCGCTCACCGGCCACTTCGGCAATCGCTATCTTGCGCTCTACCACCAAGGCCATCTCTGGCTGGCGATGCTGGCGCTGTCGGTGCTCGTCTTCGTCCGCGCGCCGCTGGCGAGAGCCTTCGCCTGGCTGCTTTCGGTCGTCGGAGAGGCGATGCAGCGCGCCAGCCGGCGCGTCGGCAAGCTCGGCGGCGGCATGCTCCTCGTTGTCGCGACCCTCGCTGGGGTGGTCGCGTTCGGCGTCGTCCTCGCCAACCGCCGCCAGCTGACGTCGGAGCTCGGCCGCATCTGGCTGATCGTCGGCGCCGCCTGGTTCTTCTTCCTTCGCGCCGGGCCGCTCACCGAGCGGCTGGCGAAGAGCGGCCGCGCGATCTTCTCGTTCCTGCGCTGGACCTGGCCGCTGCTGCTCGTCGTCGGCGTCCTCGTCGCGGCGATGTTCGTGACGCGCGACATGGGGCCGCTCCTGATCGCCGGCTACGCGGGCGGTGCGTTCGTCGCCGCCGCGCTCGCGATGTGGTGGCACCACCGCACCGGCCACGTCGTCGTCGCGTTCTCGCTCGCGCTGGTGCTCTTCGTGGCCTGGATCGGCGGCATCACGGCGGCGCTGTTCGCGGTCGGCGCCCACGACAACGTCGCGGCGAGCCGGCTCGAGAGCGTCGCCGCGCCGTTCGCGTCGATCAACGACCAGCTCGCGCTCGTCTCGTGGTTCCAGCGCGCAACGCCGCCCGAAGGTTTCGGCATCGGCACCGTGCCGTGGTGCGGCTTCTCGTCGGCGCGCGGCTGCAGCGGCGTGCCGGCGCAGATCCACAGCGACTACACCTTCACCGCGCTCGTCGGCACGTTCGGCCCGCTTGCGGCGTGGCTCGGATCGGTCGCGACCGCGCTCTGGCTGCACCGGCTCGTTCGCCACCACGGCCGCGTCACGCGCGGCGAGCCGCGCCTCGTCGCCGGCGCCGGCCAGCTCGGTCACGACGGGCAGGCGCTGACGAGCTGGATCGCGGTCGCGTGGGTGGTGATGACGTCGTGCCAGCTCGCCGTCACCGTCGCCGGCAACCTCGCGGTGCTGCCGCTCACCGGAGTGACGTTTCCCTTCGTCAGCTTCGGCATGACCTCGCTGCTCGTCAACATCGCGTTCCTCGCCTTGTGCCTGAACGTCGACGTCGCGCCGGCTGGCGCCGATCGGAGGCACGATGGCTGAGCGCCGGCGCATCTCGCTCCTCGAATGCGCGATCGCCGCCAGCCTCGGCGTCGTTCCGGTGCTGCTCGGCGTCATCGCGCTCGTCGCGGTCGTCCGTCCCGCCGATCCCGACGGCGTCGACGCCCAAGGGCGCAGCGACCGCTACGTCAGCGTCCGCCGCGTCGCCGCGCTGCAGACGTTCGAGCGCGCGATCGTCGAGCGCGGCACGTTCGTCGCGACCCGCGCCGACGCGCTCGGCGTCCTCGCCGGCGTGCCGGCGTGTCGCAAGGAGTGGGGCGGACCGGCGCCGCTCGCGCGCTGGCTGCGCGAGCTCGCCGGCGCGCGCGCCGAGGCGAGCGCTGCCGAGCAGATCGCGGCGCAGATGAACGAGATCGACGCCGCGCTGCTGCGCTTCAGCAGCCGCGCCAACGCGCGCGTCGAGCACCGTGTCGGCCTCGATCCCGTGCGCTGGTTCGCCGCCGCGGTCGACGCGCTCGCGACGCCGGTCGAGGCCGCCGACGCACCCGGCCGGCGCTTCCAGGTGCGCTGCGCCGACCTCGTTGCCGCGCTCGAGACGCTGCACCGGAGCGACTCGGCGATCCTGGAGACGCTGGCCTGGCGCGGCACCGAAGGCAAAGCGACGCTCGCGCGCTGGCGCGCCGAGCAGGAGGTGCAGATCACCGCGCGCGAGGTGACGCGGCGCAATCCCTGGGGAGGCGTTCCGGGTTGCATCTACCTCGGCGGCGAGAGCGACGCCGGACCGAGCTACTTCCTCGCGCCGCCGCGCAGCGCGCAGCAGCGCGTCTGCGCGATGGCGGCGGTGCGCAGCGTCGCGGTCGCCGCAAGCGGAGCCGCGCCGGTCGCGATCGCAGGCGAGCCCGGCGCCGACGCGGCGGTCGACGACCCGCGCTGGAGCGTGCCGCCGTCGCTCTTCACGCTGCTGTCGCCGCTCGAGCCGCTGCGCCAGCCGGCGGGCGCGCTCTACCGCGCCTACGCCGGCAACGAGGACATCGCTGCGCGCGTGCACGCCGGCCGCATCGGCTCGCGCAACCACGTCGTCCTCGACGGCGCGCCGGTCGACGTCGGCTATTCGATCGACGTCACGATCGACCCCGCGCTGCAGGCGCTCGCGCAGAAGACGGCCGCTTGCTACACCGGCCGCCACGACGTCTGCCGCGTGCTCGGCATCCGTCGCGCCGAGGACCGCGACGGCGCGATCGGACAGCAGCTGCTCGAAGGCGCGATGGTGCGGATGGCCGCGGTCGCGGTGATCGACATCGCGAGCGGGCGCATCGAGGCGCTCGCCGGTGCGCTCTCGCCGTGCGCGCGCCAGGAAGTCGACGGCCCCGGCCGCGATCCGGGTTGCGATGCGCGTCTGCCGTATCGGGTCCAGTATCGCGCCGATGCGCTCCTCAATCCGGCGGTCTACCACTCGGCGATGCCGGCGTCGACGATCAAGCCGATCATGGCGACAGCGTTTCTCGGCGACGGCGAGCGCGGCAGGAAGCTCGTCGCCAGCGAACGCGCGGCGATGCAGCACGAAGGGACGCCCTCGGCGCAAAGCCTGCGCGGCCAGCTGATGCGCTCCGACTCGGCGCGCTTTCTCGACCGCATGTTCTGTTTCGACCAGAACTTCGTCGCCTGCCAGCGGCCGTGGAGCGTGCAGGCAGCGGCGCACGCGTTCGGCTGGAACGCGAACTGCGACGAAGCGCGCATCTCGTGCGGCAACGCCGACCTGCTGTTCGGCGCGCCGCTCGTCGCCAACGACGAGCGCGACTGGAACGCGCCGGGGCCGACGCCGATCGCCTACGGGCGCCTCCTGAGCGAGCCCGCGGGCAAGGCGGTCGGGGCGGCGATGCACCTGATGCCGCCGATGCCGCTCGATCCCGGCATCGTCCGCCGCTGCGCGCTCGGCGCCGACGGCCGCCGCGGCAGCGAAGACGACTGGGAAAAGTGCAAGGGCGGCGCAGTCGTCGACGTCGTCGCCGAAGGCTGGGGGCAAGGCCATGCGCGCGCGACCGTGCTCGGCGTCGCCGGAATGATGGCGACCCTCGCCGCCGCTGCGAACGGCAGCGCGCGCGTGCCGCGGCCGCATCTCGTCGCCGCGATCCACGGCGTCGCCGGCGCCTCGGCCGAGAGCTTCGCGAGCGCGGCCGCACGCTGGTCCGAGCCGCAGACGATGCCGCCGCCGCTCGCGCGCGACGCCGCCGAAGTGATCCTGAGTGGGCTCTCGTTCGGCCATCGCGCCGGCACCGCGCGCACCGCGTGCGAGCAGGTCTTCGACGCCAAGCGCTGTCGCGACATCGACTGGCTCGCCGGCAAGACCGGGACGCCGAGCTTTCCGAGCGACGGCCTGACGCTCGATGCGATCGTCCGCCTCTGTCGTCCGGGCGCGCCGCCGTCGGCCGAGGCGAAGCGCGGCGCGTGCAGCTCGCTCAAGCCCTACAAGTGGTACGTCGCGGCGTTCCGTTCCGACCGCGCCAAGGACGGCCCGTGGACGAAGGCGATCGCGGTGCTCACCGAGCGCAACTGGCTGCGCGCGAGCGGGCGCATCCACGGCACCGGCGACCACGGCCCGAATCCGTCGGCCGAGATCGCGATGCAGATCGTCGGCCGCACCACCGGTGCGATCGAAAGCGTCGGAGGTTCGCCATGACGGCAGTCGCGCGCCGCAACGCGCGCCATGCACGCGGCGAGGCGAGCGAGGTGCTGCCGCCGCCGCTCGTCTGGACCTTCGACGGGCCGTTCGAGCGCTGCCTGAACGACCTCGAGGACAGCCTGCGCCGCGCGCTCGTCCTGATCGGCGACGTCTCGCGCGTCGCGCTCCTGATCGACGTCTCGCTGCCGGCGCTGCAGGCGCGCGTGCGCGCCGGCGATCGCATCCAGCCGGCCTGGGGTCGCTTCGTCGAGCGGCTCTCGGGCTACGGCCTGCCCGACTTCCCGCACGTGCGGCCCCTGCGCACGCCCGGTCCATTGGCGACGCTCGTCGTCGCGTACCGCAGCTGAAAGCCAGCCATGACCATGAAATCCTGGGTTCTCCATCGCGTTTCGGGCCTCGGCGGAGTCGCCGGCCGCGGCGACCTGCCGCCGCGCGAGCGCGGCCACGAGCCGGACCTCGACGCCGACGCGATGGCGCGCGACCACGGCGGCGCGACGAGCGACGCGCTCCGGCCCGGCGCCGACCTCGGCGTCTACGCACCGCTCATCACCGCGGTGCGCGATGAGCTCGAGCACTTCGTCGTCAGCCACGTGCGGCTGCACGTGACCATCGCCGACCGCGATCGCTTCCTGCTGACATCGGTGGGTGTCCGCTCGCCCGGCGGCGCGCAGGCGCGCGAGCTGCTGCAGCAGTTCATGCACGAGTTCAAGCCCGAGCAGGTCAAGCGCTACCTCGCGCGCGAGGTGATCGGCCGGCTGCCGAACGCCGGCGTCATCGACCTGACGCTGTTCGGCGGGCTCTCGGACCTCGAGGGGGGCGAGCGCGCCAGCGATGACGGCGAGTACCGCGAGCTGCTCGCGGCCCTGAGGACGACGCCCCAGGTCGCGCGCCCGTACGAAGTGAGCGTGCTCGGCCGCTGGAGCGAGGCCGACGCGCCGGCGGCGCCGTTCGCGAACGCGCGCGGCGGCGCTGTGCCGTCGACGCCGCTCGCCGGCCGCGCCGTCGCCTTCGACGTCAGCGACGCCGACGGCACGCGCGTCGCGATGCTGCCGTCGGTCGTCCCCGGCCGCCGCTACGTGATCGGCAAGGACGAGAGCTCGGACCTGCACGTCGATGGCACGTACACGAGTCGCCGCCACGCCGAAATCTGGCTCGATGCCGACGGCTGGCGCGTCGCCGACGCCGGCTCGACGAACGGCATTCGCGTCGTCGACGAGCAGAGCGGCCGCGCCTGGCATGCGAGCGCTGCGGCAGGCGGCGACGATGCGCCGATCCGCGTCGGCGACGGCATGCGGATCGTGCTGTCGGCGCGCGCCGACGGACCGCCGCGCGACTATCCGTCGATCGCGTTGCGCGCAGCGACGACGGCGGCGAGCCCGTCGCCGGTGACGCCGATCGCGATGGCGGCCGGCGCCACCGCGCCGAAGACGCCGCTCACCGCCGTGCTCGGTACATGTAGCGGCGCGCGCTTCGCGGTCGCCGTCTCGCAGGGCAGCGGCGAGCGGGTGCTGCCGATCGAGCTCGACGCGCTGCCCTTCACGATCGGCCGCTCGCGCGGCCAGACGCTCGTCATCGACCGCCGCCACGCCGGCGTCTCCGGCCACCACGTCGCGATCGATGCGATCGACGACGAGGGCGTCCAAGGCACCGTCGTCGGCGACAACGGCGTCGTCGTCGACGGCGTCCGCTTCGACACCGGGGCGCGCTTTGCCTGGCGCCAAGGCCAGACGATGGTGCTCGGCGGCTCGCTGCCGGGCGAACCGCCGTGCGCGCTTGCGCTCGAGCGCACCTTGCAGGAATGACATGGCTTCTTTCTCTTCTTCCGGCGCGCTGATCACGCCGATCGAGCCCGGCCGCCCGAGCCGGCCGATGTCGTTGGCGACCGCCGCGCGCACAGCGCATCAGGCGGTCTACGCCAATGCATTCCGTCGTCTCGAAGCCGCGGTCGCGTCGTCGTGCGGCAGCCAGCACCCGGTCAACGAGGACGCGCACAGCGCGCTCGAAGGCAGCGCGCGTTTGTTCGTCGTCGCCGACGGCGTGGGCGGCGGCGCGATGGCGCACATCGCGAGCGGGCTGCTCGTCGCCGCGCTGCACGAGCAGCTCGAGGCGCAGCCGGTCGACGGCGACCGCGTCGCCGCCGCGATGCTCGGCGCCGACCGCGCGATCGCCGCCGCGATCGCACGCGTCACCGACCGCCCGGGCGCGGCGACCGTTGCGCTGTGCGCTCCGCTCGACGTCTTCGCGGCGAAATGGCTCGTCGGCTGGGTCGGCGACTGCCGCGCGTATCGCTGGTCGGCGAGCGACGACGCGAGGATCGAGCTGCTAACGCGCGACGACACCTTCGCACATCTCGGCGAGGCGCCGCCGCCCGGCGGCGCGCCCGGCGATCCGGCGCGCATGGTCGGCAACGGCGCGACCACCGGCGCCAACGCGGTGACGACCGCCATCGAGCGCGGCGACATCCTGGCGCTGTGCAGCGACGGCGTTCACAAGCACGTCGACGACGCCGACTGGTGCCGCGTCCTCGTCTCCCAGCTGCCGCTCGCGCGCCGCGCCGACGCCCTGGTCGCGCTCGCGCGCGCGCACGGCAGCGTCGACGACGCGACCGTGCTGCTCGTGCAGCGCTCGGAGCCGGGCTGGCGCGACCTGCGCCGCGCCGCGCGGCGCGACGCCGAGCGCGCGAGGAGCGCGCGATGACTCCCGCCGACATCGATCGCGTCTTCGGCCGCGGCCGCGTGCGGATGGTCACCGGCGAGCACGTCGAGGTCTTCCGCGAGGCGTCGCTGCCCGGCGAGCGCCGGCGCTACACGAAGCGCTTCCTCGCCACCGCGGCGGGCGATTTCCGCGAATGGACCGAGCGCGAGTGGCGCATCCTCGCCCGCCTGGTCGGCCACGGCGTGCGCGCCGTGCCGCAGGTCGTGCAGTTCGATCGCGGCGCCGCCGGCCGGCCGGCGCTCGTGCAGACGTACGACGCCGGGATCACCGTCGACCACTGGGCAACGCTGCTGCCGCTCGAGCGCGACGGCGTGCGGCTGCGCAACGTCTTCGAGGACTGCGCGCACTGGTGGGCGCTCGCCCGCCACTGCCTGATCGCCCTCGACTCGATCCACGCGCTCCAGCTCGTCCATCTCGACCTCAAGGCCGACAACGTCTGCGTTCCGGTCGCCCCCGCCGACTTCGATCCGCTCGCCGCCGAGCGGACGCTGCAGCCGCGCTTCGACGACCTCGCGCTGATCGACTTCGCGTTCTCGCTCGTCTCGGGCGAGCCGCTCGGGAGCGCGCTGCCGATCGCGCGGCAGGCGGAGTACGAGTACCAATCGCCGCGCCTCCTGCGCGCGCTCGATGCCGGCCGCGCGGGCGACCTCGCACCGACGCGCGAGCTCGACTGGAGATGCGACCTCTTCAGCCTCGCCGCCATGCTCTGGCGCTACCTGCCCGAGTTCGAGGACGCGTCGCTCGGCGGCTGGACGCGCGGCCGCCACGCGAAGGCGCGCGCGCTCGCGCGCCGCCTCGTCGAAGCGCACGATGGCGAGCTCACGCCGGTGCGCCCGCACGCCGAGCTGATCGCGCTCGCCGACGACGCGCTCGCGCAGCGCGAGCTCGCCGAGTCACTGCAGCGCGGCTTCAGCCTCGTCGTCGACAGCGACGTCGCACTGGCGATGTCGCCGACTCCGGTGACGCGGATCGCGCTGCCGGTGGCCGCGCGCGTCGCCGCCGAGGCGACGCCGACGGCGATCGCGTCGCCGACCCCGATCACGGTGCCGCCGTTGCCACCGCCAGCGTCGGCTGCGGCAGCGCCGGCGGGCGCGGCGCCGTGGTTCTTCAGCGGCGATCCGATCCGCATCGATCCGACCGACGTCGAAGCGCGCGCTGCCCTGCACGGCGCGGCGCAACCGAAGCGTGCGCGCAAGGCCGGCGCGATCGCCGGGGCGCTCGCCCTCGTCGCCGCTGCGGCGGCGAGCGTGCCGCTCTTCGCACCTGAGTGGCTCGTCCTGCCCGGTGCGCGTCCCGCTGCGCCTGCGCAGGCCCGCGCTCCGGCGCGCAACGCGGCGCCGCCGGCGGCCGTGGTCGCGGCGGCGACGCCGCAGACGAAGGCACCGCCGGCAGCAGGCAAGACGGAGACCGACATCGCGAAGCCGGTCGCTGCGCCGATCGCCGCATCCGCACCCGACGAAGCTGCCCAGCCGACGGCCGCGCCGGCCACCAAGAGCGCAGCGCCGACCGTCGACAACGCTGCCGGCACGAAGCCGCCGGCGATCGCCGCCGCGCGTCCGACCGCGAAGCCGCAGCCGCCGGCGCGCAGCGCACGCAACGGCACGGCCAACACGACGTCCCCGAGCAATCCGACGGCGGCGAAGACGCTGCTCGCGCGCAGCGCGCGCACGCCCGTGCCTCCGGCGCCCGCTGCAGCGGCCGCGGCCGCACGGCCTCGCGTGCAGCTCGCCGCCGCTGCGCCGACGCCGCAGCGGTCCCCGGTCGCGCGGACGTGGCAGGACCCGGCAGCGCCGATCCCGTGGGCGGTCGCCGGCCGCACCGCGCCGCACCTGCCGCCGGCCAAGCCGCTCGCGGTCGCCCGCGCGCCCGCGACGGCGCCGCGCGCCAACCCCGCATCGCCGGCGACGACGACGGCGAGCGCAGGGACGACGCCTGCGCAAACAACGTCCGCGCCGGTCGCCGCGACGCAGACGGCGGCTGCGTCGGCGTCGCCGCCGACGACGACGCCGAGCGCGCCGGCAACCGTCAACGTCGCCGCGGTCGGTCGCGACCTGCAATCGGCGCCGTCGGCATTTCCCGGAGCGCGCCCTCGCGACGGCGCGACCGCGCTGCCGGTGTCGACCTCGGCCGACGCGGCCGTCGATCTCGTCGGCCGCGCCAACGACGTGATGACGAACCACGTTCCGCGCCTCGCGCAAGAGGCGCAGCGCTCGGTCGCGCGGGTTCTCTACGCCGCCGGTCGCTCCGAGCACATCCGCGATGACGACGACGTCCGCGCCTCGGCAGCGGCGGTCGCGCGCAGCGCGGGCGATCCGCTCGGCGGCATGACGCTGCTGCCGCGCGACGCGCAGCAGCTCAACGACCAGGCGCGCGCCGAGTACGCACGCCGCGGCGGCACGTCCGACGTGCTGATGCTGCAGGTGCGCGCGTTCGGCGCCAATCCGATGGACGCCGAAGTCGCCGGCAACCTCGCGTTCCTGCTGCTGCGCCAGCGGCCGGCGCAGGCCGAGGCGGCGCGGCAGCTCGCGTTGCACGCGCTGACGCTGCGCAACGCCCGCCAGGCCGATGCCCGGATCGAAGACTGGGCGACGTTCGCGATCGCGAGTGCCCTCACCGGTCGCGAGCGCGATGCGCGCAACGCGCTCCTCGTGACGCTCGCGCTCGCACCCAACCTCGACCGCCAGTGCAAGGCGGCGCTCGATGTCGTCGCGCTCTATGGCGAGCGGCTGCGCGCTCCGGTCGAGGCGATGCTGCAGAGCGCGCATTCGTCGCGCGCCGGCCAGCAGTCGGCGTTCTGCGAATGGCCGCCGCACTGGGTCGTGAGCGGCGCGCGGTGAGCGCGGCCGCCGCGCGCCGCGTGTGGGCTCAGAGCTCGATCGCGCGGCGCAGCAGGCGCCAGTAGCCGACCGGCGCGAGTCGCTCGAGCAAGGCGACGACGACCGCGTCGCCGCCGACGAGCACGCGCGAGCGCCGTTGCTCGACGGCGCGCACGATGATCTCGCCGGCACGCTCGGGCGGCATGCGCAGCTTCTTGTCGGCGGCCACGCGCCGCCGCTCGATCTCGTCGGCATCGACCCCGGCCGGAGCACGCGCGCTGCGCGCGATCGCCGTCGCGACGCCGCCGGGATGGGCGACGGTGACGCCGATGCGGCTGCCTTCGAGCTCGTGGCGCAGCGCGTTCGAGAAACCGCGCACCGCGAACTTGCTCGCCGCGTACGCCGTCTGCCCGGCCGGCGCGACGATGCCGTAGATGCTCGAGACGTTGACGATGCGGGCGTCGTCGCTCGTCTGCAGCAACGGCAGGAACGCGCGCGTCATGCGCACGACGGCGTCGAAGTTGATCGCCATCAGCCAGTCGAAGTCGTCGGCGCTGACCTGCTCGAACGTGCCGCCGAGCGCGACGCCGGCGTTGTTGACGAGCAGATCGATGCGGCCGAGCTCGCCGCGCACCTGTTCGGGCAAGGCGGCGACTGCGACGCGATCGGTGACGTCGAAGCTGCGGACGACGGCGCGCACGCCGAGCGCGACGGCGGCCTCGGCCACCCCGGCGAGACCGGCGGCGTCGACGTCGACGAGCGCGAGGTGGGCGCCGCGACGCGCCAGCGCGAGCGCGATCGCACGGCCGATCCCGCCGCCGGCGCCGGTGACGACGGCGACGCGGCCGCGCAGCTGCATCGGCACCGTCACGGCGGCGCGGCACCGGTGCCGAAGCCGAGGACGCCGTCGTCGATCCGGCTCCAGCGCATCGCGCGGACATCGTGGAGGTAGCTCTGGCGCACCTGCCACGGCATGCGCGTGCCCTGCTTGGGCAGCCGGTCGATCGCACGCTGGACGTAGCCCGACGTGAAGGTGAGAAACGGCGCCGTCTCGACCGACCGGTCGCGGCGCGGCAGGGCGATCGTCGCGCCACGGCGGTCCATGTGGCGCAGCAGCCGGCAGACCCACTCGGCGATCAGGTCCGCCCGCAGCGTCCACGACGCGTTCGTGTAGCCGAAGCAGAGCGCGAGATTGGGGACGTCGCTCAGCATCATCCCCTTGTAGGCCATCGCATCGCCGGGCCGGATCGGCGTGCCGTCGACCGCGATCGCGATGTCGCCGAGGACGTTGAGCTTGAGGCCGGTGGCGACGACGACGACGTCGGCGGGCAGCGTCGTTCCCGACGCGAGGCGGATGCCATCGGCGGTGAAGCGCTCGATCGTGTCGGTGGCCACGCTCGCGCTGCCGCTCCGGATCGCGCGAAAGAGATCGGCGTCGGGAACGAGGCAGACGCGCTGGTCCCACGGGTCGTAGCGCGGCGAGAAGTGGA
>Ga0207706_10002099_pt1 | contig 19504 bp, 18 predicted proteins | sample KBSC53metaG_FD_184318 | JGI IMG/M metagenome (GOLD analysis project Ga0207706, IMG submission 184318) | Corn rhizosphere microbial communities from Kellogg Biological Station, Michigan, USA - KBS C5-3 metaG (SPAdes) (version 2) | ecosystem: Host-associated > Plants > Roots > Rhizosphere > Soil ... | reverse complement strand
AAAATTTCGTTAATCTGTGCCATCGTCAGCATTTTGTTGAGATTCGCGAGTTCGATTCCCGCCCCCGCCTCCAACCCCGAAAGCGTTTAGGACTGCAAATGCCAGAGTGAATCGAAAGCGAATTTATTTGGTTGGCCTTTCCGTTAGGCGCCTCAAGACTACGGCTTGGCACGGCTCGATTGCGGATTGCCGGAGGTGGCCGACGTAATTCGAGACGAGGCAACTCTTATCCACCAGGTGACAACGCCTGCGTCCCGCGTTTCTACTCAGTTATTTTGGCGCCGTGGGGAAATTTCGAACTATATCGTCTTCGATGGTGCCCGCTTGGCCACTAAATGGCGGCATCGGCTTGACCGGAAAGCGTGGACGCAAAACGCCAAAACTGTCCGCTGCAAGCGCAAGGAAAACGACTACGAACACGGCTGCACATTTCATGTGAGCGGCTTTTATCGGCTGAATCGTCCCATGACAAGGAAATTTTGACTACAGTTTGTGCGCCGCAGTCCATTCATCGCTGCAAGATGGAGAGAAGCGGACGAACAAGCGCTCTTCGATCCGAGATTTGGAAGTCGAATTTGGTATTTTTGAGTTTTCGAATTAAGATCGCGCTCACAGTGCCACAGTTTACTTATCGTGCGCGCAATGCACAGGGCGGTCTGGTCGAGGGAGTGCTCGATTGTCCGGACCGAGTGGTCGCGATTCGCCAGATTGAATTGCAACAATGCATTCCCATCCGGATCGAAATGCTGGGCACCGAACCGAAAGTAGTACGCCCAGGCGCCGCGCCGGAGGCTCCGACGCAGAATTTGAAGATTCCGCATGGACAATTGCTGATTTTTACCGAGCAACTGGCCAATCTTTTACAAGCTGGAATGACTCTCGACGAGGGGCTCTCGATTCTGGAAAAGCGTTTGAAACAGCCACGTTTGCATCAAGTGACGCGCGCTCTGCACCAATCGCTAATCGACGGTCGCAGTTTCTCGCAGGCGCTGCGCGAGTTTCCGCGAGCTTTTACGCCGCTTTACGTAAATCTCGTGGCAGCGGGCGAAGCCAGTGGCGCTCTGCCGCAGATTTTGCTGCGGCTGGTCAAACACTTGATGCAGGCGAAAGAGTTGCGCGATCGTGTGCAGCAAGCGCTGATTTATCCGGCAATTCTGGCGGTTGCGGGAATCGCTCTGGTCGTGCTTTTTGTTACCTTCATGGTGCCGAAACTTGCCGGCTTTATGGCGCAGGTGCAAACTGGCGGGTCACTCCCGTTTGCGACGCGAACCCTGCTTCAGGTTCACCATCTTGTCATTGGGTACTGGTGGGTCGGCGCACTGCTGGCGGTAGGGGCGATGGTGGCATTTCGCATCTTTGTGCGCACGGATGAGGGACTGATCGCATGGGATCGTTTTCGTCTGGCAATCCCGGGCTACGGACGCGTAATCCGGCACCGTTATTACGCGCAGTTTGCACGCACGCTTGGAACATTGTTGGAAAACGGGGTACCGCTGCTACGCGCACTCGATCTGGTTACCGAAATCGCCGGAAATCGATTCCTCGAAGCAAAATTGGCCGAAGTTCGTCGCGAGGTGATTGATGGAGCAACTCTTTCCGCTGCATTGGCAGGACAAAAAGTGTTCCCCGAATTGTTTACTGACATGATGGCAGTCGGAGAACAGACCGGGCACTTCGGGGAAACCGTACAAACGATTGCTGATGTTTACGAACGCGAACTTGATCGGACGAGCTTGATCCTTTCACAGTTGATCCCGCCCATGATCATAGCTTTGATTGCAATCGTAATCGGGCTGGTTGTATACAGTGTTCTTTCAGCAGTTTTCGAGATGACACGCAGCCTCCAATTTCGCCCACATTAAGAGCTTGCAGATTTAGCGCCGGCAAAATAATCTGGCCGACCAAATGTTTCGCATAATTCTTTTGGCGTTATTGTTTGGCGCTGTTTCCCGCATGTATGCACAGGAAGCTTTGAGCGACGCCTTACATGCCCCGATTGAAATAACGCCCGATCAGGCGCCAGCGGAAGGCGCGTGGCTTGATCTCCGCCAAAACGCGCCCCGAAATTCGAGACCGCAGGAGGCACCGCCCTGGGTCGAAGCAGTCACTCTGTCGGCCAACCAACAAGCAGGTGACGCGTCCTCGAAGAGCGTCTTCCGCATTCGCGTCACGCGACCGGGCCCAGATTATCAAGTCCTCTTTTGCCGCTTATTTTTCGATGACAAACCGGGTCAACAACCGGAACTGATTGCGTGGGATGAATCCGGTACAAACGTTGTGCGCTCAGGCGCTCTCGGTTCGGGAATTGATTTGCCCAGTTCTGATTCGGTGATGATTCCCATGACTGGTGCTTCGTCGATCGATATCGAAGTTCCAGGAGATGGGAAAACCGTGAGGGCTGCGTACCTCGATTGGATGGCGAGCAGTGATGTCGTTCATCCTCTGAATGCCGATCGACGTGAAATAATTCCGGAACCATTCTCATCGATGCCGGCGTTGTCCTCACCCTCTCAAGATGTCGAGCATTTTGGAACTGTCACCGCGACGCTCGCAGAAGAAACGATCCGAATCGGGGCGGAGATTCAAAAAAGCGCAGCCTTTCAATTTGGGATCGAGGCCCAGCCTCTCGCGGCGTTGCTCACTTTCGAGGTCGCCAATCCGCGTATCGACGCTCCGCCCGAAGTTTATCTCAACGGGCAAGACCTCGGGCCAGTCTCCCTCGTGTTGCCCGAACTGGCTGATCCCGGTTATCTTGGCCAGACGGAGCCACTCCTTAAACAAATGTATTTTCGATATACCGGTTGGCTGCGTGCACAGAAGATTGTCCCCATCACCAGCCTGAAAGTTGGGACCAATGATTTGATCGTCGTGAACGGGGCAGGCAGCGGTAATTCGGCAATCCGCGCCACCCAGATCCAATTAAAGTATCTCTGGGACAAGTCGGATTATCTTCTCAAAACCGGTCAGTAGAAAATTTCGACTGGAAAATTGTTACTCCGGTGAGAATTTAGGGGGCCTCTCTTTGGGAATGAAAATGCGAAGCAAGCAACAGGGATTCACGCTGCTTGAGATCATGATCGTGGTCGGCATCATCGTCATTCTCTTGGGACTGGCGATCTCGAAAATTGGCAATCCGACGGGATTTGCCAAACAGACAGCCGTTCGAGCCGACGTTCAAGCGATCGGGACGCAGCTGCAGCTTTATGAAAGCATGAATGGTTTTTACCCAACAACTGAGCAAGGTTTGCAAGCGCTGGTGACACAACCCAGCACCGATCCGAAGCCTGCCCGTTGGTACCAATTGTTCAAGCAAGCGCCAAAGGATCCGTGGGGCAGCGATTACATTTACCGTTGTCCCGGCCAGAGAAATCCTGGCACTTACGACCTGTATTCCGCAGGACCTGACCGGAGAGCCGACACCGACGACGACGACTGGGGCGAGTAACTCAGATCCAGGCAGGTCGATCAGTTAGAGTCTGGCTGCGGAGCGGCGCGATTTGGCGCGGATGATCGTGTACGCCTCGGGTCTCGCGGTATAACTCCGCGCGAATGAGGACGAGTTATTCCCTGTGCGCTGGGAGACGACAATGGGGAAGCAGGTAACGACGGCCCGCCCGGCCTGGATGGCATCGGCCTTTGGGGGGTTTGCACCGCCGCCATTGGCGCATTGGGCTGCCCTTGGGACGGCGTATTCGGCGTCCGCTGCGACAGAAGTGTTTCGTTAAAAGTGAGAGTAGCAAAATTTCCGTCCTTGCTAATCGTCACCTTCGTCGCCCCTATGCGGTCCGACCATTCGATGTTAGCGATTCCGTAGCCTTCCACGGGCTCTTTGGTAGTGAGATATTTTTTGAAGTTCTGGTCGGAAGTGGAAGCGATCGTAACCAGATCGCCATCCGGCAAATGCGCGGCATTAGCTAGATACAGGTCTTTTGCAAAATCGGGTGTCGTCTCAGGTAACCCAGCAGCCGTGGCGATTGCGAAGGGCGAGTGGTCCACCATCTTAGAATAACGATCGAAATTAAATCGCGGCGGAAGAACGTCGTTGGCCTGGCTGCGGATCGCACCGAGCAGTGCCAGGATCGAAATGAACGTGAGGGAATATTTCATAGTTACTACGTTATTTTGGCTTTTGTGCCGGCGCAAACCAACGGGCGATTTTAAATTTACCGCGCATCATTGTGGGATCACTGCCGTCGATCGCGACGTTCACAGTTTCGAATACTATGAAAGCATCCGGCTGTTGCACATCATAAAGAAAATGCACGAGGGGCGGCCATGGGCTTTTGGTTTCAATTGAAGCGAATACTGTCTGGTGATAAGGCGTTGTTTCACCCGAACCGATCGCAGGATTCTCGATCAGGACATTATGTTTGCCGGCCACTTGCTTCAACTGGTCAAGCAGGGCGGAAGCTTCCGCCGGATTCTTGAGCGTTGGTTGCTGTTGCCGGATCCACTCGTCGCGTTTAACCCAGAGATCTCGTTCTTTCATGTAGAGGGCTTGCTCGGCCAACGTCGCTTTGCGGGTGGCCAGATCGCCCCGTGCCCGACCAAGCGCGCCAAAGATCCAATTGAGAATCAAAAGATTCACAAGCACGAACAGCGAGCTGGCAATAATCCATGAGAGCACACGCTCGCGTGGATTCATTCGCTCATACCAGGCCGGCATCATCGTGATCTTCCCTCCAATCGAAACTGCGCATGGTCGTTTGGCAAAATGCGAGGCGCGGCCATGTTGAACTGAAAGATTTGCAGCTCAGAATTCTTCTTTACGTTCTCAAAGAATTTATAAGCAAGGTCAGCCGTATTCGCTTCGCCTTCGACGGAAATCTGCCGAGCCGACTGATTGTATACAGTGATACGTACGTCGGCGGATGGCAGACTCTCGAAAAGATGCAGCAAAATTTCGACCGGGTAATAGCGCGAATCGACAGCAGGCGCCAACGCCTTCCAATTCGCATCCGTCGCGCGAATAAACTCCGTCTTCGGTGCGTCACTCGCTATGCGCCGGTCCAGACGTCCAATCGCGAAGCGCATGAAGCCGAGGTATGCCAGCAAAAGCAAGAGAATCGCAGCGTAAACGCTGCCTGCCCACACGAGCCGTTTCCGCCATTCCGCTTGCTTGGTCAATTGGGCGCGCCGGCGTCGCCAGCTTTCTGGCAGCAGATTTAGTTTAATCGGAGCAGGTGGGAGCTCGATACCGACTATCTCGGCCGGGCCCGCCAGAATTCCCTGGACGGTGTCGCGCAGCTGATAGCAAGTCTCGTCTATCAACACACTCGGAGCGGACACGTTTATGCCTTGTAGCTCGGCACTCAATCTCAACTGTGGCAATTCCATTTGCAGTTGTTCGCCATTCCCGTTCTCAAATGCGCGAGCCAGGCTCAGTTTTCCATTCTCCGTCATCGCATAAACGAGGGTCTGGCCTTCCGGATAAATAAGAACAGCGTTCCCCTTTGGCGCGTAAGTACTAGCGCGTTGCGCGGCATATACGGTGACTTGTCGCGGGATGTAGCCGTGCTTCAACAACGGCGAAGCGATCTCGGCAAGCTGTTCGTTTCTAATCGCGACAGCCGAAACCACGCTTTCGTTTTCGTTTTGCTCGATCAATTCGAAGTCAGTAGTCACTTCCTCGGCAGAAAATGGCAGCGCCTTCTCGATCTGAATCCGAATCATCTCTGGAAACTCTGCCGGATCGATCGTGGGCAAGCGAAATCGCTGAGCGAGCACGCTCGTAACGGGTAGTCCAAGAACGAAATCGTCGGTTGCCGTGAGCAACGGCACCGCCTCATCGAGCGTCTCCAGCTTGCGTACATCCCACGATCCGTTTTGCTGGGCCGAACGCAGAAAGCTCCAGCCGTGGGCGGTGGGAATTATGAAAATGGATGTCGCTTCGGTCTCGATATCAAATCTCCTTCCAGCTGATCACTTGAGGAATAACAGCTCCTTTTCGCACTATCATCTGCAAGGAACGTGTAACGTCGCCTGATTTTCCCATACTGATAATACGAAAGACCTGGTCTTTAAATGCGACCAAGCCCTCAATCTGCTCAGATTGCTCCGCTGTCAGACCCAGCGCGGTTTCGACATCAGCCAAACTAGTGAACTGCGTGTCATCGGCTGTTCCATCGATTCCGTCCTGACCACTCCTCAACTGTAAGAAGCGATCAACTAAGTCGTCTCTCATGCCTGGCAAAGCGCGCAAAACATCGCGCGAGGCCCAGGCGAGATCGATTGGGCCGGAACTGTTAATCGTAAAATCCTCGTCCCAATTCAGCTTCGAAGTGAACGCCGTCCACCCAAAGACTTTCTTGAGTTCGTCCACAGAAGTCAGGGGCGCGTGCGGGGGATAGTAATCATCACTCTCCGGCGGCGCGTTCAAGTGATGAAGCCCAATGTTTGGCGACACCCAATCAAGAAGGGAATCGATCATGGTGTCGCGGTCATTCATCTCGACGCCTTTGAGTTCAAGATATCGGCGCAGGATTTCCAGACGCGTCGGATCTTCGCCCGCAGTGAGCCAGTTCAAGTTCAAGCGTCCGCCCTCTCCAGTCACGCTAACGTCATACCTTTCCCGCTCGCCCATTTTTCTATGCAAGTTTGGCGAACCCACCGCGATGCTCGGATGCAACGCAACATCTGCGCCCGACGCTGCCATCGCTTCCGCCGCGAGAACACGATTCGCATTACCCGAAAGCACAAGGCGAGAATCGATGTCCAACGCCCATGAAATGACCATTGCGCTGAGCAAAAATAGCGCCCAGAGCGATAACATAAGAGCAACCCCTGAGACTAGCTTCGAATTTGAGGAACCCTTTTTCACAAGCTCGATATCCTTCAAAACGGTGTTCGGCCAAGGGGAATAATTACTTCCCATGGCATCGTTGTGTCAGCGCGTCCCACCGTGAGCTTTACCAGCCGAGGCAGCCGGGTCCCGTCGCTCCACCGATCACTCCAAGTGTTCAGCCGAGGATCGAAATAGAGGATTTGGAGAGTGTTCACATTTTTGATCAACGGCACCCAGCTCTCACCCTCGTCTCCGACGTCGGAATCCTCCTGAGATTCCCGCAAAAAACCGAGATCAAGCCGATTACTCTTGCTGTTTTCAGGTTGTAACCGTAGTGACACGGTAAAGTCGCCCGTCGCGTAGCGGGTCAGAAGTCCTGGCCCAGCGCCACAATTCCACTCTATCTCGTCGCGTTGACGGTCATTCAATTTAAACGGCTCTCCCTTCATTCCGGCGCGTCTCGGACTCAAGCTCTGCCATTCCGCCGTCAGGAGATCGCGCAGTCCGTCATATTGCGCCTCTGCTGCGTTGGTTTCGGAAGATACGCGCAGCGCCGTAAGAGTTGATTGCACAAAGCGAAAAATGGCTAGGGACATCATCCCTAGAATCGCCACCGCCAGCGTAATCTCGAGGAGAGTGAAACCGCCGCGCGTCGTGGGGCTCGATCGATAGGAGGGCGCAACCGCCGGGGGTCCCGGGGGCAGACGGCTAAGCGATCCGTCTCTATCATCCAGCTGATATCCCGTAGCCAGCATCGCGTTTTTCCTACCCGGGTCGATAAACGTAGAACCGAATCTGCCTCGACTGAGAGACACCGCCACGCTGCCACTGAGCAATCAGCGTTACGAGATTGATCCCGTTCAGCATTGTCTTATTCAGCTCAGTCAATTCAGCCGGCACACTTTTCTGAATCAACTTTACCGGGCCATAGCCGCTATTAAGCTTGAATTCCTTGGCTTGATCGGGCACGCCTCGCGCGGCCTGAATTTCAGCCATGCGATTAGATAAAATCTGTTGCACGACATTTTCTTCAGCACTGAGCGTGCTCGCGTTGAGACAATTCTGGACTGCGCGTCCAAGGGCCAGCACCCCGATCGCGAAAATCGCTACACCAAGCAACACTTCGTAAAGCGCAAAACCCCGGCGAGAATTTCTGATCGTGGATTTCTGATTTCGGATTTCTCTTCCGTTATCTCGGCGCATAATTGGTAACCTCGGCCCGCGCTGTTAGCGGCGCGTAATTTGCCGCCCATGAACCGGATCGGCTCTCGAACTGAACAACTGCCGGCTCGCATGTTCCCGATGGCCAGAAAATCCATTCCGCCGGATGCTTTTTCCTCAAAGCCGCAGGCAGCGAAAGTTTCAGAACCTCTTCACGACCCAACGCGAACGCTGCCGCTGGTTTAACTTCCTCGCCTTCTGCGAAAACTTCGGGCCGCGCCACGACGTTATTCTTGCTCCAAACGATCAGGTAAGGCCGACGCTCCACTACGCTGCGTTCCTGTGCGTGCCGAACAAAATTGTTGAACCCATCCAGGGAACGCTTCAGTTGTCTATCCGCAAGCACGCCGGTCAAACTCGGTACTGCCAGCACAAGCAGCAACATGAGTATGAATACGGCGAGGACAATCTCGACCAGCGTAAAACCTCGCAAACGTTGCACCGGCAAATTTACGCGATTGGGGCCAAATCACAACAGCCTCCGGAACGGGGCACAGCCTCCCTGCCTTCCTCCCCACGGCTTCCGGAAACATCGGCATCGGCGTCAATGCCGGCGTCAACTGGTCATTCGTTATCGCCTATCGACCGAACATTGACGCGGGAGCCGCGGCCTCTTGTTCATCATCGGTTCCGGGTCGGCCTCCGAAATCTATCTTGATCCCAGCAAGCGCGAACACCTCCACGTCGGGCGAATCCAACGTCGCGCCAACGAGCGGTGCGACAGTGACAAAGCTCCAGCGTGTCGGATGAACATTGACGCTTGGTCCGATCAGGAACTCGTATTCCGGATGGCTCCGCGATTCCTTTTCGGTCTTACGCTCCCAAAGCATTTCGACACCGATATTTAACGTTGGATCGATAACCGCATACGTGAGCGCGCTGCTCAATGCGACTTCCCTTTCGCGCCCACCACCAGTCTCCTGCTCAAACGTGAAATTCGCGGCCCAATTCCAGCGATTGGCGAAGCTTTGGCCAAGAAGCAGCTTCAGCTCCAATACGTCGGGCGCATTGTCATTGAAATTCCATTCGCCGTAGAGCGTAGGATTGAGCGGGATTTTGCCCCACTTCGCGAGCGCGTACCGCAATTCCACACTGGAGCCTTTGTAAAAAGATTTGCCGTCTGCAACTCCCCAATTCTGATAAAGGTCGAGCTGGAAACGATACGGCAGGCCAATCTCGATTTCGTGCCGGAAAGCGTGCTCATCCTCGCCATCCTTGAATTCCGGCGTCCAGAAACTATTGATCGCGATCGAGCCTGGCGGCCGCACGTAAACACGGCTCGTCCCAAATGTGCGTGTGGTTGTCCATTCAGGTTGTTGATTTGGCCCAACTAACGTCTGTTGGCTGTATCTCTCAATAGGGGCGACCCCTGTAACTGTTACGCTTTCGGTTGTTGACTCTCCTTGAGACGGCGTCGCGGCAGTATGCTGAGCGACAGATTTTTCCAGGGAACCGAAGAATGCGACTGCGATGAATGCGCAGAAGCCAAAAATAGATGTTTTCATTGACGGCAACCGTAGCAACATGCGGAGCACTCTGCTGCCGCTGGAATGCTATTTTTTGACGCTCAATTGCGCCGTACAAATTCGCGCCGAGAATGTTCGCACTGAATTCCTGTGATCGAAGGACACGCTTCCGCCCTGTCCTGGTCGCCAAGCAGCCTACTTGTGGCGAATAAACAAAATCGGCAGGCTGGCAGTCTGCGGGGCCGAGTCAGGCAAGATGCCTGACTTCCCCGCCGCAAGCTGCCGCTAAAAAAAAGCAACCCACCGCCAGCAGTCAAAGCATGGATATGATAAGTTCCAAGGCAATGAAGGCCGCTTTGCGCATCGGCGTCGTTATAGCTGCCCTTTTCGTCGTTGCGATGCTGATCTGGCAGGGAGTCACGGCGCATGGCGCGCCTGACCCAACGCGGCCCAACACCAGCCCGACGGTCGCGTTTCTCGACATCGGAATTCTCGTCTTCCGCGAAGGACTCGAATGCATTCTGGTGCTGGCCGCCATCACCGCGAGCATGACCGGAGCCAAGCGCAGCCACCGCCGGCCGGTCGCGCTGGGCGCAGGCGCTGCGTTTATCGCAAGCTTAATCACCTGGTTTGTCGCCGTGCGCATCGTTGGCTCGCTCAGCGACAACATGTCTGCGCTCGATTTGCAGGCCGCAACCGGACTGCTTGCCGTCGTTGTCCTGCTCGTGATCATGAACTGGTTCTTTCACAAGATTTATTGGGGCGGCTGGATTCGCGCCCACAATCGCCGCCGTAAAGCCCTGCTCGAAAGTGCGCACGCAGTCGAAATTTCCCAGCGGCATCTCTGGTGGGGATTGATCTTGCTCGGATTCACTTCACTATATCGCGAAGGATTTGAGGTTGTCCTGTTTCTGCAGAGCTACAATCTGCGCCTGGGCGGTGGGGTTGTGCTCAAGGGTGCGCTCTTGGGCATGGTGCTGACGGGTATGGTAGCGGTGCTCACGTTTGTTCTTCAGCAGCGCCTGCCATATCGCAAAATGCTGATCACTACTGGCATTCTTCTGGGCGTCGTCTTGCTCGTAATGGTCGGCGAACAAACGCAGGAGATGCAGTTGGCGCATTGGATACCGACAACACCGATTAGCGGGTTGGAAAACATGATTCCGGCGTGGATGGGAATGTGGTTCGCCGTGTTTCCGACCGTAGAAACGCTCGTCGCCCAATTGATCGCCGCGGTTTTGGTAATCGGATCCTATTATGCTGCTCGACACTTTGGAGGCGCGCTGCCCCAGAGCGCCGAGCCGGCCCAGGAAGCGCGAGCCGAAGCCGATGCCGCGATCGTGGAGAATTTGGGAAGCTCCGTAAAGGCAGGCTCGCCACGGAAAGAATCGGGCCGCCTGGCGGAAGTGCCGCCGGTGTTCAGCGGCAATGCCGACACGGCTGCGACCACAGCTGCCAGGGTTTGAGATCGAGTCGCGGTTCCCATTCGGTCCCGTCGCTCTGATCAATCGACGGCGTCCGCAGACAATGCTAATTACGATTCCGTGACCAAAATCGACAGAGTGGTATTGTTGGCGGCGGGACGCGGCACCCGCATGCGTGAAATGACAGCCGACTTACCCAAGCCGATGCTGGAAGTCCGCGGCAAACCGGTTTTGCAGCATATCGTGGAAGGATTGCGCGAGGCGGGCCTACAAGACTTCCTGATTATTGTCGGCTACCACGCCGATGCCGTGCGAAATTTCTTTGGCGACGGTTCTCGTTACAACGTCAAGGTCCAATATGCGACCCAGGTTGTTCAGGACGGAACCGGGCGAGTGGTCGATCTTGCGCGCAATTTTGTTGAAGAGTCGCCGTTCGTTTTGAGCTACGGTGACATTTTGGTCGAACGGGCAAACTACAAACGGCTTCTCGATCTTCCAGACGATGTTGAAGCAATCATCGCAGTGAAACGCGGCGAAGACGTCAGTAAAGGCGGTGCGGTCTTTCTCAACGATAGAATGGAACTGGTCGATCTTCGCGAGAAGTCGTCGCCGGGAGAGCCAACAAGTCCGTGGTACAACGCGGGCATTTACACATTTCGACCGAGCATTTTTGAATTCACGGCAAAGTTGAAACCTTCACCGCGCGGGGAGTACGAGCTGACCGATGCGATTCGTGAGCTCGCGCAGTCCGGCAAGAACGTGAAAGCGCTGGAGCTCACGGGCGAATGGGCAGACGTACGCGATCCGACGGTGTTAGCGACGCTCAATGCGCCGCGGGCGATACAACCGGTGGTCAAAACCCAGTGACTGAATTCCGACGGGTCGCAAATCACCGATCACTAATCACACCTTCGGCCGGTGGTTCCTCGCCGATCTCCTCTTCGATTTCGCGGCGCCATTCGCGCGAAAGCCATGGCCGCAGTAATCCGTATAGCAAGTAGGCCAGGAACAGAACTGCTGGCATCCACTCGTAATACATCACCGTGAAAACAATAACGAGTATGATCGCAAGAAAACGTGGGATCGACTTCTTCGTCTTCCAATTAACCGCCTTGAAGCTCGGATACTGGAACCGGCTGAACATCATGAACGAGAGAAAGAGCAGCAACGGCGGTAGAACGAAGCGCCAGTTGCCGAGGTGATGTTCACCTTCAGCAAGCCAAAGAAGAAACAACGTGATCGACGCAATCAGGCCGGCGGCCGCAGGTATAGGAAAACCTGTGAAAGTATTTTGGTGAGCGGCTCCTCCGTTTGTCGCGGCCGCGGAATTGAAGCGCGCAAGACGCAACGCGCCGCACGCCAGGTAAACGAATGCGATGATCCAGCAGGCATTTGGAAATTGATTGAGAACGACTCTGTAAACCATGAGTGCCGGCGCGAGACCGAACGATACGATGTCGGCGAGTGAGTCGAACTCGCGGCCGAATGGAGTGTCGTGACCGCCGAGTCGCGCAAGTCTTCCATCTAAAAAGTCAAAGACAAACGCGCCGAGAATGAACCAGATGGCTTCGTGAAAACGATCCGCGGCAAGATCGGCATTAGTGCCTTGTAACAGGGCCCCTTCAAGAATTTTGAGCGTGGCCGTGAAGCCACAAAAGAGATTACCTGCCGTCATCAGATTCGGCAGCAGATAAATCTTCGAAGGTTGTTCGTTCATCAACTGGAAAGGCGCGCGACGATTGTCGATCCGCCAAAAACGTGGTCTCCCACTTTCACGAGTAGTTCAGCGTTGAGCGGCAAATATAATTCCGTTCGCGAACCGAAGCGAATCATTCCGAAGCGATCACCTTTTTTTAATTCTTCGCCGACTTGCGCCCAGGCTACGATCCGTCTTGCTATGGCGCCAGTGATCTGTCGCACGACGATCGTCACGCGCGGGTTCTCGAATGCCCAAGTCATGGACTCGTTCTTCTCCGAACAGTCGGGACGACGTGCGTCGAGATAAAGTCCTTCCCGATGTTGACGATAAACGATGCGCCCATCGATCGGTGCGCGATTCGTGTGCACATCGAAGATCGACAAAAAAATTCCGACGCGGCAAGTTTTCGTTTTCAGAACTTCATTTTCGTTCATCTCCACGATTTCGCTGACCGTCCCATCAGCTGCGGCCACGATCACACTCGGATCTGTTGGCGCTGGCCGATCTGGGTCCCGGAAAAAGGCGACAGTGCAAAAAATCAGCAGTAAAAAAAGCATGGATAACCATGGCGATACGAACCAGGTGGCCACCGAAGCCAGCACCAAAAACGCAAGAATCCAGCGTGCTTCCGAGAGCGTTTGGAGGCGCATAAAGGCAGTGTATCTTCCAGGCCGAAAAGATGCTGGTCAAGGCGACAAAAATGACTGGTGACCGTTAGCTGGAGAGACCACAATATCATGGGCTACTCGGTCCCGCTGCCTTCAACCGGTAGCGGAAATAACCCGCTCGCAACCACGAGATTATTAGTTGTTTTTGGGCCATTTCTCGGTATGCTGGTTGGTGCGGCCTCGATGGCGCACCTTTATGGCGCAAGTTCAAGAAGAAATTCCAGTCGAAAAAGCGCGTGGCGGAAGCTCGACTGGGATAGAGGCAACGCAAAAATACGACGCCGCTCAAATCGACAAACTGGAAGGTCTTGAGGCGGTTCGGAAACGGCCTGGGATGTTTATCGGAGACCCCGATGAGCGAGGCCTGCACCACCTCGTCTTCGAAGTGCTCGATAATTCCATCGACGAACATCTTGCCGGATTTTGCACAAAAATTGAGGTGGTCGTGCACATCGATGGATCCGTTTCGGTCCGAGACAACGGCCGGGGCATTCCTGTGGATATTCATCCAAAATGGAAGATGCCGGCAATTGAACTGGTGCTGACAAATTTGCACGCTGGCGGAAAATTCGGACAAGGCGCTTACAAATATTCCGGTGGTTTGCACGGTGTCGGGGCGAAATGCACGAATGCACTTTCGGAATGGTTCAAGGTGGAAGTCTCGCGCGATGGCAAGGTTTACCACATGGCTTTCGCCAAAGGGAAAACAACCGACAAACTCACGGTTATCGGCGAAGTCAAAAACAAAAAGACCACCGGAACACTCATCACGTTTTTACCCGACCCGACGATCTTCACGATCACAACGGAGTTTAAATTCGAGCGGCTGGCGACGCGATTGCGCGAGCTGGCGTTTCTCAATCCCGGCCTCGAAATCACACTAGCCGATGAGCGGAGCGATCCACCGAAAAAGGAAACATTTTTCTACAAACACGGCATCGAAGAGTTCGTAAAACAGCTCGGCGAAAACAAGCAGGTGCTTCATCCGAAGCCGGTAGTGATCTCGCGACAGCGCGATGAAGTTTTTGTCGATGTTGTTCTGCAATACAATGACAGCTACAACGATCAGATTTTGCCGTTTGCTAATTCCATCCCAAATCCGGATGGCGGAACGCATTTGACTGGCTTCCGCACTGCGCTGACAAAGGCCGTTAACCAGTACGCGAAATCGAGTAATTTTCTCAAGGAGAAGGATCCTTCGATCTCGGGCGACGATGTGCGCGAAGGTTTGATTTGCGTCCTGAGCATCAAATTGCCGAACCCGCGGTTTGAATCGCAGACCAAGGTGAAGCTCGTGAACACGGAGATCGACGGGATTGTAAACTCGGCCGTTTACGAAGGTCTGATGACTTACTTCGACAAGAATCCGCCGATCGCCCGGCGCATCTTTGACAAGGTGCTCACGGCAGCCCGGGCCCGCGAAGCGGCGCGAAAGGCGCGGGAAACGATTCGCAAAGGCGCGCTCACCGGTGGCGGGTTGCCGGGAAAATTGGCGGATTGCTCCGAGCGCGACCCGGAATTGACCGAACTTTATATTGTCGAAGGTGATTCGGCGGGCGGCTCGGCCAAGCAGGGTCGCGATCGGCGTTATCAGGCGATCCTGCCAATTCGCGGCAAGCTCATCAATGTCGAAAAGGCCCGCGAGGATCAGTTTCTCAAAAACAACGAGATCCAGTCGATGATCACGGCGATTGGCGCGGGCATCGGCAAACAGAAAGAGGATGGCAACGGCAAAGATGAAGGCCGCTTCGACATCACTAAGTTGCGCTACGGTCGGATCATCATCATGACCGATGCGGATGTGGACGGTTCGCACATTCGCACACTGTTGCTGACCTTTTTCTTTCGCCAGATGACCGAACTGGTGCGCGCAGGCAAGATTTACATCGCGCAGCCTCCGCTTTATCAAATCAAACGAAAAAAACGCGAAGAATATGTCGATGATGATGTCCAGCTGAACAAAATCCTCATTTCGCTGGGTGCGGAGGATGTGCGATTGAAAAACCTGGAGGATGACAAAGAGATCACGCCGGCGCAACTGAAGGACCTTCTCGAATCGCTCGAGAAACTTGCCAAACTAAGTGAAGCAGTCCGCCGGCACGGTGGCGATTTCGAAACTTATCTCGCCGAACGCAATTCCAGGTCGGGCAAGCTTCCGGGGTATCTGGTGAAGGTGAGAGAGGGGAACGAGGAGACCGTCCATTATTTTCACGATGAGAAGGAGGTTCGCCAATTTCATCATGAGAATCTCGATCTTAATTTGTTCGATGCCGAGCTCGGGCAGGAATTGCTGCCGCTTGGGGAATCGCCGGTGCGGGGAAATGGCAGCCGCAGACGCGGAAAACTCGTTGAACTACACGAGTCCGCGGCGATTCAGAAACTGATTGCCGAGCTCGCCCGCAAGGGCCTCAAAGTTGGTCATTACGCCGCGAGCGACCGGCCGATCTTCGAGCTGGTTGAAGGCGACGGCGAAAAAGCCGTTTCACATCCTCTGTTTTCGATTCCCGAAATTCTTCAGAAGATTTTGGAGATTGGCCGACGCGGGGTCCAGATCAAACGCTTCAAAGGCCTCGGCGAGATGAACGCCAAGGAGCTGTTCCAGACCACAATGAATCCGGAGAAGCGCAAACTCCTCAAAGTAGACTTGAATGACGATAACGCCGTCGATGCCGATAAAATGTTCACGATTTTGATGGGCGACGTCGTCGAACCCCGTCGCCAATTCATCGAAGACAACGCGCTCAACGTGCGGAACCTCGATGTGTAAAATTCACGATGGGGGGTCTGTTTCACAAACTGCGCCATCCGCGTCGCTGTTATGTCGTCTGCGCAATCCCGCGTTGCGGAAGCAATTTGCTGACGGACGGTCTGCACGCCACTCGCCGGGCAGGCGTGCCGAAGCAGTTCTTCCTCGCAAAGTTCGAGTCTCGCTACGGGGCGGATCACGGACTCAATCCGGCCAGCAATTACGCAGCGTACGTGCGCGGCATCGTCCACGCGAAGACGACCTCAAACGAAGTCTTCGGCTTTAAATTGATGAGCTGGTACCTGGACGATTTTCTGACCCGCCTGCGGGGAGCGGGTGTTTTCGGCGACGCTGGAACAAACGATCTCGACCTTCTTCAAAATGCCTTTCCCCGTCTCCGCTTTGTGCACGTCGTCCGGCGCCACAAACTACGGCAGGCGTTATCGACGGCGCGCGCACTTCAGACCGGGCTTTGGAAAGTGCAAAAGGGAAAGACTGCCTTGCGCGAACCGCAGTTCGACCCGGAATTGATCGAGCAATGTCTTAAAGAGGCCGAGCGACAAGAAAAGCTTTGGCAAAGCTTTTTCCAGCGGGTCGGGGTCGATTCTTTCCATGTCGATTACGAAAAACTGTGCGAAGATTATGAGACGACGATTCGTGCGGTCCTGGATTTCTTAGGAATCTCGCTGCCGCGTGATGCTCGCATCGGTTCTCCTAGAACGGTCAGGCAAGCCGATGAAATTTCACGCATCTGGGAAGAGCGTTTTCTCACGGAGCGCCGGGCTTCGTGTCCTCCCGCGCAAGCTTAGCCGCCATGTATAACGCAAACGAAAAAGTAGAGCCGATAAATGTGGCCGAAGAGGTGTCGAGATCGTTCCTCGATTACTCGATGTCGGTCATTATCTCGCGTGCGTTACCGGACGCACGTGACGGGCTCAAGCCATCGCAGAGGAGAATTCTCTATGCGATGCACGATTTGTCGCTCTTTCCAAACCGACAGCATCGCAAATGCGCGAAAATCTGTGGAGATACAAGCGGTAATTATCATCCGCACGGCGAAGCGGTGATTTACCCCACGCTTGTCCACATGGCGCAATCGTGGGCGATGCGTGAAACGCTCATCGATGGCCAGGGCAATTTCGGCTCAGTCGAAGGGGATCCGCCCGCTGCGATGCGTTACACCGAAGCGCGCATGACCCATCTCGGCGCCGCACTCATGACCGATATGGACAAGGACACGGTCGACTTTGTCCCCAATTACGACGAGACCCGCACCGAACCGACTGTTTTCCCATCCGCATTTCCGAACCTGCTCGTGAATGGCGGGACCGGCATCGCGGTTGGAATGGCGACAAACATCCCGCCGCACAACCTTCGCGAAGTTGTCGAAGGCATATGTGCACAGGTCGACGATCCTGAGATCACTCTGGAAGAGCTGATGAAGCATGTGAAAGGGCCGGATTTTCCCACCGGTTGCACCATCTACGGGGACGCAGGGATCAAACAATATCTCGAGACTGGCCGAGGCAGCATGAAAGTGCGCGGCAAAGCCGGCATCGAGGAACTCAAAGGCGGCAAAGAGCAAATCGTCATCACCGAAATTCCGTACAACGTGAATCGCGCCACTCTGGTTGAGCGCATTGCCCAACTCGTAAACGAGAAGACCATCTCGGATGTCACTGCCATCCGGGATGAATCCGACGAAAACACGCGCGTTGCGATCGAACTAAAACGCGACGCAAATCCAAAGGTCGTTATCAACAACCTTTATAAGCACACCGCGCTGGAAAGCTCGTTTGCCGTTATCATGCTGGCGATCGATCACGGCCGGCCAAAACTCCTTTCCCTGAAGGATGCCAACGCCGCTTATATCGAGCATCGCCGCGAAGTCGTCCTGCGACGAACCCGCTTTGAACTCCGGCGGGCCGAGGAACGGGCCGAGACCCTCGAAGGCTATCTCATTGCTCTCGCCAATCTGGACGAATTCATTCGGATCATCCGCGAATCTGCGAATCGCGACGAAGCGAGAGTTAAATTGCTCGCCTTCGAATTCACTCGAAAGCAGGTCGAAAAAACCGGAGTTCTTATCCGCAGCGAAGCGCGTTTAGTGGAAGGCCGCTATGCCTTCAGCGAACATCAGGCCAACCAGATCCTCGACCTTCGCCTCTATCAGCTCACTGGTATGGAGCGCGACAAGATCGAAGCCGAATACAAAGATCTCCTTAAGACCATCCAAGATCTGCGCGACATTTTGGCGAAGGAGAAACGTGTCCTTACCATCATTAAGAAAGAGCTGCGCGAAATTGTCGACAAACACGGATCGGATCGTCTAACCGACTTCGCTCGCGACGAAGGCGAGATCAATATGGAGGATCTCATTGTCAACGAAGGTTGCATCATCAGCATCACTCACGGCGGCTTTATTAAGCGCACTGCCGTAAGCGCATTTCGCGCCCAGCGCCGCGGCGGCAAAGGCGTGATCGGCATGTCAACGCGCGAGGGCGCCACCGAGGAAGAGGAAGGCGATTTTGTCGAGCACCTCTTCACCGCCACGACGCATGACTACCTGATGTTTTTTACCGAATCAGGACGCGCTTACGTCGAAAAAGTTTACGAGATTCCCGAAATGGGACGCGCAGCCAAGGGGCGTTCCATTGCAAATATTCTGGATCTTCGTCCCGATGAGAAGATCGCTGCGACGATCCGGGTTCAATCCAAAAAATCGGGCACTGGACCAAGCGCCGTCGATCAGACCTGGGACGAAAATCTTCATATCGTTTTCGCGACGCGCTCTGGCATCGTCAAAAAATCCAACCTTTCCGATTACGCGAATGTCCGGAAAGGCGGAATCATCGCGATTCAGATCGAGGAAGGCGATTGCCTGATCGACGCCAAACTCACCAACGGCAACAATGAGCTTGTGCTGATCACGAAGGAAGGAATGAGCCTCCGGTTCCATGAAGAGCAGTTGCGCGATCAGGGACGCAACACGGTGGGTGTGTGGGGAATTCGGCCAGATAAAAAGGACCACGTAGTTGCGATCGCAATTGTTGATCCGAGCGCAATGTTGCTGGTGGCCGGCGAGAATGGCATTGGCAAGCGAACCCCATTTGATGATTATCGCCGTCAATCTCGCGGCGGGAAGGGGATCATCACCATGAAAACCGGTGAGAAGACTGGCGAAGTTGTCGGAGCGCTGACAGTCACTGATTACGACGAGCTGATGCTCATCACAACCAAAGGCCAGATGGTGAGAACGCGCGTAAAGGAAATCCGCGTCGTTGGCCGGAACACAATGGGCGTGAAGCTGATGGACCTGCGCAACGGAGAAAAGCTTCAGGCGATTGCACCTGTCGTCAGCCAGGAGGAAGAGGAAGCGCAAATCGCTGAAGCACACGTCGAGACAGCATAAGCAAAGCTTTGATCCTGCTGGAAGCGAATGGCGCGTGGCTAACAGTACAAGAAGAAAGGAACACCGGTCCACGGTGTTCCCTTC
>Ga0207706_10002094_pt1 | contig 19522 bp, 21 predicted proteins | sample KBSC53metaG_FD_184318 | JGI IMG/M metagenome (GOLD analysis project Ga0207706, IMG submission 184318) | Corn rhizosphere microbial communities from Kellogg Biological Station, Michigan, USA - KBS C5-3 metaG (SPAdes) (version 2) | ecosystem: Host-associated > Plants > Roots > Rhizosphere > Soil ... | reverse complement strand
TGGGAGAGCACACAATGACGTTAGGCGACGCGCCTACCACCGCTATGTCGACGGTGTTCTCCGAACGCCGAGCCGATCTCGTCGTGACCGCCCGCAACATGCGAGCGGAAGGCGTTATCTCGCTGACACTGGCCGATCCGACCGGAGCCAAGCTGCCGGCCTGGACGCCGGGCGCACATATCGACGTGCTCCTGGACGACACCGTCGTGCGCCAGTACTCCCTATGCGGTTCGCCGGGTGATCAACACAACTGGCGGATCGGTGTGCTGCTCGATCCCGGCGGGCGGGGCGGCTCCCGGCGCGTCCACGAGACGATGAATGTCGGCGACGCAGTTGCCGTTCGTGGTCCGCGCAACCACTTTCCGCTTCTCGCGGCTGATCGTTATGTGTCCATCGCCGGTGGCATCGGCATCGCGCCGATGCTGCCGATGCTCGAAGCGGCGACCGATGCTGGGGCCGCCTGGCAGCTGTTTTATGGCGGCCGCAGCCGAGAGTCGATGGCGTTCGTCGGCGAGCTTGCGCGATACGGCGATCGCGTGACCCTCTGGCCGGAGGACACCCGCGGCATGCTGCCGTTGGATGAGATTCTGTCCTCCCCGTCGGACGGCGTGCTCATCTACTGCTGCGGGCCGGAAGGACTGCTGACTGCTACCGAACGGCAGTGCGCGGCGTGGCCGGTTGGTGCGCTTCACGTGGAGCGCTTCGCCGCCAAGCCCCAGCCGGAGGCGGCGGTCGGAGGAGACTCTGCGTTCGAGGTGGTGTGCCGGCGTTCGGGCGTTACGGTCATGGTGCCGCCCGACAAGTCGATCATCGAGGTGCTCGAGGAGAACGGGGTGAGCGTGCTCTCGTCGTGTCTCGAAGGGGTGTGTGGAACCTGCGAGACCGCGGTGCTGGCCGGGACGCCCGACCATCGTGATTCGCTCCTTACCCAGGAGGAGCGCGAGACCAACGAGTACATGATGGTCTGCGTAGGCCGGGCACTGTCTGATCGATTGGAGCTCGACCTGTGAACGGCTCGGGAAACGGTGTGCGGTGAAGGCCTCGCTCGGACGGGACAACTACCCGCTGAACTGTTGGTATGTCGCGGCGACCAGCGACGAGGTGAATGCGTCTCTCCTCGCCAGGCAGCTGCTCGATCGGCGGGTGGTCCTGTTCCGACAGTCCACCGGCGAGATCGCCGCCCTTGACGACCGGTGCGCGCACCGCGCCGTGCCGCTCTCGCTGGGCTCGCTCGTCGACGATCAGGTCGTCTGCGCCTATCACGGCTTTACTTACGCGTCGACGGGCGCTTGCGTGCGGGTGCCGTCCCAGACACACGTTCCGTACGGCGCCCGGGTGCGCAGCTACCCGGTTCGGGAGCGGCCGCCGTTCGTCTGGGTGTGGTTGGGGAACGTCGCCCGGAGCCGGAGCGTCGAGCCGCCTGACGTACCGGAGCTCCGAGAGTCGGGCTGGACCACCCTCGGCGGATCGCTGCAGATGGCCGCCAACTACATGCTGCTGCACGACAACGCGTTGGACCGCACCCATTTTCCGTATGTCCACCCGCACCGGATCCATCGTGGCTACGTCGAGGACCCGCCTCCGCTTCGGATCGAGGTCGCCGAGACGACGGTGTCCTACACCCGAACCTTCAGTCCGGCTCCGTTGGCCGATTGGCAGCACGACGCGACCGGGTTGGCCGCCGATATCACGTATACCCAGCGGGAGACGGGCACCTTTGTGTCACCGGCACTACACGTCGACGAGATGGACATTCTCGGTCCCGAAGGGGATTCGCGGGTCTTCCGCGGCATGTTTGTTCGCGCCTTCACGCCAATCGATCCCGCACACACGATGATCATTTGGCGGGCCGCCCGCAACTACGCGCTCCAGGACGAGTCGGTCACGGAACGGTTGCGCGAGGTGTACGAGGGCACGATGGTCGAAGATCAGCCGCTGTTGGAGACGATCCAGGCCACGGCGCCAGATTCCATCGGCAGTGGCGTCAGCGCGGCCGCGGACGCGGCGGCGATCCGGGCCTACCAGATTGTCGACGCCTTGCTCTCCGAGGAGCGCGTCCGGTCCACCACCCGGTGATCACAAGGCCGCTACGCTCGGGCGAGCCCTGACGGTAGTGAGAGTTTGGCGCTAGGAAGCCACGAGCGCATCGGTCAGCGCGTTGATGCCGGACAGGGTGGCGGCCAGGTCGGCGCTGAGATGATGCTTGGCAGCTAGCGCGGCGGGAGCATGGTAAGAGATTTTGGTCTGGTCTCCGTCGTCCCAGATCAGCACCTTGAGCGGCAGGTCAAGCGCGAACAGAGGTGAGGCGGCCATCACCGGTGTACCCGCCTTCGGGCTGCCGAAGATGACCAGGGTGGTTTCCCGCAGCGTGAGTCCGACCGCGCGGGCCTCAGCGGCTTGGTCGATGACGGCGAACAGCTTCATCCCTTTCGCGTTGATCATGGCGGTGAGCTTGGCCGCCGCATCGGGTACCGACTGAGGGCTGAGCTTGGTCACGACATCAGCCTCTGCGGTGAGCCGGTCGTCGGTCATGGTGGACCACCTTTCCGAGCTGGTTGGTGACCGCGCTCTGTGGTGTCAGGCTCACCTGCCGTCGCCAACGTAGTCGGCGACATATTGCACTGACCAGTGCTGGCTCGACCTGCGGCCGAGACTCCGCAGATGCCTGCCATGATGTTTCACGACTGCGAGTCAACGCACCGACAGAACATCGGCACCAGCGACTTAGAGGCGTTCATGGAAGACTTGGCGGGTCACACGGTCTTGATCACCGGCGCGAATCGGGGCCTGGGTGCTGCCTTTGTCGAGGCAGCGCTGGTACGCCACGCAGACATTGTTTACGCCGCGGCGCGTAACCCGCGATCACTTCCGCCGTTTTCCGATCCCGCGAGAGTCGTCCCGGTGCCTCTCGATGTCACTGACCAGGAGGCGATGGCCGCCGCGGCGAAGCAGGCGACGGGCGTCGATCTGCTGATCTCGAACGCCGGCGTTCCCTGCTATGGGCCCGTCCTCGGGGATCAGGACGAGGAGACGTTCCGGGCGGCGGTTGACGTCAACCTGTTCGGCCCGCTGCGGCTCGTTCGCGCGTTCGCCGGGACACGCGACCGGCCGGGGACCGGGGTCATCTTCGTGCTGTCCGCCGCGGCGGTGGCGCTGTCACGCAGCGCGCCGATGTATAGCGCCAGCAAAGCCGCGTGCCTCATGCTGGCGCTAGCCGTGCGCGAAGAGCTCCGCGGCACCGGGGCGCACGTCACGATCGTCCTTCCCGGTTTCATGGACACGGCCATGGCGGCCGGCTTCGACCTGCCCAAGGCCAGCCCGACGCAGGTTGCCGAGCGCTCGCTTGACGGCTGGTCCGCCGGCCAGAACACGGTATGGCCGGACCGCTTCGCCGAAGTTGTACGCGACGCCGTCGGTGAGAAGTACCAGCGGCTGCTGGATGACCCACGAACGACCAGGAGCGAGATGCAGGCTGCATTCCTGGACGGCTAGCGGAATGGTTCGGCCGCGTCGCTGAGTGCGGCGGGACACGAGGTTGCCGACCACATCGGCATCGCGAGTGCGGCAGCCCTTGTCCGTCCGGCTTATCGCTCGCGTGCTTGGGCAAGTACGGTGCGCGCACCGTCGGCGATGCGCCGGGCCGCCTCGACGGGCGGGAGTTGGTCCAGCTCCAGCGAGATCACCTCGATCGAGATGGGCACATCGACGCCCATGCCGTCCAGGGTGCGGATGAATCCGACCAGATCGAAATCACCCTGACCTGGCACGACCCGGTAACTGGTGCAATCGGTGTAGTAGTCCGGATCCTGCCGGGTGAGCACACCGTCGTTGAGCTGCACATCGATGACTCGCTCGCCGGGCACACTCGCCAACTCATCGAAGTCGTCCGTGCCACGGAAGTGGTGCCACGCGTCGACGCATAGCCCACCGTTGTCCGCGGCCGCCGCGCGCACGATGTCCCACGCGCTGACTGCATCGGGGATATTGCTCATCTCCGGTAGGTACTCGATGGCCGCCCGGCTGCCACGGTCGTCAAGCCAGCGGCAGACGTTTGCGAACCCTTCGGCGGCGTCATCCAGATCGCCTTCGTAAGGTCCGATTACCTGCACGTGGTGAGGCGGCCCGAACGCCTCGACCATGCGGTCGATCGTGTCGAGGCTCTGCAGATATTCCTCGTGGGCGGCACCGGTCGATGCCCAACCACGCACGGCCTCGTATTCGACAACGCGCTGATCATCCTCGGCCAGGACATCCCTCAGCTGGGCGTCGCTGATTCCCTGGGCCGACAACCGCTCGTACTCGGCGATCTTGAGGCCGATCCCGGAAAACCCGGCCGACGCCGCGGCCTGGACGCGATCGCGGAACGAGGCGTGGCGCATGCTGTAATGACTCAGCACGAGCTCGCCAGAGGTCATATTGCGGTCTCGCCGCCGTCGGCGACCAGAAGTATGCCCGTGATGAAGCTGGCGTCGTCAGAGAACAGGAAGCACACCGGAGCCGCAATCTCGTCCGGCTCGGCCACGCGCTTTTGCAGATTGCCCTGCCCGAATGTTGCGGATCCTTTCTCGATGCTGCCCGCCCGCTCGATCATGAGTGGCTCGGTCATCCCCGTGCGAACTCGACCCGGCGCGACCGTGTTCACCCGGATGTCCGGCGCGACCTCGCGGGCCAGCTGTCGTGAGAACGCGAGGATCGCTCCCTTGGCCGCGCCGTACGGCACGTTGTTGGCCTGGGCGACGAGCGCCGCCACTGAGGCGACATTGACGATGGACCCGGCGCCTTGTGCGCGCATCACCGGCACGATTTCCCGGCAGACCAGGAACGTTCCACCGGCGTGGACCGTCATCATTCGTTGCCACTGTGCGAACGACCAGTCGCCGATCGGCGCGAATTCGGCATGCCCCGCCGCGTTGAAAAGGCAATCTATCGACCCGAGTTGTTCCCGCGCGGCGTTTACTGCGATCTTCACGGCGGCCTCGTCCGATACGTCGAGCTCCAGCGCGACGGCGCCGTCGAGCTCCGCGGCTGTCGCCTTGGCCCCGCTCATGTCAAGGTCGGCGACGGCGACTCGGCCGCCCTCTGCCGTGAATCGCTGAGCAACGGCCCGCGCCAGTCCGGACGCGCCGCCAGTCGCGAAGAGAACCTTTCCCTCGAAACGCGCCCCTCCGGCTACGGTCATTGCGCAGTGCCCACCTTTTGTCGAGTTACTAGCATGCTAGTCCACAAACACTCGCCGAGCCGATGTCGGAGGAGAGATCATGACCGACGAACAAGCGGTCTACCTGCACGTGAAGATCCAGCTTGTGCGCGGGAAGTACACCCTGTTCGCCACGGCAATGGCGGAGATGGCGCCCGTGCTCGAGGCGAACGGCTGGCATCTGGTTGTTGCCCTGTCCCCCGCCATCGGCCGGCTCGGCGCCGTGTACCACGTGTGGCGGGTGCCGTCGCCGGACGGTGTGTTGAGCGCTCTGGACGTGGTGCGAGGGCATCCGGATGCTCGCCGATGGCATGACGCCTTCGCTGAGTCAGTGCAGGACGAAGCGCTGGAGCTCGTGCGGCCGACGACCTACTCTCGCGAGCCGTGAGCCGCAGCGCAGGACGCTACCGACCGACGACTGCGTAGGTGGCCATCACCGCCTTCTCGGTGCTCACTCGGTCATGCAGCATCTCCCGCGCGGTATCGACGAGCTCCACCGTCCCTTCGCGCTGCGCCCCGGCAAGTGCTGCGGCGAACGCCTGGCTCGCTCGCTCATACGTCTCGACGACGTCCGCGAGATGCAGGCTGGACTGGGGCGCCTCGTCGAAAGCGGCCAACGCGGCGGTGAGCTCAACGTTGGGAATTCGTGCGTTGACTGCGTTCGCGTACTCGATCAGGGTGGCTGTCTCGTCGGTCATCCACGCGATTTCATGGGCTGCCCGCACTGCTGCGTTGCGTAATACGGTCTCGGCCATCGCGACGCGAACCTGCAGTGTCTCGTCGGCCAAGGCAGGTAACACGGCCTCGACAAGGTCTTGGCAGACATCGGCGATGAGCTGATCGGTCGTGGGTCGGGAGATCACGAGTCAACTCCTCGTTAATTCTGGCGGTCGCAAATGGACAGAAACATGTCGTGCTGGTGCGATATCGCGTTGATCAGGTAGCTCGCGAGAATGCCGGGATGCTGATTGTTCGCAACCGCGTCGGCGGCATCGACCAGCTGCGCGTAGAGGGTGGCCATGCCGATGATCAGGAAGTAGTCGACGACGTCGGGATTGATCTGGTCCTCGGTCATGCCGGTTGCGGCGCGATAGCGAGCGAGGAAGCGCTCTGAATCGGACCAGTACACGTTCGGCAAGAGGGGGATCTGGTGGTAGTAGCCCAGGTCTTCACGAGGGTCGCCAATGTGCGCGAACTCCCAATCGATGACGATCGGCGGCTGAGCTTCGCTGACCAGGACGTTCGAGGGCTGACAATCGCCGTGAACGAGGGCCAATGGGACCGGAGGCGGGCGGTGCCCGGCCGCCCACCGCGTCACGTAACGGACTACCGGTGCGACGGACGGATGCGATTCAGCCACCTGGTCGTATGTTGCCAGCACGCCGTCGAGGTATGACATCCAATCCGAGGGCCGGGTCATGCGCTCCGGCAGGGGGTCGAGCCGGCTGCCGTGAATCGCCGCGAAGGTGTCCACGAACAGGTCGGACAAGGGCCCGATGTCGTCGGCGTCGGTCAGGACTGCCTGAAATGACGTGGCATCGACGCTCTGCATCACGATGCACTTGGCGCCCAGATAGTCACCGGACGAGTCGTACCACCGAGTGGGTGCCGTGGCGACCGAGTTGAGGTTGGGCAGCGCGCGGAGCAGCTCCCACTCCGCGTCCCGGTCGCTCACGAACACGCCGCTGCCCGCAGGCGGGTCACCGCGCAGGATGAGGGTCTCCTCGCGGCCGTCGGCCCACCGAACGCTGGCGCGGGCACTTATCCGGCTGTAGCCGCCGCTGATCGGCTGATACGAGAGCACACGCGCGCGGCGGCCCGGCTCGGCATCGGCGAGGAAGCGTTCGAGACGCTCGATCATGTCCACGGGCAACTGCTGGCTTTCTCTAGAAAGTGACCAATGCGGGATCGACGGCGGCGAGGTGATGAAACTCGTTGAGTGTGTGGATCACCCGGCGTTCGTCTCGAGCCCGGACCTGGCTGACCGAAGCATGCGCCGGCCGGAAGAACATGTCCTCGTTCAGGCCCAGGATGTGGCCGAGGTAGGCATTGATGACACCTCCGTGACACACGATCGCCAGGTGCACCCCGGGGTGAAGCGCCAGTATTCCCTCGACCACGGTCACTACCCGGTGGCGGAACTCGTCGCTGCCTTCAGAGAAGGGTGAGACGTCCCAACGTCGCTCTTGCACGAAGCGTTCCTCCACGCCGTGCCACATCACGGGCGGCAAGATGTCCTCGAGCCGGACGCCGTCCGGGACGTCGCGGTAGGTCTCCACCTCCCGCAACTCGGGATAGACGACGGGCTCCAATTCATGCGGCGCAGCGATGTGACGGGCCGTCTCGAGCGCCCGAACCAGATGGCTGCAGAGCACGGCATCGACAGGCGCGTCGGCGAAGGCTGCACCGACGGCGGCGGCCTGTCGCTTACCGATGTCCGAGAGCGGCGGATCTGTCCAGAGGGCAGGCGTGAAGGACCCGCTGGGGATTTCCTGCTTGCCGTGGCGAACGAACGAGAGCGTGACGACGCCGGGCTGATTGGTGAGGAACGGGCGATCCAGCGAGGTGGGCGAGGGGGGTGCGGCCGGCGGCCTGCGGGGCGGTGAAGGGGTCGAGGGCGAGGCCGGAAGCGGGTGCGGCTGCATAGCGGCTGATCGTATGGCACCTGCGTGGACTGAATGCGCCTTGTGTCTTCGGTCCAGAACTGTTGCCCCCCGCCCGAGGCCACGGCGATAATCCGGTCACATGACGTAGTTTCACAACACGGAGTTCTCTATCTAGGAGACGCGCAATGGTCTATATCCCACATCGCGGTGACCTGCCGGCGCGGATCGGTCCAGGTGTGCCACTCATCCCCGACATCGGACCGGCTCAGCTCGACTCATCGGTCTACACCGACCCCGCTCGGTTCGAACAGGAGCGGCGCAAGGTCCTCAACCGCAGCTGGCAGATCATCTGCCGATCCGAAAATATTCCGAATACCGGCGATCACGTCGTCTGGGAGGGGCAGGGCGAGACGATCGTCATCAGCCGGCGTCGCGACGGCGGGGTCAGCGGCTTCCATAACGTCTGCCAGCACCGCGGCGCTCGCATCGTCCCTGAGTCGGGGAAGGCCGCGCGTCGATTCACCTGCCGCTGGCACAGCTGGAGCTACGACCTCGAGGGCACCGTCGTCGGTGTCCCGGACCGGGAGGACTTCGACGAGAAGGCCCTCGAGGGGTTGTGTGCGCCTCCGGTCGAGTGCGCGGAGTGGGGCGGTTGGGTCTGGGCCGTGCTGGCCGGTCCCGGTCTCGCACCGCCGTTGCCGGATTGGATCGGCCCGGAGATTACCGGAGATCTCGGTGTCTACCGCATGCAGGACATGGAGCTGCACGACAAGCTCGTGTGGGAGTTGCCGGCCAACTGGAAGGTCATCATCGACGGCTTCAACGAGAACTATCACGCGGCTCATCTGCACACGATCTCGCCGCAGGACGTCAAGGATGGACGATTTAGCACTTATTTCGTTTTCGGGCGAAATGGGATGATGGTCGTGCCGTACAAAGGCGTGCTACCCGAACTGATGCAGACCGCCGACCACCAGAGCCTGGCGATCTGCCACTACACGATTTTCCCCACCTCTGTGTTCAACAACAATCCCAGCCACCTCCAGCTGTTCCGCTCTGTGCCGTTGGCGGTCGACCGCACGCGGTTCGAGGTGTGGGAGCTCTGGTACAAGGACGGCGATGACGAGTATCTGGAGAGGACAGGCGCGCACTGGGAGCGACTGAAAGGCGTCGTTCAAGAAGACGTGGACATTTACCAGGAGTGGGCGGCAGCAAGCAAATCGACGGCCTACACGCGCAACATCTTCAACAACCGCGAGTGCAAGATCACCCATTTCCACCAAGTCGTGCAAGACATGCTCGACGCCGACTGAGACGGGATCACCATGGCTGCTCCTCATTACGTCGCAGGAATCGACTTCAACCCGGCGGTGCGCCAGGACGCCTTTGACGTAATGGCGCGCCTGATCGAGCACTACCGCAACAAGTCGACCGATCAGGCACCGGAGCAGTGGCACGAGCCAGTGCAGGCCTACCGGGATCCCGAGCTGTGGGAACGGGAGATGGCAGCCGTGCACGGAAAGGTGCCGCTGCCACTGGCGCTGTCGTGCGAGCTCCCCGACCCAGGCACATACAAGGCCATTGACGTCGCGGGCACGCCCGTGCTGATTACTCGGGACTCGGCCGGTGAGGTCCACGCGATGGTCAATGTCTGTCGACATCGCGGATCCGAGATCATCAGCGAGGGCACCGGCAAGGCACATCGGCTGACCTGCCCGTATCACGCGTGGAGCTATGACCTGAAGGGCTGCCTGCTCGGTGTCTACGGCGAGGACACGTTCGGCGGGGTGGACAAGGACGACATGAGCCTGCGTGCGCTGCCCACTGCGGAGCGCGCCGGGCTGGTCTTCGTCTCACTCGACCGCAACGCAACCATCGATCTGGACGAGTGGCTCGGCCCGGATCTGATCATGTTGCTCGAGGCCATGGCGATGGATCGGTGCTACCACTACTCGACACGCACCCTCGACGGACCGAACTGGAAGGTCGTGATCGACGGCTACCTCGAGGGCTATCATTTCGCTTCGCTGCACCGGACGACGGTCTACCGGACGAACTTCTCCAACATGGCCGCGTTCGACAGTTGGGGAACGCACCAGCGCAACGCGTTCGCGTTACGTCCGATCGCAAACGCGGTTGACCTGCCGCGCGAACAATGGGATCCGGCGCTGTGCGTCGGGGCCATCTACTGGTTGTTCCCCGGGCTGGCTGTCGCCGGTGGCTGGCGATCCCAGGTTGTGGTGTCCTTGGTGCTTCCGGGTACGAGTTGGGATTCATCGCATACCCAGCAGATCATGGCTCTGCGCCACGAGCCACAGGACGACGACGAGCGAAAGGCGGCGGCCCACACCCGTGACTGGTTCCACGACGTGGTCATGGACGAGGACTACGCCTGCGGCTACGGGGTCCAGCGGGGTCTGGCGGCATTCGCCGACGAGGAGTTCGTGTTCGGCCGGAACGAGCCGGGCGTACAGCACTTTCACCGAGTTTTGAAGGAGATGGTCCCGTGAGCGGTGGTGGAACGACGGACATCGACGAGGCTGTGATGCCGTCGGGTGTTGCGGCTGCGCCGCTTTTGGACAAGCGGGTGGCGGTGATCACGGGTGGTTCGCGGGGGATCGGGCGTGGTATCGCCGAGAAGTTCCTGGCCGAGGGCGCCGCGGTGGTGATTGGCGGTAAGTCCCAGGACAAGGGCCTGCGGGCAATCGAGGAGATGGGGGTCGGCGACCGCGCGACGTTCCTGCAATGTGACGTCCGGCGGGAAGAAGACGTCAACAACTTGGTCGATGAGGCCGCGAAACGCTACGGGTCGGCCGACGTTCTCGTCAACAATGCCGGAGGTAGCGACCGGTGGGCGTTGGTACATGAGCTGTCCGATGAGGCGTGGCAGAACGCCCTTGACCTGAATCTGAACGCTGTTTTCTGGGGCACCCGCCGGGCGCTGAAGTACATGCTCGACCGTGGGTGGGGCCGCATCATCAACATCTCGTCGGTGGAAGGCAAGCAAGCCAACAAGCCGGCCGTGAGCCACTACATCACGAACAAGCACGCGATCAACGGATTCACCAAGGCGGTTGCGCACGAGTACGGGCCTCGGGGCATCACGTGCAACGCGATCTGCCCCGGCGCGGTCGAGACAGACCTGATGATGGAGGCCGGGCCGACCGTCGCGGCGCAGGCCGGCATCACCTACGAGCAGTTCCTGGACAACTATGCGCAGGAAGCGGCGATCAAGCGGCTCAACACCGTCGAAGAGGTCGCGGCGATGGCGGCGCTGCTGGCGAGCGAGGTCGGCGGTGGTATCACCGGCGCCTTGATCAACGTCGACGGCGGCACCTCGCAATGGTGAACCCGGCAACCGACCTGCCGGAACGCTGGCTCACCGACTGGGACCGCAGCGACCGCATGCCGTTCTACACCCGTGCGAACGCTGGGGAGGTGCTGCCCGACCCGGCCAGCCCGCTCGGCTGGACGCTGGTGTTCGAGGAAGGCCTGCTGCCCGGCTGGTTGCGGGGCTTGGTCGACTTCGGCATATATCGGGACGGGGAACTCCCGATGGACCGCCCGCCGGTCGCCGGGCTGTTCGGCGGATACTTCTACATCAACCTGTCCCACTGCCGGGTCATGGCCATCCGGATGGGGATGACGGTCGAGGCTTTCGACGCGGCGTTGCTGGGCAGTGCCGAGGTGGCCCCGCCCTACAAGCCGCACCCCGACGATGTCGACGAGGCCTGCTCGGCGAAGGTCGCTGCGACTATCGGCCAGATTTTGGGTGCTTCGTCGTTCCCGGAAATCGACGAGGACCTGGGTCGGGTGCTGGGCAAGCGGCGCGACCGGCCTGATCTGTCGACCCGGGCCGACGCGGAGCTGGTCGCCTACGCCCGGAGTTTCCTGCCGGAGCTGGACAACGCTTTCGCCCGGCATGACTACTCCACGCTCGGCTCTGCGGTCGGGCCGGCGATGGTGGCCGAGCTGTGCGCTGCCGCGGGGGAGCCCGAGGCATTGCTCGATCTGATCTCTGGTCTCGGCGAGGTGCCGTCGGCCTCGCCGTCCTGGGGCCTGTGGCAGTTGTCGCGTGCGGCTAACGCGTCCAGCCAGGTGACGGCGCTGTTCGATCGCGGCCCGTCCGCGGTGCTGGAGGCGCTGCAGGGCGGCGACGAGACGATTGCCGCCTTCCGGAACCAGTTCGATCAATTCCTCGCCGACTATGGCCAGCGTGGTCCGAATGAGTGGGACATCCGGGCGATCTCGTGGGAGGCCGGCCCGGAGCAGGCGCTCGCGCTCGTCGAGAGCATGCGGCAGATGCCGGACGAGAACTCGCCTGACGCTCGTCATGACAAGCTCGCGGCCAGTCGGGCGACGACAGCTCTGCGCATTCGAAACGCCCTTGCTGGCGACGAGGCCCGGCAGCAGTCGTTCGACGTCGGGTTGCTGTCCGCGGCTCGCATGATCCCGTTACGAGAGCAGACGAAGCTCATCGCCGTCACCACGATCAATGAGGTGCGGATGGCGATGCGTGAGCTCGGCCGGCGTGGTGTTTCCGCCGGCCGATTCGCGGCGCCGGAAGATGTGACGATGCTGCTCGAATCCGAGCTCGACAGCTACGTGACCAATCCTGAACTGTTCGTCCCGATCATTGCCGAACGGTTGAGGCAGTATCGCGCCCTGTTCGAGATCGAACCGCCGTTCATCATCGACGCGGATCCGGAGCCGTTACCGGCCTGGCCACGCCGTTCCCGGCCGCGGCCCCCGGCGGCCCGACCAGGCGACGTCTTGCGCGGCATTGGCGGTAGCGCCGGTCAGTATCAGGGCACCGCTCGGGTCGTGCTCGACCTGGAGTCGGCGATGACCCTCGAACCCGGAGAGGTGATGGTCGCGCCCCTTACCGATGCCGCCTGGACGCCGCTCTTCCTCGTCGTTGGTGCGGTCGTGGTCGACGTGGGTGCGTTGAACAGCCACGCGGTGGTTGTATCGCGAGAACTCGGCATTCCGTGCGTGCTGTCTCTCGATGACGCCACCCTGCGACTCCGCGATGGCATGCAACTGATTGTCGACGGTACGGCTGGCACAGTGACGGTAGGTGGGAAATGAGCGGACGGTTCGAGGGCAAGGTCGCGTTTGTCACCGGTGGCGCTTCCGGCCTCGGTGCAGCCGCGGCTCAGCGCTTCTCCGATGAGGGCGCTCAGGTCGCGGTGGCCGACATCGACGCCGCCGGCGCTGAAAAGGTGGCGGCGAGCTTGCGGGACGGATATGCGGTACAGCTGGACGCCGCGGACGCCCGGTCCGTTGCTCGCGCCGTGGCCGACGCGGTCGAGCACTACGGCCGGCTCGACATCGTCTTCAACAACGCGGGCATCACCGGCGCCCAACAGATCCTGCACGAGCTGGAGGTCGAGGACTGGGACCGGGTGCGGGCGGTCAATGGCGACGGCATTTTCTATGTCATGAAGTACACGATCGAGGCGATGTTGCGGTCCGGCGGCGGGAGCATCGTCAATACCTCGTCGACGGCTGGACTGACCGGTCAGCTGAATATTTCGGCTTACACGTTTGCGAAAGCCGGGATCGTCGGACTGACCCGCTCAGCCGCGATCGAGTACGCCAAACAGAACATCCGGGTCAATGCGATCGCACCGACCGTCGTGTGGACGCCGCTGGTTCAGCGCTTCGCTGAGTCGGCGCCGGACCCGGAGGCAATGCGCGCGGTAATGGAGAACTACAACCCGATGCCCGGCATACCGACCGCGGAGGATGTCGCCGCGCTCGTGGCGTTCCTTTCGTCAGACGAGGCGCGCTGGATCACCGGCCACACCGTGCCGATCGATGGCGGCTACGTAGCCCAGTAGGCCGGGCCGCACCACCTACCGGCGACGGTATGCATATCCCGTGGCTCCGGCCACGGGATATGCATACTTTTCGGCGTTCGGCCGCTGGTCAGCGGCGCTAAGCCCTACGGGCGCTGCGAGCCGCCAGGGCGACGGCGATGATCAGTGCGGCCCCGTTGAAGAGGTCGTTGATGTAAGACGGTGCGCCGGCGAGCTGCAGGCCCTTGACGCCGGTGGCCAGCAGGTAGACGGCCACGAGTGTGCCGATCACGTTCACCCGGCCCGGCTTGATCTGGGTCGAACCCAGGAACACGGCGGAGAACGCGGGCAGCAGGTACGACGGGCCGATCTCAGGCGAGGCGGTACCGATGCGAGCGGCCAGGACGACGCCGGTAACCCCCGCGGTGAACGCGGAGGCAACCAGCGACCCGAAGACGACGTTGTTCACCCGAACACCCGCGAGCCGGGCGGCCTGGGCGTTGCCACCGGATGCGTACAAATAGCGGCCGATCGGCAGGTATTCGATGATGATGTAGATGATGATCGCCAGGACGATCATCACGTAGAACGGCAGCGGAATGCCCAAGATCGGCTTCGTGCCGAGATCGAGGAAGGTGGAGTTGAACTCCGTGATCTGCTTGCCGTCGGTGATCCAGAACTCCGCTGCGACAAGCAGACTACTCATACCCAACGTGGCGATGAAGGAGTTGACGCGCAGTTGGACAACGATAAACCCGTTCGCGCACCCGATGAACGCTCCCGCCGCGATGGCGGCGGCCGCCGACAGCCAGACATTCCAACCGTTGCTCTGCAGGTAGCCCACGATGGCAACTGAGACCCCGAGGACTCCGGCGAAGGACAGGTCGAAGACGCCGGCCGCAAGCGGGATGATGATGCCGAGCGCGAGCATCGCCGTAATCGCCTGGTCACCGGCGATGATCTTCGCGTTGTCGCTCGTCGGGAACGTATCCGGAACCCAGAAGCTGAACAGGATGATCAGCGCGGCCCACACATAGAGGCCGCTGAAGCGGTCCATGCCGAGGTTGATCCGGCGCCGCTTACGGCCTTCCCCCGCGTGCGGCTCCAGCCCGCTGACGCCCCGATCCGCCTCGACGACCGGGTTGGCTGCCTCGGCCGCGGACGGCTGTGATTCCAGGTCCGGCGACGAGGTCATGATCGCGTCGCCGGCAATGCCTGCGCTTTCTTCGCGCCGCTCTGCTCGGCTGCTATCCCGATCTGCGTTCATGCTGCCGCTCCTTGCCCGGCGCCGATGGTCGCGGCCGTGATTCGGTCAGGGTCAATGTGTGGGCGCCGCAATTCGTCGGCGAAGCGGCCACCGCGTAAGACGAGCACCCGCTCGGCGAGCCGGGTCAGCTCGCCGTGGTCGGTCGAAACGACCAGGACCGCCGCACCCTCGGCGGCCGCCTCCTCGACGAGAGTGTGAATATCTGCCTTAGCCCCCACGTCAACCCCCTGAGTGGGTTCGTCCAGGACGAGCACCGCGGGTTTCTGCCGCATCCATCGGGCGAGCATCACCTTTTGCTGGTTCCCACCGGACAGGGTGGCAAGAAGCCGTTCCGGCTCGGGTGGTTTGACTCTCAACTTCTCTAACCACGAGCGGACGACGGACGTCTCTCGGCGCCGGTTCAGCAGACCGCGGCGGAGAAAATCCTGTGGGCTGACGATAGAGACGTTTTCGCGCAGGGTGGACTCCATGAAAGCCGCGTTGGCGTGCCGCTCGGCCGGGACGAGCCCGAGGCCCGCGCTGACCGCCTTGTCCGGGCGATACGGCTGCACCAGCTTTCCGGCAACGCGCACCTCACCCTGACGCGGCACGCCGCCGAAAAGCGCGAGGGCAATCTCCTCGCGTCCCGAGCCGGTGATACCCGCGATGCCGATCACCTCTCCGGCCTGCAGCTCGAGGTCGACTCCCTGGAGCACGCCTGTCCGCAGGCCGCGAACCTGGAGCACCGTCTCCCCGTGAGTCTCCGAAGCCGACTCCGGCATGTCGAACTGCTCGAGTTTGCGCCCGATCATCAGCGCGATGAGCGCATCCTCGTCCAGCCCTTCGACCGGCCGGGTGATGATGTGCCGGCCGTCACGCAGGACAGTGACGTTGTCGCACAGGGTGAAAACCTCGTCAATGTGGTGCGACACGAAGAGCACGGATACGCCGCGGTCACGGACGCTGCGTACGACGCCGAACAAACGCTCGATCTCCGCGGCCGGGAGGTTCGCAGTTGGCTCGTCCAACACCAGGACTCGGGGCGGAGTCGAGCGGGGGGAGAGAGCACGAGCCAATGCGATCGCTGTGCGTTCGCTGATGACCAGATGACCGGTCGGTTGGCGGACGTCGATGTCGTAGCCGAGATCCCTCAGTGTCTTGCGGGTAAGCCGGGCCTCGCGCCGCCAACTGATGAGACCCAAGCGGTTGCGCTCATAGCCATGCCCCATGGCGAGGTTGTCGAGAGCATCCAGCGTCGGCACCAGTCCGAGGTCTTGATGCACGAAGCGCAGACCAGCGTGGTCACCGGCGCCTGCCACCCCGAGCGCGAGTGGCTCTCCATCAACGAAGACCTCGGCACCAGGGTCCGGGTCGTGGTACCCGGCAAGCACTTTGATCATCGTCGACTTGCCGCAGCCGTTCTGGCCGACCAGCGCCCGGATCTCGCCCGGTTGCAATTCCAGGTCGAGGTCGATCAGCGCTCGCTGACCGGTGAAGGTCTTGGAAAGCCCGCGAATCTGCAGGGCTGGCGTCTCCGGCATCCGACTCCTTCAGAGCTCACGAGTGCCAGTTACGTTACTGCGCACGCAGTAACCCAGACTGTAGGCCCCCGTCACGCGAGTCCGCTAGAGGTGAGGCACATCGATGCGGATCCGGTGTGCGTCCTGAGCAGGGGGACCCAGACTGATGTAGGCGTTATAACGATCCTGCACCCAGTGTCAAGAAACTTGGGTCTAACCGTTGTGAACCCACCGCGTGCCCGGTTAGGTTGCTCGCCAACGTAGCCGTGAATGTCAGCGGCGGGACCGGCTATCTCCGGCCTGCCATGTTCCGCCGCCTAGGGCGGCACGCTAACCATGGGGCGCAGCCCCATTCGAACGAAGGAGTTGCAGGGATGTTGAGCCGAAAGGCAATCATCGGGGTCTTCGTGGCCCTGACGCTGACGGTCGGGGGTGCGGCGGCCTGCAGCAGCAGCAAGAAGAGCAGCAGTAGCGGTGGCGGCGGTGGTGGTGGCAGCGCCAGCGCGGGTGGCGGCGGTGGTGGCAGCGCGCAAGCCCAGGCCAATATCGAGACGTTGCTGAAGCCACCGACCAGCATCAACATCACCCAAGCGCTGACGAAGAAGCCGCCCACCGGCAAGAAAATCTGCCTCTCGCAGAGCTCTGAGCCGGTCACCCTAGAGACCAACAAGGGCTTCGCCGACGCGGCGGCGGCAGTCGGCTGGACCGTCAGCATTGTTCAGGAGGGCACCGGCCCGGAGGACCCCGCGAAGGCGTTGGGTCAATGCATCGACCAGCACCCGGATGCGATCTTCATGTCCGGCCAAACCCTCGACACAATGCGGGCCCAGGTCAACCGAGCGAAGGCTGCGAATATCCCGGTGTTCCAGTCCGACAGCGGCGAACCCGTCGCGAAGGACGGGAGCATCTACGTGCTGTCGTTGGACAGCTTCCAGCAGACGGGTGCCTGGGGCAAGATGATCGCGGACTATATCGCGAGCGCAGGGGGCGGCAGCAAGCACACGCTCGTCGTGGACCTGTCCGTTTACCCGATCCTGCATGCCTTCTCCGAGGGCGTCGTCAACGAATTGAAGGCTGTTAGCCCGAGCACGAAGACCACGCTGCAAGACACCCAGATCAGCGACCTCATCGGCGGCAAGATCCCCGCCTCGATCGTCAGCGCGATCCAGCGCAACCCCGACATCGACTGGGTCGTCCTGTGCCTCGGTGACATGGCCACTGGTCTGAAGGCCGCGCTCCGCGGAGCCGGCCAAGGAACCAAGGTCAAGATCGGTGGCGAGAGCGCGAGCATCGCGAACATCACCGCCTTGAAGAAGAAGGACGAGGACGTCTGGACCGGGTTCGCGGCGAAGATCCACGGCTGGCGGCGCATCGACGCGGCGGCACGCGTGTTCAACGGCGAAAGCCTCGACCCCAACAACAACTCCTTGCTGCCGACCCAACTGATCACGCAGGACAACGTGAGCTCGGCCCCCATCGACACTGACGGCTACTACCTTGGCGTCCCGGACTACAAGGACCAGTACCTGAAGCTGTGGATGATGAGCGGCTGATCGATTGACCATCCGGCGCGGTACCCCGGCGAGACATTTCCCCGGGGTACCGCGCCGAATGCGCTGCGGCCTCCGGCGTCGCGAAGGGAAGGTGTCCATTCGTGTCTGACCTGGCGGAACTGCTTGACAAAAAGGCGATAACCGAGACCTGCTACCGCTATGGCATAGCGCTCGACAGCCGGGACTGGACGACACTCGCAACCTGCTTCACGCCGGACGCCGGGGCCTTCTACACGGGCCTGCCGCCGGCGGTTGGCTACCAGGCCATCGAGGCCACCTGCCGCGCCACCTTGACACCACTGACCGCCAGCCAGCATCTGATCGGGAATGTCACCGTCACGCTCAATGGTGACGCGGCCGAGTGCGTCAGCTACCTACAGGCACAACACGTGAAGACCGGCACGCCAGGTGGCGACAATTTCACGATCGCGGGGCGTTATCGCGATCGGTTCGTGCGCACCGACGAGGGCTGGCGAATGCAGGAACGGCACCTCGACATCATGTGGACAGCTGGCAATCCGGCCGTGCTCGAAACATAGAGTCTCAGACCAGGTTTTGAGAGCGGCGCTCAGGATTCATCGTCGCGTCGGGCGGCATCCGGGGTATCGCGCCACATTTGGCTGCTGTCGAACCCGATCCGGCCTTCTGGGACGACCTCGAGCACCACTCGGCGCGGTGAGTTGAGGTGCCGTACGAAGGCGGCGGCAGCCTCCGGATCACCCGGTCGTACGGCGGCCGCAAGAGCTGGATAGAACCACGCCTTCGTTTCATCGTCGTCGTGGATGATGCATCGGCCCTTGTAGGTCAGAGACTGGCGGGTCGAGATGCCGGCGCCGTGGGAGCTCACGGCGATGCTCACTCGTGGATCGCGCCGCACCGCTGGCACGCGGGCCCGTTGGCTGCTCGCCGTCAGCCAGAAGCGGCCGTCGCGGAAGACGAAGTTCATGATCACCCCGAGCGGATGGCCCTCGCTGTTGCTCCAGATGAACGTGCACTCAGTCTGCTGGTCGAGGAGCTCGGCTTCGGCCGCGTCGCCGAGCCCGTAGACCGTGACGTCTTCGTAGTCTTTGTCGGCCACGATCACCCTTCCGGTAGGGGGTTCAGCGTCCCGGGGTCCATCGCGCCCCGGTAGACGAGGTGGAAGCTTCGGGCACCGAAGCGCCACTCTCCCTCGTCGCGAACGTACGTGTCGTCGTAGTGGCCGAGATGCATCACGCCGGAACCATCGGGCAGCTGGTTCAGTTCCAGGACGTACCAGCTTCCACGCACCGCTCCATCGACCAACCCGACGGTGCCCGACGCGGGCAGCTGGGCGACCCACGGGTACTTGGCGATCGACTTCTGCCAGAGCGCGAATGTCTCGTCCCGACCGTGAGTTATCCGCCCACCGCCGAGATCCCACGTGCACTCCGCCGCCCAAGTAGCGATCCAGGCCGCGGCGTCGCGGCGGCATACCGCGTCGCCGTAGCGCGCGAGCAGGTTTCGGATTGCCAGCTCGTCGGCCGGGTCGAGCGACGTGGTGGCGTTCATCCCGTCACTAGCTCGGCGAGGCCGACGCAGGCAACTGCAGGGCGGTGAGCTCGAAGTACTCGGCTA
>Ga0207706_10002093_pt1 | contig 19523 bp, 14 predicted proteins | sample KBSC53metaG_FD_184318 | JGI IMG/M metagenome (GOLD analysis project Ga0207706, IMG submission 184318) | Corn rhizosphere microbial communities from Kellogg Biological Station, Michigan, USA - KBS C5-3 metaG (SPAdes) (version 2) | ecosystem: Host-associated > Plants > Roots > Rhizosphere > Soil ... | reverse complement strand
GAGGGATAGAGCGCGAGCAGCCGGCGTAAGACGCCGTTGGTCCAGCCAAAGCCGTCCTGCAGCGGATACTCGCCGCCGCGCGCGGCCGCGTCACCGCTCACGTCGTACTTCTCGACGAGCCGACCGGTGGCGCGGTAGACGGCGACGTTCTCGCGTATCCAGCGCAGCGCGATCTCGCGCGCGAGCGCCGTGTCGCCGCGGATGTTGAGGCCCTCGATCGCAATCCACTGCAGTGGCGCCCAGCCGTTCGGAGCATCCCATTGCTCGCCGGTGCGGGCGGTGGTCGTGGCGAGTCCGTCCGGCTGCAGGAGCCGGTCGCGCACGGCCGCCGCGACCGCGCGGGCCTGCTCGGGTGTCGCGACGCCGAAGAAGAGCGGATAGAGCGTCGCCGCGCTCAGGTGGCCGGTCAGGCCGCGTTCCCGCCAGGCATAGTCGCCGTACATGCCCTGTTTCGCATCCCACAGGTAGCGGTGCATCGCGAGGCGCCGCTCCCAGGCGCGGGCGCCGAGTTGCGCAGCTCGTTCCGGCTGACCGGCCAGGCGATACGCCCGCGCAAGCGTCTGCTCGAGCGTGTAGAGCAGGCTGTTCAGGTCCACCGGCACGATCTCGACGGTCCGGATCGTCTCGAGCGTGCGCCCGTCCGCGAGCCAGCGCGAACTGAAATCCCAGCCGCTCTCGGCGGCCGCGCGCAGATTGCGGTACACCTCCGCGGGTGGACGACTCGACTCACCCGCGGTCTCGACGTCCTCGCGGTAGCTCTCCTCGCGCGGCGTGTCCCGGTCGTCCCAGTAACGATTGAGGAGCGTCCCGTCGTGCAGGCGCACCACGCGCCGGTGCGCGCGGCCCTGCGCAAGTGTGGCCGCGCCCTCCATCCAGAAGTCGTACTCGCGCGCGAGCTGCGGCAGGTATTTACCGTACACGCCGTCGCCCTCGCGCGCGGCGATCAGGTTGACCATTGCCGCGAAGAACGGCGGCTGCGAGCGGCTCAGATAATAAGTGCGATTGCCGTTAGGGATGTGACCGTAACGATCGATCAGGAAGGCGAAGTTCCGCACCATGTCGACGGCGAGGTCGTGGCGTCCGCTCTGCTCGAGTCCGAGCATCGTGAAATAGGAATCCCAGTAGTAGATCTCGCGAAAGCGCCCGCCCGGAACGACGTAGCGGTACGGCAGTGGCAGAAGCGAGGAATGCGGCGCGGGCTCATCGGGCGCTCGTTCGAGCACCGTCCACAGCTCGTCGATGTGCGTCTGGATATCGACGTCGGGCCGCGAACGGTACCCGGTCGGGTGCTCGGCCGGGGCGTCGAAGCGCGCCGTCACGAACGCGCGCAGGTCGAAGCCGGGGTCGTCGTGTGCCCGCAGATATTCCTCGAGGATGGCCTCGGGGCTCGTGCGTGGCACGGCATCGACGAAGGTCTTGCCGTCCTCGTAGACGCGGTCGAGCTGCACGCGTTCGAATAGACCGGGATAGAGCTCGGCCGGGGTCCGCGGTGCGGAGCCGTCGTCACGGGCGGGCGCCGGCGCCGCCGGCAAAAGGAGAAGCAGAGCGGCGACGACGGCCGCGGCGCGCGCCCATTGGTAGTGGACGCGCGCCGCGACGGGACACCTAGAAGTCATAGCCCACGCTGAACATCACCGAACGCCCGAAGATCGGCCGTCCGTTGGGCGCTGACGCGGTTCGCGGATCGCTTTCTGTCAGGCCGTCCGAGTCGTTGACGTTGTCGCCGTGCACCTGGAAGTAGAACCCGCCCGGTGTGTCGACGGTTACGCCGACGTCGATCTTCTCGTAGCTTTCCAGCTTATTGGTATTGGCGTTGTCGCCCCAACGGTCGCTGATGAATGTCGCACCGACATAGAAGGTCGTGTCGAAATTGCCGGTCGTCCACGTATACGACGGCGAGAGCCGCGCCTGCCAGTCTGGCTGGCGCAGAACCTCGTTTCCGACGTCGGTCGGAGTCGTCGAGTCGGTGATCTCCGTGTTTTGCAGGGTAGCGATCAGGGACACGAGCAGCTGGCCGAAGCGAAGGGTGCCGTCGATCTCGACCCCGTATGCCTCGGTCTCGAACGCGGTGGGCGGCAGCTCTCCGCCCACGGTCGAGGCGAACGCGTCGTTGGTGTTGTAGAACGCCGTCGCGTAGAGGCTCATCGACTCACCGGCGTACTTCACACCGCCTTCGAGCTGCTTCACCGCGTCGACCGTGTTGCGGTTCTCACGGATGTCGTCGAAGTGCGGCCACAGGAAGCCATCGGAGTAACGCACGAAGAAGCCGAGCTCGTCCGTCAGGTCGAAGTTGACGGCGCCCGTGTAGGCCCACTCGTCGCCCTCGAGATGGGTCGTCTGGTCGACCGTGCCGTCCGCGAAGCCGGGACCGGTGTCGAGCACGTAGTCGAGGGTCAGCTCCTCGTAACGCACGCCCAGATCCAGCCGGAACCGGTCCGTCATCTGCCAGGAGTCGGCCAGGTAGAACGCCTCCGCGCGTGCGTCGCCGGCAGACTGAAGACCGAACAGGAAGCCGGCGTTGCCCCCAGCCGCCGCGATGTCTTCAGGCGTGATCGAGGCGTCGAGTGGCTCGCCGTTCTGGACGTTGTGCACCGGCAGCGGATTGCCGATCGTCCAGAAATCATCCGACGACCAGCTGGACCGGTAGTAGCCGAAAGTGACGTCGTGGCTGTCGAGGAACAGCTTATTGATACTGATGTCGTTGATGAACGCCTCGAGGTCCTTCTGCACGACCCAGTGGCCATAGGTCTGCACGAATTCGCCCGCCCCGAGCACCGTGCCGCTCACCGTGGCAACTGGCTCGCCCGTGACGGCGCTCACCGCGCCGGCCGTGACCGCGCCGCCGGCGGGCACGAACCCGTAGGTGTCGGCGTCGCCGCTCATGTACGTGAACTGGTCGCGGATAGTGAAGCCGTCGCCCACGTCGAACTGGGCACTGCCGCCGCTCACCGTGCCGTCCCACCCTCGCCCGTCGGCAAAGTCGTAGATCTCCGTGTCGCCGGCTGTGTTCTTCTGCAGCTCGCGAAAGCGCGTCGCGTTGCCGAGCTGCGCGAAGTTACCGAGATCGAGGCCGGAGTTGAGCGCCATGGGCAGCACCCATTGACCGTGATCATCGGTCACCCGTGTGAAGAGATTGACCTTGCCGGCATCGAATTCGCGGGTGAGATTGATCGTGAATTGCTTGCCGTCTTCGGCGTCGAACTGGGCGTCTCGGATGCCGGGCGAGGAGGTGATGTATCCGCCGATCATGTAATAGAAGTCCTCCGCGAGCTCGCCGCTCAGCCGACCGTCCAGCCGCTGCAGGTCGTAGTCCGACGTCGAGTACTTGACGCGTCCTTCGGTCTCTTCGCCGCCTTCCCAGAGGGTGAAATTCACGGTCAGTCCCGGCTCGCCCTTGCCGAAGACCGCGTTGGGGCCGCCGCGCAGGCCCTCGACGCGCGCAACCGTCTCGTCGATGCGGAAAATCGAGCTCTGCTCGAAGAACGACAGCATCTCGGTGCCGTACAGCGGCGAGCCATTGATGGCGAGCGTGACGAAGGGCGCGTCGCCGCCGCCCGGAAGGCCGCGGACGTCGATGTTTGCCCCGGCGATGCCACTCGAGCTTTCGGCCCAGACGCCCGGGATCGACTTGAACAGGTCCGCTGTGCTCTGCGGCGAGATCTGGGCGATGTCTTCGGCAGCGATCGTCGTCACCGCGAAGCTCGCCGCCTGCCGATCGGTGCCGCGGCCGCCGGGCGTGCCGGCGGTCACGATGATCTCCTCGAGTGGCTCCCCCTCCGGAGTCGTGGGCGGCTCCTGGGCCATCGCCGGCACCGACAGCAGCGCTGCCATGCCCAAGGCCCCGTGGCTGCCATGCCTGATCGCTCGCATGCAAGACACTCGTACAGGTTGCCGATTCATAGGTCCCTCCTTCGGCGGCGCTGTGCCTGCACCGCCTGACCGTTGATCCGTCGTCCGCCGCTGCGGACGTCGTACCGGCCCAACCCTGTATCGACCTTGTTGTTGTCCACTTAGTTTACGCTCCATGCGAGCGTGGACAAGGCAGCACCAATGCGGATTGTCACGGGCTTCGCGGGCGCAATTCTCGCTGCGGCGTGCGTCGCGACGGACGCGGCGCCGACGGCGCTGCGTTTCTCGGCACCCGAAGGGCGGGTGCTCAACGAGTTCTATCGGCAGGGGCCCGTGGCGGCGCACCTCGTTCTTACCTCGGGGGCCACGCCGCGGCTGGTGGTCGCCTTCCCCGCGGGCAACAGCGGCGCCGCCGTGTGGTTTGACTCGCCCGCAGGCGGGCTCACCTGGGAGTCCGATGTGACGCTCACCGCGGCGCACCGCGACCTGCCGGACGGCGGCGTGCTGCACGGCGTGACAGCCGACCTCGTCGCCTCAGGCGGCCCCCTCACGGTCGTCGAAGCGATCATGAGCAGCGTCCGCGTGATCCGCGACCGGCAGGACACCGGCAAGGCGCCGCCCGAGGTTCGCGCCACGCCGCAGGTGTCGGACCACGGGGTCACCTGGCAACGCCGCCGCCTCGACGGCGCTGCCGGTTACTCCCTGTCGATTGACGTACTGAGCGGTGCGATCGCCGGTGGCAATGGAGGATCGATCCGGCTTTCGCCGGGTGTCGATGGCCGGTTGCGTCTGCGTGTGACCGCGCTCACGGGTGATGCGCCCCTGACACCGCTCGATGAGGACCAGCTACTAACGAAGGCCGCGGCCCCGGACGGGCGGCTGCGGGCGATGCTTGCGTTCCTGAGCTACGAGGAGAAGCTGCTCGCCGGGTCGTGGCGGTTCAACACCTACTTCGGGCGCGACACGTTGATGTCGCTTCGGCTGCTGGCACCGGCGTTGCAGCCGCACGCCTTCGAGGCCGGGCTCGGCGCGGTGCTCGCACGGCTCAACGCCGCGGGGGAAGTCGCTCATGAAGAATCGATCGGCGAGTACGCCATCCTGCAACGCCTGCAGCAAGGCGGCGCGCCGACCGACACGGCGCTCAACGACTACCGGATGATCGATGACGACTTCATGCTCCCGGTCGTCGCCGCTCACTATCTGCTCGATACGCCCACGGGTCGCGCGCGCGCCGCGGCATTTCTCGGCCGTCGCACCGGGTCGGGGGAAACGCACGGCGCGGCGCTGCTGCGCAACCTCCGCTTCATTCTTGCGACAGCGACGCCGTTTGCACGTGACCCGGACTGGCGGCACCTCGTTGCGCTGAAGCCCGGCGAGGTGGCTGGCAACTGGCGCGACAGTGAGCGCGGATTGGGCGGCGGCCGCTATCCGTACGACGTCAACGGAGTCTTCGCACCCGCCGCGCTCACCGCGATCGGGCGACTGTATGCGAGTGGTCTGTTGCAGCCGTATCTCGATCGCGCGTTCGACCCTGCGCTGGCGGAGGCCGAAGCGCTGTCGCAAGTCTGGCTGCGCGAAGCACCACGCCTCTTCGATGTCGCGGTTCCCGCACGCGCTGCGCGCGCCGAGGCGGAGGCCTACGCCCGCCGCATCGGCGTCGTCCCCTCGCCCGCCCTGGCCTCGCTGGGCGCGGATGGGGTTCGTTTCCGCGCCGTCGCGCTCGACGCGCAGGGCCGGCCCATCCCGATCATGAATTCCGACGAAGGATTTGCGTTGCTGTTTCTGGACGCGGCGCCCACCGAAGTGCAGCGCGCCGCCGCCACACTGACGCGGCCGTTCCCGGCCGGGCTCCTGACGGACGTCGGGCTGCTCGTCGCGAACCCCGCGTACGCGCCGGACGAGCTGGAGCCGCCGTTCGACCGCGACCGCTACCACGGAACCGTGATCTGGTCCTGGCAACAGGCGGTGCTCGCCGCCGGCATCGACCGCCAGCTCGGCCGCAGGGATCTCACCCCGTCCGCGCGCGAGACACTGCGGCAGGCGCGCTCACACTTGCAGGTCGCGATTGCTGCGTCCGACGCGCTGCGCGGCTCGGAGCTCTGGTCGTGGTCGCAGCTCGGCGGCCGCTATCGCGTGGTGCCATTCGGCCAGCGCCAGGGGGATGAAACGGAATCCAACGCCGCGCAACTTTGGAGCACGGTGCGGCTGGCGCGGCCGAATGAGTGAGAGACCCCGCTCGCACCGGACGCAACTCGTCCGACGACCTCAGCAGCGGCGCTGGTCAGGTGGCCTGCGGGGTCGACAGCTCCCCAAATGCCTCGTAGTGCTTGACCGTCCGCGGACGCTCGAGCAGGAAACGAACGTCCTCGGGGTAGTAGCGCGCGAGCTCCGGCGATTCGCCGGCAAAGGCACGAATGGCGTCCCAGGAGGACCACAGGCTCAACGTCACCACTTCCGTGCGCTCCGCGTCGAGGTCGTTCACGGCCATGAGCGCGCCGAGGTTCCCCGGGGTGTTGCGGTAGTCCGCAATTCCGGTCCCTCTGATGTAGGCGACGTAGGCGTCGCGCTCGGTCTTGCGGATCACTCCGCGCCATTCACGCAGTATGGGCATCAAGACCTCCTGACTCAGGCTGCAGCACCGTGGAATGCACGATTTCAAAGTGCTGGACCGTTTCATCGAACCTCTCCAGCACCGCCTCCGCGGCCGGCTCAACCACTGCTCTTTCCGGCGGGGTACCGGAAAATCTCTTGACGGCGTCCATCGACTCCCAGAGCGTCAGCACGACAAGTTCAACGTGCGTCCCCGCATCACGCCGCAAGAGGTACGCGCCGGTGTGACCCGGGATCTCTTCGAGTTCCGGAAGCACCGCTTCACGAAAATGCCGAGCGTACGCGTCTACGTTCTGCGACAGGGCCTGGGCCTTCCAAGCTCGAACGATCATGCGGGAATCCTCGGGCCAGTCATGGTTGCTGATAGCTCGGACGACTCGGTTTTGGACCGGTTCGCCACATGATAAGTTCTCTGCTTCGAGGAACCGTGCCGTATTGGCACCGCGAGCGAGGAACGCTATGAAGCATTTCCTGTTGTTCTACGACGTGGGGCCGGACTTTCTCGCACGACGTGCCTCGTTTCGCGACGCCCACCTCGCGAAGGCCTGGGCCGCCCACGATCGGCGTGAGCTGATTCTCGCCGGTGCCCTGGCCGAGCCCGTCGACGGCGCGGCGCTGCTGTTTGCGGGGAATTCGGCGGACATCGCGGCTTCCTTCGCCCGGGATGACCCGTACGTGGTGAATGGTCTGGTGACTCGCTGGCGAGTTCGCGAGTGGACGACGGTTGTCGGCGAGGGTGCCGCAACGCCCATTGGCGCTGAGCACACATGAGCAGGCGGCGACCGGCCCTCGGACTGCCGCCAGTGCGAATGCTGGATGCTCAGGCGGATGCGGTCGCCAGAGTGATTGCGCGTTCGCCTTGTCGCGAGTCGAAATCCAGTGCTCGACCGACGGCGAGCGCGTCTCTGAACTCCGGATCGAGCTTCTGAAATGCGGCGTCGGCCTCGACGCCAAGCGCGTCGAGTAGTTTGGTCCAGAACGCCCGGGCCGCACTCGTGGCCGCGATGTCGAAGATCTCGCCATCGCTGAAGCCAAGCTCCTTGAGACCGCGTACATCGTCGGCCGTCACGGCCGTGGCATCGACAGCGACCGTGCGGGCAAACGCGACCATGGCGGCCTCTTCCGGCGACAGCGAGGCCGGGGTTTCCCCGCGGCTGATCGCCAGCACATCGGCCGCCGGGATGAACCGCGCGAGCACCGTGCCATGCGCGATCGAGCACGCGGTGCTGCGCAAGGCGTGTGCCGCGGCGAACGTCACGAGCTCGAACCGCCGTTTGTCCATCTCGCGCCGGATGCCATTCTGGAGGTCTGCCCAGAGCTTCATGACATGAGGTCGATGGCAGAACGCCTTCGCATAGTTCGGCACATAGCCGTAGTGACCCTGCTGGCGCTCGTACATCGCGCGCACCTCGGCGTCGATCTCGTGGTCGTCGATCGTGTCGATGAAGGCCATGACAGTCTCCGTACTCAGGTCCGGTACTTACGCAGTCTTGCGGGGCTGCAGCCATTTCGGCAACAGCAGATACGGATCGAGCTCCTGCTCCGCGTCATGGGCAATGCCGAGCTCAGTAAGTCGCTGCCGGATCGAGCCGTCGCGCCAGCGATCAAACAGATCCGTACAGCCGCCGATGTGCTGACCGCCGATAAAGACCTGAGGGATGGTCGGCGAGCCGGTCCGCTTTGCGAGCACCGCGCGGATCCGGCCACCGAGATCGTCGGCCTGGTACGCGACCGAGTCGAGATCGATGCTGCGATACTCGATGCCGGCTCGCGCAAATAATTTGCGCACCGACCAGCAGAACTCGCACCACTCGAGCGCGAACAGCAGCACGGGCTCGTCGCGCACGAGTGCTGACACGAGCTCCTCCGCCGAGACATCCGTCGCTGGCGGAGGCGACACGGCAGCGACGGCCGGGGGCGCAGGCGCATCGAAGCGACAGAGGGGTGTCGAGCGCGATATTTCGAGCTCCTCGCTCGTCATCTCTTCGCCGATGTGCTCGAACAACGGCGTCGACAAATAGCGCTCGCCGGTGTCCGGCAACATGCAGACGATGTTGGTGCCCGGTTTCGAGCGGCGCGCCACCTCGAGCGCGGCCGCCAGCGTCGCACCGCTCGAGGTGCCGACGAAGATGCCTTCCTGCCGTGCCAGCTCCCGGGCCAGGCGCAGCGCCTCGGCGCCGGATACGGGCACGATCTCGTCCACCCATCCGGCGCCGACGGCGTCCTCCGTCAGCCGGGAGATGAAATCCGGGGACCAGCCTTGCATCAGGTGCGGACGAAAACGCGGATGGCTCCCCGAGACGGCGCCGTTCGCGTCGCGCGGCTGGGGGATGCCGCTGCCGAGCACCTGAGCATTGTCGGGCTCGGCGGCGACGATCTTCGTCGACGGGCTCGACTTTCTGAGCGCGCGCGCGACGCCCTTGAGCGTGCCGCCGGTACCGAAGCCGGTGATCCAGTAGTCGAGCGGCTCGTCGGCAAAGTCCGCAAGAATCTCCTGCGCGGTCGTGCGGGTGTGTACGTCCGCGTTGGCTTCATTCTCGAACTGGCGACAAAGGAACCAGCCGTGTCGCTCGGCCAGCTCCACCGCCTTGGCCAGCATGCCGGTGCCTTTCTCGGAGGCCGGCGTCAACACGACCCGGGCACCGAGGAAACGCAGCATCTTGCGCCGCTCGACGCTGAAGCTTTCCGCCATCGTCACGACCAGCGGATAACCCTTCTGGGCACAGACCATCGCGAGGCCAATGCCCGTGTTGCCGCTCGTCGCTTCGATTACAGTCTGACCGGGCTTGAGCGCCCCACTCCGCTCGGCCTGCTCGATCACCGCCCGGGCCATACGGTCCTTGACCGAGCCCATGGGATTGAAGGATTCGACCTTCACGTACACGTTGGCGCCCGCAGGCGCGAGCTTGTTGAGCCTCACCAACGGGGTGTTGCCGATCGTTTCGAGGATATTTGCGTAACGGGCCATGGGACTTTCCGCGGAGCCTGTCGTCGTTGGAGGGCATCCTGCGGTCGAAGCGATGGAGCGGGCGTGTGAATGCCCGTGGTTTCCGCCGCCGGCAGCGTGGAATTCGCCGGCGCCGCCGCGTTGGCCGGATGTGACCGGTGGACCTACAATTGGCCGTATGTCCGCGCTGGAACTGCGGTTTCTGGGCGATCTCGAGGTCGTCCGGGACGGCGAACGCATCGAGCTGCCTCCCTCGCGGAAGACGCGTGCCTTGCTTGCCTATCTGGCGCTCAATCGGCGGTCCTTTCGCCGTGAGCACCTTTGCGAGCTGCTCTGGGAGATTCCGGACGACCCGCGCGGCTCCTTGCGCTGGAGCCTCTCGAAGCTGCGGCGACTCGTCGACGACGATGATCGTCCGCGCCTCGTCGCCGACCGGCTCAGCGTCGAACTGGACGCGGCCGATATCGACGTCGATGTTGCGTCGCTGCAGGCTCTGACTGACGAGGCATTCGATCGAGGTCCCGTCACGCGGCTCGAGGAGGCCGCGGTGCGGCATTGCGGCGAGCCTTTCGCGGGCCTCGATCTGCCGAATTTTCACGATTTTTCGGCCTGGCTGACGGGGCAGCGCGAGCTGGCGACCCGCGCGCAGCTGCGCCTGCTGCGCGCATTGCTGCGGCGCCTGAACGACGATCCGGAGCGCGCGCTGCCGCATGCGTGCGCACTGGTGCGGATCGCGCCGTACGACGAAACGGCGCGCGCCGGCTTGATCGCCCTGCTTGTCGCGCTCGGACGCCGTGATCAGGCCGTCCAGCAGCACCAGCTCGGCTTGCGGCTGCTCAAGGAGGCCGGCGTGCAATCGACCGGTGAGCTTGCGCGCGCCTTGCGCGCCGTCGCGGCACATCCGCGACGCACGGAAGCCGGGATGTCTGCGGTCGGGAGCAAGCCCACGCCCGACCGCGCACCGGCGCCTTCCGGCGAGCCGGCGTCGTCGTCCCGGCGCCCCTTGTTCGGCCGCGACGCTGAAGTCCAGCGTATCGCCGCGGCACTCGACCGCGTCGTGCAGGCGCGCCGCGGCTCCGTGCTGCTCGTGACCGGCGAGCCGGGAATCGGTAAGAGCCATCTGCTCGAGACCGGCATCGCCCTGGCTCGAGCGGCGCAAGCATGGGTGCTCGAGGCCAGCGCCTACGAGTCCGAATCGATCCGGCCGTTTGCGCTCTGGACCGACGCGCTGCGGGAGGTCGATCCCGCTACCGCGTCGACGATCTTCGGTCACGCCGAGCACGGCAACCGTGAGGACCTGTTCGGCAGCTTGAGCGATCTGCTCACCACAAGGCTGCAGACACAGCCGGTCGTGCTCTGCTTCGACGATCTGCACTGGGGTGACGAGTCGAGCGCCACCGCGCTCCATTTCGTGGTTCGCTCGAATGCCGATCGTCCGTTGTTCACCCTGCTCGCGGCGCGCACGGACGAGCTGCGGGACAATGCGGCCGTGGCGCGCGCGCTGCGCGAGCTGCGCCAGGCCCATCTGCTCGAGGAGGTCCGGCTCGGTCCGCTCTCCAGGGAAGCGCTGCGCGAGCTCATCGACTCGCATGCACCCGGCGCACGCGGCGAGCGGCTGAGTGCGGACTGCGGTGGCAACCCGCTGCTCGCGATCGAGCTTGCGCGCGCCGAAGCGGCCGGCGACAGCGGTCAGACGCTCGACGAGCTCGTGCAGGAGCGACTCGCAGGCTTCGAGGGCGACGACGGCGACGTCCTGCGCTGGGCTGCCGTGCTCGCGCCGAGAAGCGAAGCCGAAACGCTCGCGCGCGTGACGGGTATCGACTGGAACCGGACCGGGGAAGTGCTCGAAGCCGCGGCCCGGCAGTCCATGCTGCTCCCCTCGGGGCGCGGCCTGCGCTTTTCCCACGACCTGATCGCACGCAGCATCTACGCCGGGATCTCACCCGCGCGACGGCGCACGATGCACCGGCGGGTCGCGGAGCTGCTCGAATGCGACTCAGCGCTCGACGCCGAGCGTGCCGCGGATCTCGCGCATCATGCCGCCCAGAGCGGCGATGCGGCGCTCGCGGCGCGCGCGATGGTGTCGGCCGGACAGCTTTGTCTGCGGTTCTTTGCCAACGACGAAGCCTTGAGCCTGGCGCGCAAGGGACTGCACTGGGCGGAACAGCTGCCGCCCGCCGCGCGTGTCCGCCTGACGCTCGAGCTGCGTGAGGTCATGCTGGCCGCTGCACCGCTCGACGACTGGCGGAGCGCCGCGCAGGAGTATGCATCCCTCGCCGAGCAGGCGCTCGACCACGGCGCGCTGGCACATGCCCGGCGCGGCTACTACATGGCGAGCTACGTTCACTGGATGCACGGGCAAACGCGCGGCGCGCGCGAGGAGATCCTGCAATCGGAGCGCGTGACACGCGGTGCGGGCGACGAGGAGCACATCGTCGGCATGGCCGAGGCGGCGCGCTGCCTGGCTATGCTCGAGCGCGACCTGACGCACGCCGATGCGATGCTGATGGAGGCGCAGGCGCTGGCGTCGCGCAAGCACCTGAGTCACCACGCAATTCCCGCGGCCCTTGGCATGCTGCGATTCCACGAAAACAGGCTCGATGAAGCGGCCGAGCTCTTCAAGGAGGCGCGCACGCTGGCGCGCTCGTCGGGTGACCGGATCAGCGAGTTCCAGGCGCACGAATACCTGGCGATGATGGAAATCGAGCGTGGCCGCCCCCAGGCGGCCAGGGCGCACTGCAAGGTCTTGATCGACCTCGGCGAAAGATTGCGCGAGGGCAGCGAGCGCCCATTCGCGTACGCGCTCGACGCGCTCTGCGAGTACGCCATCGCCGACGACGCGGGACCGCTGGAATCGGCGCTGGCGCAACTGCGTGCCGCCGACGCCAAACACCGCCTCGCGTTCACGCTGACGCGGGCGGCGCGGCTCGATCTGGAACGGCAGCGACCGGACCTCGCGATCGCGCACGCCAGCGAGGCGCTCCGCTGCGCCGAAGCGCTCGATCGGCCGACCGAGATCGTGCTCGCGCACGTCGTCCTGGCACAGGCGCGGCGGTCAACGAGCGACCTGGCAGGCTATAGAATGCACGTCGCGGCCCTGGCCGGCTTCGAAGAGCTGAACGTGGCGGCCTGGGCGCGTGAACGGGCAGCGCAACTGACGAATCAGGATCGCAGCGAGGCGCGCGCATGACACATCTGATTCTGGAACGCGCATTCGACCCGCCGCGGTCGCTTGCGGACGTCCACGAGGGCATCCGAGGCAGCGGCTGGTGCTTCGACCTCTACCAGGTCGCCTGGCAGGGCAGTTTCCTGTCCGCCGACGGACGCACGATGGTGTGCTCGTTCGTCGCGCCGGACGTCGAATCCGCACGCGTTGCGCTGCGCAAGACGGGCGCCGACACGCGGCGCCTGTGGGCCGCCTCGGTGCACGATGCGCCGGCCCCCGGCAATCCCAACGTGATCGTCGAACGCTCGTTCCCGGCGCCGGACACGTTCGAGCGGCTGAAGGCGATCGTTGACACCAAGGCATGGTGTCTGGAGCAGCATCGCGTCAATTGGGCCCGCTCGTTCCTGTCAACCGACGGCCGACGCATGTTGTGTTTCTACGGGGCGCCGGACGCCGAATCCGTGCGCCTCGCGCAGCGCGAAGCCGAGCTGCCCGTCGATACGGTCTGGGGATTCCAACGGATCGGTTTGGACACGATTCCGAGTTCGCCCTGACGCACCGGGACAACGGCCGGCCGCAAAAAGCGCCGGCGCCGGGAAAATTCCACGGCCTTTCTCACGCTGAGTCACACGACCGCGGCCGATCGTTGCGCTCCAGGCCGGTCAGCGACCGGTTCCATTCAACCTGAAGGGGGAGCACCGAAATGTCCGCAACCGCAACCAAAGTCAAGGTCAACAACGGCGTCAATGTCGAGGCACTGCTGGGCGCCCGCCAGGCGCTGACCGATGTGCCTGAGGCCGCGCAGTTCAAATGGCGTGCCACGTGCCAGTGGGTCAACGGCACCCACAGCCGTTCGACAGTGCAGAGCTTCTTCGGGCTCGGCGCCGAGCAGTCGCACAAGACCGAGTTCAGCTATGAAGCCGATCATCCCGAAGTCTTCGCGGCCGAGGACAAGGGCGCGACTCCGGTCGAGTACGTCCTCGTCGGCCTGGCCTCCTGTCTGACGGCCGGCATCGCCGCGGTCGCCCAGAACCGCTCGATCCAGTTGCGCTCGGTCAAGGCGACGCTCGAGGGTGGCATGGACCTGCAAGGCATCCTCGGCATCGACAGCGACGTCCGCAACGGCTTCGACGGTATCAAGATCGTGTTTGAAATTGACGCCGATGCATCCCGCGAGGACATCGCGGCCCTGGTGGCGCAATCGCAGAAGCGCTCCGCCGTGTTCGACATCGTCACCAATCCGACCAACGTCGCCGTCGAGATTCGATGACGTCCAGTCCATTCGGACGCTCCCCGCTGACCGGCACCGTCGACGTCGTCGTCGTCGGTGCCGGTCATGCAGGGCTCGCGATGAGCCACCGCCTGTCACGGCTCGCAATCGAGCACGTCGTGCTCGAGCGTGGCGAGATCGCAAACTCGTGGCGGCATGAGCGCTGGAACTCGCTGCGTCTCCTGACGCCGAACTGGCAGAGTCGCCTGCCCGACTGCTCGTACGAGGGAGCCGATCCGGACGGCTTCATGACGATGCCCGAAGTCATCGGTTTCATCACGGCTTATGCGAAGCGCATCGCGGCACCGGTCCGGACCGGAGTCACCGTGACGTCGGTGGTGGCAAGCGACGACGGCTATCGCGTGGAGACCAATCGCGGTGCGTGGCGTTGTCGAGCGGTGGTCGTCGCGAGCGGTGCGCATGGGCTGCCGAACCTGCCCGCCTTCGCCGCGGCCGTGCCCGATTCGCTGAACACTCTGACGGCCAGGGACTATCGGCACCCCGGTCAGCTCGACGATCGTGGCGTGCTCGTGGTCGGCGCTTCGGCGACGGGGCTGCAGCTCGCGGACGAAATCGCGCGCTCCGGCCGCCCGGTGACACTTTGCGTCGGCGAGCACATCCGCATGCTTCGCACGTATCGCGGTCTCGACGTTCAGCGCTGGCTCGACGTGCTGGGGATACTGGACGAGCGCTACGACGCCGTCGATGACATCGTGCGTGTGCGCCGCGTACCCTCACCGCAGCTGATCGGCAGCCCCGACCGCGCGACGCTCGACCTCAATGCGCTGACCGAACGCGGTGTCACGCTGGTTGGCCGCCTGGTAGGAATCTATGATGGCGAGGCGCAGTTCTCCGGCTCGCTCCGCAACCATTGCGCGATGGCTGATCTCAAGCTCCGCCGACTGCTCGACTCGATCGACAGCTGGGTGGTGGAGTATGGGACACAGTCCGCCGCACCGCTCGAGGGCGTATGGCCGACCCAGTCGGCTGAGCAAATTGTGCCAACGCGCCTCGCAGCCCAGCCGGCGCTGACGCTCGATCTGACCGACGGCCGCATCGGCACGATCATCTGGGCGACGGGCTTTCATCCGGATTTCCGCTGGCTGCACCTGCCGGTGTTTGATCGCAAGGGACGCCTGCGCCACGACGGCGGAATCGTCGACGCGCCCGGCCTCTATGTGCTGGGCCTCAACTTCATGCGCAGACGCAAGTCGAGCTTCATCCATGGAGCGGAGGACGACGTCCGCGAGCTCGGCGAACATCTCGCGGCATTCCTGCGCATCGGCGTCGAGCGACCAGCGAGGCGCGCGGCTGGCTGACCGTCCGCGAGGCAACGTGGCTGATTTCTACACAGAGCAGGTGTTCGCGGCGCCCCTGACGACCGTAGCAGAACGGTTGCTGGTCAAAAAGCTCGATTTCTGTGCACGCGGATACAGCGCCCGCTGGCGCGAGGGCCTGGTCGACCGCGAGCGGCAGCGAATGGTGTGCCGCTTTGAGGCAGACGATCTCCGGGCCGCACGCGCCGCTGCGCTCTGCTCGGGACTGGATCCGGACGCGACCTGGTTGTCGCCCGTGCACCGTGCTGCCGCCACCGCATCGGGTAATAGCGAAGCCGCTGTCGGTCTGGTGGACGTGATCGCGGAGTGTCGACAGGATGTGCCGGTCGATGCAGCGAGTCTCATGGCCGAGCAGCACGCCTGCGTGTGGTGCCTAGAGACGTTTCGTGTGCACCCGGGGCCCCTCGTCATGTCGGCCGATGGCCGACGCGTCCTGGCGTTGTTTCGCGCACCTGATGCGGAAGCGGTGCGAATGGCGTATCGACATGCCAGCCTGGCGTTCGATCGCGTGGTGGCGCTGCGGCGCATCGAGCATCCCGCGCCGGGCAGCGGTGGGCCTTGATCTCGCTGGCCAGTTGTCGCAGGGATGCGACCGGCGTGGGAGATGCGTCTCGAAATCGAAGTTGCGCCCGGCGGGTGCTCGCGCCGCCTGATCAAATTCGCGGTGCACACGGGGCCAGGCGTCACCGCGAATGCAAGCGACTGAACATATTGTCCTGGAGTCGGACGAGCGCAGAGTTCCTGCGCTCCGCACGGCGCGCAAGGTCCATTCGCGGCTGCGCGTGCAAAGCAGCGTTCGTCGCCGGGCGAGCGAGCTCGCCCTGATCGACTACTGCTATCTCTCCGTGCGGACGTGGAGATCGCGCAGCCCGGATGCGCAGTATGTTCTCGACCTGCGATTCGTCGATCCTGCGCTGCGTCTCTCCCGGCACGTCGCGTGGCGCTTCCTGGCGGCCAGCGCGGTGCTCGCGGTACTGGCGGTCGCGCTCGCGTGGCGGATCAGCGCGTCATCGACACCTTGGCGGCACGAGTGGCTTCTGCCACTCGGCGGTCTCTTCGGATTGGCTGTCTGCGCGGCGCTCGTCGGCCTGTACCGGACGACGAAGACGCTGGTCCTCTTTAGCGTGAGCGGGCGCGCGCGATTGCTCGAGCTCACCGGCGGCGTCGGCAGTTTCCGGGCCATGCGCAGCTTCAGCCGGACGCTGGCCGCGCATGTGCGAATAGCGAGCGCTCGACGCCGGCGGTCGCGCGCCGAACACCTGCGCGACGAGATGCGCGAGCACCTGCGTCTCAAGGAGGCTGGGGTGCTGTCCGAGAAGGATTACGAAATGAGCAAGGCGCGCATCCTGGCGAAGCACGCTTGAGATAAGTAAAGCGGAACGTCGCGCGGTCACCACACCGCCTCGGCCTCGTGGACGCTCTTCCGTGAAGCACGCGGAAATCGCGACGCTGAGCACGACGGTCTTTTCCCGCCGCGTCTAGCATGCACTCATGCACGTTTCGCGCTGCTTCTCCGCGCTCGCGGTCTGCTTCCTCGTGGTCACGCCTGCGGGGGCACGCGCCGAATCCCCGGGGGAGCTTGCCCGCTACGTCGCGACGCCGGACGCGAGCTATGCGTGGCGCGAAGTGAAATCGCGACGTGTTGGCTCCGCCGAGGTTACCGAACTCATCCTGACGTCCCAGACCTGGCGCGAGATCCCGTGGAAGCACCAGCTGATCCTGGTGCGTCCGCCGAACGTGGATGCGTCCTCCAGACAGGTGTTCCTCTTCATCGGCGGCGGCCGCTGGAAGCCCGAGTACGAGAACGGGTTCCAGGGCGCCATCCCGCGCCAAGCGCTGATCTTCGCGCAATTGGCCGAGACGCTGCGGGCCCCGGTCGCCGTGCTCGCGCAGGTGCCGTATCAACCGATGTTCGACCGTCGAGAGGATGCGCTGATCGCTTACACCTTCGATCACTATCTTGAGAGCGGTCAGACCGACTGGCCGCTGTTGTTGCCGATGGTCAAGAGCGCCGTGCGTGCGATGGACACCGTACAGACGTTCACGCGCGAGCGCTGGCAGATGCCGGTGGAGTCGTTCACCGTAGCGGGCGCCTCGAAGCGCGGCTGGACGTCGTGGCTGACCGCCGCCGTGGACCCGCGCGTCTCGAGCGTCGCGCCGATCGCGATCGACATGCTCAACCTGCCGGCGCAGATCGCGTTGCAGCGCGAGACCTTCGGCGGACTGTCCGACCAGGTCCAGGACTACGTCGCGATCGACCTGCCCGGGCGCGTCGCCACTGAGCGCGGCCGCAGCCTGATGGCGATGGTCGACCCGTACGCGTACCTGGCCGATCTCACGCCCCCGAAACTGATCCTGCTTGGCACCAACGACCGGTACTGGCCGCTCGATGCGCTCAGGCTCTACTGGGACGGGCTGCCCGAACCCAAGCGCGTGCTCTACGTGCCGAACCAGGGCCACGGCGTGCGCGACCTCTCCCGCCTGATCGGGGGCTTGAGCGCGCTTCATCGGTATTCAGTGCACGGCGAGCAACTGCCGGCGCTGACCTGGAGCTACGCCGCGCAGGCGGATCGCCTCGGTGTCGCCGTGCAGACGAACCGCGTGCCGCGCCGCGTCCTCGCGTGGACGGCGAAGAGCGCAACGCGGGACTTTCGCGAGGCGCGCTGGACGTCGCATAGCTGCAAACGCACTGACGGAAAATTTACCTGCAGCATCGCGCGGCCGTCGGAGGGCTTTGTGGCGATGTACGCCGAATTGTGGTTCAAGGATCCGGGCTACCCGAAGTTCCCGCTCGCCACGGTCGTGTGTATCGCCGGTGAGTCGGGAGGCGACCCTCCCGACTGCTGAGGCTGCGAGCCGCTGTTAAGCGTAGAGGTTCTAGAACCCGTCGAAGAACGACTTGACGGCGCTCAGGCAGAACGGCGCCACCAGCCCCGCGTGATACTTCTCGAACACCTCGGTGTCGCCGCCACTCAGCTCGACGAGATCCTTCGCAACAGCGAACTCGGCCTTCTGCGCCTCGTACGGGTCACCGCTCGCGACGGAGGAATCGATGTCGAGCACGGTGACAGTCGTCGTCGTCGACCAGAAGTTCTGCATCAACGCGGTGTTGAGGTAGAGAACAGTGGGGTCGGCGTTTCCCGCGCAGAGCAGCATCGGGGCCGTCGGCGTCCATGCACGCTGGTCATTGGTCTTGAGCGCCTGGCGCAACGGGTGGCCCGGGCTCGCGGGCGGCAAGCCGTCCGTCAGCGTCGGGAAGCCGCCATCGGGGTTGGCGTCCGCATCCTGCAGGTAGGCGAGCCGGAAGTCGTTGGTGAGCAGGTGCTCGGTGCCGAAGCCGAGCGCGAAGACGGGCGCCAGGTTCGCCGGTGTCGTCGCGGGGGTTATCGCTGCGTAGATGGGATCCGGGGGCGTGCTGCTGAAGAGCGCGGTGTCGGGGAGCTTGCCCTGCCCCTCCAGCTCGCCCACCGGCGTTGTGCTCGGCAGCAGCGTCTCGATGTCCGTGGCGTATTGCGCCTCGTAGGCATCTGTCGTGCTCGCGTAGATGTTGCCGTACGCGTTCTGATAGCTGGTGAGGAGCAACGTCAGGTTGACGGGTGAGCCGCCTGTCACCTGTCCCTGAAAGATGGCGTCGCCAAAGGCCGAAAGTGCATAGGGACCCGACATCGGGGCGGACGCGGTCACAGTGTCGCCGCCCTCCTGCAGCGCTCGATGCGTTGCCATTGCGACATAGCCACCCTGCGAATAACCCGTCACGAGCAGTTCGCCACTGTCCGTCGTGCTGGGCGCGTCCGTGACGGGCAGTGCGCTCCGGGCCGCCGTCAGCGCATCGATCATGTCCTTGGACTGCTGATCGCCGTTGAGATAGGGGTGATAGCCCAGGGTCGAGGTGTCGTAGCCCACGTAGTTCGGCGCCACTACGATGTAGCCTTCCGCCGCGAACACCGCGGCCATCAGGAGTCCCTCGCCGTTGTCGGGGTCCTCGAGGTCAGCGATGTTGAAGGCCGAATCCGGATTGGTACCGTGCGCATACAGCACGATCGGGCGCGCTCCCTGGCACTGACTTGCCGTGTCGTTCGGGACCATCAGGGCGCCGGACGCCGGGGTGATGTTTCCTGCCGGATCCACTGTCTGGTACTCGACGTGATAGACGTCGATCGTGCATTCCGGCGTCAGGAGTTTCTCCACCAGCACTTGCGCAACCTCGTTCGAGGTGGCGAGGGACAACAGCTCGTCGGGCGAGTACGAGGCCGCAAGCGTCGGTGCTTCGCCGATCAGCTCCCCGCGTTGCGGCGCCGGCGGCTCCGGCGAGGCCGGCGGGGCCGGTTCCGGGGTCGTATCTTC
>Ga0207706_10002091_pt1 | contig 19529 bp, 20 predicted proteins | sample KBSC53metaG_FD_184318 | JGI IMG/M metagenome (GOLD analysis project Ga0207706, IMG submission 184318) | Corn rhizosphere microbial communities from Kellogg Biological Station, Michigan, USA - KBS C5-3 metaG (SPAdes) (version 2) | ecosystem: Host-associated > Plants > Roots > Rhizosphere > Soil ... | reverse complement strand
CGCATTTCGCCGCCTACGACCTCCTGATGCGCGAAGGCGGCGAGGAGGCTCTGCGCCGGTACTTCGAGCCGTACGTGCACATCGCGCTCGAGCGCGGTGTCGGAATCGTGCTGGAGACGCCGACATGGCGGGCAAACCCTGACTGGGCCGCGCTGCTCGGGCACTCGGGCGAAGAGCTCGAGGCCCTGAACCGGCGCGCGGTGGAGCTCCTCCTCGAGCTGCGTGACGGATTCGAGACGGATTCCACACCGATCGTCGTCTCCGGCTGCATCGGGCCGCGCGGTGACGGCTACATGGTCGGCGAGGCGATGAGCGGCGAGGCGGCGGCCTCGTACCACGGGGCGCAGATCCGGACGCTCGCGGAGGCGGGCGTCGACCTCGTCACCGCCATGACCGTGACGTACGTCGACGAGGCTCTCGGTGTCGTCCGCGCAGCGGGTGCTGCGGGCTTGCCCGCGGTGATCTCGTTCACCGTCGAGACGGACGGGCGGCTTCCGAGCGGCCAGCCGCTCGGGGAGGCGATCGAGGAAGTCGATGCCCGCTCCGACGGAGCGGCTGCCTACTTCATGGTCAACTGCGCACATCCGTCTCACTTCTACGAGGTGCTGGAGCCGGGCACGGAGTGGACGGCCAGGATCCGCGGGCTGCGTGCGAACGCCTCGCGCATGAGCCACGCCGAGCTCGACGAGGCCGACGAGCTGGACGCCGGAAACCCGGAGGAGCTCGCCCTCGAGTATGTGGCGCTCCGGGAGCAGCTGCCGTCGCTCACGGTTCTCGGCGGCTGCTGCGGCACCGACCACCGCCACGTCGATGCGATCAGCGTCGCCTGGCTGCGTTTGCTCGCGAGCGGGAATCCGCAGGAGCGGACTCCCGCCGCTTGAACCCCGCCTTCGGCGGGGCATATCCCTGAAGGCGCCCGCTTCGCGGTCGCGCCGAGGCGGACGGGGATGAGGTTGACGCTCTAGGCTGTCGCCGTGGAGATCCGGCACGCGGAGCCCGCGGACTACGGCCGCGTCATCGGCCGCGTCAATGCCTGGTGGGGCGGCCGCGACATGGCGCCGATGCTGCCGCAGCTCTTCTTCGTCCATTTCGAAGGAACGAGCTACGTCGCCGACGACGAGGAGGGTCAGCTCGCCGCATTCCTGATCGGCTTCCTCTCGCAGACCGACCCGGACGAGGCGTACATCCACTTCGTGGGCGTCTCGCCGGAGCATCGCGGCGGTGGTCTCGGCCGGCAGCTCTACGAGCGGTTCTTCGACGATGCCCGCGCCGCGGGGCGCACGCGCGTCAGGTGCGTCACGTCACCCGCCAACGAGGGGTCGGTCGCCTTCCACGAGGCGCTCGGCTTCACGTCCGAGCGCGTGGCGCACGACTACGACGGGCCCGGCGAAGACCGGGTGCTGTTCGTGAAGACGCTCGTGTAACGCGGCGCGACCAGCGGGACGATCCTCGTCCGCTACCGTCGGACGCGCCGTGTCAGGCCCGTTCCTCTCGACCGTCAGGCGGCCCCGCCGCCGCGCGCGGAAGGCGCTGGTCGTCCTCGCCCTCGTCGCCGTGCTCGCGGCCGTGCTCGCGGCCGCCTTCGGGGCGATCGCGCTCCTCGAGCGCGACACGCTGCCGCGTGGAACGACGATTGCGGGCGTCGACGTGGGCGGGTTGACGGAGAGCGAGGCGCGGGTCGCGGTCGCCCGCGCGGCCGCCACGCGCCTGGATGCCCCCATCCGCCTCGTCGGGCCGGGCGGCGCGCTCGCCTCGGCGAGCGGTCGCGAGATCCGCGCCAGGCCGCTCCTCGCGGACGCAGTCGCCGAGGCGGACGACGGGGGATCGCTCGCCCGAGTGCTCGCCCGCGTGGGGCTCCGCGAAGGCAGGCACGTGGAGCTGGCCTATCGCCTCGGCCCGGTCGCCGTGGCGAAGCTGGCAAACCGGCTCGACGACCGGTTCGGCGAGCCGTGGCGCGATGCCCGGGTCGATGTCGCGGCGGAGTCGATCCGTGTCGTCGAGGCGCGTCCCGGGACCGGCGTCGACCGGAAGGCGCTGCGCCGATCGTTGCAGACTCTTCCGTCGAGGGTCCAACTGCGAATCGTGACGGTCCGCCCCCTCGTGTCGTCAGCGGAGGCGACCGCGGCGGTGAGCCGTGTGGAGCGGCTTCTCGACACGCCGCGACACGTCCGGTTCCGCGACGCGGACGCGACGCTCACGCGGCAGCGTCTCCGGTCCCTCGTCCGTACCGGGCCGGTGGACGGCGGTCTCGGGCTGTCGCTCGAGCCGAAGGGCCTCGGCGCGTCTCTGCGTGTCAAGCTCGGCCGCTTCGAGGTCGCTCCGGAAAACGCGACGTTCGCGGTGGGAGCCGCCGCCGTCCGCGTCGTCCCGTCGCGGCCGGGGCGAACACTGGACGTCGACCGAATCGGGCGCTCGCTCGTATCGGACCTCGCGTCCACGATCCATCTCGCGCGGTTCGCGTCCACGTCTCCGGCACTGACGACCGAGGACGCCGAGAAGCTGGACATTCGGGAGCGCGTCTCGGAGTTCACGACGTACTACTCGTGTTGTCAGCCGCGCGTCACGAACATCCAGCGGGCAGCGCAGATGCTCGACGGGACGATCGTAAGGTCGGGCGAGTCCTTCTCGCTGAACGACGCGCTCGGCAAGCGGACCGTCGAGCGCGGGTTCGTCTCCGCGCCGCAGATCTTCGACGGGCGGCTCGAGGAAGCGGTGGGCGGAGGCATCAGCCAGGTGGCCACGACTCTCTACAACGCCGCGTTCTTCGCAGGCGTGAAGCTCGTCGCCCACCGAGCGCACCAGTTCTACATCTCGCGCTACCCGATGGGGCGCGAGGCGACCGTCTCGTGGGGCGGGCCGGAGCTCGTCTTCTCGAACGACTGGCCGGCGGCGATTCTGATGAACGTCGTCGCGACAGACTCGGCGATCACGGTTCGCTTCTACTCCCGCAAGCTCGGACGGCGCGTGGAGACGACGACGGGCGAGCCGTACGCTCTCACGCCGCCGGAGACGATCCGGACGCTGAACTCCGCGCTTCCTCCGGGAACGACGAGCACCGTCCAGTCGGCGGGGGAGTCCGGGTTCACGGTGCAGTACACGCGGAAGGTGTTCCGGGGGTCGAAGCTCCGGCGCGACGAGCACTACACCGTTCGCTACGACCCGCAGAACGCCATCGTCGAAGTCGGTCCTGCGCCCCGCCGGACTGCGCCGAACCCAAAGCCGAAGAAGCCTTCCTAGCCCGGGCGCGTTGCCGCGGTGGGCTGGAGCTCGATCAGGGCCTCCGACGCGTCGTGGTCGACCTGGAGCGTCGTGTGGGTGAGGTGGAAGTCCGACTCCAGCAGGCGCTCGATCTCCCGTCGCAGGCCGTGGCAATCCTCCCCGCGGCCGACGAGGACGTGCGCGGCGAGCGCGTCGAAACCGGACGTGATCCGCCACACGTGCAGATCGTGGACGCTCGACACTCCGGGGACGGAGACGATCGCCTGCGCGACGGCCCCGGCGTCGATGTCCGGCGGCGTCTCCTCCATCAGGATCGCGGTCGAGTCGCGCAGGACGCTCCACGCGCTCCCGACTATCAGCAGCGCGATCGCAACCGAGACGATCGGGTCGACGACCGTCCAGCCGGTCGCCAGGATGACCAGCGCTGCGACGAGGACGCCCGCAGAGCCGAGCAGGTCGGCGATCACGTGGCGCTGCGCGGCTTCGACGTTCAGGCTCTCTCCCTCCGAGCGCATGAGGATCACCGCCGAGATGCCGTTCACCGCGAGGCCCGCGAGCGCCACGACCAGCATCCAGCCACCGAGGATCTCGGGCGGGTCCCGGAACCGCTGAACCGCCTCCCAGACGATCCAGCCGCTCACGATCACGAGCGTGAGCCCGTTGACGAACGCTGCCAGGATCTCGGCCCGCTGGAGCCCGAAGCTCCGGCGAGGCGTCGAGGGGCGCGCGGCGAGGGTCAACGCAACGAGGGCAAGGCCGATGGCGAACGTGTCGGACAGCATGTGGCCGGCATCCGCGAGGACCGCGAGGCTGCCGGTGAGGACGCCGCCGACGACCTCGACGACGGTGAAGCCGACCGTGAGCGCGAGGACGATCGTGAGCGCCCGCCGCGAGGCGCCCCGATGGTCGTGCGCACCGTGCGCGTGACCGTGTTCCACACTGTGGAGAATAGGCGCGGCAGCCCCCGGTTGGCCCTTCGGCGGTTCTGTTGTCAGAATGGACACGGTGCGTCCGACGCGTCGCGTACGATGGGTGCATGGCGAAGGTGGTCGTGCAGTTCACCTGTACCGAGTGCGGTGCGACCACGGGACGCTGGCTCGGCAAATGCCCTGGCTGCGGCGCATTCGGGACGCTGGTGGAGGAGCTCCACGGTCGCGACGGGGAGCCCGCCGCAAGCGCGCCGCGCGCGCCGGAGCGGCTCGGTGACGTTCGCGTCGAGGAGGCTGCCAGGCTCACCACGGGCGTGCCGGAGCTCGATCGTGTCCTCGGAGGCGGCCTCGTGCCCGCCTCACTCGTGCTGCTCGGCGGCGAGCCGGGCGTCGGCAAGTCCACGCTGCTCCTCTCCGCGCTCGGCGCCGTCGCCCGCAGCGGCCGGCGTGCGCTTCTCGTCACCGGCGAGGAATCGGTTGCCCAGGTGCGGCTCCGCGCGGAGCGGCTCGGCGGCGCCGATGACGTGTCGATCCTCGCCGAGACGGAGCTCGAGGCCGTCTGCGCGACGCTCGAGAAGGAGACGCCCGACGTCTGCGTGATCGACTCCGTGCAGACGTTGTACGCGAGCGAGCTCGGATCGGCGCCCGGCTCCGTGGCGCAGGTACGGGAAGCGGCGGCGCGCCTCCTTCGCGTGGCGAAGCGGAGCGGGGTCGCAACCGTTCTCGTCGGCCACGTGACGAAGGACGGCGCGGTTGCAGGCCCACGCGTCCTGGAGCACCTCGTCGACTGCGTGCTCCAATTCGAGGGCGACCGCTACCACGCGCATCGCGTCCTCCGGGCGGCGAAGAACAGATTCGGCTCGACGAACGAGCTCGGGGTCTTCGAGATGACCTCGGCGGGACTGGTCGGGGTCCCCGACCCATCGGCCCTATTCGGGCGCACGCGGGCCGGCGAAGTCGGCGCGGCCGTTGCGGTTGCGCTCGAGGGAACGCGCCCGATCCTCCTCGAGGTGCAGTCGCTCGTCTCCCGGACCGATCTCGCAATGCCGCGGCGGGTCGGGACGGGGGTCGACCCCAAGCGGCTTGCGATGATCGTCGCAGTGCTGGGCCGCCACGCCGGCGTCCCGCTCGGAGCGGCAGACGTGTTCGTCAACGTCGCCGGGGGCGTGCGGATCGACGAGCCCGGCGCGGATCTGGCCGTCGCGCTCGCGATCGCCTCGGCGGCTCGCGCAACCCCGTTGCGGGAAGGCATCGCAGCGTTCGGCGAGCTCGGCCTCACCGGTCGGCTGCGGACGGCCGCCCAGGCGGAGCGACGCCTCGAGGAGTGCGCGAAGCTCGGGGTCCAGGCGGTCGTGGCGCCGGACGGGACGGGCGTCGCCGCGCGCGGCGGGCCGCGCGTCGTCACTGTGGAGACGCTCAGGCAGGCGCTCGGGGCTGCGCTCGAGCCGAAGGCACGCGAGACGGAGGAGGGCTGAGGAGCACGACACGGACGTCAGTCCTGCTAACGCGCATTCCGCGTGCATTTGGGCCGGTTCCGGGCCGTCGCTTCCGGTAGAATGAGGACATACGCCGGCCCCCAAGAGCCGGCATTTTTCGTGAGTCAGGCGCATATCCAGACCGGACGACGGGAGGGCTCGAGGCGTGTTCGATGTCGGCGACAAGGTCGTGTATCCCCACCACGGCGCGGGGACGGTCGAGAAGAAGGAGGTCAAGGTCGTGCTCGGGGAGGAGCGCGAGTACCTGACCATCCGGATCCTCCACAACGAGATGACGGTCAACGTGCCCGTCGACAACTGCGAGAAGGTCGGCCTGCGCGGCGTGATCGACCTCGAGATGGTCGAGGTCGTCCAGAAGGTGCTGCTCGGCGGGTCGACGGAGATGCCGAAGAACTGGAACCGCCGCTTCAAGCACAACCGCGACAAGATGAAGACCGGCGACATCCTCGAGCTCGCCGAGGTCGTCCGGAACCTCGCCCTGCGCGACCACGAGAAGGGCCTCTCGACCGGCGAGAAGCAGATGTACGTCAAGGCGAAGAAGATCCTCGCCTCCGAGCTCATGTACGCGAAGGACCTCTCCGAGGACGACGCGCATGCCTGGCTCGAGGAAGTGCTCGCCAATCCGGCCAAGACCAGGCGGGCGAAGGCGAAGCCGAAGACGGCGGCGACGGCCACCGCTTAGCGGGACGAGGTGCTTTCGCTGCGCGAAAGCACTAGAAGCCCCGTGTCCCTACCGTGAGCAGATCCTCTAGTGCCTCCGGCGAAGCCGGAGGCACCTGGGCGATCCTCGTCGCGGCCGGCTCCGGCTCGAGGCTGGGAAGCGACCGACCGAAGGCGTTTGCCGGTCTCGCTGGACGGCCGCTCCTCGCCGAGAGCCTCGAGCGGCTCGACACCTCCGAGTGGGTCGACGCGATCGTGGTCGCCGCCCCTCCCGGCTGGGAGGAGCCGGCGATCCTTCTCGCCGAGGAGCTCGTCGCGTCGAAGGTGGCTGCCGTGGTCACTGGGGGAGCGACCCGGGCGGAGTCGGTCCGGATCGCGCTCGCAGAGGTGCCGGAGGATGCGCTCGTCGTCCTCGTCCACGACGCGGCTCGACCGCTCGTCGACGATGCAGTGATCGAGCGTCTGCTCGCGCGGCTCGCAGAGGGTGTCGACGGCGTCGTTCCAGGCATCGCCATCGGCGACACGGTGAAGCGCGTCGAGCGTGGCATCGTCGCCGAGACGATCGACCGCGAGGCTCTCGTGGCGGTCCAGACCCCCCAGGTGTTCGTCGCAGAACGCCTGCGGGCAGGCTACTCGGGTGAAGTGGCAGGCGCCACCGACTGCGCCTCGCTCGTCGAGCGAACAGGCGGTCGGGTCGCGGTGGTCGCGGGAGACCCGCGACTCGTGAAGGTGACGACCGCGAGCGACCTCGAGCTCGTTGCCAGGCTGGTGGAGGACGAAGGCCCGTGACCGTGCGCGCGGTCTTCTTCGACGTGGGGGAGACCCTGATCGACGAGGAGCGCTACTGGCGCGCGGTCGCCGAGGCGGCCGGGCTCGGCCCGCACGTCGTGTGGGCGGCGCTCGGCGTGACCATTGCGCGGAACGAAGAACACTGGGAGCTCTGGCGGCACCTAGGCATGGAGCGTCCCTCCGGCGCCTGGGAATCAGTCGTCTACTCGACCGACGACCTGTACCCGGACGCGCTCGAATGCCTCGAACGCCTGCGCGCCGCGGGGCTGGTGGTCGGCGTCGCCGGGAACCAGACCGCCGCGCTCGAAGCGTGGGCGCGCTCCTCCGAGCTCCCGGTCGACGTCGTGACCGGCTCGGCCAGCCTCGGCGTGCGCAAGCCCGACCGGGAGTTCTTCGAGCGGCTCGTCGACCTCGTCGGCGCGCCCGCCTCCGAGGTCGCATACGTCGGCGACCGGGCCGACAACGATGCGGGACCGGCGCTCGCCGCGGGGCTCGTCTCCGTCCACCTTCGCCGCGGACCGTGGGGGATGCTCCAGCCCACCCCGGCGGGGGCCATCGCGATCGAGTCGCTCGCGGAGCTCCCGGGCGCGTTAGCGTCCGTCGCGTGACAGGAGCCGAGTTTCGGATCGGTCTCGGCGTCGATGCCCACGCATTCGGCGACGGGGTGCCTCTCGTCCTCGGAGGCGTGACGATCGACCATCCGCGGGGACTCGTCGGCCATTCGGACGGCGACGTGGTCGCACACGCCCTCACCGACGCCCTGCTCGGCGCGGCCGGGCTCGCAGACATCGGCGCGCTCTATCCGTCGGAGAACGAGGCCTACCGCGGCGCCGATTCGCTTGCGCTCTTGACCGGCGCCTACGCGCAGGTGCGAGCCGCCGGGTACGCGCTCGTCAACGCCGACTGCGTCGTGATCGGCCAGGATCCGCGCGTCGCCCCCCATCGGGAGGAGATGCGGCGCCGGCTCGCGGCGGCACTGGGCGTCGAGGAGGGCGCCGTCAACGTCCGTGCGACGACGACCGACCGGCTCGGGTTCACGGGTCGTGGCGAGGGGCTTGCCGCCGAGGCGGTCGCATTGCTCCGAGTCGAGCCCTGACGGGGCTACACAGCGGCGCGCCGACGCGCTATGGTCGAGAGAGACAGTCCCTTCGACATGGAAGGGTGCGCGTTGGAGCAGAATCCACCGGACTAGTTGACGGGCGCGCCTCTCGCACCGGCGAGACGCGCGTCGGCCGCGACGCCCCGTCCGCGGCCGCTACGTCTTCCGGGCCTACCGGCGACACGGCGCACGGCGCGTGTCCCGGAAGTCCCATCGCAGCCCCGGGTGCGCCGACGGGCAGGGACGACGCACCCGGGGCCGCGTTACGTCTGATCGGGGTCGGCGGCGGCGATGCGTCGACGGGTACGGTGGACGCCGTGCACCTGCCCATCACCGGCGGCTGCGGTTGTGGCGCTGTCCGGTTCGAGGTTACCGCCCCGTTTCTCTCGGCCGGCTACTGCCACTGCACCCGCTGCCAGCGCAGGAGCGGCACCGCGGCGTCCGCCAATGCGCGCGCCGAGCGTGGCTCGGTTCGGATCCTGCAGGGCGAGGAGAATCTGCGGGTCTGGCTTCCCGAGGGCGGTCGGGAGAAGATCTTCTGCGTTCGCTGCGGCTCGGCGCTCTTCAGCCGGGACCCCGGGTCAGCGGAGTACACCGGCGTTCGACTCGGTGCGGTCGACGGAGACCCTGGGATCCGGCCCGAGTCGCGTGCGTACGTCGCGTACGCGGCGCGCTGGGAGCCGATCCCGGACGACGGGCTGCCGCGCTACCCGGAGGCGCGACCGGGGTACGCCGAGGGTCGCTGACTCTCAGGAAGGAAGGCGGACCAGGTCGTTCTCGACGACGACGAGACTATCTCGCGCGAGGGAGTCGACGACCGCCTTCTCGAGCCGGTCGGCGCGCCGTGGCGCGGCGGCCACGGTGCGGAGCACGTCGGCGCGGCGCTGGCGGAACGACCCCTCGAAGCGGGACTGCTTCCGCGCCGGTGCATCCCGCGTGCCCCGTGAGGGGCACTCGCGCGCGAGCGGGCATGCGTCGCAGCGCGGGATCCGGGCGAGACAGATCGTCGCGCCGAGGTCCATCAACGCCTGGGCCGCCGCCCCCGAGAACGCTCGGCCGGTGCGCCGCTCGACGCGCTCGACGTTGACGTCGCGCGGGAGCACGTCCTCGCCGAACGCGAAGTTCCGAAGCGCCGCGGCGGTGTACGGGCCGACACCGGGCAGCGCGGTGAGATCCGTCGGCCATCCTGAGGCGGCGAGGTGGCATGCCGCGCGATGGAGCGCAAGCGCGCGCCGGTTGTAGCCGAGGCCCTGCCACTCGACGATCACCTCGCCCGGCGAGGCGGCTGCCAGGGCTGCGGCGGTCGGCCACCGCCCGAGCCACCGCTCGTATCGCGGGACGACACGCTCGACCTGCGTCTGCTGCAGCATCACCTCACTGACGAGGATCCCGTACGGATCTCGCGTCCTGCGCCAGGGTAGGTCGCGGCCGTTCTGGTCGAACCAGCCCAGGAGAGTCTCCTCCATGCCGTGCGTCTCAGCTGCAGGGGGTGTCCGCAACACGCTCACCGACGGCGCTCACGAAAGAACGCGCTCGAGGGTGTCGCGGTCGGTCGGCTCGCCGTGGGCGGGGAGCACGAGCTCGATTGGCAGGTCGAGCAGTGGCCGGAGCCGCCGGACAACGTTGTCGCGCGTCACATGCTTGCGGCCGCCGAGCTGGACGTCCAGTCCGTCGCCGAAGTCGGACAGCGAGTCGCCGGTGACGATCGCGCCGACCGACGGTAGCCACAGGACGAGATCGTTGTCCTCACGACCCGCGTGTGCGGTGATGCCGAAAGGCCATGCCCCGGGACCGTGGAAATGCCCTTCTCCCTCGTCAGCGCGCAGCCAGGCGAGGTCTTCACTCTCCATCCCGCGCACCCGATCGGGATCGACACCGAACTTCTCGACCCAGTCCTCCCACGTGTCTGCGGGCGGCGTGTGCACCGGAAGACCGAGCCTACGGGCGTCGCGCTCGTGATAGGGGGCGGTGAGGACGACGGCCGTCGCGCGTTGGCGCAACTCGCCTGGAACGGCGAGCGGATCGAACAGGAGCAGGTCGTTGCCGACCTCGATCGCGTATGACGAGACGAGCGCCGGCCACCACTGCTCCTCGTTCCATTCGGGATGCGGCGATCGCCAGTGCCACACACCGGGGCGGAGCTCGCGCATCAGGCGATGCTACGTGCTCGGCACGACAACCGCCGCCACGGCTCCCGCGGTAACGTCGCTCCGTGCTCCTCTACAACTCGCCGATCTCGGGCAACTGTTACAAGGTGCGGCTCCTCCTGGCGCACCTCGGAATACCGTACGAGCGGCGCGAGCTCGACGTGGTCGACCGCTCCAACCGTACCGAGGTCCTCGGTGACCTCAACCCGGATCTCCGCGTGCCGACGCTCGTCCTCGACGACGGCCGGCCGATCGCCGAGTCCGGCGCGATCCTCTGGTACTTCGGGGAGGGAACGCGGTTCGTGCCGGATGACCGGTACGACCGCGCCAAGGTGCTTCAGTGGATGTTCTTCGAGCAGTACAGCCACGAGCCCGCGATTGCCGTCGTCAGGTTCCTCGTCGCGTACTCCGGCGAGGCAGACCGCTACGCCTCGGTGATCGAGCGAAAGACGAAGGATGGATACCGGGCGCTCGACGCGCTCGAGCGCCACCTCGCCGCGACCGACGGCTTCGTCGTCGGCCGCGCGACGACGCTCGCCGACATCGCGCTCTACGCCTACACGCACGTCGCGCACGAAGGAGGCTTCGACCTCTCCGGCTACCCGGCGATCGGGTCATGGCTCGACCGGGTGGCCGCGGAGCCGGGGCACGTCTCCATCGAGGCGTGAGCGAGCATGACCTGGGCCAAGGCGCTGGGGTGGCGGCTCGGGCGGCAGCTTCTCGACCGATCGACCTCGGTGTCCGTGGTCGATGTCGTGGGCCGGCTCGGCGCGGTGTCTGCGTGGCCGGACCTGACGGCGGAGCTGGCGGTCGGAGGCCGGCGCACCAACGGGCGCGCCGGCGATGTCGCCCGGGCGTTCGGGTCCGGTGAGCTCGTCAAGGCATTCGTGTTTCGGGGAGCGACCCATTACCTGACGCCTCGCGATGCCGGTGACTACCTCGCGCTTCGTGCGTCGAGCAAGATGTGGGAGCTGCGAAGCTGGGTGAGCTACTACGGGCTCGCGCCGGAGGACTGGCCGAGGTTCCGGGAGTACGTGCGAAACGCGCTGGTGAAAGGGCCGCTCACGCGCACCGACTTGGCGGCCGCCTTCGGCCGGAGCAGTCGCTACCGGCACCTGCGCAGCCATGTCCTCGATGGCAACTACACCGTGCTCAAGCCGCTCACGTGGCAGGGAGACATGGGCCTCGGTCCCGCGAGGGACGGCGAGGTCACCTTCGTGCGCCTCGACTCCGTACCCGGCTGGGGCGGCATGCCCGACGTCGACGAGGCCGGCCCCCGGGTGGTCCAGGCGTATCTCCGGGCCTATGGCCCGGCGACCCTCGGGCAGATCGAGGAGTGGCTTGGCCCGGGGCTCGGTGTCAAGCGCAAAGCGATCGCGGGCTGGCTCGACAGGCTCTCCGACCGGCTGACCAGAGTCGCCATCGAAGGCGAACCGGTGCTCGTCCTCCGTGAGGATCTCGACGAGCTCGAGGCGAGCCGGGCATCCACCGCGGTCCGACTGCTGCCGGGCCGCGACCCCTGGGTGATGGGGCCGGGCACCGACGATCCTCACGTCGTCCCGCAGGCCCGGCGGGAGCCGGTGAGCAGGTCGGCGAACCTGGTCGTCGCCCGAGGCATGGTCGCCGGGACCTGGACGATCCGCGACGAGCACCTCTCCGTCACGTGGTTCGGAGAGTCGGGACGCGTCCCTCGTGCCGCGCTCGCCGATGAATGCGCCCGGCTCTCGTCCTTCCTCGACCGACCTCTCGACCTCTCCGTCGCATGACCGTTCGCGTCCGGTTCGCGCCGAGCCCGACCGGCTCGCTGCACCTCGGAAACGCCATGACCGCCGCGGCGAACCGTCGCTTCGCGAACGACCACGGCGGCACGCTCGTGTTGAGGATCGACGACACCGACGCGACGCGCGCCGTCGCCGAGGGCGTCGAGGCAATCGTGACCGACCTCGACTGGCTCGGGATCGCCTGGGACGAAGGGCCGGTTCGCCAGAGCGACCGCGCGCAGATCTACGCCGAGGCGGCGGCGACCGCGGAGCGGGAGGGAGGCGCCGTGCGCGACCCGGACGGCTCGCTCCGGCTCGACGGCGTGACGCTCCTGCGTCCCGACGGGACGGCGACCTACCAGCTCGCCACGGTTGCCGACGACCTCGCCCTCGGCATCACGCACGTGATCAGGGGGTCGGACCATCGTCCGAACGAGGCGGTGCAACGCCGCATCGCTCGCTCGCTCGGCGCAGAGCTTCCCGAGGTGATCCACCACGGCCTGCTGCTCGGCGAGGACGGAAAGAAGCTCTCGAAGCGTCACGGTCATGCGTCGGTCGCCGACTTCCGGGAAGAGGGAATCCCTGCGGCGGCGCTCCGCGCGTACCTCGACGAGCTGGGCCTGCCCGCGCACGACGTTCACCTCGACCGGGCGCGCGTCGGCCGGCTCGCGATCGAGGCAATCGAAGCGATGGGCGACGAGGAGCTCGCCGCGGCCGCGGCCGCGCCTCCGAGCGCCGTCCGCGCGCTCCGCGGAGCGCGCACGCTCGTCGAGGCACGCGAGATCGGCCGACAGATCGCCTCCCCGGCACTCGTAGGGCTCCCGGAGGAGGCGTGGCCGACGCTGGAACGGTTTGTCGAGCTCCGTGACCGGGCGCCGGACGAGTTGGACGAAGCGGGTGCCCGCGCGATCATCCGGGAGCTGAAGGCCGTGGGTGGCGACCTTCGAGTGCTCCGGCTCGCGTTGACCGGTGAGCCTCACGGGCCCGAGCTCTGGACCGTCGTCCTCGCGCTGACGCCGGACGAGGCGCTCGAGCGTGCGCGGCGGGCGAAGCGGCGGAGCTGAAGCCGAGCCCCGGCCGACTACGATCGCGCAATGCGTCTGCAGGACACGCTGACGGGCACGCTCGTCGAGCTTCCGCCGTCGCCCGAGCCGGTCGGGATCTACGTCTGCGGCCCCACCGTCTACCAGCGGGCGCACATCGGCAACGCCAGGCCTTTCGTGGTCTTCACGTGGCTGGCGCGGTGGCTCCGCGAACAGGGCCACGCGGTGCGGCTCGTGCACAACATCACCGACGTCAACGACAGGATCTACGAGGCTGCGCCCGGCCGGAGCGCCGAGCGAGCGCTCGAGGCGACCGCCTGGTACCTCGAGGACACGGAGGGCTTCGGTCTGGGGATGCCCGACGCGCTTCCGCTCGCCACGGAGACGATGCCGGAGATCATCGAGCTGATCGAGGACCTTGTCGCGAGCGGTCACGCGTACACGGCGTCGGGAGACGTGTACTTCCGCGTCTCTCGGTTCGAGACCTACGGCGCGCTGTCCGGCCAGCGGCCGGATCAGGTCGAGGAGCAGGAGCCGAACCCGGCGAAGGAGGATCCGCGCGACTTCGCCCTCTGGAAGGCGACGAAGGAGGGGGAGGACACGTCGTGGGAGGCGCCGTGGGGCGTCGGACGCCCGGGTTGGCACATCGAGTGCTCGGCGATGGCGGCGAAGGAGCTCGGGCCTGAGTTCTGGATCCACGGCGGCGGGCTCGACCTCGTCTTCCCTCACCACGAGAACGAGCGCGCGCAGTCGCTCTCCGTCGGTCATCCGTTCGCCCGGATCTGGATGCACAACGGGATGCTGCGGTTCACCGGCGAGAAGATGTCGAAGTCGGTCGGCTACGTCGAGACGATTCGCGACGTGCTCGACAGGTGGGGACGGGAGACGGCGCTCGTGTTCTTCCTCACCGCGCACTGGCGGAAGCCGATCGACTTCTCGGACGAGACGATGGCCGCGGCGCAGGCTCAGGCGGAGACGCTGCGCAACGCATTGCGCGCCGAAACGAGGGCCGTCGGTGATTGGGGCTCGTTCGCGGACGTGCTCGAGGACGACTTCAACACTCCAGCAGCTCTCGCGATCCTGCACGACTGGGCTCGCACGGGTGCGCTCGACGAGCTCAGGCGCGGCCTCGACGTGTTCGGTCTCGCGAGCCTCGGCGAGATGTCCACCGCGCCGGCCGACGTCGTCGCGCTGGCCGAGGCGCGAATGACCGCCCGTGCCCGGCGGGACTTCGCCGAGGCCGACCGCATTCGTGGCGAGATCGCCGGCCTCGGATGGGACGTCCGGGATGCGGGCGGCGGCTACGAGCTCGTCCCGCGCGCGTGATCCGCGACCTCGTCTACGGGAGAAACGCCGTTCGTGAGGCGCTGCGCGGGAGGCGGAGCGTGCTCGAAGTGTGGGTCGGGGAGCGAGCGGCCGCGACGCTCGAGTGGCTCTCCGAGGGGCCGAAACCGCGGGTGCGACGAGAACGTGAGCTCACCGAGGCTGCCGGATCGCCCGACCACCAGGGCGTCGTCGCATGGTGCGAGCCGTATCCCTATGCAGACGCGTGGGAGCTGGCGTTGGTCGAGCGCCCGCTCCTCTGCTGCCTCGACCAGGTGACCGACCCGCGAAACCTCGGCGCCGTCGTCAGGAGCGCCGCCGGTGCCGGCGCGACCGGTGTCGTGCTGCCCGCCCACGGCGCGGCCGTCGTCACGCCGGCCGTGTGCCGCGCGTCGGCCGGGGCAGTCGAGCACCTGCCGGTCGCCGTCGTCCCGAACCTGGCCCGCTACCTCGGCGAGGTGAAGGGCGACCGGCTCTGGGCGTTCGCCGCGAGCGCCGACGGCGATTCCCGTCTCTGGGACCTCGACCTCACGGACGGCACTGCCCTGGTCTTCGGCGCGGAGGGGAAGGGCGTGAGGCCTCTCGTGAGGCGTACGTGCGACGCGACGCTCTCGGTCCCGCTCGCTGCCGGGGTGGAGTCGCTCAACGTCAGCGTCGCCGCGGCGGTCACGCTCTTCGAGGCGCGGCGCCAGCGCACCATCAACCTCGACTAGAGGTAGAGGGATTGCCGGACGTCGCCCTGTATCTGTTCGACGGCTCGAACCTCTTTCACGCGGGCCGGTTCGCCCACCGCGACGAGTTGGTCGACGAGCTCGCGAGCTTCGTGGCGGTGCGCGGCGCCCGCGGCATCGTCGTGTTCGACGGCGTGGGCGAGGACAGGGCGATCGGCGCCCTCGGCGTCCGATTCGCACCGGATGCCGACTCGGTGCTCGAACGGCTCGCCGCCGAGGCCCGCACGCGCGAGGCGGTTCTCCTCGTCACGTCCGATGCAGCAGTCCGCGGAACGAGCGGTCAGGAGGTGCGGAAGCGCGACTCCGCGGCGTTCCTCGCGGAGCTCGCCGACGTGTCTCACCGCGAGGATGCGCCGAGCCGGCTCGCCGACCGCGTCGACCCGGAGACCCGTGCGCGCCTCGAGCGCCTTCGCCGTGGTGAGGACTGAGAGCGGCGGTTTCCGGTCTTATGTCGGCGGGACCGAGCGGGCCAAAGCTGTCATGTCCGTTTGGGCGATGACCTGGGCCACCGGCCTCCTCCCCACGCTTCGAGCCTAGCGCCGAATCACGCGCCGGTCAGTGTCGACTTCGTGACGACTTCGTGACGTGATCCGGCCGGGGCGGCGAGAAGGCATCGTCGTGCGAACGTGTGTTCCTATTACATTGGAACTTGCGCAAAAGGGTTGTAACGCTCGCGCAATGCTGCTAGCTTCCCCCTCGACTTGAGGGTGAGAGTTGGCCCTCGATCGACATCAGACCACACGACGACGAGGGGAGAAAGCGATGTCCGTGCGTACCGCAGCTGCACCGAAGAGCCCGCAGAAGCTGCAACGGGAGCTCGAGGATCTTCAACTCGTCATTCGCGCGCGGAACGGCTCGGACAGCGCGCGAGACGAGCTGATGCGTCGCTACCAGGGCTTCGTCCGGCTCAAGGCGAGCTCCTACTTCCTCGCCGGCGGCGACTCCGAGGATCTCGTCCAGGAAGGGATGATCGGGCTCTACAAGGCGATCCGCGACTACCGGTCGGACAGGGAGTCGTCGTTCCGCTCCTTCGCCGAGCTGTGCGTGACGCGTCAGATCATCACGGCGATCAAGTCCGCGACCCGCTACAAGCACGCCCCGCTCAACACCTACGTCTCCTTCAGCCACACCCCGGCCGGCCAGGACTCGGAGGGCGACTGCACGCTCGGCGACGCACTCCCAGGACCGTCCATAGACGACCCATCGGTCCGCGTCATCTCGACCGAGGAGCTCCAGGCGCTCGTCGGCTGTCTCGGCACGAGCCTGTCCGGGCTCGAGGCGGAGGCTCTCCGCCTCTATCTCGACGGCCACTCGTACGAGTCGATGGGCGACGAGCTCGAGTGCGACTGCAAGACGATCGACAACGCCCTCCAGCGCGTGAAGCGGAAGATCGTGGCCCATCAGGCCGCCCGAGCGGTTCCCGCCTAGAGGATCTCTTCGACCACCTCGACGATCCCCGGCGGCGCGTCGAGGAGCACCGCCGTCTGCCGAGCGGCGTCGTCGATCTGGACGCGGGGAGGCTCGGGCGGCTCCGCGTGGTACGTCCCCGAGCCGTAGAAGCGTCCGTACCGAAGGACGACTCCCCCGAACCCGAGGACAGTCCGTTCGAGCTCGTCCTTGGCCGCCCCTCCGGAGCCCGTGAGCTCCCAGGCGACGCTCTGCGCGAGGAAGCGCAAGGCCCCGGCGGCGTCGGCGGCGGCCAGCAGGTTGCGCGTACCCTCCCGCCGCATCCGCGCGTTCGCATCGCCCGCGTTTGCGAGGCTTGCCTCGTCGTCGGGCAGATCCGTGAGCTGATGCATGACGAGCTCCGGCTGGAAGGCGACCACCGCGTCCCTGAGCGTCGCCTCGTCGTAGACGTCGCAGACGACCGGCGCGGCGCCGAGCCCTCGGAGCATCTCGACCTTTCCCGGCGAGCGGGTCATCCCCGCCACGACGTGGCCGTCTGCGACGAGGAGCCGCACGAGCCGCACGCCGAGCACTCCGCTTGCGCCCGCGAGGAAGATGCGCACGGCTACTCCGTACCGTCCCAGCGCTCCCAGCGGACGAGCTCGTCGAGCGCGAGCCGCCGCTGCGAGAGCCGCGACACGAGACGCGTCTCCTGCGGGTCGGGCGCCGGGTGGCCGATGGTGACGAGGCAGACGAAGTGGACGTCGTCGGGCACTGCGAGCAGCGCCTTCACGTCGGGCACCTGCTCGGGCAGCACGCCGTAGACGCCGGCCGAGAGCCCTTCGTCGATCGCCGCGAGCTGGAGAAGGAGGAACGCTGCTCCTGCGTCGACGTACCAGTACGGCGCCGGCCAGCCGATCTCGTCGCCGTCGCGGAGCTTGTCCGGCTGCCGGTAGCGCTCGTGGTAGCTCTCCTCCCGCGTGCCGACGAAGACGTGCACCGGTGCGGTCGAGATCCACGACTGGCCGCCCGCGGCGACGTACTCGTCCTCGCCTGCGAGGCGCGCGAGCTCGCGGCGCGTGTCGGGCTCGGTGACCACGACGAGCCGGTGGCCCTGGCTGAACCCGCCGCTCGGAGCCCGACGCACGGTTGCGACGATGCGTTCGATCGTCTCGCGCGGCACCGGATCGGCGAGGTAGCTCCGCACCATCCGCCGGAGCTTCAGGATGTCGGTGAGCTCCACGATGCGATCGTAGTGCCGGGCCAGGCCCCGGCGGCGAAGCCGGAGAAGGGATTCGAACCCTTGGCCCCCGCTTTACAAGAGCGGTGCTCTGACCAGCTGAGCTACTCCGGCGTCTCCGGGATCGTAGACGGCCGGGCCGGCGACCCCGTGTGGGGCCTGGCAAGAGCCAGGCCCCACACGCCAACCCCGCATGGGGCCGGCCGGGGGTCGGGTGCGGCTCCCGACCCCCGACGTCGTCGAGCTCAGGCTGCGAGCCTCGCGGGCTCGAGCTCCGGCTCGGGCGCGACCTCCGTCGAGCGCTCGTGCTCGAGCTTCGGCAGCCACTCCAGCCAGCGCGGGAGGTACCAGTTCCAGTCCCCGAGCAGCATCATCGCCGCGGGGAGCAGGACGGCCCGCACGATCGTCGCGTCGATCAGGACGGCGGCGGCGAGGCCGACGCCGAACTGCTTCAGCATCACGATCGAGAGCGTCGCGAAGATCCCGAAGACGAAGACCATCACGATCGCAGCGCTCGTCACGACGCCCGCGGTCGTCTTGATCCCGTGGGCGACGGCGTCCTCCGTCTTCATCCCGCGGTCGTATGCCTCGCGGATCCGGCTCAGGATGAACACGTGGTAGTCCATCGAGAGCCCGAAGAGGATGACGAACAGGAACACGGGCATGAACGCCATCACGCCGCCGGAGTAGTCGAAGCCCAGGATTCCCTTCGCCCAGCTGTGCTGGAAGACGAGTACGAGGATCCCGTAGGCCGCGGCGACGGAGAGCAGGTTGAGGAGGATCGCCTTGGCGGCGAGGACGATCGATCGGAACGAGACGAGCAGAAGGACGAACGCGAACGCGAGCACGAAGGCGAAGACGAGCGGCGCCGTCGAGCGCATCGCGCTGTCGAAGTCCTTCGAGATCGCGGTCGTGCCGGTCACGCCCACCTCGACGCCGTCGATCGAGCCCACCGTGGAGGGGACGATCTTGCCGCGGAGGGACGCGAGCGCCGCGTTCGACGCGGCGTCCGTGCTGGATCCCGCGATCGGCAGGTCGATCTCGGCGACCGTCCGCGCCTTGTTCACGCTCACGGTCACGGGCTGATGGAACTGCCCTCCGGCCAGCGCCTGCCGCTGGAGGCCGGCGATCGCGGCCTTCACCCGCGGGCTGTCGATCGACGGTGCCTTCACGACGACGGTCGCCGGGTCCTGCCCGCCGGGGAAGGAGGCCTGGAGCCGGTTGTACGTCTGCACGGCGGGGAGGTCCTGCGGCAGCGCCTCGGCGCCCGGCACGACCGTCTTCATTCCGAGCGCGGGGAGGGCGAGGGCGACGAGAACCGCCGTCGCACCGATCACGGAGACGAGCGGGTGGGCGAGAACCCGGTCGAGGATCCAGCCCCAGGCCCTGCCGCCCTCCGGCCGCTGGAAGCGGTGGAGGAAGGGCACGCGCACCTTGTTGACGCGGTCGCCGAGCCACGAGAGGAGCGCCGGCAGGACGGTGAGCGAGCCGAGCACGGCGATTGCCACGACGAGGATGGTCGCCATCGCGAACGAGCCGAACGTCTTGTCGCCCGTCAAGAACATGCCGGCCAGCGCCGTCATCACCGTCAGACCGGAGATGAGGACGGAGCGCCCCGAGGTGGCGGCGGCAGCCTCGAGAGCCGCGCTCTCGCTCTTGCCCGCCGCGCGCTCTTCGCGCTCGCGCTTCAAGTAGAACATCGAGTAG
>Ga0207706_10002090_pt1 | contig 19540 bp, 15 predicted proteins | sample KBSC53metaG_FD_184318 | JGI IMG/M metagenome (GOLD analysis project Ga0207706, IMG submission 184318) | Corn rhizosphere microbial communities from Kellogg Biological Station, Michigan, USA - KBS C5-3 metaG (SPAdes) (version 2) | ecosystem: Host-associated > Plants > Roots > Rhizosphere > Soil ... | reverse complement strand
CAGGGGACAGGGGACAGGGGACAGGGGACAGGGGACAGGGGACAGGGGACAGGGGACAGGGGACAGGGGACAGGGGACAGGGGACAGGGGACAGCCAGCAATCCAGCGTGATGACGGATATCGAGGTACAGGTGACGGAGCCGCAGCAGAATCTTGAGGAGCGTGCCGCCGAGGCGCTGGCGGACGAGCGCGTGGTGGCCGACCGCGTGGCCAAGCTGGAGCGGCTGCGCGAGCGCGGCATCGAGCCGTTCGCCTACCGCTACGAGCCCACGCACGGCGCGGCGGACGCCGTCGCCCTCTTCCGCGCGTGGGACGAGGCGAAGGGCGACTCCACGGCCGAGGGGCCGGAGGAGGTCGTCCGGGTGGCCGGGCGAATCGTCAGCAAGCGCGGGATGGGGAAGAGCACCTTCGCGCACCTGGCCGACCGCACGGGAAAGATCCAGCTCTTCTTCCGCGTGAACGACCTGGCGGACAGCTACGACCTTCTCTCGCTGATCGACCTGGGCGACTGGGTGGGGGCCGAGGGGACCGTCTTCCGTACGAAGACGGGCGAGGTCTCCGTCCGCGTGCGCGGCTTCCAGCTGCTGGCCAAGTCGCTGCGGCCGCTGCCGCTGGGGAAGGAGGAGACGGATCCGGAGACCGGCGAGCGCGTCGTCCACTCCGGCTTCACCGACGTGCAGCAGCGCTACCGCCAGCGCTACGCCGACCTGGCCGTCAATCCCGACGTCCGCGCCGTGTTCGTGCTGCGTGCCCGCATCGTGACGGCGCTGCGGCGCTTTCTGGACGAGCGCGGCTTCATCGAGGTGGAGACGCCGGTGCTGCAGCCGCTGTACGGCGGCGCCGCGGCCCGGCCGTTCGTGACGCACCACAACACGCTCGACACCGACCTGTACCTGCGCATCGCCGACGAGCTGTACCTCAAGCGGCTGATCGTGGGCGGGATGGAGCGCGTCTACGAGATCAGCAAGGACTTCCGCAACGAGGGGATCGACCGCTTCCACAACCCCGAGTTCACCATGCTGGAGTTCTACGCCGCCTACCTGGACTACGAGGCGGTGATGGAGCTCACCGAGGAGATGCTGGGCTACGTGCACCGCGAGGTGCTGGGCGGGCGCACGGTGACCGTAGCGGGGAACGAGATCTCCTTCGCCCCGCCGTTCAAGCGGCTGACGATGTACCAGGCGCTGCGCGAAATCGGCGGCGTGGAGGTGGAGCGGCTGTCCGACGAGCAGATGCGCGAGAAGGTGGTCTCGCTCGGCGTAGACCGCTCGGAAGCGGCGAAGTTCGGGCGCGGGAAGCTGATCGACGAGCTGTTCGGCGAGCTGGTGGAGCCGAAGCTCGTCCAGCCGACGTTCATCACCGACTATCCGCGCGAGATGAGCCCGCTCGCCAAGCCCAGGCGCGGGAACCCGGAGCTGACGGAGCGCTTCGAGCTGATCGTGAACGGCAAGGAGCTGTGCAACGCGTACAGCGAGCTGAACGACCCGATCGACCAGCGCGGCCGCTTCGAGGCGCAGCGGAAGCTGCGCGAGGCCGGCGACGACGAGGCGCAGCAGCTGGACGAGGACTTCCTGCGCGCGCTGGAGTACGGGATGCCCCCCACCGGCGGGTTCGGGATGGGGATCGACCGCCTGTGCATGCTGCTGAGCGGCCAGCCGTCCGTCCGCGACGTGATCTTGTTCCCCACGCTGCGGCCGGAGGAGCGGTGAACGGCAGGGGACAGGGGACCAGGGGACAGGGAAGAGGGGACAGGGGACAGCGGACCCGGCGTTCGCGTGAGACCCGGCTGGCCGTCCGCATCGGTGTCTTTCCGTCTGCGGATGAAGGCGTGGTCGACGCGGCGGTGATCCGGACGCGGGAACCGTTGCGGCGGAAGCGTTTACAGGCTGCCATGCGCCCATCCCGCAAGCTGTCCCCTGTCCCCTGTCCCCTGTCCTCTCCGCACTCCTGCATCCGGAGCGCGCGATGAGCCTGGAATGGTTCATCGGCCGGCGCTACCTGGCGTCGCGGCGGGGGACGCGGTTCCTGTCGCTGATCACGCTGATCGCGATCGGCGGCGTGACGGTGGGCGTGATGGCGCTGATCGTGGTGACGGCGGTGATGACGGGGCTGCAGGAAGACCTGCGCGACAAGATCCTGGGCGTCAACCCGCACATCTGGGTGATGACCTACGGCGAGAACATGCGCATGGACGACTGGCGCCCCGCGCTCCAGAAGGTGCGCGCGGTGAAGGACGTGGCCGCCGCCGGGCCGTTCATCCACACCGAGGTGGCGATCCGCAACCGCGCCGGCTACACCGAGGCCGCCATCCTGCGCGGGATCGACCCGTACCAGCCCGGGCCGTCGGTCACCGGCATCGGCGCCACCATGCGCGAGCACGACCTGCTGCCGGCGCGCACCCGCAGCGGCCTGCCGCCGATCGCGCTGGGCGAGGGGCTGGCCGGGCGCGCCAGCCTGCTGCCGGGCGACACGGTGATCGTCATCTCGCTGCAGAACGTGAACGTGAGCGCCGTGGGCGGGCTGATGCCCACCATCCGCAAGTTCGAGGTGACGGGCACCTTCCGCACCGGGATGTACGAGTACGACAACAAGTTCATGTACACCTCCATCCCCGCCGCGCAGGAGCTGACCGGGATGGGCCAGGCGGTGAGCGGCCTCGAAGTCCGCGTCCCCGACCCCGGCCGCGCGACGGAGGTGGGCGACCGCATCGTGGACAAGCTGGGGCTGCCGTACCGCACCGACGACTGGAGGACGATGAACCAGGCGCTCTTCTCGGCGCTCAAGCTCGAGAAGCTGGCCATGTCGCTGATCCTGCTGCTGATCGTGATCGTGGCCGCCTTCAACATCGTCAGTACCCTGGTGATGGTGGTGACCGACAAGACGCGCGAGATCGGGATCCTCAAGTCGATGGGGCTCACCTCGCGCCGGGTGCTGCGCATCTTCATGATCCAGGGGCTGGTGATCGGCCTGGTGGGCTCGCTGGCCGGCGGCGCGGGCGGGCTGCTGCTCAACTGGCTGATCGACCGCTACCACCTGATCCGCATCCCGGGCGAGATCTACTTCGTGAACCACCTCCCGGTGCGCAGCGACCCGTGGGACGTGGCCACCATCATGCTGGCGACGATCCTGATCTCGTTCGTGGCGACCATCTATCCGGCGCTGCAGGCCGCGCGGCTCACGCCCGTGGAGGCGATTCGCCATGAGTAGCCCGGCCTCGCTCCCCGAGCGCCCGGCCCTCGGCGCGGCCGGCGACGCCCTCCCGTCCGCCGTCTCGCCCGCGGCGGCGGGGGAGACGGCGGCGCCGTCGTGGAGCGCGGCGGAGGTGGCGCTGTCGGCGCGCGGCGTGCGGAAACACTACGTGGGCGGCGACGGGAGCCTCCTTTCCGTGCTGGACGGCGTGGACCTGGACGTGGGCCGCGGCGAGGCCGTCTCCGTGATCGGCCGCAGCGGCTCGGGGAAGTCGACGCTGCTGCAGGTCCTCGGCGGGCTGGACCTTCCGAACGCCGGTGAAGTGCTCGTCGGAGGGCGGACGCTCCGCTCGCTGAACGAGGAGGAGGGGGCGAGGGTACGAAGCAGCACCATCGGCTTCGTCTTCCAGTTCCACCACCTGCTGCGCGAGTTCACGGCGCTGGAGAACGTGATGATGCCGCAGCTGATCGCCGGGCGCGGGCAGCAGGCCGCCCGCGAACGCGCGCGCGAGCTGCTGGCGCACGTGGGGCTGGAGGCGAGACTGACGCACAAGCCGGCGCAGCTGTCGGGGGGCGAGCAGCAGCGGGTGGCGGTCGCCCGCGCGCTCGCCAACCGTCCGCTGGTGCTGCTGGCCGACGAGCCGAGCGGGAACCTGGACCCCGAGACCGCCGAGGCGCTGCACGACCTCTTCTTCCAGGTGCTGAGGGACGAAGGGGCGGCGCTGGTGCTGGTGACGCACGACCTTGCCCTGGCCGCGCGCGCGGGACGGGTGCTGCGGCTGCACGCCGGGCGCCTGGTCCCCGCGCACCCCGCGGCCGAAGCGGGCCTGCCGGATTGAATGGAGCCACCCATGTCCGTACCGTGTGACCGCTGCGGGAAGATCGAAGCCTCGATCCACTTCACGCAGATCCAGAACAACGAGGCCACCACCCGCCACCTGTGCGAGGGGTGCGCCAGCGCCCTGGGGCTGGACCCCGGCCTGGGCGCCACCGCCCCGCTGGCCGACTTCCTGGCCCAGATGGGGAAGCCGATGGCGACCGAGCAGGCCGGCGGCCCCGGCACCTGCCCGAGCTGCGGCCTCACGCTGGCCGACTTCAAGCGCACCGGCCGCCTGGGGTGCGCGCGCTGCTGGAGCGTCTTCGAGCCGTCGCTGAAGGGGCTGCTGCGCAAGCTGCACGGCGGCACCCAGCACGTGGGCAAGGTCTATCTCCCGCCCGACCCCACGGAGATGGACAAGACGGCGCGCGTGGTCTCCCTGCGCCGCTCGCTGCAGCGCGCGGTGGACGAGGAAGACTTCGAGCGCGCGGCGGGGCTGCGCGACCAGATCCGCCGGCTGGAGGCACAGACCTGATGGCGAAGACGCTTCTCCCGGGCGACCCCGAGGCGGGGCTGGAGTGGCTCGACGCCGCCGGCCCCAACAGCGACATCGTGCTTTCCACCCGCGTCCGGCTGGCGCGCAACCTCCAGGGCTTCAAGTTCGGCCCCCGCGCCGACGCGGCCGACCGGGCGGAAGTCCTTCGTCTCGCCCGCGGCGCAGCGGGACAGACGGACGAGCTGAAGGCCGCCGAGACGCTGGTGATCCCCGAACTGGAGCCCGCCGCGCGCCAGCTCCTCCTCGAGCGCCACCTGGTCAGTCGCGAGCTGGTCGGGGCGGACGGGACCACGCCGCACTCCGACGCCGCGCTGCTGCTGGGGAACGGGCGCCCGGTGAGCGTGATGGTGAACGAGGAAGACCACCTGCGCCTGCAGTCCTTGATCGGCGGCTTCCGTCTCAGGGACGCGTGGCGGGCGATCGAGCGGCTGGACGACGAGCTGGGCACGCGCCTTCCCTACGCCTTCCACACCGAGTTCGGCTACCTGACCAGCTGTCCGACGAACGTGGGGACGGGGCTGCGGGCGAGCGTGCTGATGCACCTTCCCGGGCTGGTGCTGACGCAGGAGATCGGCAAGGTGCTGCAGGGGATCAGCCAGGTGGGGCTCACCTTCCGCGGGCTGTACGGCGAGGGGAGCGAAGTGGTCGGCAACTTCTTCCAGATCTCCAACCAGACCACGCTGGGGAAGACGGAGGAGGACCTGATCGAGCACCTGCAGCGCATCGTGCAGCAGGTGGTGCAGTACGAGACGCAGGCCCGCGCGGTGCTGCTGCGCGACGCGCGCACCGTGATCGAGGACAAGGTGTGGCGGGCGTACGGGCTGCTGCGCCACGCGCGCAGCACGGGGTTCGAGGAGGTGATGAACCTCCTTTCCGGGGTGCGGCTGGGGGTGGGGCTGGACCTCATCCGGGGCGTGCGGGTATACACGCTCAATCGCATCATGATCTTTGCCCAGGCCGCGCACCTGGAGCTGGTGGACGGGGCCGGTCAGGATGCCGACGTGGCACGAGCCGCGTACGTTCGGCAGGCGCTGGCGCAGGAGCCCGTCGAACCGGCATGAACGCACCGGGGCGGCCCGCGTTGCCCCGCCCCGGATTATCTGAAAAATCAAACCTGGCGGCTTTTGTCCAAGTCGCTGGCAGCATTGAACATCGGCGGGGAACGCCCGGATCGATTCCGGCAACGGCCCGTCGTGTGCATTGATCGCGCGCGAGCGCAGCAAGATCTACCACCCCGCGGAGCCCCGACCCGGGCCCCGCCCACGAGGGTCCGGAGGCCAGTAACGCATGAACTACAATTTCACCGATCGAGTGCGCAAGGTGCTGGCGATGGCCCGCGAGGAGGCCATCCGCCTGCAGCACGACTACGTCGGCACCGAGCACATCCTCCTGGGGCTGATCCGCGAGGGCGAGGGCGTGGCCGCGGCGGTGCTGAACAACCTCGCCGTGGACCTGGAGCAGGTGCAGGAGAAGGTGGAGGAGAGCGTCCGCCGGGGTAAGGCGACCATCGCCCTGGGCGAGCTCCCCTATACCAGCCGCGCCAAGAAGGTGCTCGAGTTCGCCATGGCCGAGGCCCGCGAGCTCAACCACTCCTACGTGGGCACCGAGCACCTCCTGCTGGGGCTGCTGCGCGAGGAGAAGGGGATCGCCGCCGAAGTGCTGGGCCAGCTCGGCGTGAGCCTCGAAGACGCGCGCCGCGAAACGCTCAAGCTGCTCGGCAGCGAGCCCAGCGCCGCGCCGCAGGCGTCGAGCGGCGCCATCGGCGGCGGGGCGGGCGCGAGCCCCAAGGGCGAGAAGAAGAGCAAGACCCCCGCGCTCGACCACTTCTGCCGCGACCTGACCGAGCTGGCGCGGCAGGGCGAGCTCGACCCCACCATCGGCCGCGCCGAAGAGATCGAGCGGGTGATGGAGATCCTCTCTCGCCGCAAGAAGAACAACCCGGTGCTGATCGGCGAGCCGGGGGTGGGGAAGACCGCCATCGTGGAGGGTCTGGCCCAGCTGATCGCCGAGGGGAAGTGCCCCGAGAGCCTGCGCGACCACCGCGTGCTGGCCCTCGACATGGCCGCCGTGATCGCCGGCACCAAGTACCGCGGCCAGTTCGAGGAGCGGCTCAAGGCGGTGATGAACGAGATCAGCCAGAACAAGAACATCATCCTCTTCATCGACGAGCTCCACACCCTGGTGGGCGCCGGCGCGGCCGAGGGCGCCATCGACGCCAGCAACATGCTGAAGCCGGCGCTGGCCCGCGGCGAGCTGCAGTGCGTGGGTGCTTCGACGCTGAACGAGTACCGCAAGTACATCGAGAAGGACGGCGCGCTGGAGCGGCGCTTCCAGACGGTGGCGGTGGACCCGCCCTCGGTGGAGGAGGCGATCGAGATCGTGAAGGGGCTGCGCACCCACTACGAGGACCACCACCGCGTGCACATCACCGACGAGGTGATCGAGCAGGCGGTGAAGCTCAGCGAGCGCTACATCACCGACCGCTTCCTTCCCGACAAGGCGATCGACGTGATCGACGAGGCGGGGGCGCGCGCGCGGCTGGCCACCCAGGTGCCGCCCGCCGACGTGAACGACCTGAAGCAGGAGTTGGACAAGGTCGGCCAGAAGAAGGACGAGGCGATCCGCGACCAGGACTTCGAGCGCGCCGCCGAGCTGCGCGACCACGAGCGCGAGCTGCAGCGCCGCATCCAGGAGCGCGAGCGCGCCTGGGAGGAGGAGCGCCGCACCAACCGTCCCACGCTCAGCGAAGAGGACGTGGCCTTCATCGTGAGCCGGTGGACCGGGATCCCGGTCACGCGGCTCAAGCAGGCCGAGAGCGCGCGCCTGGTGAACATGGAGGAAGAGGTCCACAAGCGCGTGGTGGGGCAGGACCGCGCCATCCAGGCGATCAGCAAGGCGATCCGCCGCAGCCGCGCGGGGCTCAAGGACCCGCGCCGCCCGATCGGCTCGTTCATCTTCGCCGGGCCCACCGGCGTGGGGAAGACCGAGCTGGCCCGGGCGCTGGCCGAGTTCCTCTTCGCGGACCGCAACGCGCTGATCCGCGTGGACATGAGCGAGTACATGGAGAAGTTCTCGGTGTCGCGGCTCATCGGCGCCCCTCCGGGGTACGTGGGCTACGAGGACAGCGGCACGCTCACCAAGGCGGTGCGGCGCAAGCCGTACAGCGTGGTGCTGCTGGACGAGATCGAGAAGGCGCACCCCGACGTGTTCAACATCCTCCTCCAGGTCCTGGACGAGGGGCACCTGACCGACAACTACGGGCGGGTGATCGACTTCAAGAACACGGTCATCATCATGACCTCCAACCTGGGGGCTCGTGACATCGGGAAGGGGAAGGGGCTGGGCTTCCACTCCCCCGACCAGAAGACGCAGTTCGAGCGGATGGAGGAGAAGGTCAAGGAGGAGATCGAGCGCGCGTTCAACCCCGAGTTCCTGAACCGGCTGGACGACTCGATCATCTTCCACCCGCTCACCCGCGAGCAGATCGGACAGATCATCCACAACCTCCTGGCCGACGTGGAGAAGCGTCTGAAGGAGGAGGAGATCTCGATCAAGCTCTCGGACGAGGCGGTCGACTTCCTGATCGAGAACGGGTACGACGAGAAGTTCGGCGCCCGCCCGATCCGCCGCGCCATCCAGCGCTACCTGGAAGACCCGCTCTCGGAGAAGATCCTGCTGGCCGAGTACGCCGCGGGCGACGAGATCGAGGTGACGGTGGGCGACGACCGCCAGGGGCTGGCGTTCCGAGCCGTCTCGAAGCAATCCACGACCACGACCACCTGACGAGAGCAGTGCTTCGCAACCTCAACCGGGGAGGGGCCGCCACGGCGGCCCTCCTCTCGTTCATCGCCGCGCTCGCGGCACCCCGCGCGCTCCACGCCCAGGACAACCCCGCACCGGCCGCCACCCCGCAGCAGCAGGGGCTGGTGGTCGATTCGGTGGCCGTCGTCGGCAACCAGCGCGTGTCGGCCGCCGCGGTGCGCAGCACCGCCGGGATCCTTCCCCGCACCACGGTGACCGCGGTGCAGGTGCAGGCCGCCATCCGCCGCCTGATGGGGAGCCAGGCGTACAGCAGCGCCGACGTGCTGGTGCGCGAGACCGGGGCCGGCCACGGGATCGTGACCATCCAGGTGGCCGAGCGGCCGTACGTGGCGCAGGTGGAGTTCCGCGGGCTCAGGACCCTGTCCGGCTCCTCCATCCGCGACACCGTGCACCTGCGCGAGGGCGCGCCGCTCAACCCGCAGCGGGTGATGGACGTGCAGGCGCGCATCCGCGACGAGCTGGCCAAGAAGGGGCGGCAGCTCATTTCCGTGGACACGCAGCTGGTGGCGATGGAGAACCCGGCCGACGGGTACCGGCTGGTGTTCAACGTGCGCGAGGGGAGCCGGCTGAACCTGGCCCAGGTGGAGTTCGAGGGGAACCAGGCGTTCGGCGACGAGGAGCTGGTCGGCGCGATGAAGACCAAGCCCGAGGGCTTCTGGTGGTTCCGCTCCGGCAAGTTCGACCGCGAGGCGTTCGAGGCCGACCTGCGCCAGAGCCTCCCGGAGTTCTACGGCGACCGGGGCTACATCGACTTCGCGGTGCTGGGCGACACGCTGATCGTGGACCCCGCCACCGGGAACGCCCGGCTGGTGGTGGACGTGCGCGAGGGCCCGCGCTACCGGCTGGGCGAGTTCAGCATCCAGGGCGCCAGCCATTTCCCGCACGAGGCGCTGGAGCGGATCTTCCTGGAGCAGCACCACTCGGTGCTCGGCCTTCCGGTCGGCTCCACCACGCAGCGCGCGACGGGCGAGGTGTTCGACCGCGGCGCGCTGGACGCGGCGGCGCAGCAGATCCAGCAGCAGTACCGCAACGAGGGGTACCTGTACGCGCAGGTGGAGCCGGTGGTGGAGCGCGTCCCCGCCGCCGCCGGCGGCGAGCCGACCGTCAACGCGACGATCTCGGTGAGCGAGCGGCAGCCGTTCTACGTGCGGCACATCGTGTTCGAGGGGAACACCACCACGCACGAGCAGGTGCTGCGCGACCGCATGTACCTGGTGCCCGGCGACGTGTACGACGAGCAGCGCCTGCTGCAGAGCTACCAGGCCATCAACGGGCTGGGCTTCTTCGAGACCCCGATGGAGACGCCCGACATCCAGCCCAACCCCGACAGCGGGGTGGTGGACATCGTGTTCCGGGTGAAGGAGAAGCAGACCGGGAACATCAACTTCGGCACCGTGATCGGCGGCGGGTACGCCGGCCGCGGCGGCGGCGTGAGCGGCTTCCTGGGCTACCAGCAGCCCAACCTCTTCGGCCAGGGGAAGAACGCCAGCCTGCGGGCCGAGTACGGCTACGGGCGGAGCACCTTCGAGGCCAGCTACACCGATCCGGCGATCGGCGGGAGCCGCAACTCGGGGACGATCTCGCTCTTCCGCACCGGCGACCGCTTCGTGACCACCAACAACGGGCGGCGCACGCGCACCGGCGGGAGCGTGCAGTTCGGCTTCCCCGTGCCGGGGTGGAACCGCACCCGGGCCTTCGTGGGCTACTCCCTGTCGCGCACGCGCTACAGCGCCTTCGACGACCCGTGCGGCACCGGGAGCAACAACGTGTTCTGCCTCCCGCCGGCCACGGCCAGCTCGGTGAGCCTGAGCGTGGCGCGCGACACCAAGAACCACCCGCTCTTCCCCACCCAGGGCACGCGGCAGTCGCTGGCGATCGCGCAGACGGGCGGCCCGCTGGGCGGCGACGGCAACTTCCAGAAGCTGACCGCCGAGGCCGAGTGGTGGGTGCCGGCGGGAACGATCGGCACCGGCGCGCGGCCGATGCGGCTGGCGCTGGGGCTGAACGTGCGCGGGGGCACGCTGTTCGGGAACGTGGAGCGCTTCCCCTTCGAGCGCTTCTTCGTGGGCGGCGTGATGCAGGGCGAGCCGCTGCGCGGCTACGAGGAGTTCACCGTGGGCCCGCGCGGCTACAGCCCGGGGTGCAACAAGAACCTGATCCAGCAGTGCCTGGGCGACAGCTTCGTGACCGTGAGCGCCGAGTACGCGCTGCGGGTGAGCGACATGCTTTCGCTGCACGTGTTCGGCGACGCCGGCAACGTGTTCAACGACGTGCAGGAGTTCAACCCCACGCGCCTGTTCCGCGGCGCGGGCGTGGGCGGCACCATCGTCACTCCGTTCCTGGGTGCCATCGGAGTGGACGCCGCGTACGGGTTCGACCGGCCCAACCCGGGCTGGGAGGTCCACTTCAAGCTGGGCACCGGTTTCTGAAGGCCGCCGCCGGCGGCCCAACCATTCTGCACGGGAGAGACGGATGAAGCGTTCGATGTTCGCGGGGGTGCTGGCGGCGCTGGTGGTGGCGGTGGCGCCGGCCGGCGCGCAGGGGCTCAAGGTCGGGTTCGTGAACTCGCAGCGGATCCTGGCCGAGACGCCGGCCGTGGCGCAGGCCAACCAGACGCTGCAGGGCGAGCTGACCCGCCTGCGCGCGCCGCTGGACAGCATGGAGCAGCGGCTGAACACCGCCAGCCAGCAGTTCCAGCAGCAGCAGGCCACGCTCAGCGCGCAGGCGCGCGAGCAGCGCCAGACCGAGCTGCAGCAGCAGTACGCCGCCTACCAGCAGCGCGGGCAGCAGCTGCAGGAGCAGGCCGGGCAGCGCCAGCAGCAGCTGATCGCCCCGATCATGCAGACGATCAACAACGCGATCGAGGCGGTGCGCCGCGAGGGCGCGTTCACCATGATCATCGACAGCTCGCAGGGCGGGATCCTGGCCGTGGACCCCACGGCCGACATCACCGACCGCGTGCTGGCCCGCCTGCGCGGCGGCGCGGCCCCGGCGGCTGGCCCGGTGGCCCCGGCGCGTCCGTAAGCGGCGCGGAAGACGGACGCCGTTTGCGCCCACGCGGCGGCGGCGGCTAAACTGAAGGCGCTCGCGATCCGGAAACGGCCGCGGGCGCCTTCGCCGTTCCGGGTACGGAAGTACGGGGTACGGGGTACGAGGTGCGGAGGTGCGGAGGTGCGGAGGTGCGGAGGTGCGGAGGTGCGGAGGTGCGGAGGTGCCGGAGGTGCGGAGGTGCGGAGGTGCGGAGGTCTACGCGTGCCGCGGCTGGCCCCCTCCCCCGGCGCCCTCCCCGCGCTCCGCGGGGGAGGGGGAGCACTTCATCCCGCTCGTATCCTCGACGTTGAAGTGAAGCAGTTACCGTTGCAGTTCACCCCTCCCCCCGCGGAGCGCGGGGGAGGGGGCCGCCGCGGCCGCGGCGGGGCTGGTCGTAGCGCGTGGACGGTTTCCTGTCGATCCAATTGGAAGAGTTCGGGACGAATGGCTGAGCTCACGCTCGCGGAGGCCGCGCGCATCGCGGAGGGGGTGGTGGAGGGCGACGCGTCGCGGGTGGTGCGCGGCGTAAAGCCGCTGGACGAGGCGGGGCCCGACGACCTCTCGTTCGTTGCCGAGGCCCGGTACTTCCCGTACATTCAGGCGTCGCGAGCCGGTGCGCTGATCGTGGCCAGGGAGAGCGACGCGCCGCTCAGGCCCGGTACCCCGGTCGTCCGCGTGGACGACCCGCGCCGCGCGCTGGCCCGCCTCCTCCCGGCGCTCTACCCCGAGCTCGCGCCCCAGCCGGGGGTCCACCCCACGGCGGTGCTGGGCGAGGGGGTGACGGTCGCCCCGTCCGCCACGGTCGGCGCCTACGCGGTGATCGGGGAGGGGTCGCGGATCGGCGAGCGGGCGCGGGTCGGGGCGCAGGTGGTGATCGGGCGCGACTGCGTCGTCGCCGACGACGCGCTGATCCACCCGCACGCCACGCTCTACGACGGGACGCGGGTGGGCGAGCGCTCCATCATCCACAGCGGCGCGCGGCTGGGCGCCGACGGCTTCGGCTTCGTGCCCGAGGGCGGCGCGCTGGCCAAGGTGCCGCAGGTGGGGCGCTGCGTGATCGAGGCCGACGTGGAGGTGGGCGCCAACACCACCATCGACCGCGGCTCCATCGGCGACACGGTGGTGGGCCGCGGGAGCAAGCTCGACAACCTGGTGCAGATCGGCCACAACTGCCGCCTGGGGCGCAGCGTGATCGTGGTCAGCCAGGTCGGGATCTCGGGGTCTACGAAAGTGGGCGACGGCGCCGTGCTGGGCGGGCAGGTGGGCGTGCAGGGGCACATCGAGATCGGTGCCGGCGCGCGGGTCGGCGGGCAGGCGGGGGTGATCAGCGACATCGCGGCGGGCGCCACGGTGAGCGGCTACCCGGCGCGCCCGCACCGCGAGGCGATGCGCATCCAGGCCGCGCTGGGCAGGCTCCCCGAGCTGTTGAAGCGGATTCGCGAGATCGAGCGCGCGGTGTTCGGCAACGACACCGCCCGCTCTTGACGTATGTGAGGACCGTGCGTCCCCGTTCCTGAGATAGATGGCTACGACTCCCAGACAGAACACCCTGGCCGCGCCCGCCGAGCTGGACGGCGTGGGGCTGCACACCGGCGCGCCCGTGAAGATGCGCTTGGTCCCCGCCGCCGTGGGCACCGGCGTGGTCTTCCGCCGCGTGGACCTGGAGGGGAAGCCCGAGATCCCCGCGCTGGTGAGCCAGGTCAGCAGCACCGACCGCGGCACCACCCTGGGCCAGGGCGAGGCGCGCGTCCATACCACCGAGCACCTGCTGGCCGCCGTGGTCGCCCGGCAGATCGACAACCTGGTGGTGGAGCTCGAGGGCCCCGAGCCGCCCGCGATGGACGGGAGCAGCGCCGGATTCGACGCCGTGCTCGCCCGGGCGGGGGTCGAGGAGCAGGACGCGCCGGCCCGGGTGATCACCGTAGACGAGACGTTCTCGCTCACCAAGGGGTCCGCCGAGTACGTGGTGGCGCCGTCGCAGGGGTACCGGCTGTCCACGACCATCGAGTTCGACCACCCGGCGGTGGGCCGGCAGTACGCTTCGTTCCGCATCGACGACGGGTCGTTCGGGCGCGAGGTGGCGCCGGCGCGCACCTTCTGCTTCGAGCGCGAGGTGGAGGAGCTGTACTCGCGCGGGCTGGCGCAGGGCGGCACGGTGAAGAACGCCGTGGTGCTGGGCGACGACGGCGGGATCGTGGGCGGCACCGAGCTGCGCTTTCCCGACGAGTTCGTGCGCCACAAGGCGCTCGACATCGTGGGCGACCTGGCGCTGATCGGCGCGCGGCTTTCCGCCCACGTCGTGGCCGAGAAGCCGGGGCACAAGGGGAACGTGGAGCTGGCCAGGGAGCTGGTGGCGCGGCACGAGCGCAAGAAGAACACGCGCCCGATGCTCTCCATCGAGCAGATCTTCCAGTATCTCCCCCACCGCTACCCGTTCCTGCTGGTGGACCGGGTGATCGAGTTCGAGGAGCGCAAGCGGATCGTGGGGCTGAAGAACGTGACCATCAACGAGCCGTTCTTCGTGGGGCACTTTCCCGGGCGGCCGGTGATGCCGGGGGTGCTGATCATCGAGGCGATGGCGCAGGTGGGCGGGCTGCTGGTGCTGGAGCAGATGGAGAACCTGGACGAGAAGGTGATCTATTTCATGTCGCTGGACAACGTGAAGTGGCGCCGCCCCGTGGTTCCCGGCGACCAGATCCGCTTCGAGGTGGAGGTGCTGCAGATCCGCGGCGCCAACTGCCGGATGAAGGGGGTGGGGCGCGTGGACGGGCAGGTGGTGGCCGAGGCGGAGATGATGGCTCGCGTGGCGGACCGCTGAGGTGGCGATGACGATTCAATCCACGGACCCGGCGCAGGACATCCACCCGACGGCCCTGATCGACCCCTCGGCCGAGCTGGCGCCGGGGGTGGTGGTGGGGCCGTACTCCATCATCGGCCCTAACGTGCGCGTGGGGGCACGGACGCGCATCGCCGGGCACGTGCTGATCGAGCGCGACACCACGGTGGGCGAGGAGTGCACCATCAGCCAGGGCGCGGTGCTGGGCACCGATCCGCAGGACCTGAAGTACATGGGCGAGCCGACCACGCTCGTCGTGGGCGACCGCACCGTGATCCGCGAGTATGCCACGCTCAACCGCGGCACCATCGCCAGCGGCGTCACGCGCGTGGGGAGCGACTGCATGCTGATGGCCTACACCCACGTGGCGCACGACTGCCACCTGGGGAACCACGTGATCCTGTCGAACGCCGTGAACATGGCCGGCCACGTGACCATCGGCGACTGGGCGATCGTGGGCGGGCTCACGCCGATCCACCAGTTCGTGCGCATCGGCGCGCACGCGTTCGTGGGCGGGGCCACGCGGGTGGCCAAGGACGTGCCCCCGTACGTGAAGGCGGCCGGGAGCCCGATGCAGCTCTACGGCCTCAACTCCGTGGGCCTGCAGCGGCGGGGGATTCCGGAAGAGGTGCGGCGCGAGCTGAAGCGCGCCTACCGGCTCTTCTTCGCGAGCAACCACAACGTGCAGCAGGCGTTGCAGCGCGCCCGCGAGGAGCTGCGCGCGCTCCCCGAGGTGGAGATCTTCCTGTCGTTCTTCGAGGGCTCGGAGCGCGGGGTGCAGGTGTGAGAACGGCAGGGGACAGGGGACAGGGAACAGGGGACAGCCGGCGGGGGATTCGCGCCGGGCTGTCCCCGCGTGTCTTCTCCGGGCTCGCCGCGCACGGGCGCACGGATCCTCCGGCGTGCGGACCTGGCCGCGGACGCGGGTTGGGCGGTGGGCGGTCTCAGGATGACATCGTAGGCGGAGGCGCGTTCATCCAGACTGCCTGGATGGTGGGGCGATGAGCGCGACGAAGGTGGGGGTGATCGGCGCGGGGTCGCTGGGGTTCCACCACGCGCGCATCCTCCGCGGCGTCGCCGGGGCGGAGATGATGGGGATCTTCGACTCCAGCCCCGAGCGCGCGGCGCACGTCTCCAGCGAGCTGGGGGTGAAGGCGTTCCCGTCGCTGGCGGCGTTCCTTTCGTCTGTGGACGCGGCGGTGATCGCGGTGCCCACGACGGCGCACGCGGAGGTGGCGCTGACGGCGCTGGACGCGGGCGTGCACCTGCTGATCGAGAAGCCGATCGCCGCGAGCGTGGAGGAGGCGGACGCGATCGTCGCGAAGGCGGAGGCGAACGGCCGGACGGTCGCGACGGGGCACGTGGAGCGCTTCAACGGGGCGCTGCGGGCGTGCGAGGAGTACCTGGAGGACCCGCGCTTCGCCGAGTCGCACCGCCTGGCGCCGTTCGGGCCGCGCGGGACGGACGTGGCGGTGGTGCTGGACCTGATGATCCACGACATCGACCTCCTCCTGGGCCTGGTCCGGCGGCCCGTCGAGAGCGTGGACGCGGTGGGCGTGGGCGTGCTGACGGGGAACGTGGACATCGCCAACGCGCGGCTCGTCTTCGAGGGCGGCGCGGTGGCCAACATCACCGCGAGCCGGGTGTCGATGGAGCGGATGCGGAAGATCCGCTTCTTCCAGCGCAGCGGGTACATCTCGCTGGACCTGGCCAGGGGGACGGGCGAGTTCCTGCGGCTGAAGAAGGGCGCCACCCTGCCGGAGGGAGACGTCAACCTCCTGTCGCTGATGAGCATCGTGGAGCGCGTGGAGCTGAAGGGCGACGGCACCGACGCGCTGACCTCCGAATTGCAGGCGTGGGTGGCCGCCGTGCGCGGCGAGGCGCCGCTGGTGGTGAGCGGCCGCGACGGGCGCGACGCGCTGGCCGTGGCGCTCCGCATCATGGAGAAGATCGAAGACCATGCTGTCGCAGTGGCCGGAACAGCGTAGGCCCGGGCGCTGGGGCACCACGCCCAGGCCGCCCTCGCTGCTGCGCCTGATCCTCTTCCTGCTCGCCATCCTCTCCCTCATCTACTGGCTGCTGAAGAACTCGCAGGCGGGCCGGTGAGCGCGCCGGTGATCTTCATCTCCGCCGGCGAGGAGAGCGGCGACCTGCACGGCGCGGCGCTCGCCCGGGCGCTGCGCGAGCGTTTTCCCGGGGCCCGCCTCCTCGGCCTGGGCGGCGCGCGGATGCAGGCGGAGGGCGTGGAACTGCTCGCGGGCCTCAACGAGCTGGCGGTGATGGGCTTCGTGGAGGTGATCCGACACCTCCCGTTCTTCGTGGACCTGCGCAAGCGCGTGTTCGCGGCGCTGGAGCGCGAGAAGGTCGATCTGGTCATCCCCATCGACTACCCCGGATTCAACCTGCGGCTGGCGAAGCACGCCCGCGGCCGCGGCACGCCCGTGCTGTACTACATCGCGCCGCAGGTGTGGGCGTGGCACAAGAGCCGGGTGCGCGACCTGGCCCGCGACGCCGACCGCGTGGCCGTGGTCCTTCCGTTCGAGGAGGCGTTCCTGAAGAGCTCCGGCGTGAACGCCACCTTCGTCGGACACCCGCTGCTGGACCGCCCGCACCCCGCGCTGCTGCGCGACGTGTGGGCGCGCCGCGACGGGCTGGACCCGCAGCGGCCCGTCCTCGCGCTCTTCCCCGGCAGCCGCGCGCAGGAGGTGCGGCGCCACCTGGAGCTGTTCTCCAGCGCCGCCGCGCTCGCCGTGGCGAAGAACCCCAGGGTGCAGCCGGTGATCGGCGTGCCGCGGGGGATCGACCGCGGGGTGTACGGCGGCGCGCTGTGGCCGCTGGTGGAGAGCACCGGCGGGATGCTGCTGCAATACGCCACCGCCGCGCTGGTGAAGAGCGGGACGACCACGCTCGAGGCCGGGATCGCTGGGACGCCGATGGTCGTCGTCTACCGCATGGCTCCGCTCAGCTACGCGCTGGCCCGGCGGGTGGTGAAGGTGCCGCACATCGCGCTGGCCAACCTGATCGCCGAGAAGCGCGTGGTCCCCGAGTTCGTGCAGGACGCGGCGACGCCGCAGGCGCTGGCCGACGCGCTGCTGCCGCTGCTGGACGAGCAGTCGCCCGAGCGGCGGGAGATGATCGAGGGGCTGTCGGCGATCCGCGGGCGGCTGGGCGGGCCTGGGGCGTCGGCGAGGGTGGCGGAGATCGCGGGGGAGCTGCTGGCGGGGCCGGCGGCGGGGCGGGGGATTCGGCAGGGGGAACCGGGCCAGCCGGGCCAGCCGGGCGAATGAATTCGCGGCAACAACGGCCCGAAGTCCGCCTTCGCGGACTCGCGCGCGAGCATCCGCGAACAGGGACGGCATCGGCGCTGCCTTGAGCTGAATCGTCGTGGTGGGGGCCCACGGCGGGTTGAAACCCGCCGCTGGAACTTCGGGAAGTCCGCCTTCGCGGACTGCATGCGGCCATCGCTCGCGACGCGCTGCCGGATTTCGGACGACCGGGTAGATCGGGTGAGCGGCGCCGGCGCTGAAAGAGAAGGCCCGCCGGGGAGCGACTCCCCGGCGGGCCTTCGCGTACCTTCAGCCGTGTGCGGTCAGGGGACGCACGAGGTGGTGCACTGCTCGATGCAGCTCTTCTTCGAGATCATGTCCTGCCAGAACGCGGCTTCCTTCCGCGCCACCTCCGGCACCGTCGCGAACGACTCCACGCCCAACGAGTCGAGGTCCAGCGTGAGCTTCTTCATGGGTTCGCCTCCAGGTGGAAAGGGATCGGAGCGCGTCCCGCGCTCCCACGGCGCACGTCCGGGCCGTCCGGCCACGCGCAACGGCTCAAAACCGACCGCAGGAATGATGCGCAACAGATCCGCGGAACACCAGAGTCTGCTACGCCGCTCCGCCGGGTGGCGGCCCTCGGCGTTCAGCGGCTAGCTTTCGGCGCCGCAACCGGATGTGTGGCCCGGTCCCACCGATGCCCCGCGAGAGATGACGCCCGATCCGTCCGGCACGGCCGATCCAGCCCCGGCCGCCGCGCCCGATCCGAAGGTCCGCCCGAGCGAGCAGAACACCGAACTGCGCGCTCGCGAAACGATCGTGGCGTCGCTGGGGAGCGGCGTGCTGAACGCGCTGATGTCGACGTGCCGGTACGAGCGCGAGGGGGTGGAGCATTACGACCAGTTCTGGCGCGCGGGGAAGCCGGTGATCTTCACCCTCTGGCACGGGCGGCTGCTGCCGTGCACGCACTATCACCGGCAGCAGGGCGTGGTGACGCTGATCAGCCAGCACCGCGACGGCGAGTACATCACCCGCGTGGTGCGGAAGTGGGGGTTCACGGCGGTGCGCGGATCGACCACGCGCGGCGGGCTGGAGGCGCTGCGCGAGCTGATCCAGCACGTGCGCGCCGGCCGCTCGCTCGCCATCACCCCCGACGGACCCAGGGGGCCGCGCGAGAAGATGAAGCCCGGCCCCGTGCTGATCGCCCAGCGCACCGGCGCGCCGATCATCCCGGTGGTGAGTGGCGCCAGCCGCGCCAGCTACTTCGGGGGATGGGACCGCTTCATGATCCCGCACCCCTTCGCGCGGCTCAGGATCAGCTACGGCGAGCCCGTGTTCGTCCCCCGCCGCGCGAGCGAGAGCGAGATCCAGGCGGTGATGGACGCCGTGGAGCGGCGCCTGGGCGGGCTGATGGAGAGGGTGGACCGGCCATGGTGAGGCACAACCTGGCGCGTGCCGCGGCGTGGAGCCCTCACCCTGGCGTTCGGGCGCCCCGACTGCGTCGGGTCCTGAACGCCTGTCCCTCTCCCGAACTGCAGGAGAGGGACGTTTGGCGCTTCGCGCGGCCACTCAGCGCGTGCCTGGATCTCCGCCGAATTGCACAGAGTTGTGTATCCGCCCAACCCTCTCCCGCGGTTCGGGAGAGGGTGGCGAGCCTGGGCGAGCCGGGTGAGGGCTGGGGGGGCTGCCCATGAGCCTCCACTCCTTCGTCACGCGCTGGTGGGCGGGCGACGCGGGCGCGGCGGGGACGATCCTGGACGCGGCGCTGCTGCCGGCGGAGTGGGCGTTCCGCGGAGTCGTGCGGGCGCGCAACGCGGCGTTCGACCGGGGCGTGCTGCGGGCGGAAGACGCGGGCGTGCCGGTGATCAGCGTCGGGAACGTGGGCGTGGGCGGGGCGGGGCAGACACCGTTCGCGGCGTGGGTGGCCGCGCGGCTGCAGGGGTGGGGGCGCACGCCGGGAATCGCGCTGCGAGGGTACGGCGAGGACGAGATCCTGCTGCACCGCGAGCTGAACCCCGGCGTTCC
>Ga0207706_10002089_pt1 | contig 19543 bp, 13 predicted proteins | sample KBSC53metaG_FD_184318 | JGI IMG/M metagenome (GOLD analysis project Ga0207706, IMG submission 184318) | Corn rhizosphere microbial communities from Kellogg Biological Station, Michigan, USA - KBS C5-3 metaG (SPAdes) (version 2) | ecosystem: Host-associated > Plants > Roots > Rhizosphere > Soil ... | reverse complement strand
CGCCCTCGACTTGCATGTGTTAAGCACGCCGCCAGCGTTCGTCCTGAGCCAGGATCAAACTCTCCAAGAGAATTTGAAAGCTCCTCGAACGCGGTCTTCTCGAAACGCAGTCTCAATAGGACCGCGTCCGGAATCAATTGATCGTGATTTGATCTCTCGCTGCAGCACACGAAAGCCGCAGCTCGACGAGAGCCATCGCACGAATGTCACACTCGATTGTCAAACAGCAACTTGCATCCCCAAACGTTCGAGGAACCCTAAAAGTAACGGGCAACGAGGCGAGGGCAAGGGGGAAATCCCCATCGAGACGCCTCAATCAACCCAATAGTCGCGCTCCCTAACGAGACCCCGCTCAGCACCGCCACCGCCGAGCTCGACGTCTCACGCATCACTCCTCGCGACGCGGATGACCAGGACGCGGACGCTCCTCGTCATCCTCATCGTACTCGTCATCCAGATCTACGAGATCATCATCGAGGTCGTCGAAGTCCTCCTCGTCCTCATCGATGTCCTCGTCGTCTTCCTCCTCATCCTCGTCCTCGTCGTCCTCTTCGTCGTCGAGGTCGTCCTCCTCGTCGTCGAAGTCATCATCCTCGTCGTCGTCCTCGTTCTCGTCGTCGAACTCGTCGTCCTCATCGAGGTCTTCGTCGTCGTCGAACCCGTCATCCGCATCATCGTCGTCGAGATCGTCGTCGTCGCGCTTCGGGGAGAGCGCACCGGCCGTGAGCTCCTCCTCACGAGCCTCCGACGAGTCGAGCCAGTCCAACATTGTACAAGTCTCCTGGAGGAAGTTTACAGCGAAGCGCGCTCTCGCTCGCGCTTCGCTTCCCGCGACAGCTTCTTCCGATCGTTCGCGCTGAGGAAGCGCTTCCGAAGACGAATCGCTCCGGGCGTTACCTCGATCAGCTCATCGTCCTCGATATACTCCAAGGCGCCTTCGAGCGTCAACTCCCGCGGCGGCTCGAGCTGCACGTTCTCGTCGCTCGCCTTCGAGCGCATGTTCGTCAGCTTCTTCTCCTTCGTCGGATTCACATCCATGTCGCCTGGTCGTGAATTCTCACCGACAATCATGCCCTCGTAGACCGTGTCACCAGGAGACACGAACAATGTCGACCGCTCCTGCAAGTTCGCGAGAGCGAACGCGACAATCGTGCCCGCCTCCATCGATACCAGCGTCCCGCGCGTTCGCCCCGCGAGCGGACCCGCCCACGGACCGTAGTCGAGAAACCGATGATGAATCACGCCGGTCCCCCGCGTGTCCGTCAAGAATTCGCTGCGATAGCCGAACAACCCCCGCGCCGGAATGCGGTAGCGCAACCGCACCATCCCCTGCCCCGGATTCTTCATCTCCAACATCTCGGCGCGACGCGGTCCGAGCTTCTCGATGACCGCACCCAGAAACCCCTCGGGGACATCGATCATCAGCTCTTCGTAGGGCTCGAGCCGCTCGCCGTTCGCGCCCACGCGCGTGATGACGCGCGGACGTGACACCTGAAACTCGTAGCCTTCGCGCCGCATCGTTTCCATGAGGATGGAGAGATGCAGCTCACCACGCCCCGAGACCGTCCACGCATCGGTCGAGTCGGTATCCTCCACGCGCAACGCCACGTTGCGCTCGAGCTCCCGATACAATCGCTCGCGAACCTGACGCGACGTAACGAACTTCCCCTCGCGCCCGGCAAACGGCGAATTGTTCACGAGAAAATCGACGGAGATCGTCGGCTCTTCGACCGCAATGCCCTCGAGACGATCCGGATGCTCGACGTCGGTGACTGTCAGGCCGATCTCGACACTCTCGAGGCCCGCGAGCGCGACGATCTCGCCAGCGCGCGCGTTCTCGATTTCCATCCGCTCGAGTCCTTCGAACGCATACAACTTCGTTACACGCGATCGCTCGACTGACCGCGAGTCGAGTGCAGTCCCGGTGATCGATGCCGGCTCGGCTCCTTCGATCGGAAGCAGTGCAACCGTATCGCCGACGCGAACCATGCCGCGCTCGATGCGGCCGATGCCCAGACGGCCGAGGTACGGCGAATGATCGATTGTCGAAATCAGCATCTGGAACGGCGCACCGCCATCGCTCGGTGGCGCCGGGACGTGTCGCACGATCGCTTCGAACAGCGGCGTGAGGTCCGTCGGTGGGACCTTCATATCGTTCGTCGCGACGCCCTCACGAGCGGAGGCGTAGATGAATGGCGCATCCAGCTGCGCCGCGTCGGCCTCGAGCTCGAGCAGAAGCTCGAGAACTTCGTCGTGTACGCGTAACGGATCTGCACCAGGTCGGTCAATCTTGTTGATGACGACGATGGGCGTCCTGCCTAACGCGAGCGCCTTGCTGAGCACGAACCGGGTCTGCGGCATCGGGCCGTCGAACGCGTCGACGACCAGCAGCACCCCATCGACCATGCGCAGGATGCGCTCGACCTCGCCGCCGAAGTCAGCGTGCCCCGGCGTGTCGACGATGTTGATCTTGGTTCCGCGCCACCGAATAGCGGTATTCTTGGCGAGAATCGTTATGCCCCGCTCGCGCTCGAGCGGGTTCGAATCCATCACGCGCTCCTGAACGACCTGGTTGTCGCGGAACGCACCGGCCTGGCGGAGCATCTTGTCCACCAGCGTCGTCTTCCCATGGTCGACGTGCGCGATGATGGCGATGTTGCGAATCTGCATAGCCTGTAAGTATAGCAATGCCACCGGAATGCATTCAAGCGCTTGCATGGTTTCGGTGTTTTCGGCACCGTACCCACGTCACGCTATCCGGAGGTGCACATGCAGCAGGCACAGGAGCCCACTGAACCGGGCTATCCCCACGGGCGCGGATACGGCCACGACTATATGCGTGGCGGTGAGGTCCTCGGAGGTTACGGCTACAGCGCCCGGGCCGAGTACGAAACACCTCGCGGGGAACTCCTGACTACAGGGGAGCACGAGCACGTGGGCCCGTCGGACGAGCTGTCAATCAACTCGGCTGGTCCGTAACCACCCTCCGTCACCAATCAACAACGGCGCCCGGGGAAACCCGGGCGCCGTTTTCTACCCACTCTTCGACCCGCCGCTGACGTTAGCGCTTCGTCGCGAATCCGGCCCGAGCCGACCCGGTTTTCGTCGCGACGTTGTCGGGCTTCGGTAGCTGAGCGCCGGCACCCTCGCCATCGACGAACGAGGTCTCGTGCCCGCGCGAGCGAAGCGCCTGGGAGAAGCCCGACTTGTCGGTCGCCTTCATGTACGCCTCCTTCGGCTCCACTTGCCCGGCATCCACCAGCTCGATCAGCGCGTCGTTCAGCGTGCACATGCCACCTCGACGCGACGTCTGCATGACGGACGTGATCTGGAACGTCTTCGCTTCGCGAATGAGGTTCGAGATCGCATTCGTCGACAGGAGGATCTCCCGTGCGGCAACGCGGCCGCCGCCGACTTTTTTGCACAGCACCTGCGAGATCACGCCCTTGAGCGATTCGGAGAGCATCACACGGATCTGCTCCTGGCGATCGGCCGGAAATTGATCGATGAGCCGGTCGATCGTGCTCGGTGCAGTCGTCGTGTGCAGCGTCCCGAACACGAGGTGTCCGGTTTCAGCCGTCTCGATCGCGATCGATGCGGTCTCGAGATCGCGCAGCTCGCCGACCAGCACGATGTCGGGGTCTTCACGAAGCGCCGCACGGAGTGCGTGCTTGAACGACCCCGTGTGAACGCCGACCTGACGCTGCGTAATGACGCACTTCTTGTTCTGATGGACGAACTCGATCGGGTCTTCGATGGTGATGACATGATCGGTGCGCGTCCGGTTGATCAGGTCGATCAGCGCGCACAGCGTCGTTGATTTGCCTGATCCGGTCGGCCCTGTAACCAGCACGAGCCCCTTCGTCAGATGGCAGAGGGCCTGGACTTCGGTTGTGATCCCAAGCTCCTCGGCCGACACAACCTTCGCCGGAATCACCCGCAGCACCGCGCCCGCGCCTTTCCGTTCGCGAAACGCGTTCGCCCGGAACCGGGCGAGCCCTGAAATCTCGTAGGCGAAGTCGGTGTCGTTCGTCTCCGAATACTCGGATCGGTTCCGCTCCGGCATGATGACGTTCAGCATCCGGAGGAGCGTTGGATCGTCGAGGGGAGGCTCGTCTTCGAGTCGCACCATCTCGCCGTGGCGCCGCAGGATGGGCGGCTCTCCACAGCGGAGGTGCAGATCCGATCCTGCCTGCTCCACGAGCTGTCGGAGCAGGTTGTCCATCGCCATGCGCGCAGTCGAATCCTCGCCCACCCTTACAGTTGGTGTGGCGACCGCACTGGCGACGGGCGTGGCGATGGGCGTAGCGGCAGCCACGACCCGCGACGCCGGCATCGATGGAGTTGGGCGGCCTGGCCCCGACGGGATTGCCGGCGTTGCGATCGGCGTTCCGCCGTTCACGCCCGTCGTGATGGCCGCCATCCACTTGCCGCTCTCGTTCGTGGCGCGCGCGCTGAACACACCGTCGCCGCTTCGATACTCGAATTCAGCGGACGTTCCTTCGTCCAGACGGCGCAGCGCATCGGGCGGAGCGATCTCACGCAGCAACCCTAATAGTTGTGTCGCCCCGAGCGCCTGTTTGGTCAAAGGAACCGTGGCGCCATCCTTCACGAGCGACGCGAGCTCGTTCTCCACGAGGCGAAGCGCCTCGGCGCGGTTGCTCACCATAACGGAGAGCAGTCGGTCCAGCTGTGGCATTAGGCTCCGTCAGTCGAGCGGATGAACGCGCTCGATCAAACTTCGGTTGAGCAATACGGTTCCGCGTGCGGTGTAGAGGAGCAGGAATCGCTCACCGACGCGATTGAGGTAGTCCAGCACGCGCGTCCGTCCGTTGAGCGACTCGAGGTACACGTTCCCGGTGTGAACCGCTCCACCAGTGAGCACGACTTCGATCGTGGCGGGCGCGCCAATCTGCCATTCTTCGGCCGGCATTGGATCGCGGCTTTCGAGCTCCCGCACGCGATCCTTCGCCACGATGAACAGCGCACCGTCGTTCATGAGCATCGGGAAAAACGGCTCGGCGGAATTCAGGATGTCAGCCGCTTCTTCCCGGCCGTACCGATTGCGCGGACTCGCGTGGACGAACAGCTCACCAGCCAGCCGTTCGCCGCCAACCGTCACCAGCACGGCTGCCAGTCGGTCCTTCTGAATCCTGAAGTCGTTGTTGCTGATCGTACCCATTGGGCCGTGTCCACGATGCTGACGGATGAGGACGCGCCATGGGCAAGTGTGGTCACCCGCACGGCTTAGAGTGTCACGCCGCGAACTCGGAGGGTCACACTCCGATCTCCACGAGGCGAATCAGTCGTGAAGGTGACGCTCTCGCTCGTACATCTCGCTGCGCTCCAGTTGGACCGTCACGTGATCGATCCCGAAGAGACGCATAGCATCGTGGACGTGCTCGAGCACGTGTTGGTGACGTTCGGATTCTCGCACGATGGCGTGCGCGCTCATCGCCACGAGTCCTGATGTGACGGTCCACACATGCAGGTCGTGAACGGACTCGACACCCGGGATCGCCTCGAGCTGTGTGCGCACCGAGCCGAGTGAGATGTGTGACGGCGTCGACTCCAGCAGCACATCCACTGACTCGCGGACGATTTGCCACGCACCGCGGAGGATGAGCAGGGCCATGATCACCGACGCGACCGGGTCGGCCGCCACCCATCCCGTCCATTTGACGATCATCGCGGCCGCCACCGTGCCCACCGAGCCAAGGAGATCACCAAGCACGTGCAGGTACGCAGCACGCATGTTGAGGCTCGATTCCCCCGGCGCATGGAGCATTCGCGCGGCGATGATGTTGACGACCAAACCGGCAATGGCCACGGCCAGCATCAGGCCACCCTGCACTGGCTCCGGGGTGCGGAGGCGCAGGACCGCCTCGAATACGATCCACGCGGAAATAAGCAGAAGAGTCGCCCCGTTCAGGAATGCGGCGAGTACTTCCCAGCGCAGGTAGCCATACGTCCGCTGCGGTGACGCCGGCTGGCGACTGAACCACGCGACGAAGAGCGACAGGGCGAGCGCGGCGACGTCGGTGAGCATGTGACCGGCATCGGCGAGCAGCGCGAGCGAGTTGGCGAGCCACCCTCCAACGACCTCGATCAGGAGGAAGACCGCTGTGACCACAAGCGCTGTTCGCAGGCGGCGTATGGGCGTCGCATGATCGTGGGCGTGCGCAGCACCGCTACCGTGCGCGTGGGTGTGTCCGTGGTGTGAATGTCCGTGATGGTGATGCTCGCCCGGTCCGTGCGCGTGCGAATGACTCATCGCGCAGCCGAGCGCTGGCGGTTGGATGGAATCGCGCGGTATCTTGCCCCGGTGATCGGTCGGCTCCTCGCCATCGTCGTACTCCTGATGTTCAACGGGTTCTTCGTGGCCGCCGAGTTTGCGCTCGTTCGGTCGCGACGCACCCGACTCGACACGATGGCCCGCACCGGCGATGCGAAAGCGCGCCTTGCGCTGCGCGCCACCGACAATCTCCCGCGCCTCCTGTCTGCGAGCCAGCTCGGCATCACGCTCGCGAGTCTCGCGCTGGGGTGGGTCGCTGAAAGCACGCTAGGTGAGGTCCTGGCGAGCTGGTTCGAATCGTTGCCTCTCGCCATCGAACAATCGCTGCGTGTGAGCTTCGGCGCCATAGTCGCGCTCGCGAGCGTGACATACCTCCACGTCGTGTTCGGCGAGCTCGCCCCGCGTGCGGTCGCATTGAACCATCCCGAGCAATTTGCCCGCTGGCTCGTACCGCCACTGATGGTGTTCGCGTGGCTGTCGACGCCATTCATCGCGGTCCTCAATCGCTCGTCGCAGGCCGTGCTCAAGTTGTTCGGTCAACGCGGCGATATGCTCGACCAGCCCGTCCACTCACCGGACGAATTGCGACTGATTGTCGAGCAGAGCCAGGAGCTCGGCGGGCTTCCCGCGCAGGATGCGGATCTGATCGAGGGCGTGTTCGAGTTTTCCGAGAAGAACGCACGGGAGGTCATGACGCCACGCACGAACGTCGTGGCCATGCCGATCGACGCCACACTCGACGAAGTGTTGGCGATCGTCGAGGAAAACGCGTTCTCGCGATACCCGGCGTACGCCGAATCGATCGACAACATCGTCGGGCTCGTGCTGGCGAAGGATCTTCTGCGCGTACTACGGCAACCACGCCCGGGATTCACGGTGCAATCCATCATGCGTGACGTGCATGTGGTGCCAGGCTCGCGCGAGGTAGAGGAGGTGCTAGCCGACTTCAAGCGGCTGAAGGAGCACATGGCGATCGTGCTCGACGAGTACGGGGGCACCGCGGGGATCGTGACCATGGAGGACCTGCTCGAGGAGATCGTCGGGGAGATCCTCGACGAGCACGACGAGCCTTCACCGCCCGAGCCAACGACAACGGCCGGCGAGGCCGTGGTTCCGGGGTCGCTGCACATCGCAGAGCTCAACGAACGCTATGGCCTGACGGTGAGCGAAGACGACTACACGACGATCGGCGGGTTCGTGTTCGGCTCGTTAGGCCGGCTGCCCGTGGTCGGTGACCGCGTCGCGGCCGGTGGCTCGGTGTTCACCGTACGGGCGATGAACGGCCGGCGGATCGAGTCGGTCGGGGTCGAGCGCCGATAGCCAACCGGCCTGCGATCATCGCGCAGACGCGAACCGACTCCTTCATGCTGGAGGCGTCCGCGATGCCGCGACCCGCAATGTCGATGGCGGTGCCGTGATCGGGCGACGTCCGAGGAAACGGCAAGCCCAGGGTCACGTTCACGGCGCGGCCGAATGCCGCGACTTTGATCGCCGTCATGCCGACATCGTGGTAGGGCGCGATTACGGCATCGAATTCACCGCGGAGCGCGCGAACGAACACCGTGTCCGCGGGATAGGGACCCGCAACGCCGGCACGGCGGGCCGCTGGCCGCAGCACGGTGTCGTCCTCCGTTCCGAAGCGCCCTCCGTCGCCAGCGTGCGGATTCAGCGCGCACAAGGCGATGCGCGGCGCGGCGACCCCGAACCATTCCACGAGCCCGCGCCGCGTGATTTCGGCGGCACGCTCGATCGCCTCGCCGGTTACCGCGTCCGGCACGGCGCGGAGCGGAAGGTGCGTCGTCGCGAGGATCACGCGCAGCGGATGCGCGAGGGCGTCCGCCGCAGCGGAGGATGCCAGCATCATCGCGACCCGCGCGCCCGTGAGGGCGCCGAGCATTTCGGTGTGGCCGGGAAAGTCGTATCCGCCGGCGAGCAGTGCGGCCTTGTCGATCGGCGCGGTGACGATCCCGTCGACCGTCCCCGACCGCGCCATCTCCACCGCGCGCTCGATGGCGCGACCCGCGAGCCGTCCAGCCAAGGCAGCTCGATCGGCATCGGCGCCTAACGGCTGCCATGCGCCGACGGACTCGTCGACCGCGGCACTGGTGCCGTCGGGTCCGACGACGATGAGATCGGCGATCGCCGCGAGCGCCACATCGGCTCGCGCCGCGGCAACGATCTCCGGACCGATGCCGCGCGGGTCGCCTAACGTGACAGCGAGGCGGACGGGATGCGACCCCACAGTGGCCGTGCGCTCTCGGTCGCTAGATGCGGACCGAAACGTACAGGTCCTTGCGCATCTGATCGATCACGCGTCGCATGCCACGTTCCTGGGCGAGCTGATCGCGAATCTGGTTCTTGAAATCGGAGAGCGTATAGTCGCCGCCATCATCCGCTTTGACGATCTGGGCCACGACATACTTCTTCGTACCGCGAGCGGGGTCATCGATGGGAAACGGGTCGATGAACGCTCCCGTGCCCTTTCCCTCGAACGCGGTGCGATACGAGTCGGGAAGCTGCGTGCGGTCGAACGGCTGGAGGCTCCCCTTCTCCTCCTGGGCGGCGTTGTCGTGGTACTTCGCCGCCAGTGAATCGAAGTTCGCACCGCCCTCCCACAGCATCTTCACGGTGTCGGCCCGCAGCTTTGCGGCGGCGATGTCGCCAGAATCAATGTGGGGCTTGATCAGGATGTGGCGAGCCTTCACTTCACCTGGCTGGACCCGATCGACGCGAATGATGTGGTAGCCGAACGGCGTCTCGATCACGGGGCTCATCTGGCCCGGGGCGAGCGCGAACATCCATCGGTCGAACTCGGGCACCATGTTGCCGCGTCTGTTCCATCCGAGATCTCCGCCGAGCTCCTTGGAGCCGGGATCCATCGACTCGCGCTTCGCAATCTGGTCGAAGTCCCCGCCCTTTCGGATCTCGATGAGCAGCGACTCCGCCTTCGCCCGCGCAACCTCCTTGGCCTTCGGCGAAGCTATGGTAGGGACGACGATCTGGCGGAAGGAAACCGTCGCGGGACGCTTCGGCAGATTGCCCTTCGATTTCTCGAACGCTTCGTTGACGTCCTGCTCGCTCACCGGAACAGGGACAATCTTTCCAACCTGCCGCAGCTTCGCGAACAGCTTCTCCTGCAGGGCATTCCGTCGCGAGCGCTCGTTCATCCAGCGCTTGTACTCCTCGGGCGTTCCGAAGCCACCACTCTTGAGCGCCTGGGCGAATTCAGCGTCGGTCTTGAACTGGCCCCGGACGCGCTTCACCTGGGCGTCCGCCGAGTTCTGCACATCGAGATCGGACACGTGCACGGACGTGTCGCGCAGTGCGTGCTGCACGATCGCTTCTTCGTCGATCATCTCCTGAAGCACGCCTCGCGCCGTCTCCATCCATTCGGCGGAGTCGGTCGGGATCTTGAGACCACGCGCCCGGCGCTCGCTCAACTCCTCAGTGAGCTCGCTGAGGAGGACCGGTCGATCGCCCACGACGGCGATCACCCGGTCCACGGCCAGGCCACCGCTGTCCGTCTGTGCGGATCGGGGCAGGACCGGGGGTCCCGGTGGCGTGTTCTGCGCGGCCGCCGCCGGTAATGCGAGGACAGTCGCGAGCGTAACGATTCGGAGCGTCTTCAAGGAATTCATGACTCGTTCTACCCGGCACTGGTGGCGCTGGTCCACCGCGGCCACAAAGCACGAGCGGGCGGTGGCTCCGCCCGCTCGTCGATCTCACTACGGCTTTTTCTTCGCAGCCGAATCCGGCGCGGGAGCAGGCGAAGGCGTTGTCGGCGTGGCCGCGCCCGGCTGACCCGGAAGAGGAACTGCCGACTGCGGCTGCTGCGCCGCCTTCGTGGAGTCCGCCACGGCGCGGATGCGCTGCGCACGCTCGAGCGCGCGATCGATGCCCGCCGCGTTGATCTTGTAGTCGTACTTGGAGTGGAGGGCCGACTCGAGCGGCGGCTGCACCGGAATGAACTGCTCGTCCTTCGTCAGCAGGCGATCGAGATAGTTGTCCACTCGGGCAGCGGCAAGCCGCTCGCGCTCGGCAACGGTCTTCGCGCTGTCGGCGAGCCGGTTCGGCGAGATGTTGAGTCCGGACCAGGTGTTCGCGACCATGCTCACGAATGCGTGCTTGATCTCGGTGGTTTCCGACGTGTCGAGCCCGACCTTCGCGCTGTCCGCTTGACGCAGCAGCAGGTCGTTCCGGAAGACCGCCTTCACGAAGCTCGGGATCAAGGAGTCCGGCGCCTGCTGGATCTGCTGGCGCAACTGCTGGGCGTTCGGGGAGAACGCCGGGATCCACTGCGCGACGCGTGCCGCGGTCAGGTCGCCCATTGTCGACGTGGCGACGACCGTTTTGTCGTCCTTGTGCGCATCGGGCGCGGCGGCGACGGCCTTCACGACGGCAGCCGCGTTAGGCTTGACCTGGACCTTCGCTGCCTCGTCGAGCTTCGCCACGTACGTGCTTTCGCCAGTCCGCGTTGCCGCCTGGTTGTTCATCTGGGCGAACTGCTCCTTCACCTCTTCGTAGGTCGAGCGGCGAATGACGTGGTAGCCGTATTGTGACCGGACCGGCTGCGAGATCTCGCCGGGCTTGAGCGCAATGACGGCATTCGAGAACTCGGGGACCATCTGCTCCTTGGCGAACAGCCCGAGGTCACCGCCAGGTCCCGCCGCGTTCGGGCCGTTGTACTTCGTCGCCATCTCGGCGAAGTTCGCCGACGTGAGCTGCGCGCGAACGGACTGCGCTTTCTTCAGGGCGGAATCGGCGGCGGGGCTGTTACCCGGCGGCGCATTGAACAGGATGTGCCGAGCCGCGAGGTACTTGCCGCTTGCGAACGCAGCGGCATTGCCAGCCGTGTCCGTCGACACCCAGTTCTTCGCAATCACGTCATACCACTTTTTGATGCGGGTATTCGTGGTCGCTGCCCACATCGCCTGGTCGATCACCTCGGGCTGATTCAGCGAGTCATCGTGCGCGGCGGCGCGTGCGAGCAGCTGATAGTTCACCCACATGCCGGCGACCGTCTCGACGACGTCACGGCGGAGCGGGGCCTTCGACGCGCCAAGTAGCTCGCCGAGGCGAGTAACGGAGAGCTCCTGTGAGCCGGCGCGTGCTGCGACATCGACGTGCGCAGTCATCGCCTCTTTGAAGCCGTCGCATGCGGCGAGTGGAACGGAAACGGCGAAGGCGAGGACGAGTGAACGTTTCATCGGGATGGAGTTTGGAGTTCGGGCTAATCGGCGCGCCGCCGTGGGCCCGTTGACACGCGGTCACGGCACATACGACTCGACGATTGCGGGCGGTACTCTGGTACAGCGAAAGCCGACGCGTTCAGGCCGCCGCCAGGCCTCGCAGGGCTCGCACGAGCCCGTCGAGGATCGGAGAGCCGCCCACACGCGTCAGCTTGAGGGAGAGCGGGTGCGTACGTCGCACCTCAGCCTGGAACTGGACCTCGTGGAACGCGGCCGACAGCCCCTTCATCCTGGGCACAGCCGTGTCGCGAAAGGTAACACGGGCCTCGTCGCCGCGCACCAACAGACCATCGATCCCGAGCGCCCCCCCGACAATACGGAGGGTCGCGGTGGCAAAGAAAGCCTCCGCCGATGGTGGAAGCGGTCCGAACCTGTCTCGTACCTCCGCCCGGAGCTCCTCGATCGGCTCAGGCGCCGACAGTGCGCTCAACCGCCGATAGACGTCCAGCTTCGCGTCCTGCGACGGGATGTACTCATCGGGCAAGTATGCCGGCAGGTCCAGAGAGACATCCGACGGAACGAGCTTCGGGCTGCCACCACCGTCCATGACCCGGCGCACGGTCTCCTCGAGCATGCGCAGGTACATGTCGAAGCCAACCGCATGCACGAACCCCGACTGTTCGGGCCCGAGCAGGTTGCCCGCGCCGCGCAGCTCGAGATCCTTCAGCGCGACGCGATATCCGGAACCGAGCTCGGTATGGTGCTCGAGGACCTGGAGTCGTCGTTCGGCATCGGGGTCGACGGCGTCCGGAACCATGAGATAGCAGTACGCGCGACGGTGGGACCGCCCTACCCGACCCCGCAGCTGATACAGCTGCGCCAAGCCGAAGCTGTCCGCCCGGTTCACGAACATCGTGTTGGCGTTGGGTACGTCGAGCCCGGATTCCACGATCATCGTCGATACCAGCACGTCGACCTCGCCGCCCACAAAGCGGTGCATCACGTCCTCGAGATCGCGCTCCTTCAGCTGCCCGTGCCCCACGGCTACGCGCGCCCGCGGAACAATCCGGCGGATGCGGTCCGCTATTGCCTCGATCGTCTCGATGCGATTGTGCACGAAGAACACCTGGCCGCCACGATCGAGCTCGCGAGCGATTCCTTCCTCGATTAGCGCTTCGTCCCACGGCTCGACGAACGTGAGGACCGGAGACCGATCACGCGGCGCGGTCTGCATCAGCGTCATGTCGCGAAGACCGGCGAGCGACAAATGCAGCGTTCGCGGGATCGGCGTCGCCGTGAGTGTCAGAACGTCGGTCTCCAGACGAAGGTGCTTGAGGCGCTCCTTGTGCTTCACCCCGAAGCGATGCTCCTCGTCGATCACGATGAGGCCGAGGTTCGAGAACCTCACATCGGGGCTGAGTAACCGGTGTGTGCCGATGATGATGTCGATCTTCTTCGCGGCGAGATCGGCAAGGATGTCCGTCTGCTCCTTCGCGGACTGAAAGCGGCTGAGCGCCGCCACGCGAATCGGGAAATCGGCGAAGCGGTCGCTGAAGGTGCGCTGGTGCTGATCGGCAAGAATTGTCGTTGGTACGAGCACGGCGACCTGCCGATCCGACTGCACCGCCTTGAAGGCGGCACGCACAGCAATCTCGGTCTTGCCATAGCCGACGTCTCCAACGAGCAGTCGGTCCATGGGTCGCGGCTTCTCCATGTCGTGTTTGACGTCGACCGTGGCGTTGCGCTGGTCGGGCGTATCCTCGAACAGGAACGACGACTCGAGCTGTCGCTGCCACGGCGTATCCGGAAAATGCGGAGCGCGCGATGCGACCTGGCGGCGAGCGTACAGGTCGAGCAGTTCCACGGTCATTTCCTGGATCGCCGTCCGGGTGCGATCGCGCTGCTGTGCCCAGCGTCTTCCGCCCAGCTTGTGCAGGCGCGGCGGCGCACTGTCGCCATCGGCGTCGCCCGCAGCGCGATAACGCTCGATCTGATCGATGCGATAGAGCGGGACGTTCAGCCGGTCGCCACCTTCGTACTCGATGACGGCCACTTCGACGGTGCTCTCGCCGACGAAGATCGTTTGAAGTCCGCGGTAGATGCCAACCCCGTGCTCGAGGTGCACCACGAAGTCGCCGGACTTAAGGGCCGTGATGGCTTCGAGGGTTGCACCGGTGGAGTAACGGCGCGCTCGGCGGAGACGTCTTTCACGTCTGAATATCTCGTGGTCGGTCAGGACGCGAAGACCGGGAACCGGGAACAGGGAACCGGGAACAGAGGCTCCTCGAGAAGTCACAGTTCCCTGTTCCCCGTTCCCCGTTCCCGGTATTACAAAGCCACCATCCAGCACGCCGATGACCAATGCCGCCGGCGACGGGCTGAACGTGTCCTCGTTCAGCAGTTCATCGAGACGCTCGGCCTGCCCTTCGTTGTCGCACAGGATGATGGTTGGCATCCCATCTCGGACGACACGGCGCAGACGCTTGATGTCGCGGTCGATCGCATCGGGGTGCCGGATCGGGAACACCACGTCGGCGCCCGTTCCTGCGCCTGGCACCACCGCGATGGTGCCGAAGTCGCGCAGCGATTGCATCGCGTCGCCCGGCGACTGAAAGAGCTCATCACGCCTCGGGACATCCTCGCCACGTCGTCGGGCGAGGTCGAGGTGATGCTCGGCTTCATCCCACGTGCGCTGCAACTCTGGCTCGATGTGCGCATCGCTCGGGAGAATCACAATCGTCTCCGGCGGCCAGAGCGACGGCACGGATACCCGCTCGAATTCGCTGCTCTCGTCCTCGGAAACGTGGCCGTCGACAGGGAGGACGATGGCGACGTCGGCTTCGCGTGTGGAGCGCTGGCTGAGCAGGTCGAAGTGACGGAGCTCGATGATCTCATCGCCCCAGAATTCGAGCCGCACCGGGTCGGCCATGCCGAAGCTGTAGATGTCGAAGATTCCGCCGCGCACTGAAAACTGGGCGACGTCGTCGACCATCGGCACGCGCTCGAATCCGACTTGCTCCAGGTGCTCAGCAATCTCCTCGGGCCGCCTAACGTCGCCCTTGCGGAGCTCGAGCCGCGCGGCGCGAAGCGTCGTCGGCAGCCGGGTCCGTTCGAGCACCGCACGCGCTGTGGTCAGCAACACACGGACATCGCCTCGCGAGACGCGTTCGAGAGTCTCCACGCGCTCCCCAGCAATCTCCGCGTGCGGTTCGGCCTCGCCGAACCCTTCTCGAGGCGGATACAGCGCCACCGGCGTCTCGTCGAGGATCGCCTGCAGGTCGGCGAGCCATCGCTCGGCCTGCGGGACGCCTTCAGCGATGACCACGAAGAACCGCGTGGACAGCCGCTGGACGAGCGCGGCGAGCGTCACCGCGTCGCTCGAGCCGACGAGCCCCCCGATCGTCAGGCGCTCACCGGGCGTGGGAACCGTGTTCACGACACGCGCGAACGCCGGCAGCGATGAAATCGCTTCGACCAGGGTCGGAAGAGCCACTACGCTGCCGCCTTGACCGTCCCGCGACTGGCGCGCTCGCCGCTACCCCGCGCGATGATGGCTTCGGCAAGGAGAACGAGCGCAGCGAGAATCAGGATCGGCGTGGACAGCGGACGTCGCGCCGAGCCGGTGTAGGCGTCGTTCGCCCAACGCTCGCCGTCGTTCGTTAGGCTCACGTCGCGACCATCGAAGCGCGCGCGGAGCGACGCTGCGGACAGTCGCGCCAGCGACGACTCCTGCGGTTCGCCGTTCACCACGACGGCACCGGCCTTGTTGCCGCCACGTCGCATGAAGTACACGCCCGCGCGATCCGGCGCAACGATCTCGCCGTTCGCGATGGGCACGGGCTGCCCGGCGGCGTCATCGACGGCCTGCACGCCCGCGGGCGCGCGCAACCGCGCTCCCGGAGTGGCCGACAGCACGATCCCCGCGTCGCCGGCGAGTCGCTGAGACGCGGCCTCCGCGAGCCACGGAAGGAATCCCGCCCGAACCGGGAAGTCCGTTGCCGACGGATCGAGCGGCGACGCGATGATGACATACCGATCGCCGGCAACGATCCAGGGTTCGGTGCCAACGCGCGCGAGCGTGTCGGCCGTTGGCTCGCCCTGCGCGGTGAGTGGGAACCGCATCGACACGGTCGCCCCATCGATGAGCTTGAGCGGCGCGCTCGGTGCCTCGCGAGCGGTGCCAGTCTCGTGACGTGCGGCGCCGAAGCGCCAGGGAACGCCGAGCCGCTCGAGCGCCCGGTTGGCGGCGCCGACGCGCACGGGATCGGACGGAGCGACGATCAGCGCCGGCAGACGCGTGAGCGCATCCGCCGAGACGATCGCCGCATCGGGGCCGAGGCGAAGGCGATCGCTCTGAACCAACGCATCAGTGGCGGTTCGCACGAACGTCCCGAGGCTCGGATCGATCGTCACCGATGGCGCTGCGCCGATCCACACCGCGAAGTAGCGCACGTCATCGGCACGGAGCTCGTCAGGCTCAAGCTCGACCGACCCGGCCACCCACCCTCGCTCCGGGGGAGCGGCCCTAACGAGGATTTCACCATCGGCGACGGCTGTTCCGCGCGCGAGCGTGCGTGCCGCAGCCCCGGCCCCTCCGATCGCAATGCGATACGTCGCCGAGTCGGCGCCGAGGGTCCGGGCGACGACGGTGCCGCGCGGGGTCCATCGGGTGGGACGCGCTTCCGCGACGATCACGGCGTGATTCGCCGGCGGAGCGCCCGCAGGCATGAACACGCTCGCGCCCACGTCCGGTGTCGCGGTCGTGCGTCGCCACGATGTCGCCTGACCGTCGGTCGCCACCGCGACGTGACGCGCGGAGAGGCCCGCGGCGCGCACGAGGCCCACCGCCCGCGTGACGGCGCCCGGCAAGTCGCCAGCGCCGGCAGTGGGCTCGAGCCGTTGGATCGCGTCGGCTACCGAGGAGCTCGATCCTCCCACCACGCGGCCATCCGCGGTGACGAGCCACACGCGATCCGACGGCGTCGCGTGGCGTGCCGCCGCCAGCGCGGCCGCGCGCAACCGGCGAAAGAGCGGCGCCCCATCGATGATGGTGGACGTGCTCAGTGAGTTGTCGAGCACGATTGCCATCGCTGTGGGCGCGTGGCCCGAGCCGATCAGTCGCCCGACCGGCCTCGCTGCCGCGAGTGCGATGAACAGCACGGCGAGAATGCGGAGAAACATCAGCAGGAAGTTTCTCAGCTTGAGCTTTCGTGAGTTCTCGCGCTCCGCACGCAGGATATAGCGGGCGGCGGGAAACTCCACGCGCAGCGAGATGCGCCGTCGGAGCAGGTGAAGCAGCAGCGGGACCGCTGCGGCACCTGCCAGCAGCAGGTAGAGTGGTTCGAGGAAGCTCACGGCAGGCGCTGGCGAGCGGCGAACGCTTTGCGCAACGGGACGCCAAACGGCTCGTCGGTGGTGAAGACTTCGTAGCCCGCGCCGGTGGATTGCAGCGTGGTGCGCCACTCGCCGATGGCTTCCTCGACCGTCTTGCGGTAGGCGGCTCGGACGTCGGCGACCGTCGCGGTCACCTCGAGCCCAGATTCCGGGTCGGCAAACACGGCCTCTCCGGCAAGCGAGAGGTCTCGTTCCGCGGGATCCATGATGTGCAGGACGGTCACGTCATGCCCAACCGCACGGAGCATCTTCACCGCCTCGGCGACGGCTGCTGGTTCGACGAGCAGGTCGGAGATGAGGACGACCATGCCCGGACGTCGAATGAGCCGCGCCGCCTGCATGAGTGCCTCGGGCGCGATCGACGCGAGGCCCGCGCCATCTTCCTCGAGCGCATGCAGGATGCGCCGCCACTGTGCGGTGCGCGCCTTGGGCGGGATGACGGTGCGAAGCTTGTCGTCGTAGCGAATGAAGCCGACCGCATCACGCTGGCGAATCAGGAGCAGCGACAGCGCGGCGACGAGCTGTTCGGCGTAGCGCTGCTTGGTGAGCACGGTTGGGACGCTGGACCACGCCATCGATCGACTGACATCGAGGATGATGGTCGCGCGAAGGTTCGTTTCTTCCTCGAACTGCTTGACGACCCATTTATTCGATCGCGCAGCGATCTTCCAATCGATGAAGCGAAGGTCGTCACCGGGTTGGTAGGCCCTGTACTCGGCGAACTCCACCGAGAAGCCCTTCTTCGGCGATCGGTGCAACCCGTTGAGGAAGCCGTCGACGACAAAGCGCGCGATGATCTCGACGTGTCCAAGGGACGCGAGACTCGCGGGGTCGAACAGGTCGGCGCGGACGCTGTGGGAGCCTTCCATCGGGGTGGGAAGATAATGCTCTGGCGGCTATCTTTGAGGGCTTTCGCCGTACTTCCTCGCCGCGACTTCCGTGAATCTCGACCATATCCGCAACTTCTGCATCGTCGCCCACATCGACCATGGCAAGTCGACTCTCGCCGACCGCCTGATCGAGACGACCGGCACGTTACAGAAGCGGGAGATGAAGGCCCAGGTACTCGACACGCTCGACCTCGAGCGCGAGCGGGGCATCACGATCAAGCTCAACGCCGTGCGCATGAACTACACCGCGCGCAACGGCAGTCTCTACGAGCTCAACCTGATCGACACGCCGGGCCACGTGGATTTTACGTACGAGGTCTCGCGGTCGCTCGCCGCGTGTGAGGGAGCGATTCTCGTCGTGGACGCGTCGCAGGGGATTCAGGCTCAGACGCTCTCGAACCTGTTCCTCGCGCTCGACGCGGGGCTCGAGATCCTTCCGGTCCTGAACAAGATCGACCTTCCTGGCGCGGAACCGGAACGGCGAAAGCAGGAGGTGCACGATCTCATTGGAACCGATCCCGATCGCATCCTGCTCGTGAGTGCGAAGGAGGGACTCGGCATCCCGGAGCTGCTCGAGGAGATCATCGCCCGCGTGCCACCACCGACTGGCGATGCGGACGCGCCGCTCCGGGCGCTGATCTTCGACTCGTACTACGACCGGTATCGCGGAGCCATCCCGAGCGTGCGGGTGGTAGACGGGTTCGTTCGCAAGGGCATGGAGATCACGTTCGGCGCGAACGAGGCAAAGTATGAGGTGAGCGACCTCGGCTACATGCAGCTTCGACCGGTTCCTACGGAATCGCTCGGACCGGGTGAAGTCGGCTACGTAGTCGCGAGTGTTCGCGCGGTTCAGGAGACGCGGGCGGGCGACACGATCTTCGACGCAAACAACCACGCCAAAGTGCCGCTCCCCGGGTACCAGGACGTGCACTCGATGGTGTTCTCCGGACTTTACCCCACAGACACGACGCAGTACGAGGCGCTCCGTGACGCGCTGGCCAAGCTCAAGCTGAACGACGCGTCGCTGCACTACGAGCCGGAGACGTCCACGGCCCTCGGGTTCGGCTTCCGCTGCGGATTCCTTGGTCTGCTGCACATGGAGATCGTGCAGGAGCGGCTCGAGCGCGAGTTCGACCTCGACCTGGTCACGACGGTGCCTAACGTCGAGTACCACGTGCACCGGACGGACGGGACCGATGAGATCATCGAGAACCCGTCGAAGATGCCGGCGCCGGCCGTGATCGATCGGGTGGAGGAGCCGTACGTCAAGGCGCGCATCATGGCACCGTCGGATTACATCGGGCCGATCATGACGTTAGGCACCGAACGCCGCGGCGTCTACAAGAACATGACGTACCTCGACCAGGAGCGCGTCGAGTTCGACTGGGAGTTCCCGCTGGCCGAGATCATCCTCGACTTCTTCGATCGTCTGAAGACGATCAGTCGCGGCTACGCCTCGCTCGACTACGAGCTGCTCGGCTATCGCGAGAGCGACCTCGTGAAGCTCGACATGTTGATCAACGGCGACGCGGTCGACGCCTTCAGCGTCATCATCCATCGCGACAAGTCCTACGACTACGGCCGGAAGATCGCGGACAAGCTCAAGGAGCTCATTCCTCGGCAGCTGTTCGAGGTGGCGATCCAGGCGGCGATCGGCAACAAGGTCATCGCGCGGTCATCAGTGAAGCCGCTCCGCAAGGACGTTCTCGCGAAATGCTACGGCGGCGACATCACGCGAAAGCGGAAGCTCCTCGAGAAACAGAAAGAGGGTAAGA
>Ga0207706_10002086_pt1 | contig 19550 bp, 20 predicted proteins | sample KBSC53metaG_FD_184318 | JGI IMG/M metagenome (GOLD analysis project Ga0207706, IMG submission 184318) | Corn rhizosphere microbial communities from Kellogg Biological Station, Michigan, USA - KBS C5-3 metaG (SPAdes) (version 2) | ecosystem: Host-associated > Plants > Roots > Rhizosphere > Soil ... | reverse complement strand
CGCCTTCGCCGAACTGCACGTTCGATTCCGGGTTGAGCACGCTCTTGCGCCACAGGCCCCAGGTGTCCTTGGTGCGCTCGCGGACCTGCTTGCCGCGCTCGAGCACGATGGGGCGCAGGCCCATCTGCGCGAGGATCAGCGCCGCGAAGATGCCGCAGGGCCCGAAGCCGATGACCAGCGGCCGCGGGCGTTCGGTGGCGTAGAAATCGGCCGGCGCGTGGCCCACGAAGCGATAGCGGGTGTCGGGCGCGGGCCGCACATGCGGGTCGCCCGCAAAGCGCTTGAGCACCGCCGCTTCGTCGTCCACCTCGCAGTCGATCGTGTAGATCAGCTGGATCGCGCTCTTCTTGCGCGCATCGTAGGCACGGCGGAAGACATGAAAAACCTTCAGCGAGGCATCGCGCACGCCCAGGCGGGCGACGACGGCCGGGCGCAGCGCCTCTTCGGCGTGGTCCAGCGGCAGGCGGAGTTCGGTGATTCGCAGCATCGCGATCGGTATCAGCGCCGATTCAGCGCAAACGCCGCCTCAGGGGCGGCGTTCGGTCAATGCAGAAGGGAGAAGGCTTCAGCCGCCCTTGTGCGGGCGCTTGCCCGGGCTCTTCTTGCTGCGGGTGTGCGAACCGCGCTCGAGGCTGCTCTTCTGGCCGCGGCTGGTGGTGAAGGTCACGCCCTTCGGCGCAGCGGGGCGCGGCGTGGCTTTGCGGTCGGCTTCGGTGATGATCTTGTTGCCCATGGCTGGCTCCGTTGAGGCGGGAAAAGGGTAAAGCGAACCCTCAATTAGGCCACAAAGCAAAACGGAGGGATTTTTGGGCGCTTCAGCCGGCTGGCTGCAGCGCCTTGATCCGCGCCCAGAGCGCCGCCTTGGGCAGCGCCGTGATTCGCATCGCCCGCATGCAGTGGTCCAGCCGGTGCGGCCGGTCGCGCAGCGCATCGATCGCCTTGCGCAGATCCGTGCGGATCGACTGCCCGTAGGCACCTTCGGCCTTCGCGATCGCCTGCGCCATCAGCGCCTTCGACGGCCGCATCATCGCGATGTCGATCAGGTCGCGGCTCAGCACCGCGTCGTCGGCCCAGCGGTCGGAATTGGCCAGCAGCTTGGTCGCCAGCATGTCCAGCGGTGTCAGCGCGGCTACGCCGCAGACCTGATCGTCGGCGGCTGGTGGGTCGAGTTCGATGCGGGCCTCGAGCACGATCTCGAACTTGATTTCCGCGTTGTCGACACGCAGCAGCGTCCGGATGCCGTACTGGTCGGCACGCACCTCCCGTGCCTGCTTCAGCGAATGCCCCGCTCGGGCGATCGCATTGATGCCCTCCGGCTGCGACAGCCATTGCCGCAATTGGCGGTAGCCCTCGCGGTACGACACGATGAAGTCGATGTCGATCGATTCCCGGTATTCGCCGTGGCGCAAGGCGATAGCGGTGCCGCCGCCGAACAGGCAGCCGTTGCTGACCAGGCGCAGCGGATCCAGCGCCTGCAGCACGGCAGCAATGCGCCGGTGGTGCTCGCGTTCAAACAAGCGCCCGCCCTCCGCCGAGCCCGGCCACCAGGGCCAGGATCAGTGCGCGCTCGTGAGGCTGGAGAGCCGCGTCCTCGAGCAGGCGCCAGTTGCGCTCGTAGAGGCTCAGCGCCTCCGCAGGCGTCAACTCCGTCGTGCCGGGGCGCTGCCAGGCGAGGCGCTGCAGTTCGGGATAGTCGGCCAGCCGAATGGTCTCGGGAAGGGCGGTGGCGGCCGACGCCTGCTGAGGATCGACGAGTTCGAGTTCCAGCCCGACCGCATGCAGTGCGTTGAGATAGGCGCCCAGCGTGACCGACGGCTCGCCGCGCTCGATGCGGTGCCAGGTCACCCGCGACATGCCGGCCGCTTCGGCCGCCGTGGTGGCATTCACGCCATGCTTCTTGCGCTGCCGGCGGATGCGCTCGCCCAACTGCACAAGCCGTGCAGCGTCGGCTTCGGCAATGGTGGGGGTTTTGGCAGGCATGTGTTTCTCATTCTATGCAAAACGTTGATTTTGTACAGAATGAGATTCACATCAACGCCCGCGCGATGAAATCCCTGCGCACCGTGGGCTTCGGCACCCGCACCGTGAACCAGCGCCGCACGTCCTGCTCCAGCCCGATGCCGTGCATGAAGTTGTAGATCGCCTTCTTCAGCGCGACGCCGAGTTCGTCGTGGTCGACACCGGTGGGATCGACGAAGCCGATGTCGTTCTTCGCGAAGTTGCCGGGCGGCAGCGGCTGCAGCGTGACGCCGTAGTCCTCCGGGTGCTGACCCACCGGCGAGTGCACCGTGCAGGCAAAGCGGTGGAAGAAGCCCGACTGGATGCAGCCCTGCTCGAAGAGCTGGCGCACGTATTCGAGCGCGTCGACCGTGTCCTGCACCGTCTGCGTCGGGAAGCCGTACATCAGGTAGGCGTGCACCAGGATGCCGGCATCGGTGAAGGCGCGGGTCACGCGCGCGACCTGTTCCACCGAGACGCCTTTCTTCATCAGCTGCAGCAGCCGGTCGGAGGCCACCTCCAGCCCACCCGAGATCGCGATGCAGCCGCTGTCGGCCAGCAGCTGGCACAGCTCGGGCGTGAACGACTTCTCGAAGCGGATGTTGCCCCACCACGAGATGCTCAAGCCTCGCTCGATCAGCTCGTGCGCCAGCGCCTTCAGCGCCTTGGGCGGCGCGGCTTCGTCGACGAAGTGGAAGCCGGTCTGCCCGGTCTCGCGCACGATCGCCTCGATGCGGTCGACCAGCGTCGCGGCCGAGGCGCCTTCGTAGCGCGAGATGTAATCCAGGCTCACGTCGCAGAAGCTGCACTTCTTCCAGTAGCAGCCGTGCGCCACCGTGAGCTTGTTCCAGCGCCCGTCGGACCACAACCGGTTCATCGGGTTGAGCATGTCCAGCAGCGACAGGTAGCGGCCCAGCGGCAGCCCGTCCCAGGTGGGCGTGCCGACCTCGGCGAAGGCGATGTCGGGTTCGACGAAGTTGACGTAGCGCACCTGGCCGGTCTCGGCCTCGCGCACGAAGCTGCGCACCAGGCGCTGTCGCGATCGCTTGCCCTGCAGGTGCTCGATCAAGGCCAGCAGCGGGCGCTCGCCGGCGTCGAGCGTCACCACATCGAAGAAGTCGAACACGCGCGGCTCGGCGAGCTCGCGCAGCTCGGTGTTGACGAAGCCGCCGCCGAGGCCGATGGCGATCGAGGGATCGTGCGCCTTGATCGCCTGCGCGATGCGGAAGGCTGCGTACACGTTGCCGGGGAAGGGCACCGACAGCAGCACCAGCTGCGGCCGATGCCGCCCGATCGCTTCCAGCGCCAGCGTCTGCAGCGTCCGATCGACCAGGTTGGGCGGCGCCGCGAGGGCCTCGGCCAGCGGGTCGAAGCTCGGCTGGCTCTGCGCCAGCTGCTCGGCATAGCGCACGAACTCGAAGCGCTCGTCCACCGCGTCGCGCAGCACGTCGGCCAGGTCGTTGAGGTACAGCGTCGCGAGGTGTCGCGCGCGGTCCTGCAGGCCGAGCGCGCCGAAAGCCCAGGCGAGCGGGTCGCCGCCGTCTTCGTCGACATAGACCTCGAGCGACTGGAAGCGCGGCCCCTCGGGCAGGAAGCGGCGGCTGTTGATGCGGTGCGCCAGGGTGGGGTCGCCGCCCTGCAGGAAGCCGAGCACCGGCGCGATGGTTGCGAGGTAACGCTCGAACTGCTCGTCGAACGACATCACCGCCGCGCTGCGCTCGTGCGCCGGCAGCGCCTGCACCTGCTCGCGGATCGCCTGCAGGCCCTCGGGCGAGAACAGTTTCAGCACCAGGGCCAGCGCCAGGTCTTCCTGCACCGCATCGATGCCGCGCGAGCGCAGGAAACCGGTGAGGTAGGCGGTGGATGGGTAGGGCGTGTTCAGCTGCGTCATCGGCGGGATGATCGACAGCACGCGGTACGGGGCGGAAGACATGGCTCAGCCGGATTGTCCCGCCATCCATTGCAACGCGCCGAGACCCGCGGTGCGGCCGCTGGCGAAGCAGGCCGTCAGCAGGTAGCCGCCGGTGGGTGCCTCCCAGTCCAGCATCTCGCCGGCGCAGAACACGCCCGGTGCGCTGCGCAGCATCAGGTGCTCGTCGAGCGAGTCGAAAGTGACACCGCCCGCAGTGCTGATCGCCTCAGCCACCGGGCGCGGTGCGGCCAGCGTCACCGGCAGCGCCTTGATCGCCTGTGCCAGCGCCGCCGGGTCGGCCAGCTGCGCGGGCGGCAGCAGCTCGTGCAGCAGCGCCATCTTCAGGCCATGCAGGCCGAGCCGGCTCTTCAGGTGGGTGGAGAGGCTGCGTGGGCCGCGCGGGCGCTGCGTTTCCGCCAGCACCTGCTCGGCCGTGTGGGCGGGCAGCAGATCCAGCACCAGCGTCGCGCTGCCCTGCGCGGCGATCGCCTCGCGCAGCCGGGCGCTGAAGGCATAGACGAGGCTGCCTTCGATGCCGGTGGCGGTGAGCACGAACTCGCCCTGCTGGCGCTCGGTGTGGCCCGACGCGTCGGTGAAGCTGGCTGCGACCGGCTTCACCGGCTGGCCGGCGAAACGCTCGCGCAGGTGGTCGCTCCAGCCGCTGCGGCCCGGCGCGGTGGGTGCGACGTCGAAGCCGCAGTTCGAGGGGCGCAGCGGTGCAACGGCAGCACCGCGCGATTGCAGCAGCGGCACCCAGGCGCCGTCGGAGCCCAGGCGAGGCCAGCTGGCGCCGCCGAGTGCGAGCACGGTGGCATCGGCCCGGTGGCGGTGTTCGCCGGCCGGCGCGTCGAAGCGCAGCGAGCCGTCGGCCGACCAGCCCAGCCAGCGGTGCCGCGCATGCAGCCGCACACCCGCCGCGCGCAGCCGGTGCAGCCAGGCGCGCAGCAGCGGCGCGGCCTTCATGTCGCGCGGAAACACGCGGCCCGAGGTGCCGACGAAGGTGTCGATGCCCAGGCCCGCGGCCCAGTCGCGCAGTGCCTGCGGCCCGAAGGCGAGCACCGATGGTTCGAGCGCGGCGCGGCGCTCCGCATAGCGGCCGAGAAACGGCTCGATTGCCTCGGAGTGCGTGAGGTTCAGCCCGCCCTTGCCGGCGAGCAGGAACTTGCGGCCCACCGAGGGCATCGCGTCGAACAGGTCGACCTGCACGCCGCCTTGCGACAGCACCTCGGCCGCCATCAGGCCGGCGGGGCCGCCGCCGACGACGGCCACACGGTGAGGGGAAGAGAAGGTGGGGGAGGCGGCCATGGCGCCGCGATTGTGGCGCAGGCCCCGCTCCCCCTTTTACCGGCTCACCGGCTCATCAGTTGCCGCAGCCCAGCGACTTGATGCGGTCGTAGGCCGCCTTGGCCTGCACCAGGCCGTAGCCGAACTTGGTGTCGCGGCCGGCGGGCCCGAGGTCGAGCGCGCTCTTGTCGAGGCTGTTGCGGATCTGCGTGGCGGTGCAGCTCGGGTAGTAGCTCCACACCAGCGCGGCCACCGCGGAGACATGCGGCGTGGCCATCGAGGTGCCGTCGTAGTAGGCGTAGTTCGAGGCCTTGACGCTCAGGGTCGCGGTCTGGCCCAGCTGCAGCTTCATCGCCGCGCCCTCGGTGTCGGAGGCGGTGACCGACGGGATGTTGGTCACCGTGGTGCCCAGCGTGCCGCCGAAGCCGCCGGCCACGTTGTTGTAGACCACCGCGCCGACGCCACCGCTGGCTTGGCAGTTGGAGACCTTGGTCGCGAAGTCGATCGTGCCGCGCGCGATCAGGCAGACCTTGCCGGCGACCGCCGCGTTGACCGTGTCGCCGAGGCCGAAGTCGGCCAGCGGCGCGGTGGCGGTCTTCTTCGGCGAGCCATCCATGCCGCCGGGGGCATAGGCGGTGCTGCCGACGGTGAGCGACGAATCGGAGCCCGCGCCCATCGGCACGGTGGACAGCACGTTGACGCCCGGCCCTGCGATCTCGACCTCGCTGTTGTATTGCGAGAAGCTGGCCCACTGCTTGTTCTGGTCGACCGCGGCCACCGACATCACGCTGCTGTACGAAGCGGGATACGACTTCACGGTGTTGCCGTCGTTGCCTGCCGCCGCGATCGGCAGCACGCCCTTGGCCAGCAGCGCATCGAAGGCGCGCTGCTCGGTCTTGTTGGCGCGCCCGCCGCCGAGCGACATGCTGATCACGTTGGCGCCGGCCGCGCCGCACTTGTTGGCGGCCGTGGCCAGAGTGGACGAATAGGCCCAGCCGTCGGCACCGAAGACCTTGACGATGTGCAGCTTCAGCTGCTTGTTCGGGTTGACGCCGACCACGCCGACGCCGCTGTTGTTGATCGCGGCGATGGTGCCGGCCACGTGGGTGCCGTGGTGGTTCTCGTCGGTGTACCACCAGCCGGTGCCGCTGTCGTACTCGCCGGTCACGTTGTTGGCCGAGAGGTCCTCGTGCTGCAGGTCGTAGCCGGAGTCGATGATGCAGAGCTTGCGGTTGCCGGCGTAGGTGTCGGGCAGCTGGTCGGCTTGCACCATCTGGATGCCGTAGGGCACGAGCTGGCCGGTCGCGTAGGGCGAGCCGGTGGAAGGCGTGGCGGCGGCCAGCGGGTAACGCTTCAAGTCTTCTTCGACGTATTCGACGTTCGGGTTGCGCAGCAGGCCATGGAGGGCCTGCGCCGGCACTTCGATCGCCATGGCATCCATGCCGAAGATCTGGTGCTTGATGCTGCCGCGGGCGGCAGCGACGCTGGCATGCACCGAAGCGGCGGTGCCGGGCTTGAAGGCGACGATCACGCGGGTGGTGTCGTTGGCGGCCGCGGCGGCGGAGCCTGCGATGCCGAGTGCGGCCAGTGCGGCAGCGCACAACGGGGCGAGAGAGCGGTGTGTCATGGAAGCCAGATCCTCGTGAGTTCCGGGAGGCTCGCAAGATTAGTGGCGGCTTGAATGTCCGGGGTGCACATTTGCTTGGGACTTACCCTGTTTCCACCCCATTGGGGGGAAGGACGCTAGGCGTTTGCCCGGAGCTCCTGCCTACGCCATCTGACGTATTCCGACGCGGCGGCCTGTTCCCTAACCTGAGCTCCGGTCTCACGTCCTTCCCCTCCAAGGAGCTTGTCCCCATGAACGTTTCTCGCCGCAACGCCGCGAAAACTCTCACCGCCCTCGCCGCCGCCGCAGCGGCCCTCGGCCTCAGCTCGCTGGCCCAGGCCGCCGACACCATCAAGGTCGGCGTGCTGCACTCGCTCTCCGGCACGATGGCGATCTCGGAGACGGTGTTGAAGGACACCGTGCTGATGACCATCGATGAGATCAACGCCAAGGGCGGCGTGCTCGGCAAGAAGCTCGAGCCGGTGGTGGTGGACCCGGCCTCCAACTGGCCGCTGTTCGCCGAGAAAGCCAAGCAGCTGCTGGCACAGGACAAGGTGGCGGTGGTGTTCGGCTGCTGGACGAGCGTGAGCCGCAAGTCGGTGTTGCCGGTGTTCGAGGAAAACAACGGCCTGCTGTTCTACCCCGTGCAGTACGAGGGCGAAGAGCTCAGCAAGAACGTCTTCTACACCGGCGCGGCCCCCAACCAGCAGGCGATCCCCGCGGTGGAATACCTGATGAGCAAGGACGGCGGCTCCGCCAAGCGCTTCGTGCTGCTGGGCACCGACTACGTGTATCCGCGCACCACCAACAAGATCCTGCGCAGCTTCCTGCACAGCAAGGGCGTCACCGACGCCGACATCATGGAGGAGTACACGCCCTTCGGCCACTCCGACTACCAGGGCATCATCGCCAAGATCAAGAAGTTCTCCGCCGAGGGCAAGAAGACGGCCGTGGTCTCCACCATCAACGGCGACTCCAACGTGCCCTTCTACAAGGAGCTCGGCAACCAGGGCCTGAAGGCGACCGACGTGCCGGTGGTGGCCTTCTCGGTCGGCGAAGAGGAGCTGCGCGGCGTCGACACCAAGCCGCTGGTGGGCCACCTCGCCGCGTGGAACTATTTCGAGTCGATCAAGAACCCGACCAACGATGCCTTCATCAAGGCCTGGACGGCCTATGCCAAGGCCAAGGGCATCGCCGGCCACAAGGACAAGCCGCTGACCAACGACCCGATGGAGGCCACCTACATCGGTATCCACATGTGGGCGCAGGCGGTCGAGAAGGCCAAGAGCACCGACACCGACAAGGTCATCGCCGCGATGGCCGGCCAGACCTTCAAGGCACCGGGCGGCTTCACGTCGACGATGGACCCGAAGAACCATCACCTGCACAAGCCGGTGTTCATCGGCGAGGTCAAGAGCGACGGCCAGTTCAACGTGGTGTGGAAGACGCCCGGCCCGGTGAAGGCCCAGCCGTGGAGCCCCTACATCCCGGAGAACAAGGGCAAGAAGGACGAGCCCGAGAAGAAGTAATCACGCCGTGATGTTGCTACGCTTCCTGGCCTTCGCGCTGGCCCTGTGCGGGGCCAGCGCCCATGCGCTCGACGCTGCGCAGATGCGCGCCATCGCCGCCGGCGACAACGATGCGCGCATCGCCGCGCTGCAGCAGGCCGCGGCGCGCAGCGATCCGGCGCTGGCGGGCTTCGCGCAGGCGCTGCTCGACGATGCGGTGAAGCTCGATGCCGGGCATGTCTTCATCGTGCGCGACGGCAAGGCCACCGACGCCGCCACCGGCCGGGAGCTGCCGCTGCCCGACGCTGTGGAAGACGTGGTCAACAACAACCGCATGCGCCGTGAGCTCCAGGCCACGCTCGCGGCGCTCAAGCTCTTCTCGCCCGAACCCGCGCTGCGTGCGAAGGCGATCGCCGAGCTGAAGGACCAGGCCGACGACAGCAAGCTGCCGCTGATCGAAAAGGCCGAGGCTGCCGAGACCGATGCCGCGCTGAAGCGGCAGCTCGGGCTGCTGAAGGCCTCGGTGCTGATCAACAGCCCCGACAAGGCCAAGCGGCTCGCGGCGGTGCAACTGCTCGGTGCGAGCGACCACCCCGGCACCCGCTCGCTGCTGCGCGAGCGCCTGGCCGCTGGCGGCGAGGCCGACAGCGAAGTGCGCGGCCAATTGCAGCTGGCGCTGCAGTCGGTGGAATCGCGCCTCGCGTGGGGCGAGCGCGCCGGCCTGCTGTTCACCGGCATCAGCCTGGGCTCGATCCTGCTGCTGGTCGCGCTGGGGCTGGCGATCACCTACGGGCTGATGGGCGTGATCAACATGGCCCATGGCGAGCTGATGATGATCGGCGCCTACGCGACCTACCTGGTGCAGAGCCTGTTCCGCGCGTGGTTGCCGCCGGCGCTGTTCGACCTCTACATCGTCGCGGCGATTCCCGCATCGTTCCTCGCATCGGCCTTCGTCGGCGCGGTGCTGGAGCGCAGCGTGATCCGCTGGCTCTACGGGCGGCCGCTCGAGACGCTGCTGGCCACCTGGGGCATTAGCCTGGTGCTGATGCAGGCGGTGCGCTCGCTGTTCGGCGCGCAGAACGTGCAGGTCGAGAACCCGGCGTGGCTGTCGGGCGGGCTGCAGCTGATGAGCAACCTGACGCTGCCCTACAACCGCATCGCGATCGTCGTGTTCGCGGGCCTGGTGCTGGCCGGCGTGGCGATGCTGATCGCGAAGACCCGGCTGGGGCTGTTCGTGCGCGGCGTCACGCAGAACCGGCGCATGGCCGCATGCATGGGCGTGAACACGGCGCGGGTCGACACCTATGCGTTCGCGCTGGGCGCGGGCATCGCGGGGCTGGCCGGTTGTGCACTGAGCCAGGTGGGCAATGTGGGGCCCGACCTGGGGCAGAGCTATGTCGTCGATTCGTTCATGGTCGTTGTGCTGGGGGGCGTGGGCCAGTTGGCCGGGACCGTGTATGCGGCGCTGGGCCTGGGCGTGCTCAACAAGCTGCTGGAGTCGTGGTCGGGCGCAGTGCTCGCGAAGATCATGGTGCTGGTCTTCATCGTGGTGTTCATCCAGAAGCGGCCACAAGGGCTGTTCGCAATGAAGGGCCGGAGCGCAGAAGCATGAGCGCTGTGATGAACTCTCCCGTGCCGCTCGGGCCTCGCATCGGCTTGCTCGGCCCACGCGCCTGGGGTGGTGTGCTCGCGATCGTGGTCACCGTCGCCGTGCTGGTGCCGCTGCTCAACCTCGCTGTACCTGCCGACAGTGCGCTGCACCTGAGCGACTACTACGTCAGCCTCTTCGGCAAGATCATGTGCTATGCCATCTGCGCGCTGGCGATGGATCTGATCTGGGGCTACACCGGCATCCTCTCGCTTGGCCACGGGTTGTTCTTCGCGCTCGGCGGATACGGCATGGGCATGTACCTGATGCGGCAGATCGGCCGCGACGGCAACTACAAGAGCGACCTGCCGGATTTCATGGTCTTCCTCGACTGGAAGGCGCTGCCGTGGCATTGGTCGCTCAGCGATTCGTTCTTGGGGCAGCTCTTCCTCGTGCTCGCAGTGCCGGGGCTGCTGGCCTTCGTGTTCGGCTTCTTCGCGTTCCGCTCGCGCATCAAGGGCGTGTACTTCTCGATCATCACGCAGGCGATGACATACGCCGCGATGCTGCTGTTCTTCCGCAACGAAACCGGCTTCGGCGGCAACAACGGTTTCACCGATTTCAAGCGCATCCTCGGCATCCCGATCGCGACCGCCGGCATGCGCGTGACGCTGTTCGTGATCACCGGCCTGATGCTGGTGGGCTTCTACCTGATGGCGCGCGCCATCGTGCGCAGCAAGTACGGCCGGGTGCTGCAGGCGATCCGCGATGCCGAGAGCCGCGTGATGTTCACCGGCTACGACCCGATCGCCTACAAGCTCTCGATCTGGACGCTGTCGGCGGTGATGTGCGCGGTGGCCGGTGCGCTCTACGTGCCGCAGGTCGGGATCATCAACCCGAGCGAGATGTCGCCGGCTGCCGGCATCGAGATCGCGATCTGGACGGCCGTGGGCGGGCGCGCCTCGCTGATCGGGCCGATCGTCGGCGCCTTCTTCGTCAATGGTGCGAAGAGCTGGTTCACGCAGGTGTTCCCGGAGTTCTGGCTGTATTTCCTCGGGGCGCTGTTCATCGCGGTGACGCTGTTCCTGCCGCAAGGCATCGTCGGCTTGTTCCGCGCACGCCGGGAGAAGCGCTCATGACGCCCGACCTGCAGGAAGCGCTGGCCGAGGCCAAGGCCGCGCACGACGAGCGCGAGCGGGCGGCGGCTTCCGGCGGCCGCGAGGCGTCGTTCGGCCGGCTGCTGAAGATCGGCGAGCCCGACTTCGCGCATGGCATCGCGCTGTATGTCGACGACATCACCGTCAGCTTCGACGGCTTCAAGGCCTTGAACGCGCTGACGCTGCAGATCGCCGTGGGTGAACTGCGCTGCATCATCGGCCCCAACGGCGCGGGCAAGACCACGATGATGGATGTGATCACCGGGAAGACGCGGCCCGATGCCGGCACCGTGCACTTCGGCTCCAGCATCGACCTGCTGCGCCTGCGCGAGAACGAGATCGCGCAGGTGGGCATCGGCCGCAAGTTCCAGAAGCCCACGGTGTACGAGGAGCTCACGGTGTTCGAGAACCTGGAGCTCGCGCTGAAGGCCGACCGCCGCGTGCGCGCCAGCCTGTTCTCGCGGCTCGACGGCGAGCAACTGGACCGCATGGCCGCGACGCTGCAGCAGATCCACCTGAAGGACGAGGCGCAGCGGACCGCGGGGCTGCTCTCGCATGGCCAGAAGCAATGGCTGGAGATCGGCATGCTGCTGATGCAGGACCCGAAGCTGCTGCTGCTCGACGAGCCGGTGGCCGGCATGACCGACGAGGAGACCGAGCGCACGGCCGAGCTGTTCCTCTCGCTCGAAGGCCAGCATTCGCTTGTGGTCGTGGAGCACGACATGAAGTTCGTCGACCAGCTGACGCAAGGCCGCAAGAAGGTGACGGTGCTGCACGAGGGCAGTGTGCTGGCCGAGGGCCTGCTCAGCGACGTGCAGAACAACGAGAAGGTCGTGGAGGTCTACCTTGGCCGATGAACTCTTGAAGGTCGAAGGCCTGAACCAGTACTACGGCGGCTCCCACATCCTGCGCAACCTCGGGTTCGATGCGAAGCAGGGCGAGGTCACCGTAGTGCTCGGCCGCAACGGCGTCGGCAAGACCACGCTGCTGAAGAGCCTGATGGGCATCGTGCCGGTGAAAACAGGCCGCATCGCGCTGGCCGGCGAGGAGATCACGCGCTGCACCTCGTACGAGCGGGTGCGCAAGGGCATCGGCTATGTGCCGCAGGGCCGCGAGATCTTCGCGCGGCTCACCGTCGAGGAGAACCTGCACATGGGCCTGGCGACGCTGCCGGGCTCGACACCGATCCCGGCCGAGTTGTATGAGTTGTTTCCGGTGCTCAAGCAGATGCTGCACCGGCGCGGGGGCGACCTGTCGGGCGGCCAGCAGCAGCAGCTGGCGATCGCGCGGGCTTTGGCCGCGAATCCGAAGCTGCTGATCCTCGACGAACCGACCGAAGGCATCCAGCCCAGCATCATCAAGGACATCGGCCGCGTGATCCGCATGCTCGCACAGCGCGGGACGATGGCGATCGTGCTGGTCGAGCAGTACTACGACTTCGCCGCGGAGCTGGCGGATCACTACCTGGTGATGGAGCGTGGCGAGATCATCCAGCGCGGGCGGGGCGACCGCATGCAGGCCGATGGGGTGCGGCGGCTGATGTCGATCTGATGGCCAAAAGAAAAAGGCGATGAAGCTCGAGCTTCATCGCCTTTGTGAGTTCGCAGACCGGCGGAGCGAGCGCCGGTTGTCCGCGAGATTACTTCTTGGGCTCTTCGCCCTTGGCTTCGGTGCCCTTCTTGGTGGCTTCCTTGGCTTCACCCTTGACTTCGGCGCGGGCCTTGGTCGACTTGCCCGCCGGCTTGGCGTCGCTGGCCTTCACGTCGCCGGCAGCGGCTTCACCGGTCTTGGCGGCGTCCTTGGCTTCGGCCTTGACTTCGGCGCGCTGCTTCGCGGTCTTCTTGGCGGGCTTGGCTTCGGCCTTCACGTCGCCGGCGGCGGCTTCGCCAGCCTTGTTGGCATCCTTGGCTTCGGCCTTGACTTCGGCGCGGGCCTTCGGAGCGGAGGCGGCGGCGTCAGCGGCTTGAGCGGCTTGCAGGCTGAACAGGGCGAGGATGCCGGCGGTCAGAGCCGCGGCGGTGTTCTTCATCGACATGGAGATTCTCCTGAGTGGAACGAACGAGATCTGGACTACTGCTTTTCGTCGGCGGAGCCAGCGTCGCGGCACTGGGGAAGCAGCACCGCGGACGCGGTTCGACTCGTGCCAGGCACTGAAATCGAGCGCGCCGAGGATGATAACGACGCAGGCGGAGTAGGGGTTGACGCAGCCCAAGCGGTGTGGCGGAGGCGCCACGGTTGGGCGTGCGGAAGTGAAAGCGCCCCATTCAGGGGCGCTTGGAGCGGGTCGGAGAGGGGGTGATCAGTACGGGCTGGCCGGCGGGTACATCGGCGTGTCGCCATGCGAATACTGCCCCGCGCGGACGGCGGCGGCCGCTTCGCTCTTCACCTCCGAGCGGGTCGGAATGACCGTGTCGGTCGAGTACGTGTAGCTCTGCGTCGCGCCGGCGCTCGGCGGCACCACTTCCGCCGGCATCGACGAGGGCGGCGTGCTCATCGTGGAGCCGCTGTTGTCGGGGGTCAGGGTCTGGCTGGTGCCGTTGTTCTGGTGCAGGTTGTCGGGGCGCGGCGTCTGCTGGTCGTATTGCGAGCTGGTGGCGCCGGTGCTGCCGGGTGCCGAGCTGCTGCCCGAGCTGGATTGCGCAAAGCTCGCGCTCGCAAGCGCGAGGGTGCTGGCGGCGAGTGCCGCGGCGATCGGATTCATCTTCATCGCGTGCTCCTTGATTCCGTTGTGGTCCGGGGCCTCGTGAGCCCACCCAGGTGAGAAGGCCTGCACCCCGCTTGGTTCGAGAAGCGATGCAATCTGAAGCGGCTTTGACAGGGCTTCACGCTTGTGTCGGGAACTCGGTGCTCGCTTTGTAGGGCGGGCCTTTCAACGCTATCGTCCGGCTCATGCTCCATGCCTGCCAAGCTGACATCACCACCCTGAAACTCGACGCGATCGTCAACGCCGCGAACAGCTCGCTGCTCGGTGGCGGCGGAGTCGACGGGGCCATCCATCGCGCCGCCGGGCCCGAGCTGGTGCACGAATGCCGGCTGCTCGGCGGCTGCAAGGTCGGCGAGGCCAAGCTGACTCGAGGCTACCGGCTGCCCGCCCGCTTCGTCATCCATACGGTCGGCCCGGTGTGGCGCGGCGGCGCGCATGGCGAGGCCGAGCTGCTGGCCTCTTGCTATCGGCGATCGCTCGAACTGGCGGAGTCGCACGGCATCACGAGCATCGCGTTTCCGTGCATCAGCACGGGCATCTACGGCTACCCGGTCGAGCAGGCCGCCGAGGTCGCGGTCAGCACGGTGCGCGCCCACCTGGGTGGCGCCACCGGTCTGGGCGAGGTGCTGTTCTGCTGCTTCTCGGCCCACGATCTCGCGGTGTACGACGCGCTGCTCGGCAGCAAGCGCTGATTGCCGTACAGTCGCGCCCCACCATGTATTCCTCCACCTTCATCTTCGCGAAGAAGCAGTTCGACGACGAGTTCCATCGTCTCGACCAGGCGATCGCCGTCGCCGCCAAGGACATCCCGGGCTACCTCGGCGAGGAGTCGTGGGAGAACGCCGCGACCGGCCTGGTGTCGAACGTGTACTACTGGGAGTCGATGGAGGCGCTGCAGCAGCTGATGCGGCATCCGGCGCACCTGGAGGCCAAGACGAAGCAGGCGAACTGGCTGGCCGGCTACCAGGTCATCGTCTCGCAGGTGCTGCGCTGCTACGGCGATGCGGCGTTCGACCATCCCACACAAGGACGACGCGATGCCGCCGCTGGCGCTGAGGCCGCTCGGGCTTGACGAGCACGCGGCAGTCGCCGCATGGGCCATGGCCGAGGGCTGGCCGGGCCGCAGCAAACAGGTCGCGCTGACGCCCGAGGAGTTCTCGGTGATCGCGGCGCTGCCCGGTCATGCGAGCTTTGCGATGAGCGAAGCCGGTGGCCCGGTGCTCGGCTTCGGGCAGGTCTGGACCTCGCCCGCCGGGGTGGTGAGCCTCGTCCGCATCATCGTCGACCCGGCCGTGCGGGGCCGCGGGCTGGGCCGGAAGCTGTCGGACCTGTTGTTGCAGGAGGCCCGGCGCATCGCCGGTGGCGGCCCGGTCAAGCTGCGGGTGCGCCGCGACAACGCGCCGGCGCTGTCGGTCTATTCGGCGCTGGGCTTCCGTGTGCTCGACGACGAGTCGAACGCCGAGGTGCTCGCGATGGTGTGCGGCTGAGCGTTGCTCAGGTGCGCCAGACGCGCGGCGCCGCAGCCGGCATCTGCCATCCGACCGCTCGCCAGCGCGCCCACACCTGCTGCAGCAGGTGCATCGCCGGCTCCACGCGTGGCGCCAGAAGGCGCAGCACCACCACCTCGTCATGCGCCGAGGTGCTTCCCGCCGTGGCGGCCAGGGTATGGACTGCGGCGAGCTCGCGCGCGGCATCGAGCAGTGCTTCGCGTCGATCGCGCGGCATCGCGCGGCCGGCGGCGAACCACATCGTCGCCGTCACACGGTGTCCGGCCAGGCCGAGCGGCGAATCGAGCAGCAGCGCATCGTCGGCGGCGATGCGCCCGCGCTCCAGCCACACGCCGGGCAGCTCCAGGTGCTGGCGATACACGCCGTGCTCGAAGGCCTGGCCGGCCGCGGGCAGGCCCAGTGCCAGCACATCCCAGCCCATCATCTCGGCGCCCGGTGCGAGCTCGAAGCGCAGCCGGTTCTGCGCGATGCAGCCGCTGTAGGCGATGGTCTCCAGCGGCAGCCATTCGAGCCGCGCGCCGGCTTGCACACGGGCGCGCAGGCTCTGCACCGCTTCGTCGCCGCCGCTGCGGTAGAAGCGCGTCGCCCCGGGGGTGGTGAGCAGTGCATGGGTGCCCTCGTCGAGGCGCGCGTCGATCTCGAGCACGTCACCGCCGACGATGCCGCCGGGCGGGTGCACCAGCACGTGGTGGCACACGCGCGGCCCTTCGGGGTACAGCCGCTGCAGCACGCGCAGCGGCCCGCTGTGGCGGTCGTGCGCGGTGGTGCCGCCGGCGGCATCCGGCTTGTAGTGCAGGTCGAGGTGCCCGTGCCAGCCCATGCCGCGCTCAGCCGTTGGCGAAGCCGCGCAGGCCCGGCAGGTCGAGCACCGTGATGCCGCGGTGCTCGATGCGGATCAGCCCTTCGGTCTGCAGCCGCTGCAACGCGGTGTTGGCACGCTGGCGCGACACGCCGGCGAGCAGCCCGATCTCGCCCTGCAGCAGGTCGACGAAGGGGCCGGGCTCGGGGTAGAGGTCGGGGTTGAACAGGCTGGCCAGGCAGCGCGCCACGCGGGCGTCGGCGCCGAGCAGGCGGTCGTATTCGAGCAGCCCGATGAACAGCCCCAGCCGCGCGTTGAGCAGGTTCTGCAGGTAGTGGTTGAAGGGCAGGCTGGTCGCGCGCAGCCATTCGAAGGTGCTGCGCGGCATCAGCGCGAGCCGCGAATCGCGCAGCGCGATCACGTCGTAGCGCATGCGCTCGCGCTTGAGCAGCGAGCCTTCCGCGAACCAGCCGCCGGTGGTGACGCCGGTGAGCGTGCTGACCTTGCCGTCGGGCGCGGTGACCGACATCTTCAGCAGGCCTTCGATGATGCCGACCCAGTACTCGGCCGGGTCGCCCATGTGCAACGCATAGCCGCCCGCCGGCACCGGCTGCTCGATGCATTCGCGCCGCACGCGGTCCATCTCGGCCCACGCCAGGTTGCGCCCCCAGGTGGAGCTATCGAGCATCTCGAAGAGGGATCTTTTCATGGCGGGCGAATGGCGGCGATTGTAGGAGCGGCCTCCGCCTGCGCCGGGCTCAAGGATGGCCGCGCGCAGCCGATAACCCACGATGCGCGGGTGTTGTTCGGCCCGCGCGCCACGATGTCCGCCACGCCTTCCGAAGACACTGAAGCCTCTGTCGCGCTGCTGCTGCAGCGTGCCCGTGCAGCCATCCAGGCGGCCGCGCCGGCCGAGGCCTTGCCATTCGCGTGGCGCGCGTGGGCGCAATGCCTGCCGTCGGACGATGCCGCGCTGCGCATCGAGGTCGGCCAGGTGCTGTGCCTGGTGCTCTACCGCCTGGGCCAGTGGTCGGACCTGCTGAACACCGCCGAGCTGCTGCTGCCGCTGCTCGACCAGCCGGAGCAGGTGGCCTCCAAGGTGGAGCTGCTGCGCTGGATGACGCTGGCCGGCTGCGAGACCGCGCGCTTCGACCTCGGCCTGCGCTGCGCCAACCAGGCCTGCGAGCTGGCCGAGGCCACGGGCCGGCAGACCGAGCTGGCGCTCGCCATGGTGGCGCTGGCGATCTGCCTCGAACGCATCGGCGATCCGTGGCAGGGGCTGCGCCTGATGGAGGATGCGTTGAAGCTGGCGGAGCAGGCCGGCCAGACCTACCCGATGCTGGTGATCCTGAACAACCTGTGCGCCACCTGCATCGGCACCTTCCACTTCATGCGCGACACGGATGGTGCCGACGCGGATGCCATCGCGGTGCTGCGCCGCGGCCTGGTGCATGCGAGGGCCGCGCAGGCGCTGCTGCCGCAGGTGCCGGGCTCGGAGTTCTTTGCGGTGTTCGTCGAGAGCAACCTCGCCGAGGTGCTGGTGCACCTGGGCGAACTCGACGAGGCCGAGCCGCTGCTCGAAGGCGCGCTGCGGCGCGTGGAGGCGCAGGGCAATCGCATCCATGGCTGGCGCGCGCGCTGCGTGGTCGGCGAGCTGCTGATCTTCCAGCAGCGGCCGCAGGCCGCATGCGAGCAGCTGTCGGCGCTGTATGCCGAGATGCAGGGCGCCGAGCAGCGCAACACGCTGCTGCGGCTGCACCACGCGCTCTACCGCGCGCACCGGGCGCTCGGCGACAGCGAGCAGGCGCTGGAGCACCTTGAAGGCTACGACCGCCTCGAGCGCGGCCGGGTTGTCGCCCAGCTCAAGGCGCAGTCGCAGCTCTTCGTCACGCGGGTCGAGGCCGAGCGTGCGCGGCTGGAAGCGCAGGCCGAGCGGCAGCGCGCTGCCGAGTTCGAGGCGGATGCGCAGCACGACCAGCTCACCGGCCTGGGCAACCGGCGCCATCTCGACCGCCAGTTGCCGGCCTTGCTGGCCGCCGCGCAGGAGGACGGCAGACCGGTCACGGTGGCGCTGATGGACCTCGATCACTTCAAGCAGGTCAACGACCGCTTCGGCCATGCGGTGGGCGACAAGGTGCTGGTGCACCTGGCGCGCATGCTGAGCGAGAACATCCGCGGTGGCGACGTGCTCGCCCGCATGGGCGGCGAGGAGTTCCTGATCGCCTTCGGCGACACGCCGCTGGGCGCGGCGCTCGAGGTCTGCGAGCGGTTGCGCAGCCGCGTCGCGCGGCACGAATGGGCTGCGCTGGCGCCCGGGCTGGCCGTGACCCTCAGCATCGGTGTCGCGGCTGCGCCGCCCTATGCGCTGGAAGCGCTGTTCGAGCGCGCCGACCAGGCGCTCTACCGCGCCAAGAGCGGCGGCCGCAACCAGGTGGCCCAAGCCTGACACCTGCCCGGCTGCCGATAATCGCCCCCGACATCATCCGAGGGGGGATCCACAATGAACAAACGGCTTTCGCTCGCCGGGCGCGTGCTCGCCGGCGCGCTGGCGCTGGCCGGGCTGGGGTACATGGGCCTGCTGGCCCGCGGCAAGATGGAGCTCGGTGGCGCCAGCCCCGATGAGCAGACGCTGGGCCGGGTGGCCGATCTGAACCAGCGCGCGATGCAGCAGTACTGCACCGGCGTGGTGGCCACGCCGATGGGCACCTGGCTGGTCGGCCGCCGCGAAGGAAGCATCGAGGGCGAAGCTTCCGAGTTCGCACGCCACGCTCCCGACCTGGCCGCCAGCCTGCAGGCTCCGGCGCCCGCGCTCTCGCGCGACAAGGAGTTCAGCTTCATCTCGCGCCTCGGTGCGAATGGCAGCTTCGAGCTTGTCGCGACCGTTCCCGACACCGCCTGCCTGCGCGCCACGCCCGATGGCCGCAGCGTCTTCGTGCTGACCGGCATCGACCGGCCCGGTGGCGCGAACGGAGAGCGCGCGCAGACCGCCATCTTCCGCAGCGACGACCAGGGCCGCAGCTGGCAGGTGCTGAAGGCGGGGCTGTTCCCCCATCACAATCCCTTCCAGTACGTGAAGCGGATCATGGAAAGCCCGGACGGCCGCGCCCATATCCGCGACGGGCGCGAGTTCACCGCCGCGTTGCGGGACGGCACTCTGCCCGCGGTGTCCTTCGTCAAGCCGGACGGGTTCTCTTGCCCATCCCCATACGCGAGCGCCACGATGCTCAACATCAGCGGCGTCTCCAACACGTCCCAGAGCAGCTCGTTAGAGCGCAGCTCGGCGCGAACGGCCGCGAGTGCTGGGCCGGCCCGGTCGAGATAGTTCTCGATCTGGGCTCGGCTGAGCGGCTGCACGACGACAGCGCCCGGCAGGGCGAGCCGGTCCGTCAGCTGCTCGTATTCCGCGATCCGGCTGGTGACGACGATCGGCACCCAGCCGTGTTCCTTGCGATAGGCGTTGATTGCCGCGACGCAGGCGTCCCGGTG